>Ga0302326_10003155_pt1 | contig 39108 bp, 29 predicted proteins | sample Palsa_T0_3_FD_202264 | JGI IMG/M metagenome (GOLD analysis project Ga0302326, IMG submission 202264) | Peat permafrost microbial communities from Stordalen Mire near Abisko, Sweden - Palsa_T0_3 | ecosystem: Environmental > Terrestrial > Soil > Palsa > Peat permafrost | place: Sweden: Abisko... | reverse complement strand
TAGGTCAGGGGATTGACACGCATCAGCAGGCGAATCCAAAGCGACGCGCCGGAGAGCGGAAACAGCGATCCCGACAACAACCATAGCGGAATCAAAAACAGGTTGATGATGGCGTGGAAGGCTTGCGTTGAATCCATAGGCCAGGCGATGATGAAGCCCAGCCCGGTCAGCGAGAACGAGACGAGGAAGATGGTCAGCACCGTCAGCCCAAAGCTGGCGAGCGTGAAATGCACGCCCACAAACGGCGCGAACACGAGGAAGACGAGGCCTTGCAATGTCGCCAGCGTCGCCCCGCCCAATACTTTGCCCAACACGATGACCGAGCGGCTGACCGGCGCCACCAGCACGGAAAGCAGGAAACCCTTGTTGCGATCTTCGATGACTGACATCATGGTGAAGATGGCGGTGAACAACACGATCATGATGAGCGCGCCGGGAAAGAAGAACGCCAGATAATGTTGCCCGCCGGCGCCGCTCGATCGAAACGACGTACCAAAGCCTGAGCCGATGACGATCCAAAACAGCAGCGGCGACGCGATCACGCCAACCACCCGCGCGCGTTGCCGGTAGAAGCGAATAACTTCACGCCACCATAACGACAGAGATGGCAGCAGCATGCCCGCGCGAACGGGAGTCAGAGTTGCGGGAAAAGTTTGCGTGTGCGTTGCCATATTAATTACCACAGAGACACAGAGGCACAGAGGTTAAGACCAAACAGCAAATCGTCAACGAAAACTGATCGATCTCCTGCCATAGATTTGAACTTCTCATTCCGGTCAGTACTTGTGCAATCTTTCTGTGTCTCTGTGCCTCTGTGCTTCAAGAACTCCGTGCTCTTCGTGGTCAATCACTCTGCCGATTCAGCATCGCTTTCTTCGGTCCAGAAGCGATGTCCCGTCCGGCGGATGAAGACGTCTTCCAGGCTGGGCTTGTGCACGGAGACGCCGTCAATCTCGCCGGGAAACGCCTCAACCACGTCAGTCACGAAGCGGTGTCCGCTCTCGATCTCCAGCCGCACGCGATGATCCAGCACTGTCGGATGCAGCCCGAAGCGCTGTTCAATTCGTCGCGCCAGCGAGTCCGGTTCGTGCGACTCCAGCAAAATCACGTCGCCGCCGATTTCGCTCTTCAACTCCGCCGGGGTGCCCATCGCAACGACGCTGCCGTTGGCGTAAATGGCCAGCCGGTCGCAGCGCTCGGCTTCTTCCATCAAGTGCGTCGTCACCAGCACGGTCACGCGCTCTTCGTCGCGCAGAATCTGGAGATACTGCCAGAGGTCGCGGCGCGCGCCGGGATCGAGTCCGGTGGTGGGCTCGTCCAGCAGCAACACCGACGGGTGATGCAGCAGCCCCTTGCCCAGTTCCAACCGGCGCTGCATGCCGCCGGAAAATGTCTCGGCTTTTTCCTTGGCGCGGTCGGCCAGGCCAACGCGGTTGAGCATCTCATTCACGCGCTTTTTCAGCGCTGCGCCGCGCAGTCCGTAGATGTGGCCGATCAGCATCAGGTTCTCTTCCGCTGAGAGCTTGATGTCGATGCTCTGCGCCTGAAAGACCACTCCGATGTTGCGGCGCACCAAGGCAGGCTCGCGTGCGACATCGTGCCCCATGATCAGGGCGCGCCCGCCGGATGGCAGCATCAAGGTGGAAAGAATGCGGAAGGTCGTGGTCTTGCCGCTGCCGTTGGGACCAAGCAGCCCAAAGATTTCCGCCGGGCGAACGTCAAACGATACGCCCGCCAACGCAACTCGATCTCCGTACTGATGACGCAGCGCCTGCAATTGAATAACGGAATCCGCAGCGGCATCCGAGGTTTCCACGATCGGCTGATGAAGAGTATTAGAAGCGGTCATGAGGGCCACAGATGATTCTATATGGCGCGGAGAGGCTGGTCGAACGGGCGGACGTCCCCCCGCCCCTTCGACTCCGCTCAGGGCAGGCTCTAGCCAAAACAACGCTAAAACGGGGCACCCAGAGCTCTACTCGTTGGCACGTTCGCGGCAGTCAGACCAAAATAGGGGTCCTTCGACTCCGGCGCGCAAAAAACGGCGCGCCTCGGCTCAGGATGACACATTCTATTAGGGATTCTGGCCAAAAGCGAAGAGCGAAAAGCGAATTGCGATTTTACTGACAGCTGACGGCTGATAGCTGAACGCTCTACACGCGATTGATCATCATCAACGCGAACAGCAGGGGCAGGTAGATCACCGAGGCTTGCAGCACATGACGCGCGCGCAGCTTGGATTCGGGAGCGAGCGGCGTGAGCTTCATCGTCCACATGCGGAGGCTGAACCATAACATGCCGAGGCCGAGCGCCAGCGCGCCCGCAAAGTACGTCCATCTCGACATGTGCATCAGCGTGGGCGCAAGCGATACCGGGACCAGTGCCAGGGCGTACATCACGATGGCAAACTTGGTCGAGCGTCCATCGCTTTCCACGACCGGCAACATGCGGATGCGCGCGTTCTCGTAGTCTTCGCGATAGAGCCATGCGATGGAGTGGAAGTGCGGGAACTGCCAGAAGAAAACGATGGCGAACAACACCAGCGCTTCGGCGTCGAGCCGGCCGCGGATCGCAGTCCAGCCCAGCACTGGAGGCATCGCGCCGGGAAATGCGCCGAGAAAAGTGCAGATGGGGTGGACGCGCTTCATCGGCGTGTAGACGCCAAGATAGGTTATCGATGTGAGCGCAGCCAGCGCGGCAGCGAGCCAGTTTGTGGTTGCCCACAGATAGATTACGCCGCCGATGGTCATGCCGAAGGCTACGACCGAGGCGTGCAGCAAGCTCATTCTGCCGGTTACCAGCGGACGCCGCGAGGTACGGCGCATCAGCGCGTCGATATCGCGCTCCACGACTTCATTGATGGCCGCTGTACCGCCGCTGACCAGTCCGATGCCGATCAGCGCGTGCAGGAGCGTCCACGACAGCGACGACACGCCCGACTTTGCGGCGGCGAAATACGCCCCAGCCCACGCGGTCATCACGATCAGGGTGGTGACGCGCGCCTTGGTGAGGGTGGCGTAGTCGCGAAGCAGCGACGCAATTCCCTCGCGCGGGACCGCCAAGGGTTGGCTGGCAGTGCTCATGCGATGACGGCCTTTCCATGCGCGGTTCGCGCTGCCGGTTCAGTAGAGTGAGCGTTAATCATGCGGCGCGACTGAATGGCCAACACCACGCTCGCCGCCAGCACCAGGGCACCGCAGGCAACGTGGGATACCGTGCTTACTACCATGATCTGCCACGGCTGCACCGCGTTATGTCCCCAGGTCATGCGTGTGAGATAGGCGCAGAAGCCGAGGCCAAGCTGAATCATCAGCAGCGCCAGCAGCAGTTGTGCCGGCTTGCGCAGATGATCCACGCTGCCGTAACGCGTGAGCACCCGGACGACGGTCCAGCAAACGACGGCGGTTACTACGCACGCCCCGATCAGGTGCGGCAGCAGCTTCATGCCGTAGTGACGAAAGGCAGCGCCAAGGATCAACTGGACCCAGACGCAAGCGGCGGCAATCGCGGTGAGCGCCGGTGTGCCCGACCACAGACCAGGTTCGGCAACGGGCTCGTAATCCTGTAGCCAGGAGCGGCTGGTGAAAAGCGCCATCGCGACGACGATGCAGAAGATCATCTGCCCCAGCGTGGCGTGCGCCGTAGAGATCGACCACGGCAAAAAATTCAGCACGGTGAGGCCGCCGAGGATTCCCTGGCCGATGACCGCGCCCAATGCTGTCCAGCCCAGCACGCGCATCCACTTGCGACTTTCGATACGCTGCGTCCACACCGCCATCACGATGATCATGAGTCCGATGAACTCGGCGATCATGCGATGGCTGTGCTCGTACTTGATTCCGCCCACCATGGGCGGCAGCCTATAGAGCGAACCGAAGGAAGTGGGCCAATCGGGTACGGACATGCCGGCATCGTTGCTGGTGACCAGCGCGCCGGCGACGATCAGCAGAAACGTAGCCCAAGCCAGGATTACGGCGAAGCGATGGTACGCCGGATTGTATGCGATACGACCCGATCGCGACGTCAGAACAGGCTCCCTATAACGTTCGGTCCGCGCAAAGCGAAGGGTTTCGCTTGTGGGGCAATGTCTCGCCTCAATCCGCTGAAAGACAGCGCCAATCAGACGAGCGAAAAAAGTTCAGTAGAAATTGCGGTTCAGTCTGCAGTGAACGCCTATCCTCACCGGCGTTCGTGAAACATTGTACCAAACCGCATCCGGCGACGCGGTGAACTCACGCAGGGCCAAACAGTTTGCTCGAAAACTCAGAAAAGCAGATGCCTCGCGAGCTGAAGCCCGCTCGTAATGACAAGAACAAAAGGCTTATCACGGCGTACCCTTCGGCAAGCTCAGGCCCTAAAAGTACGCCCTTTCGAATCGCCTCAAGTGGGACTCTTTCCGCAGCTAATGCTGCGCCCCTTTCAAAACGATAACCAGCGCTTCCTAGTGCATCTGCTCGGGCTGCGCGTAGTATCCGGAGCGGGTACGTGCCTCGAGTCCGGGCTTGTCGATGTTAACTTCCAGCGCGTGATACTCGTTCGGGCCTTCGCCCGGAGCAGCTTCAAAAGCGAGAACGTAATAAGTGTTTGCGTCGTTAACACAGGTTGCGATCTCGCCGGCCAGATCGTTGTTTGAATTGAGAATCAAACCCCCGCTTTGATAAGCCAGAACCTGCAACGCCAGGTTTCCGGCCTGCATCTGTTTGGCCGCAGTGACACCCTTTACGAAAGACTTGTAGTAGGACTTTAGCGCGTTGCCTCCGCTGCCGGCAGGGTTGACGTTGTAAAGAGTGATGCGGGCCCGCTGTAGCGCGTTGGAGAGACTTACGGCGGTGCGGAAGAGTGTCTGCTGATCCTTGGGACTAAGTTGCACCGCCGGACTGGAGAGAAAAGTCCAACCCGGACTCATCCAGATCACCAGTTTTCGTCCCGGTCGTTTGGCTTCGAAGTCAGCGAGCTGGCCGAGCGTACTCAGAGATCGGTTCAGCCGTTCAATCGCACCGTAAGCTCCTTGAGCCCGGGTCGTGTCGCGCAGGGGCTGCTTGTGCTGATTGAGTTCTGCGAGCACGGCTTTTCCATCCTTTGAAGGAGTGGTCGCCGCTGCTCCCAAGTCGGTAAAGAAAAGTATCGATACCGGCCGCACAAGCTGGCCGCCGTTTTGATTTAGGAACTTCTCTATCTCTTGCCGCACGATGACTACTTCCTGAAACGAAGTGTTGACTTCATCGACCACCAAAATAATTTCCACTGGCGGGTCATCGCTCGCAGGGGTCGCCGTCACGGCGTGAAAAGAGACGATCTTCTGCGCCAGTTTGTTGTCGAGGAGCGCGGAGTCCTGCTGTTGCAGACCAGGGACCGCGTGGCCGGCCTGGTCTGCTACAACTACATCGAGGGTGATGAGGCGGTTCGTCGCGCCGCTGGGAGACGAACCGACGGGTTCCGGCGGCTTCTCCTGACTATTCTGTTGGGCAAAGGCAGATAGACAACAAAGACAGAAGAGACAGATCCAACGACAGTATCGTTCCATCATGCCAATCGACCTCGTGGCAGTTTGTTCGTAGGAGTTATACCTTAGTCGGAAGAATGTTGAAAGCACTGATTTAGGGGACGACATCGCCTCACCCATTATTCGCCGCTGCTGACCTCCGCAGCCAGCCACGCCAGATACTCCTCGCTGCCGCCCTCTATCGGCAAGTGAACGCACTCAGGTAGTTCGTAGGGGTGCAATCCCTTGAACGCCGACTGCAACTGAGCAGCGTGCTCGGCGGTGGTCTTGATAATCAGCAAATATTCCTGCTCATTGTGGACCTCATGTTTCCAGCGGTAGATGGAACGTATGGGACCAACGATGTTGACACAAGCGGCCAGCCGCCGGTCCACCAGCTGCTGAGCGAGCTTTTCCGCCGCTTCCTTCAGGCCAACCGTGGTCAGCACAAGGCGCGCGTTTGTCATCAAGAGCTCTCCTGAGCATTTTGTTGAGACTGTAACACGCTCCGCAATTCGTCAAACGCGGTGCAAGAGTCCCGACAAGGTGGTGACAGCGAAAACAGCGCCTTCGCCATCTCTTCGTTGTATCAGAGTTGATTCCCTGCTCTCTTTTCGGTGGAACTGTTCTTGACTAGCTGCAGGATGAGAATTCCACTAGAAAATACCGTGAAGATCACGATTCGCATCGCCGGAAAATGGCTCTATCGCATGCGCCGCGTAATGGCAACGCTATGCATCGCGCTGATTGCAGTCCATATTGGATACAAGGTTGTCTTCGGCGCCAATGGCATGAAGATCTGGCAGAGCAAACGAGCCGAAGTCCAAGCGCTAGAGCAAGAGATCGAGCGCAGCAAACTCGATCACGAACAGCTTGAGTATCGCGTGCAGGCCCTGCAACGCGGCGACCCCAGCGTGATCGAGAAGGAAGCTCGCGAACAACTCGGCTACGTAAAACCCGGCGAGGTAGTTTTGTTCGAGCAACGATCCAAGCCTGCTGCCAGGCAGGCTCCAGTTGTGGCGGAAAACACCGATCAGAAATAAGATTGTCTCTCCCGCCTGAGTCGGTTTGCGCGTGTGGCGAATTGCACGCGCCGATAGTGGGAGCTTCGTTCTACTGCAGCTTGCGCATCCGGAAGGGAATCTGCACCACGGCCTCGACGGCGACGAACTGGCCGTTCTTCATACCGGGCCGGAAGCGCCAATGCGACAGTGCATCCACTGCGTTCTGGTCAAGACGCGAATCCAGGCTGTCGAGCACGCGAATGCCATCGACGACGCCGTCAGTGCGGATGATGGCGTAGAGCGTTACCGTGCCCTCCACGTGATCTCGCAGAACATCCGGCGGATAGGCAGGATCGACCTTGGTAGTGGCGACTGGGGCGGTCAGAGCGCTGCTGTCATTGCTCTCCTTCAGTTCGGCAAAGCGAATGATCCAGCTGCCGCTGGCGGAGGTCAGATTGGGCATGTTCATGATCAGCGAGTAGTAGTGCCTTCTGCCAAACACGCGCTGCTCGATGCTGCGGTCGGGATCCTCGGGAAGATTGGCCGATGGTGGCGGGGCCACGCGGTCTCGAATGCTGGGCAGCGATGGCTTCATGGCAGCGGCAAAGATGCGGTTGCGTGCTTCCTGATCCGGATTGGGCGCGCCCTTCGCAACGTTCGCGCCTGCGTTGGGCGTGCCGGCCACCGCCGAGGTAGTCGCTCCCGGCGGAGGAGCACCGACCATGATGCCTGGAGGCGCGCCGTTCCCTTTGCCGTTCCCTCCCCCATTGTCAGCGGTGCCAGTGCCCGTCAGGTTGGGCGTTCCGGGTGCGTCGGGCTTGCCGCCGGGCGACGCATGGAATTCGCCGCTGCGATTGCCATTGGGCATGCTGATTGGCCCGCGAACATCCGCGGGGTTCAGCCCCAGCGCGATGAGCTGACCTTGTCCTTGCGCGGGAAGATTCTGCACATTCGGCGACGGCGGAACATCCTTCGCGGCTCCGCTCGGGGCAGGCTTTGCGCCGCTGTCGCCGACGCCGCTGGCACGCTGCACCGGCACCGGCAGCTTGGGCGCGGCCACGGTCGGCTCAAGTTGTGCCATGTTCAGCTGGCCGCTCTTCAGCTTCAACTGGTCCGCCGACAGCGGAGGTTCAACTACGGACGGTTGCGGCAACGTTGGCAGATCGAGCTTCGCGTGGACCTTCGAAACATCGGCCGTGGGCGCCGCCACATCGGGCTCGAGCTGCGGCACCTTCAACTGCGAAACCGAACGCGCCGACGCCGCCACCGGCTGCGCGGACGGGATGGGCGTCCAGGCCACAATGTTCGGCAACGGGACATCGTGGTTGAGCTTGATCTTCGGCGGCGTGACGATGGTCTGATGCGTGTTGTCCGGATTGGGCGGGACGGACAGAATCTCCTGCTTGGCCAGCTTGGGCGCGCCCCGGCGCGGCTTCATCGCAGCCTTCGCGGCGGTATTGATCGGCGGCAGATAATCGCTGACCGGGTAGTAGGAGATCGTTGTGTTTTCGTACGGCGACTGCAACTTCGGCGCGCGATTGAAGAACGGCAGCGTGCAAACCAGATAGACCAGTGTGATTACGGCAATGTGGCCGCCGTAAGATTCCAGGTATCGAGTCGCATCGATTCCGGTCTGGATGAAGTAATCGCGCCGAAGAGGAACCGGAGTAGCGGTAATTTCAACCGGAGGCGGGTCGCGCCGCAGAATTACATCGGCGAGATTGCGAAAGAAAACGCGATGCCACGGCTCGAGCTCGCAAAGCAATAGCGGAGAATCAACGGTTGCATCCTCCTGCTGAACTTTGGTTGCCGTGGCTCCCGACATCATCCCCTACCCGGTGGCTTTAACCCGGATTATAGCGGAAAGGCGCGAGCTGGGGCTTCAATCGGCGGCCACCGCGCGCGCCCCAATATTCTGCGTCGACGCAAATTCAAACGCCTGGCCCAGGTCGTCTAGCAGATCCTCAACATCCTCGGCGCCAACGGAAACCCTGACCAGGTCGGCGGGGATGCTCTTCTGCTGGCGAAGATGCTGCGGAATACTGGCGTGGGACATGTAATTGGGCAAGCTGATGGTGGAGTTCACTCCGCCGAAGCTCACGGTGATGTTGAACAGCTTGGTGGCTTCGACGATGGCGCGCGATAACTCCGCATCGCCGGTAACGAAGCTGAGCACGGCCCCATCGCCCGACGCCTGCGCGCGATGAACGCGAAGCTGCGGCTCATCGGCCAGTCCGGGATAGTAGACGCGCTCCACGGCTGGCTGGGCTTCGAGCCATTCGGCAATTTTGCGAGCGTTCGACTGCTGGCGGTCCAGCCGCAGCGACAATGTTTTCATGCCACGCAGCAAGAGAAAGCTGTCGAACGGCGCCAGCCCTGCGCCTTCACCGTTCTGGATGAGGTACAGCTCTTCGCTAAGCTGGTCATCGCTGACGACCACCGCACCCGCCATCACATCACTGTGTCCGCACAGAAACTTCGTGGCCGAATGCAGAACGATATCCGCGCCGAGTTCCAGCGGCCGTTGCAAGTATGGCGACATCGTGCTGTTGTCGACGCAGACGAGAACGCCCTTGCGATGGGCGATGTCGGCAACCGCGCGGATGTCGATGACCTGGAGCAGCGGGTTGGTCGGTGATTCGAGGTATACCAGCTTTGTGTTGCTGTTGATCGAGGCGGCGACAGCGTCGAGGTTGTTGAAGTCGACATAGCGAACGTTGATCCCACGCTTGGCCAAGATGCGCGAGAACAGCCGATAAGTTCCGCCGTAGAGGTCGTCGCACGCGAGGATCTCTTCCCCGGGCGAGACCAGACGTGTGACCGCGGTGATCGCCGCCAATCCGGTACTGAAGCAGAAGCCGCGAGTACCGTTCTCCAGCGCAGCGATTTGTTTTTCGACAACGGCGCGCGTGGGATTGCCGCTGCGCGAGTAATCGTATTCGCCGAACTCGGTCGCTTCGTCCTGGCGGAAGGTCGCGGTCTGATAGATGGGCGTGTTGGCGGGGGTGAAGCGATCGCCGGGCGCTGGGTCAAAGGTCAACAATCTGGTTGCGAATTTCACGCCGCACCTCCGAAAGCAGTGGCTAGTGGCCAGTGGCCAGTGGCCGGTTCAGGTTGATGGCGATTGACTACCGTTGTTTTAGAGCCGTCGACTTGATCAACCAATGACGAAACCGGCGGTTTGTTCGCAGCTCGCGGCTCGCAGCTCGTGGCTCGCAGCTCGGAGCCCACTGATCGCCGCTCGCGGCTTAGGTCGAAAAGATCGGCCATCACGGCGGCCGTGGTTGGCCAGCGGCCCGCGCCACGTCCCGTCCAGACGTGCTGAGAATCTGAGTGCCCGTTATCGATCAGCAGGCAGTTCTCTTCGTTCCTGATTTGAGCGAAGGGATGCGATGCATCGACCAGCTGCGGTTTCACTTCAAGATGAACTCTGCCATCGGCAAGCTGCGCCGTGCCGACCAACCGCACGCGATGGCCGTCGCGCGCCGCCGCTTGCACCCAATCAAGATCGATGGCGCCGATGCCAGTCGCGCTGACGTAATGTGCATCGCTTTCCGGGAAGGCGAGGCGGGCAAGCAGCCGCAGCTTGCAAACCGTGTCCGAGCCGGAGAGGTCAGCGCTGGGGTCCTGCTCGGCGAAGCCATGGGCCTGCGCCTCGGCAACAGCCTGCTCCCACGAGCATCCCGCGCCGATGCGATCGAGAATGTAATTGCACGTTCCGTTCAGAACGCCAGAGAGCGAGACGATGCGTCCGGCATCCGAATGGGAACGGGCCAGTGCCCGTACCGCTTCCAGCGCTGGGACCGCGCCACCGACGGCTGCCGAGTAGCGCAGCCCGCAATGTCCGTCGAGCCGGGCATCCTCGGCGATGAGAAGCTTGTTGGCCGTAACCACTGGCTTGCCCGCCAGGAGCGCGGCGTGTATCAGGTCGCCGGCCGGGTCGGTTCCACCGATCAACTCGACGACGACATCGACATCGTCGATCGCGTCCCAGCAGTCGCGCGTCAGGAGATTGCCTGGTGCGTGATCCGTGTGCAGCTCGGGACGACGAACGGCAATGCCGGTCACCTCGAACAGGTGAGGATGCTTCCACAATTCTTGAAAGACACCCAGGCCAACGGTACCGAGGCCGAGCAGCCCGATTTTGAGCGGCGCTTGCGTATGGTTTCTCGCAGACAATACCGAGCGGTGACTGCCGACGATGGTTGCGAAGTTCTCGCCGAGCGCTGCAACTTCAAACGGTATCCCCGTCTTTCTTCCGAACGCGATGGCTTTCTTCTGGACGATTTTGCCGGCGATGGCAAGAGCGTCGGCGAAATTGATTTCGTCGAAGCGCTGCGCGAAAGAGTTCGCCGCGGGATCGCTGTTGTAGATGCCGTCGACGTCCTTGATGAGGCGGCAACGCGCTCCGAGCTGCTTGGCCAGGAACAAGGCCGACAGGTCGGAGCCGCCGCGTCCGAACAGGGCAACGCGCCCGCAACGGTCGCGGGCGACGAAGCCGGGAATGACCGCGACGCGGCCCAACTTAAACGCGTTCTCGATGGCCCCGATGTCGGCGCTCACCGGCTCGGTGTCGTTGGAGTTGGTGTCGGCGATGAGCTGGATCTGGCTAGGATCGAGCACCTGCGCCGGAATGCCGAAGCGGTCGAGTTCCAGCGCCAGAAATGCCGTCGCGACTTCTTCGCCGGTCGCGACCACGCGGGCGATCGCTTCCGGATTGGCATCGCGATAGCCTTCCACCGTTCCCAGCAGCCGATCGGTCTCGCCCGCAAAAGCGGAGACTACGGCGACCACGTTGTACTGCCGGCGAATCCAGCGATAAACCTCATGCACGGCGTGAGGCAGTTCCGCGCGCGATTGCAGCACTGAGCTTCCGAACTTGAGGACGATTACTTTGCGAGACATGTTTCCACCTCCTGCGTATCGGCGGTGACGGCAATGCCGGCCAGGGCGCTTTCCAGATCGGCGATGATGTCCGCCGGGTTCTCCAGCCCAACCGAGAGCCGCACCAGGCCGTCGGTGATGCCGGTGCGCTCACGAATCTCGCGCGGCACGTCGCCGTGCGTCATCGAGACGGGATGCGTGATCAACGTCTCGACCGCGCCCAGGTTCTCCGCCAGCAGGCAGAGGCGAACCGTGTTCATCAGTTGAATGCCGGCGTCGGCGCCGCCTTTCAGCTCGAAGGCGAGCATTCCACCAGGAAGCGCCTGTTGTTTTTCGGCGAGGGCGAATTGCGGAAAGCTGGCGAGACCGGGATAGTGAACGCGGGCGACCTTGGGATGCTGCTCCAGCCATTCGGCAACCTTCTGCGCGTTCGCCGAGTGCTGTTGCAGCCGCAACGGAAGCGTCTTGAGTCCGCGCAGAGTTAGCCACGCTTCCTGCGGCGACTGGATGCAGCCTAGCGTCTTGCGGACGATGCGAAGGCGTTCCAGCAGCACCTGATCGTGCGTGGCGATCGAGCCACCGACGGTTGAGTTGTGGCCTTCGATGTACTTGGTGGTGGAGAGCAGCGTGATGTCCGCGCCCAACTCCAGCGGCCGTTGCAGCACGGGCGTGAGGAACGTGTTGTCGACCGCGAGCTTCACCCCAGCCGCGTGCGCGATCCTGGCGATCGCAGCAATGTCGGTAAGCTTGAGCGTGGGATTCGCCGGCGTCTCGATGAATACCAGCCGCGTGTCGGGCTGGATGGCTTGGGCGACAGCTGTCGGGTTCGAGGTATCGACGAACAAGGCTTCAACGCCGAAGCTCCCCAGCACTTGCTGGAACAGCCGCACCGTGCCGCCATAAACCACGTCGGAAACGACAACGTGATCGCCCGACTTCAGCGTCGCCAGAAACAGCGTCGAGATGGCAGCCATGCCAGTGGCGAAGCATACGGCCGGAGGCGTGTCTTCCAGCGCGCCAAGGGCGGCCTCGAGCGCCGAGACGGTGGGATTCGCGGCGCGCGAATAGGTGAATCCCTTGTGGAGGCCGACCGCTTCCTGATGGTAGGTGGTGGACTGATAGATGGGGGTGAGGACAGCACCGGTCGCGGGATCGGGCACCAGGCCGCCGCGTACCGCAGTTGTCGCAAACAGCTCAGGGGAGAAAGTCATCGAAAGCTCCAATCGAGAATTGCCCAGAAACAGCAAGACCGCCTGTCAACCTAGGCGGCCAGTCACGATTGGAGTTTTTTCTGGTTGGGCTGTCAGACTCCGAACGTGGACACGGCACCGCCTAGGGTGCACATGGCCATGGTCATTCGTTGAGTCGCTGACAACATGTTCAGAAGCTAACGGATTCGCCGGTCGGTGTCAAGCGTTCCGGCGAAAGTAGCTTGCAACTAAAGGGGAATCGTGACAGTGGGAGCGGCAAAACTCGCCAGAAACACAAAACCCAGCCGGATTGTCTGGGATATTTTGTTCAGACTTTGCAAACTTTATATTCACAGCGGAATGAGGGAGTTGGGGCTTGTTGTTGTGTTTCGCCATATTGACATGTAACAAATGCTTGCGAAAACGCGACAGTAGTTACACTACGTTCAAAATCAGAACCGATTTGGGAAAGAGACGAAACGTATGGTCCAACGCTTAGCTAAAGACAAATCGTAAAGTGCCTGGCCGTGATCTGCGATGGCGCCCTTCCTGGGCAGATTTCCTAAGCTACGGAATGATCACAATGGTTGCCGCCTCAGTTTGTGCGGAGGTATTCCGAACCTAACCACTCTTCTCGCCTCAGAAGCTGAGTTTTAGCGCGAGCTGCACCTGCCGAGGCGGCATGGCATTCACGATCTGACCGAAGCCGGCGCTGCTGATGTTTCCATTGACCGCCGCAGCTCCGAAAAATTGCGCGTGATTGAAGACGTTGAACGCCTCGACGCGAAATTGCAGCGCCTTGCGTTCGGTAATCGAGAATTCCTTTTGCAGGGCCATATCGAAGTTCTCCAGGCCGGGACCGTAGAAGAAGCGGCGGGCCGCGTTGCCGATGGTGCCCAGCGCGGGAACACCGAACAGCGCAGTGTTAAATGCCGGCTGCCCGTTGCGGGGATTGGTGTTGACCGCCAGATTGCCGGCGATGACCGCGGGCGCATCCACGCCATTATTGTTGATGCCGTTCGGCATGGAGCCGAGCAGCGAGCTGTCGGTGTTGTTGTAGAGCGTGACCGGCAGTCCGCTGGAAAAATGGGTGATACCGGAGAGCCACCAGCCATCGCTCCAGCGGTTGTGACTGCGGAACAGCCCGCCGAACGGAAGCAGGTAACCGTAGCTGGCAACGAAATTGTGGCGCAGATCAAAGGCGGAAATCGCCATGGTAAGTGCGGGATCGAAGGGGTACACCGCTTCCGACAAACTGGACGAATCGTCCAGCGACTTGCTGTAGGTATATCCCGCCGAGATATCCAGTGTGCGGCTGGTGTGGCGCAGGGAAACTTCCAGCGCGTTGTAGTTGGAAAAGCCGACGGTCTTCTGGTACGTGATCCCGTCGAAGTTGGCGTCGAATGGGCCGCGCGCCAGAATCTGGCTGCCGGTGGCCATGGTGAAGATGCCGCCTTCGCTAAAGGGTCCGCAGCTCGGCGTACCGGGCATAACTTCGCTGGGCTGGCTGACGCTGAGGCAGGCAGCCGCGTCTCCCGGATTGGCCGAGGTGAGCACCAGCAGATGATGCGCCTGCGAGCCAACGTAAGCTGCTTTCAGAAAGGTATTGTTCGGCAACTCGCGCTCCCACGATAACGTATAGCTCTCGGTATACGGTGACGTGTTGCGATAGTAAAAGGCCGGGTCGCCGGTGATGGGTTCGTAGCTTGACCAATTGACCGACGTGTTGGGATTCGTGACCGACGCGCCGAGGGGCGGCATCGGAGACGGAAAGGGTTGGCCATTGCTCAGTCCGGTGGTCGCCGAGACAAACGGCTCGTTGAACAGCGGACGACCGCCAGTGCTGTCGTAATCGTATCCGTAAGGAGCGTTGGCGCTCATGATGCCGGCCGAGAGACCTTCGAAGGCGCTGTAGAAAATGCCGTATCCCGCGCGAATGCTGCTCTTGCCCGCTCCGCCGAAAATCTTGGCCAGGATTCCGTTCTCGAAGCCCGGCGAGTAAGCGATTCCCAGGCGAGGCGCGAAGTCGTTCCACTTGGTCGGCGACAACGTCGAGGGAATGCCGGGATCGCCGGGAAAGACGATTCCCTGCGGCGCGTCGGGATAAACCTTCGACTGCTCGCCGGAAACGAAGGTCTGAAGCTGGTTATATTTCTCACGCCACGGCGGCAAAACATCCCATCGCAAACCATAACTCAGCACCAGGTTCGAGCGGAGCTGCCAGCTGTCCTGGGCAAACGCGCCGATGTATTTATTGCGCAGATAGAATGGCCGGGCGTCGCCCTGTTCATAGGTGCTGGCGATGCCCAGTAGATAGTCGGCGAAATCGGAACCGGTCTCCGTTCCCTGAAAGACGAAGGAACCGTTGTTGATCGAGTTGGAGACAATGTTGATCTGGTCGAGGTGGAAGCTGCCACCCAGCTTCAGCGTGTGCTTCCCCACGACGTGCGACAGGTTGTCGCTCCAACTGTAGGTATTGTTGACCTGGCTCTCGCCGGTCACATCGACGCCGATGGTGAAATCGTTGAAGGCTACGTTTTCGATTCCCTCGATACTCTTGTTCAGCGGAACAATTCCCAGCGTGCCCTCGCCGGAAACGAAGCCTTGCGAGGCCGGTGAAGGCCCGACGCCGCCGACTGGTTGTCCGATGACATTGGCAAAGCGCATGTAGCTGAAGTGCACCTCGTTCACCGTGTTAGCCCCCAGCGCTTTGACCGCACTCACGCTGAACAGTTGCGCCCGTCCGTTGGAGAGCGCGTTGAAGCCCGGCACATTCGCTCCGCCTTGCTGCGTGGGATAGGGATTGTTCATCGCGTACCGGTCGAACAGATAGTAGGCGGAGACATTTCCAAAACGAAGCGTGTTGACATCGAAGCGGGCGGCAGCTTTGTTGTCGCCAAGAGTTTCGTTTTCCGCCGAGTCGGAGAACAGGTTGCTACCGACGTTGGGCTGCGGAATATATTGCAACAGGGCCTTGGCGGGAGCCGACCAGATAGAGGTCGGGATTTTCGCATTGGGGAAAACACACTGGGTTGGATTGGAGCAGCCCGCGGTGTAGTACGGTTCGCCCGCCGATACCTCGTAGCCAAGCTTCTGCGAAAGCTGGCTCGCCCAGTAGGTGCTGCTGACGTTGCCGGTCAACTGGCTGGCGAGATCGGAAAGATTCCCGCTGCGATCGGCGAGACTCGGCACGGTGATGATGCCCGTCTCCTGGCCCTGCGTCATCTGCGTGCCCTGATAGTCCACGAAGAAGTAAGCTTTGTCTTTGCGAATCGGGCCGCCCAGCGTAGCTCCGTATTGATTGCGATCGTAAGCAGCACGCGAGGTGGCGAAATAGTTGCGCGCGTCGAGGTCGGTGTTGCGCTGAAATTCGAAGATGTTGCCGTGGATCTGATTCGACCCCGATTTGGTGCTGACCACCACTTGCCCGCCGGAGTAATTTCCGTACTCGGCGTCGAAGTTGTTGGTGAGGACGCGAAAATCTTGAATGGCATCCAAATTGGGTACCACCGCCGTGCCGTTGTTGAAGTCCTCCTCGACAATGCTGCCATTGACGGTGAAACCGTTGGCGGTCTCGCGCTGTCCGCTCACCGACAGGTTGCCCGCGTTCAAGTCGCCCGACGGAGGCGTGGTGGTGCAGCCGGACATCACGACCGCGTTGGGCTGGGCCGAACTGGCCGGCACTACGCCCGGCTGAGTGGCCAACAGGTCCGTGAAACTGCGACCATTAAGCGGGACCGAGGTCATTTTTGTCGCTGTGATCAGCTCGCCGGATTGCGTGGAAGTCAGATCCATGGGAGCGCTGCTGGAGGTAACCTCAACCGCTTCGGTTTGCGGCGCGAGTGCCAGGATGGCATCCACATGCAGCGCGGCGTTGGCAGCGACTTCGATGTTGCCATCGCGATAGGGCTTGAACTCAGGCACCTCGATCTGCATCTCGTAGTGGCCGGCGGCGATGCCGTTAAACGAGTAGCTGCCGTCTTCTTTCGCGGCCGCCGTCTGCTGCACACCGCTCGCCAGATTGCGGAGCACGATGGCCGCGCCGGGAATGACGGCGCCGCTGGGATCGGCCACGGTCCCGGAAATACTTCCGCCGTCAGCGGCGAAACCCAGTCCAGCGAAGAACAGCAGGCAAATACTCAAGAGGCTGCGAAGAATGGCAATATTTGAGCGCGGGTATGAGTTCATGGGACATTCCTTCAAGGGGCCCGGAGGAAGCGCGGTCGGTTATGAATTTGAAAATCACTTTCAACAAGAAAATCGTAGCTCGCGACCTGGCCCACGGCCTGTGATGAGAATCACGTCGCAGCGTGATGTAGCGCCGACAGCGAATCTACCTCCGGGAATTAGTCCATTCCCGTACAAATCGTCGGCCCTATATACTCAGCAGACCTACGATGTGCTCGCAGGAACGCAGGTAATCCCCGTGGCAGGCCCGGCTTCAGCGAACGGAAATGGCGCGCCAGCGCCCGAGTAGATGGTTAACCGCGGAAGGAAGAGATGATGTCCGTTCGGTTGGTACCTGAACATGAGGTTCTGTACCCGCAAAGCGCGAGCCCCTTGGGCCTGCCCGTGAGGCGAAGCGTTCTTCTGGGTCTTGGCCTGGTCCTGGTAGTTGCAACCCTTGCGGTGTATTTCCCGGTGAATTGGTATCCGTTTATCTCGCTCAATGACGGCGAGTACGTAACCCGCAATGTCCACATCACTCAACTGAACTGGGAGACGTTGAAGTGGTCGTTCACCAGCTTCTACGCAGCCAACTGGCATCCGCTGACCTGGCTGTCGCACGCCGCAGACCGGCAACTGTTTTCCCTCGACTCCGGCCTGCACCATGACTCCAACCTGTTACTGCATGTGCTGAATACCGTTTTGCTGTTCTGGATACTGTGGCGGGCGACAGCCAGCGCCGGGCGCAGCTTCATGGTGGCTGCGCTGTTTGCGTTACATCCCATGAACGTCGAGTCCGTCGCCTGGGTTGCCGAACGCAAGAACCTGCTGAGCATGTTTTTTCTCCTGCTGACCTTGGGAGCGTACCGGTGGTATGCGAGTAAGCCGCGCTTGGGACGCTACCTTGTCGTTGCAGTGTTATTTGTGCTGGGGCTGATGTCCAAACCCCAGGTCGTCACGCTGCCCTTCATACTCCTGCTGTGGGACTACTGGCCGCTGGGGCGGGTCGCTTTTTGCCCTTCGCCCTTCGCTCCTCGCCAGAATATCTCGGGTGAAGTCTCTGTCGAACGGCGAGGAACGAACAACGAAGGGGCGCCTTCTGGCGAAAAGCGAATGGCGAATAGAGAATGGCGATGGTTGATCCTTGAGAAGCTGCCGCTGCTGGCGTTTTCCGCGGCCAGTGCGTTCCTCACCGTGGCAGCGCAGCGAGCAGGGGGCGCCATGGGCGGCGCCCAGAGATCGTATTCGTTTGCCGTGCGCGCCGAGAACGCCGTTGTCGCCTACACGCAATACCTGAGCAAAGCCGTCTGGCCAGCGCATCTGGCGTTTTTCTATCCCCATGCAAGCCGCTTCCGGCACGTGTGGCTGGAGTCTCTTTTGCTGCTCGCCATAACTGTGTTAGCCGTTGCCGGCAGAAATCGCCGCTATCTCGCCGTCGGATGGTTTTGGTTCCTGGGCACGTTGGTCCCGATGATCGGGCTGCTCCAGGTTGGCGGCCAGGCCATGGCCGATCGCTATGCGTATCTGCCCTTCGTAGGATTGTTCATCGCTGTCTGCTGGGGTGTGTCGGACTGGGCAGAGCAATGGCACATTGCTGAGGTCTGGGTGGCTGGCGCCAGTGTCGCGATACTGCTGCTGTTGGCTTTCGCCACTCATCGTCAACTCAGCTATTGGTCTAGCGATGTAGCACTCTGGTCGCATACCGTGCAGGTCACGAAGGACAACTCCGGAGCGGAGAACGTGCTCGGCGAGGCTTTGCAGAAACAAGGGCGTGCGGACGACGCGATGCTCCACTTCCGCGCCGCTGCGGCGATGGATCCACTGCTTCCGTATCCTTACTACCACATTGGGGTATACGAGCAGCAGCATGGGGACCCGCGGGGGGCGATCGAGCAGTTCAACAAAGTGATTGAGCTGACGCAAGGCGATACGGGAGTGATGGCGAGCCTGCGGGCCGACACACTGGTACGAATGTACACCGCCTACGATACCATTGGCGACGAAGCGAATTCGGCGAAGTACCTGAGCATGGCGTTACAAGAGCGGCGCAAGCAGCAAGGCTTTGAGGCCCGCGGCTCTCCTTAAAGTCCAAGGGCGGCCTATTGCTCTTCCTGCTCGCTCAGCACCCTTGCTAGCAGTTGCGGATCGACATTGCCGCCACTGACTATTGCTACCGCCTTCTTCGATTCCGGCAATTCCTGCGCATGAAATAGCCAGGCGGCAAAGGTCACCGCGCCACTGGGCTCGGCGACAATGCGCACATTGGTTATCATTCGGCGCATGGCTGAGCGGATCTCGTCCTCGGTCACGGTGATCATGTCATCGACGAAGCGGCGGATGTGCTCGAAGTTGATGGGCCCAATCGATTGCGTGCGCAGGCCGTCGGCCAGCGTGCTGGAGACGCGCTCGGCGGGCAGTTCGACGATCTCGCCTTTGCGGAAGCTTTGTTGCGCATCGTTGGCCAGCTCCGGCTCGACGCCGACAACTTTCGCGCGCGTGCCACTCAACTTCAGCGCCGCCGAAATGCCGCTGATCAATCCACCGCCGCCGCTGGGCACCAGAACGAGATCGACATCCGGACAGTCCTCCAGAATTTCGAGGCCAGCGGTTCCCTGCCCCACGATGATCTGCTCGTCGTTGTAAGGCGGCACGATGACATAGCCATGCTGCCGCGCGAGTTCTTCCGCCTTCTGCAGGCGTTCGGTTGAGGCTGGGCCGACGGTGACGATCTCAGCCCCGAGCGCGGCGGTGCTATCGACTTTGAGCTTGGGCGCGTTGCGCGGCATCACGATAACGGCCTTCACTCCGAGCGCGCGCGCCGCGTAAGCCACGCCTTGCGCGTGATTACCGCTGGAGTACGAGATGACCCCGCGTTTACGCTCCTCGTCGGTGAGCGAGGCGATCTTGTTGTAGGCGCCGCGCAGCTTGAAGGAGCCGACCGGCTGCAGGTTCTCCGGCTTGAACCAGAGTTGGCCTCGGTCCGCGCCATCTCCGGGATTCGCCTCGGCCTTCTGCGCGGGCGGGAAGTAAGCGATCAGCGGTGTGCGGACCGCGATGCCGCGTAATCGTTGCTGCGCGCGCTTGATGTCTTCGAGTTTCACCATGGCCGAGTCGCAATACGGGTAGAGCGGCGCTTCAGCGCCGCGTTATGTCGATCCTTCACGGCCGAGTCGGCTTCAGCCGACGATAGTCTTCTTGCAATCACAGCGTCCATCACCGCTCAACCAGCCTATAAACCAATGTCTAACTGAAGCTTGTGCCGCCGGCTCAAGCCGGCTCGAAAGAAGAAAATTATGCGGCCTGAACGCTGGCCTGAAGGCCAGCTCTGCCACCTAAACCTAGGGCCAATCCAACCATCCGGCGGCGGCTGGAACAATCCACATACCTGCCGGCAATTTCGGTCCCGTGCCTCCGCCGGTATTGCGCGCCTCGCGAATCAACATTGCCATCCAGTGTACAAGCGCCAGCTTGTCCCACAGACTGGCTTTGCTGCCAACCTCCACATGACTGATCGCACGACTGACGATCGCACTAACCAAGTATTCCTTCGGGATGTCACGCTCCAGCCACAACAGCTCGGTGGGCGGGATGATTGAATCGTCCGAGCCATGCAGCAACAGCACGGGCGCGTGCAGAGAACGAAGATGGCCTGCTGGCGAGGCAGCTGCCAATTCCTCGTGGCGCTTGTCGATCTCGGCAAGAATCGCCGGCGTCAGGCGTTCCCGATGCTTGTGGTAAATGTCCTGCATAATCTGCTGACCTGCGGGCGTCATCGACTGGGTCAGCGCCTCGGAACCTTTGCCATTCCCAGACAGCAGCAGCTTGAGCGCGTCGTGTGCGATGGGCGCATCGTGCGGCGAGAAGAAATCTCCAGGCTCGTCATAGATGACAATCAGCGGCCCGTACTCGTGTGGCGACAACTGCTCAACGGTTCCATCGGGACGGACCGCTTCCCCGGTGGCGAAGAAGCGCAGCACGTGAGCCAGATCGTAATACCCGCCGACGGACGCAACCCAGGCAATCGACGGCGAATACTGCGGACCGCTCGCGGCCAGCAGCGCCAGACCTCCTGAAAAACTGATGGCGAAGATGCCGACCTTGGGCACGCTAAGCTGCTGCGCGAAACTCTGCGCCGCCGTGCCGATCAGGTCCGCCGACTCAGGTTGGACGCGATAGTCGGCGATGCCGGGAACCAGCGGCGTCATCACGAAGAAGCCGCTTGCGGCCAGCGAGCGCGCAAAGCCTACCAGGCGCGGTTCGTCGATGCCAAGCTGATGCATGCCGTGAACGACAACAATGCCGGGCGCAAAGCCGACCCCGCGCGGCAGGTAGATGCGGCCGGGAATCGATTTGCCGCGGAAGTCGAAGCTGGTGTCGCGCACGTCAACCGGATGCACATCGTAGTTGGCGATCCAACCCGTCGCGTGCGGATCGGAGATGCGATCAAGCACAGAAGCAGCCCGCAGGTAATCCTGCGCGAGTGGATAGAGCAGAGCGACGACAACCGGGATTAACAGCAGGAACCACGCGAGCAGCCGTGCCTTGTGCGACGGGCGGTCTTGCCAGGCGACGGTGGTCACACTTCCAGGATCACCGGCATAATCAGCGGGCGGCGGGAAGTGTTTTTCACGATGAAGCGCTTCAGGTCCTGGCGGATTTTTTCCTTGATCATGCCGTAGTCGCCCTTCTCTTCATCGCTGGACGCTTCCAACGTGCGCATCACGGTCTGCCGCGCCTGGTCGAGGAAGCCGTCCTCCTCGCTCAGGCTGGCGCCGAAGCCGCGCATCACGATCTCGGGCGAAGTCTCCACCTTCCCGGTCAGCTTGTTGATGGCAATGATGGGCAGCACAATGCCGTCTTCGCTGAGGTGGCGACGGTCGCGAATGACGAGGTCTTCCACCACGTCGCCCATGGAGTTGGAATCGATGCAGACGCGGCCGACATTGATCTTGCCGGCCTTGCGCGCGCCCACCTCGTCGAATTCCAGAATGTCGCCGCTTTCGATCATCATGACCTTGCCGACCGAGCCGTGCATGGCCGCGGCCATCTCGGCGTGCAGCTTGAGCTGGCGGTATTCGCCGTGAATCGGAATGAAATACTGTGGCTTCACCAGGTTGATGATGAGCTTTAGCTCTTCCTGGCTGGCGTGTCCGCTAACGTGCACCGGCGGCGATGAGCCGTCGTCGTAGATGACGTGTGCATCGCGGCGGAAGAGATGGTCCACCACGCGATAGATTGCCTTCTCGTTGCCCGGGATGATGCGCGACGACAGCACAACCGTGTCCCCGGGCTGAATGCGGGCGTGCTTGTGATTGTCCACCGCGGCACGCGATAGCGCCGACATCGGCTCGCCCTGGGTGCCGCTGATCAGCACGCAAACTTTTTCCGGCGGGAAGTCGCGCATCTGCGCGGGATGGATGAGCAGGCCGTCAGGAACGTCGATGTAGCCGAGGTCTTGCGCGATCTCGAATGACTCCATCATCGACCGGCCCACCAGCGCAACCTTGCGGCCGTTTTCGAAGGCCTGCTCCACCGCCAGCTTCATGCGATGGATTGACGATGAGAAGCAGGAGATAAAGAGCTTGCGTTCGGCGCGGGAGAAGATTTCCTGGAACCGCGCGCGCACCGCGCGTTCGCTCGGCGTGTAGCCCTTGCGCTCGACGTTGGTGGAATCCTGGAACAGCGCCAGCACGCCTTGCTTGCCGTACTCGGCGAAAGCGTGCAGGTCGAAGAGCCGATTGTCGGTGGGCGTGGGATCGACCTTGAAGTCACCGGTGTGAATCAGAACGCCCATCGGAGTGTGAATCGCCAGCGCCACGCAGTCCACCAGGCTGTGCGTCACATGGATGGGGTTGATGGTGAAGGGACCGATCTTGAAGTTCTCGCCGGGCCTGATCTCGTTGAGTTCGGCATCATCAAGGAGAGCGTGCTCTTCCAGCTTGCCTTCAACGTAGGCCAGTGTGAACTCCGTGGCGTACACCGGCACGTTTAATTCCGACAGCAGCCACGGCAACGCGCCGATGTGGTCTTCGTGGCCATGCGTCAGCACCACGGCGCGGACGTGTTGGCGGTTCTCGATGAGATAGCTAAGATCGGGTACGACAATGTCTACGCCGAGGAGCTCGGCCTCGGGAAACATCAATCCGGCGTCGATGACGATAATGTCGTCAGCCCAGCGAATGGCCATGCAATTCATGCCGAATTCGCCGAGCCCGCCGAGTGGAATGACCTGTAGCTTTCCTGTTGGCATCTGCAATTCGATGCTAGCACAGCAAGCGGTAACAAATTTACCGCCGCCGCGCCTTATACTGTTTGTAGCGATTATGGCACGCAACAATCACAAATCCTGGGTTCGCCGCGGCGTGGAACTCGCCGTCCGCAATGCCTTCCTCAAAGCGTACGACACCATCAAGGTCGATCCCGAAAACTATCTCCAGCATCTGCGCATGGCCTACGATCTTCCCGCGCTCACCTATGACGGTGTGTACTCGGTTGACCCTGATTTGCTCGATCGCATCGCCGAGGAGACGATTCGCGCCCACACCCGCATGGCTGCCGCTGAAGGTGCGGGGCTTGGCATGGGAGGGCTGTTCACCATGCTACCCGACCTCGGCATCCTGGCCGCCATCACCCTGCGCATGATCCAGAAGCTCAGTCTGTTGTATGGCTTCCCCTACAACACCGAAGAGGAAGAAGCCGAGCTGTGGACCGCCGCCGCCAGTGCTGCCGGCGTGGACATCAGCCGCGAGCTGATGGAAAAGCAGCTTGTCCGCCGCTTCGTGCCGCGCGTCATCCAGCGCATCGCGGTCAGCGCCAGCGCCGAGATTGTGGAGAAGTGGGCGGCGCGCCTTATTCCGGTGGTCAGCGGCGTGATCGGCGGCAGCCTGAACTACTACTTCGTCAAGATCTGGGGTGAGCGCACTTTGGGACACTTCCGTCAGAGGCACCTGCAAATTCGCCAGACAAGAAACGCGATCCCACTACCGGCCGGCCAGCAGTAGAGTCGCGTTATCTCGCCGCGTCGGCCACCACCAGCGAAGGTACTTCCGTCTGAAAGTCGCCTTCCCACTTCGCCATCACCACGGCTGCCAGACAATTTCCCAGCACGTTCACCGCGGTCCGTCCCATGTCGAGCAACTGGTCGACGCCCAGCAGCAGGAACACTGGCTCAGTGGGCAATCCGGTGGAACTTGCCGTTGCCAGCAGGATGACCAGCGCGGCTCGCGAAACTCCGGCCACGCCTTTGCTGGTGAGCATCAGCGTCAACATGATCATCAACTGCTGCCCCAGCGAAAGATGTATGCCGGAGACCTGCGCCACAAAGATCGCAGCTACCGAAAGATACAACGAGCTGCCAGTGAGGTTGAAGCTGTAGCCGGTGGGAATCACGAAGGCCACGATCTGACGCGGCACGCCGATGGCCTCCATCGCTTCCATGGCTCGCGGCAGCGCGGCTTCCGAACTTGCAGTGCCGAAGGCGATCGTGACCGGCTCGGCTACGGCTTTGATAAACGCCCGCAGCGGCACACGGAACAGCAATGCGATCGGCAATAGGACGCCGAGGACGAAAACAATCAGCGTGGCGTAGAGCGTAAGCAGCAACTTCAGCAGGCTGCCGAGAACGCCGATTCCCGTGTGTCCCACAGTGTAGGCCACGGCCGCCCCCACCCCGAGCGGCGCCATGTACATCACGATGTTCGTGAACTTGAACATCACCTCGCTCAGGCTCTCGCAGAAGGCAAGCATAGGGCGGCGCCTGGCCTCGCTCAGCATGGCCAGTGCCACCGCAAAGATCAGGCTGAAGACCACCACCTGTAGCACTGCGCCGTCGGCAACTGCCTTGGCGATGTTCTCCGGAAACACGTGCAGGATGGTGTCTTCGGCGCTCAGCTTGCTGACGGAACTGGTATCGGCAACAGTCGACGCGGGCAGTTGAACTCCGACGCCGGCTTTGCTCAAGTTGATGGCCCCGAGACCGAGAAAGATTGCGATGGTGGTGACTACTTCAAAAAAAATGATGGAGCGCAGACCGAGCCGTCCGACCTGGCGCAAGTTGGAGTGCCCGGCGATGCCGACCACCAGCGTTCCGAACAGCAGCGGCGCAATGATGGTCTTGATCAGCCGCAGGAAGATGAGCGCCAGGACGCGCAGGTGTGTGGCAATGTTCGGGAAGTCGTGCCCAATCTCCGCGCCCAGCAGCATGGCGATGAAGATCCAGGCGGTAAGCGTGCGTCGCATGCATCCGTAGGCCACCAAGGCGGCCAGCGCAACCCAACGCAGAGCGGGAAAGAGCATCGCCCCTGCTTGTCCGTCGAAGCGCGAGCAAATCAGTGCCCCGATCGCAGCAATGGCGGCGATCAGGAGGGCGATGTTCAGGCGGCGATGATTGGAACGGTGATTCATGAATCCCGTCAGATGAGGCATCGACCGTTGGGTGGAGCACCCCCTCAGGCGTGCACGACAGCCGGTCAATTGAACTCGGCTACCGCAACAAATCTTCCAGTTCCACGCCGCGGTCGGTCCGTTCGTCGCGATACTTGATGATGACCGGCGTGTACAGTGACAGTCCCCAATCCACAGTCTTGCCCTTGGTGATAGAGCGCGCGCCGGGCACGACCACCGCGTCCTCCGGAACGCGAAGCCCCTCGGTTGCCGTGGCGCGATAGATCTCGCCTTTTACCGTGTCGAACAGCGGCGTGGATCGCGTCAGGATCACTCCTGCGCCCAGCACCGCGCGCGCACCCACCTGCGTTCCTTCGTAGACGCCGCAATTGCCGCCGATGAGGACATCGTCCTCGATGATGACCGGAGAGGCGTTGATCGGCTCCAGCACGCCGCCTACTTGCGCCGCGGCGCTGATATGCACCCGCTTGCCCACCTGCGCGCACGAGCCCACCAGCGCGTGCGAATCGACCATCGTGCCCTCGTCAACATACGCCCCCACGTTGATGAACATTGGGGGCATGCAGACTACTGACTTCGCAACATAAGCTCCGCTACGCACCGACGAGCCGCCGGGAATGACGCGTATCTCTTCGCGGGCGGCGAAGTGACGCGTCGGATAGGTACCCTTGTCGACAAACGAGAGCACATGGCGGTCGCCGCTCTCCACCAGTTTGCCGATGCGGAAGCCGAGCAGGATGCCCTGTTTCACCCACGCGTTAGTCTGCCAATGACCGTCGATCTTATCGGCCGCGCGAATTTCGCCCGCGGTCAGCGCATCGCGAAAGCGCACAAAAATCTCGAACGCTTTAGGATCATGCGAAGCGTCCGGGCCCATCGCGTACAACCGCTCGATTTCGGGCTGGAGTTCATGCATGGCGGGCAGTATAACTGGTCGTTGGGCAAGACTGCAGCTACTCTTCGATTGGTCTTGCAGAGTACGGTGTCGGAAACAGTGAAATTGTCGTCACGAGCGAAGCGAGGGGTCTGCTTTGGCCGTACAAGGGTAGAAAGCAGATTCCTCGCGCCAAACCCGGCGCTCGTAATGACAATTCCATAATTCTTGCAGCGCTGCGTGCATAGGGCGTCTAAATTACATGCGAATTGAAGCTATTACCCTGCGCGAGCTGAAAATTCCTCTCGTCCACTTTTTCGAGACGAGCTTCGGGCGCACTTACACCCGCCGCGTTCTGCTGGTCACATTGCATTGTGATGGCCTGGAGGGTTGGGGCGAGTGTGTGGCCGGCGAGAATCCTTACTACAGCGAGGAGTACATCGATGGCGCGTGGGATGTCACCGTGCGCTACCTCGGCCCGGCGCTGTTGGGCAAGACGCTGCAATCCGGGCGCGAGGTCCCCGCGCTGTTGGTGCAGGTGCGCGAGCATCGCATGGCCAAGGCCGCTCTGGAGAACGCCGCGTGGGACGCCGAGGCGCAGGAGAAAGGCATTCCTCTGTGGAAGCTGCTGGGCGGCGCGCGCCGTGAGATCGCCTGCGGCGTCAGCATCGGCATTCAGGACTCGCACGAACAGTTGTTGCAGAAAGTGGAGACGGAACTGGCGGCCGGCTATCAGCGCATCAAGATCAAGGTCAAGCCGGGCTGGGATGTCGAGGTGCTGGAGAAGATCCGGGCACGCTGGCCCGACATTCTTCTGAGCTGCGACGCAAATTCCGCCTACACGCTGGCCGACGAGCAGCATTTGAAGAGCTTCGACCGCTTCAACCTGCTAATGATCGAGCAGCCGCTGTGGAGCGACGACTTCTACTTCCACGCGCGCTTGCAGAAACAATTGCAGACGGCGCTCTGTCTGGATGAAGCTATTCGCACCGCTCGCGATGCCGAAGCCGCACTGGAGCTGGGCGCATGCCGCATCGTCAACATCAAAGTGGGGCGCGTCGGCGGATTTTCCGAGGCGATTGCCATTCATGATATCGCACAGCACTTCAGTGTCCCCGTGTGGTGCGGAGGGATGCTGGAATCAGGTGTAGGGCGCTCCCACAATGTGGCACTCTCGACCCTGCCCGATTTCAAGCTGCCCGGCGACGTCTCCGCGTCAAAGCGTTACTGGAAGGAAGACATCATCGAGCCCGAGGTCGAGGTCTCAGCTCGGGGAACAATCGCGGTCACAGACAAGCCAGGCCGCGGATATGAGCTGAGGAAAGATTTGATCGAGACTCTGACCGTACGAACGGAAGAGCTCCAATGAAGAAGCGAGCCTTCCACACATGCGCCCGTCTCTATTTGTGATTGTTCTGCGCTTGCTTCACGTCGCTGCCGTTCGCCGCGACTACATCGGCGCTTTTATGTAAGAGGTCGAGAGCTTGAGCTGTGGTCAGGTCGGAGGGCACGGGGCGAAAATCAGTCATCGTCTCGTTAGACCAGATCGTAAGCGACTTCACCAGGAGGATCTTGCCATAGAATTGCAAGGTTTCCTGCACCTCTTCCCAATCGCCGCCACCGACGTCCTGCTGCACGATGATGAACTTGCCACCCTTGTTCAGTCTGCCCAGGATTCCCCAACCGAAGTCGACGTCCTTAAAGAGAGTTCCATCGATCTTGGCGATACGCATGGCCTTGCGGTCGATGATCATGTCGCCCTCCATTCCCAAGTACACCATGGTCTCGTGGTTCGGTGGATTGAAGCTTGGATTGGGGCGAAACTTCAGATGAACTAATTCTTCGCCGTTAGGACCATGGTCGGTGCGGGCGTCGGTGTAGAGGAACGCGTCAGGAAGGCTGGTCAACATCGCCTCCGCGCGCTTGTCATCGGCTTTGCTTGACTCGCGCCGCTTCCGCCGCGCTTCTGGATTGTTCGCGAACTTCTGTAGCTTCTCATTGTCTTTCTGGCGTTCTTCAGCGGTCAGGGGATGGCCATTGATCAGCAATGTGCTGGACAACCCACCCTGCTGCGTGCGAACAATCTCTTTCGTGATGGAATGGTCTTTGTACTCGGTGGTGTCCTTGAACATGCGGTAATACTGCACGTCATTGGCCTTGATCTCGTTCTTGGACGCGCGCCGCACCAACTCGAGCGGATCAATGTCTAGCTTTTGCTGAGTGGAAACACTTGCTTGCTGCGCGGCAGCGGGCTTCTGCTGCGCGGAGACGCTCCCATCGGCCAACAGGACGGCCAATGTTGCCGCCAGAGCACACGAAATGCTAGTGCGACGTAATTCCACAGAATCCCTTCGGAGTTCAACTTACCTCTTAGTTAGACGAGTGGAAGGCGCTATTCGTTGCTTTTCTGAAAATCGTTTCGGCTGAACGCCAATGGCTGGGCGCTGCATTTCTCGAACCCACATAAGGAATGATGCCGCCAAAAAAAGGCTTTTGCAAGGCCAGTGAACATCAACTGGAAGGGAACAAAAGCGTCACAGCGGCGTGTTGATCGGCGAGGTGCGTCTTAACAGGCTGCGCACAAATTCGCGTCGTGGTGCTATGAACGGGCGCACTTTCACCCGCCCCTTGCTACCATCGGAGGAAGGCCGTCAGAGGAGCGTTTGCCGGCAGTCTGGCGGAAACTGCAACGACTATGCGACGCAAGGTCATTTCTGAACTGCTTGACCAGGACCTGGGAACGCACCTGGAAGTGTCGTCGTCGTTAGCGGACCTGCGTCACATCAATGACTGGTTTGGCGGCACGCGGACAACTATCGCTTTATTGCGGCGCATCACTGCAGAGTGCAATTATCGCAAGCTATCCTTGCTGGAAGTCGCGGCCGGTGCGGGGGACGTGCCGCTTGCAGCGCAAGGCGCGCTCGCCGTCGACGGAACGGAGCTGCACGTCACGCTGCTGGATCGCATATCGTCGCATCTCCCCGGCAACGGTGAGACATCCGTCTGCGGCGATGCGCTCCACCTGCCCTTTCGCGAGAATGCATTCGATGTGGTGAGTTGCTCCCTGTTCGCGCACCACTTGGAGCCTGACTCGCTGCGAGTCTTTGCCCGTGAAGGCTTGCGTGTTTGCCGGCGAGCGCTCTTGATCAACGACCTGATCCGCAGCCGCCTGCATCTGTGGCTGGTCTATGCGGCACTGCCGCTCTTCCGCAGCCGCATCACCTGGCACGATGCGCCCGCGTCGGTGCAGAACGCATACACGGTGCAGGAAATACAGCGTCTGCTGGAAGGCTTACCGGCACGGCGCATTACAATCTCCAGGCACTATCTGTATCGAATGGGAGTGTTGGTGTGGAAGGACAGCACCTAGCAACCAGCAATTAGCAATTAGTAATGGACAAGCAGCCTATGCTGTAACTGTGGGCAATCGCAGTTGATCGCGCGTGAACGTTGGCCTTCGGCATCGTCGCACGCTGCCATCGCCAAAGCTAGTTGCTAATTGCTAACCGCTAAGTGCTAAATGCTAACTTCCGCTCCCCAAGTCGATCTCGCAATCATCGGCGCCGGCCCAGCGGGAAGCTCCGCTGCCATTGCGGCCGCACGCCTGGGGGCAAGCGTTGTTCTGCTCGAGGCCCGCAACTTTCCACGTCACAAGGTATGCGGAGAGTTCGTATCGGCCGAAGCGCTGGATGTGCTTGCCAGCCTGCTGCAGACCTTGCCTACAGGCCGGGCGCTCCTCGACTCTGCACCGGATATTCAGCGCACACGCCTATTCCTGGGCACGCGAATGATCGAAGCCCCGGTGTCACCATCGGCGCTCAGCATCACTCGCTACGATCTCGACTTTCAGCTATGGATGGCGGCACAAGCTGCCGGTGTTGAGACGCGGAGCAACTGCGAGGTCACAGCAGCTGAAGGCAGCGGCCCGTTCTGTGTGACGACGTCTTGTGGGAACTTCTCCGCAAAGGCACTGATCATCGCGGCAGGCCGGTGGTCGCAATTCACGCCCGACCGGACCGTTTCAGCCGGCCCCAGGTGGATTGGGGTGAAGGGCCATTTTCGCGAGCTCAATCCCAATCCCTCAACCGATCTTTATTTTTTCGCAAATGGATATTGCGGCGTTCAGCCCGTAGCGAAAGACGTAATCAATGCCTGCGCCATGGTGCGCTCTGACCGCGCCACATCGCTACAGGAGGTCTTCGCGCTGCACGCGAAGCTGGCTAAACGCGCGGCTGGCTGGATCCTGGTAAGCCAGCCCGTCAGCACCGCTCCCTTGATCTACCGCAGCCCACAGCCGGTGCGCGGCGCTGTTATGTTTGCGGGCGATGCCGCTGCCTTCATCGACCCCTTCGTTGGCGACGGCATCTCAATTGCACTGCGCAGCGGGCGACTGGCGGCGCAATGTGTCGGCAAATTCATTTTGGGTGAAATTGAATTGGGTGACACGGCCGCGTTGTACCTGGAAAAATACTCACGGCAATTCGTGCCGTTATTGTCGGCTGCCTCGCGAGTGCGCTCTCTGCTGTCGTTGCCCGTTCTCGCCCAGGCCGCCGCATTCGAACTGCTGCGCCTTCCGGGGGTGATGCCGTTTGTGATTCGCAAGACGCGAAGGGCAGCACTTGGCATTTAGCACTTGGCATTTAGCTTTTAGCTCTGGCCCTTAGCTCGAGATCGAATACCAATTGCTAAGTGCTAAGTGCTGAATCTGCCATCACCCGCAGATCGTGCCCAGTCATCTCCTTCGGCTGCGGGATGCCCAGAATCCCTAACATCGTCGGCGCGATGTCTTGCAGAGCGCCGTCAGGACGCAGCGTAAAGCGTCGCGGATCGCCCTTCAAGTTCGGGATCGTCACGGCGTGCTCGGCCACAACAATGAACGGCACCGGGTTTGTTGTGTGCGCGGTTTGCGGGCCGCCGGTCGCAGGATCGATCATCTGCTCGGCATTGCCGTGGTCTGCGGTGACGATCATCGCTCCGCCACTCTGGCGCAATGCACTGTAGACCTGGCCCAGACAGCCATCGACCGTCTCGACTGCCGTGATCGTCGGCGGAATCTTCCCCGAGTGTCCCACCATGTCGGCATTGGCGAAGTTCACCACCATCACGTCGAAAGTGTTTTCCCTGATCGCCTTTACTACCGCATCGGCAATGCCCTGCGCCGACATCTCCGGCTTCAGATCGTAGGTCGCAACTCTGGGCGACGGCACCAGCACGCGATCTTCGCCGGGAAACGGGTTCTCCACGCCACCATTGAAGAAGTATGTGACGTGTGCGTACTTCTCGGTCTCCGCGACGCGCAGGTTACGCATGTTGCGGTCGGCCATCACATTCGCCAGGATGTTGGTCAGCGATACCGGCGGCGAGACGACCGGCAGCGTGAAATGTTTGTCGTACTGCGTCATGCAGATGTAGGTGAGATCTTTGGACACGCAGCTGCGCGTAATCATCTGGTCAAGATCTTCGGCGCCTTCCAGCTCGCGGCCATCCTGAGGCGTGAAGTGACTGTTGCGCGCCAGGCAGCGCGTGATCTGCCGCGCGCGGTCAGCGCGAAAGTTGAAGTTGAGGCAGACATCGCCGTCGCGAATATTCCCCAGCGGCTCGCCGCGGTCACCGGTCAGCACAAACGGGATGACGAACTCGTCGGTAACTCCGCGATTGTAGGAGTCCTTCACACCCTGCACCGCGTCGGTGTAGCGGCCGCCCTCGGCGTCGCCATAGACCATCGCGTCGAAAGCCTTCTTCTCGCGCTCCCAGCGGCGGTCGCGGTCCATCGCGTAGTAGCGCCCGCTCACCGTGGCAATCTTGCCGACGCCGTATTCGCGCATCTTCTGCTGCAACTGCTCAATGTAGCCGGCGCCGTTGGTGGGCAGCGTGTCGCGGCCATCCATGAAGCAATGGACGAACACGCGCTCGACGCCATTCTGCTTGGCCATGCGCAGCAGCGCGTAAAGGTGGTTCTGATGCGAGTGCACGCCGCCATCGGAAAGCAGTCCGAACAGGTGCAGACGGCGCTCGCCTGTGCGGGCAGCCGTCATCGCATTGAGCAGAACTTGATTCGTGAAGAACTCGCCATTCTCGATCATGAGATCGATTTTGGTGATGTCCATGTAGACCACGCGTCCGGCGCCGATGTTGAGATGCCCAACCTCGCTGTTGCCCATCTGCCCGGTGGGCAAGCCGACGTAGCGTCCGCTGGTGTGGATCAGCGTGTTGGGATATTCGGCGAGCAGGCGATCGTAGTTCGGCTTGCGCGCCAGCGAGATGGCATTGGCCGCGGACGGCGGCGCATAGCCCCAACCATCGAGGATGATGAGGACGAGGAGATGAGGTGGAGTCATGGTCAATTTCTACTGGCTCCGGGAATTCGACTCTGTTATGCCCAATTCATCTCCGAATATGCGTGCTTCTAGCTCCTTCTTATTGGGCACGTGCTTCGCTTCTATCATTCTTAATAGGACTCGCCTCGCTATCGCGAAGCTGTCGACGTAAGGCACGGCTTCAGACTTTCCGTCACCGTGCGCAGCCTTGGAACGATGGTCGTACAGCGACTTCACATGCTTGAAGCACTTGTACCGCTCTCTCCCGGGATCGTCTAAATATGCGGCGATGTTCGCGGAAACACGGAAACTCAATTCCTGATGCGAAGACGAAAACAGCCGCTCAAGCGCCCCCCAAACCGACACAAGTGCGAGTGCCGGGTTAGAGTTCCAGATGCTGAAGTCAACGGCTTGAAAGGCGAAGCTAAAATCTTCATTGTTTAGCAGTAGGGCGCCATCGTACCAGTTCTGCCGAACCCATTCCAACTCAGCGTTCCCGATGCTGGATAGAGTTTCTCTAGGGTCCGGATACAGGCGTGACGTATGTATCTCCATAGGTCTCAGGATAGGTTCCTGCTTTATGGCAGAAATGGACGCAAACCGCTCCGATGAAATTACAGGTACGAAAACCGCGGTGGTAGCTTTCAACCGGAGAAGAGCGGCAATCCACCACACTGTATTCAATTGATCGAGTGGATCTGGATTGCAACTGACGGGCACGAAAAGCTCTGCAAAGATATCGATTCCGAAGCCGCCTTGCGCGGATTTCCACGGAGTCGGGTGGGCCCTTCCTGGGGCGGCGGGAGCGAAGGCCATTAGGAATGGTGCCATGAAATGCGCGTAAGTTCGAGAAATCACGACACCCTGACCCAACTCGGCTCGCTCGGGACCAAGAGCAAAGCCGGAAAGCCCAGCGTAAATGTCATGAAGACCAGTATCCATCGGAATCGCGGTCAAATTCGAAACTCGAAACTAAGCGCGAACGCTGATAAGCCTAACCTAACCCCGAGCCGCGCTTTTCTTCGCCAGCTCGCCGTGATAATTCAGCGCCTTCAATCCCAGGAATCTCGCCGCTGGGCCAAGCTCTTCTTCGATGCGTAGAAGCTGGTTGTACTTAGCTATGCGATCGCTGCGCGACGCCGAGCCGGTCTTGATCTGCCCCGCCCCAGTCGCGACGGCAAAGTCTGCGATGAACGCGTCTTCGGTCTCGCCCGAGCGGTGAGAGATGACAGCGGTATAACCATTCTGACGCGCAAGGTTGATGGCGTCGAGCGTTTCGCTCACCGAGCCAATCTGATTCAGCTTGATGAGAATCGAGTTCGCGATTCCCGCGTCGATGCCGCGCTGGAAGATGTCGATGTTGGTAACGAAGATATCGTCGCCGACAAGTTGGACCTTGCCGCCCAGTTCGTCCGTCTGCAGCTTCCAGCCATCCCAATCGTCTTCCGCAAAGGCATCTTCGAGGGACACGATGGGATATTGCCGCACCCAGTCAGCCCAGAACTTCACCATATCTTCGCTGGAATGTTCGCTCTTGTCGGACTTCTTGAAGACGTACTTCTTCTTTGCGCTGTCGTAGAACTCGCTGGCCGCGGGATCGAGCGCAATCGCGATCTCTTCGCCCGGCTTATAGCCCGCTTGCGTGATCGCTTCCAGTATCGCTTCGATTGCTTCGACGTTCGATTTAAGCGACGGTGCAAAGCCGCCCTCGTCGCCGACCGAGGTGTTGTAGCCGCGCTTCTTCAGCACGCCCTTCAGCACATGGAAGGTCTCGACACCCCAGCGCAGCGCCTCGCCGAACGATGTCGCGCCCACCGGCATCACCATGAATTCCTGGAAGTCGACGTTGTTATCGGCGTGCGCGCCGCCATTCAGGATGTTCATCATCGGCGTGGGCAGCAGGCTGGCAGTAAATCCTCCGAGATACTGATACAGCTCGATGCCGAGATGGTCCGCCATGGCTCGGGCCGCAGCCATCGAGACGGCCAGGATAGCGTTCGCGCCCAACTTGCTCTTCGTGGGCGTGCCGTCGAGGGCAAGCATCGCATTGTCCAGTTCACGCTGCTCGCTGGCGTCGATGCCTTCGAGTTCCGGGGCGATAACTTCGTTGATGTTGTTCACCGCTTTGAGCACGCCCTTGCCCGCGTAGCGGCCCTTATCGCCGTCGCGCAGCTCCAGGGCTTCGTGTTCGCCGGTTGAGGCCCCGCTGGGAACGGCGGCGCGGCCACGGGCTCCGCTGGACAAGATCACGTCTGCTTCGACGGTAGGATTTCCGCGAGAATCAAGAACCTCGCGGCCAAGAATCAGTTCGATGTCTGTCATAAAAGTCCTGCTCTCCCGGCCATGGATTCGCGAATGCGAGGCGCGAGCGATATGAAACCAGCCAATTATACGGGAGGTAGCGGGCGGCATCTGTGACGGACGGCCATCGTTTTCCCGACTTCCACAGGGTGCCCCCGGTGACCTCGAAAGTCATCCTAAAATTTACATTTCGTCCAGAAAATCGTTTGCGGCCTTGCGGGAGGTTGAGTATGCTCTTCCGGAGTGGTTACTGCACTATAATTGAGGCGTTACCGCCCGATGCCTGTTGGCTGGCGCGGCCGCCTTACGGAGCTTAATAAAATAATGTGGAAGCGGAAGGAAGACGAGTACACAAGTCCCCACGAGTCCGGCATTGCCGGCTCCTCAGCGATGCCGGTTGCCCCTCCTGCGCCGTCACGTCCCGCCGAACCTGTGCGCAGCGATAGTCTGCGCGGCAGCGAGGTCGCCACCATCGGCAAGTCCGTCGTGGTCAAGGGCGAACTTTCGGGCAGCGAGGATTTGATTGTGGATGGCGAGGTGGAAGGCTCCATCACCCTGCGCGGCCAGAGCCTGACGGTGGGCCCAAACGGCCGCGTGCGCGCCCATATTGAAGCGCGGAATGTGATTGTGCATGGCCGGGTGGACGGCGATATCCATGCCACCGAGCGGGTTGAGCTGCGCAAGAGCGCTTCCCTTACCGGCGACATTGCAACCGCGCGCATCTCCATCGAAGATGGGGCGTTCTTCAAGGGCGGCATCGATATTCAGAAGCCGGAGGCCGCTCCAAGGATCGAGGCCAAGCCGCAAGCTTCGGTCACCACAGCCCCGGTCGCCGCACCGATTTCCAGCCAAGGCTCGCTGTTGGAGTCCAAGAAGCTGTAAGCCACAACCGCCGAATGGCCGGGCGGTTCTAGCCAAACGGCGTCGACAACCGGTCTCTCCGTCCGGAAAGATTGCTGCTTCGGCAGTCAGCCCCTACAATGGTGCCTTGTGGCCCCAGGCATCTTTCATAAATTATTCGGCTTCGGCCGGCAGTCAGAGGACGAGGACGCCGTCCCTGGCCAGAAGATAAGTCGTCGCTCCACCGGTTTCGGCGAGTTCATTCGCGCCATCTCGCGCGAAGAGGGGCTGAAGATCCTGGACCTGGGCTCAACCTCGCCTGCCAATATCACGTTTATGACAGGGCTCGGACACCGCTTCCGTCAGGAAGACCTGTTGCGCCTGGCTGGCGACAAGTCCCTGCTCATTCCGAATGGCGAGGGAGGCTCGGTCATCGATGAGGAGCGGTTTCTGCGCGAGAACCTGTGTTTTTCACGCGAGGAATTCGACGCCGTAATGTTCTGGGACCTCGCCGATTTCCTGGCGGAGCCGCTGGTGAAGCCGGTGATTGAGCGGATTCAGGTCGCCATGAAGCCGGGAGGCATCATGCTGGCTTTCTTCCACACCAAGGATGCCGGTCCCGACGCCCCGTTTTACCGCTACAACATCATGTCGAAGGACACTCTGGAGCTTCAACCCGTCCGCGGCTTCCGGCTGCAGCGCGTCTTTAATAACCGGCACGTGGAAAACCTCTTCCGCGAATACGCCTCCAAGAAATTCTTTCTCGGTCGTGACAATATCCGGGAAGTGCTGGTGATTAGGTAAAATAGCTCTTAGCTAATTGCTAATTGCTAGTTACTAGCTGCTACTCGGCACCGTGAAGTAAAACACCGAGCCGCTGCCCGTTTGTGAAGTCACGCCGATGGTTCCACCGTGGGCTTCGACGATGGCTTTGGCGATGGCCAGTCCCATCCCCGTGCCTTGAATTCGATAGCGCTGGTCGCGACCACGATAGAACTTCTCGAAGATCAGCGACTGCTCCATATCATCGATCCCGGGACCGCGGTCTGCCACGCTGATACTCACCATTTTGCCTGCGGGCTCGGCGGTGATGGTGATGGGGGTTTCCGCAGGCGAGTACTTGGCTGCATTTTCCAGGAGCTGCACCAGCACTTCCGTAATGCGTTCCAGATCGACTCCCACAGGCGGCAACGCTTCGGGGAGCTGCAGTTTGACCTCGCGCCCTGCCAAAACTTGCTTCGCCCGTTCGAGCGCGGCTTCAATCACTTTGCGGACAGGATGAGCCTCGCGGCGCAGTTCCACTTGCTGCGCGTCGAGCTGCGCCATCTCCGCCGCTTCGCCCACCAGCCGGTTCAAGCGATCGGTTTCCTCGTTGATCACGGTGAGCAAGTCCTGGCGGCCCTCGGCGCTCACGTGATCGGGAGTTAGCAGCGTAGTGACCGAGAGTTTAATTGCGGTCAGCGGCGTGCGAAATTCGTGGGTGACGCTGTCGAGCAAAGCCGAGCGCAGTTTCTCGCTCTCGCGCGACGCCTCATTGCGCGTCAGCGTTTCCACGGCGCCGGCGCGCTCAATGGAGATGGCGACCAGGCTGCCCACCGCTTCCAACGTCTCGCGCGAAAGTACGGCGCCTTCCAGTCCAAGGCTGCCCACAGGCCTTACGCCGATGCGCAAAGGCACAAAGCACAACTGCTGTTCCTCATCCACCACCAGCTCGCCACGGCAGCTCACCGATTCCAGTTGTTCCTCGCTGAGTTCCGGATGGTCCAAGCCGGTTCGATAGACCTCTCTGCGCTTGGGCAGATACATGGCCGCAGCCTTCAATCCAAACGCGTCACGTACGAACTGAGGAATGCTGTTGAGCAACTCCATTACATTTTCCGTAGCCAGCAACTGCTGGCTCAGGAAATAGAGCCGTTCGACCTCTTTGCGGCGGCGGTGGGCATTTTCTGCCTCGCGGCGGGCGCGCTCGGAAAGCCGGCTGGCAACAATTGCGGTGACCAGAAAAGCCAACAGCGCAATCCAGTTCTGAGGATCGGCGACGGTAAAGGTGTGGATCGGAGGCAGAAAGTAATAGTTGAACGCCAGCGTGGCCACAACCGCCGTGGTAGTGGCGAGGGTCAGTCCCCAGCGGCTTGCAACCCCCAGCACTACCAACAGGAACGTCAGCGCCACCGTGGTTGGGTTGACCGGCAGGCGAGTGTAGGCAAAGACCACGATCGCGACTGTCACCATGGCGACCGCGTAACGGTAGAGCAGGGACTGCAGACGCTGCGGTGAGAAAGCGATTCCCGCCCGCTGCTTCTCTTCCCTTCCCAACTGCCGTTGTGCACTCACGGCACGATTGTACCAATCGACTTTTTCCGCCCGCTGCCGCAGAATGGAGTGCTCATGCAAAAGACGCCCGAGCAATGGCTTGAGGTGACCGCTCCGGAGAAAAAGAGCGGTGTCTTTAAGCTTTTTCTGGGATATGCGCCGGGCGTTGGCAAGACCTATTCCATGCTGAGCGAAGCCATCCGCCGCAAGAGCCGCGGCGAGGATGTGGTGATTGGAGTGGTCGAAAGCCATGGCCGCCTGGCCACCAAAGAGCTGGCCGGCCGGTTGGAAACCGTCCCGCGCAAGCAGCTCAACTACAAGGGCACGATGTTTGAAGAGATGGATGTGGACGCCATTCTGGCGCGCCATCCGCAAGTAGTGCTGGTGGACGAGCTGGCGCATACCAACATTGAAGGCAGCAAGCACCACAAGCGCTATGAGGATGTCTTCGAGCTGCTCGACAATAAGATCGACGTTCTCTCCACCATGAACGTGCAGCACCTGGAGAGTGTGACCCCGCTGGTGCACAAGATCACCGGCATCGTGGTGCGTGAGACCGTTCCTGACTGGGTGTTGAAGCGCGTCGATGAGATCGTCTTGTCCGACGTGACACCGGAGGCGCTGGCAACGCGCATGCGCCGTGGCGATGTTTATCCGATGGAGCGGGTGGATCGCGCGCTGGGCAGTTTCTTTCGACCGAGCAACCTGATTGCCCTGCGTGAGATTGCCCTGCGCCAGGTGGCGCAGGTGGTCGACCGCAGCCTGGAACCATATATCCAGTCGGAGATCGATCCCAGCCGGGATCTGCAGGTGCGGGAGCGCATTGCCGTGGGCGTCAGCTCCAATCCGGCGGCGCAGTACCTGGTGGCGCGCGCGGCCCGCATGGCGCAGGCGGGGAATGGTGAACTATATGTCGTCTACGTCGATATCGGCGGCGACAGCGAGCCCGAACGGCAGCGTTCGTTGCAGGCCAACTTTCAGTTTGCGCAGAACCTGGGCGCGGAGGTCGTCAAACTAAAAGGCAAAGATGTCGCCTCGGCGATGGCGGAATTTGTCCGCGAAAAATACGTCACCCAGGTGATCTTCGGACACTCGGCCACTAGCGGCTGGCGCAGATACTTGTTCCTCTCGGCGGTGCATCGCTTCTTGCGCGATGCGCCGGCGGTGGATGTCCATATCGTGAAGCAGCAGATGGATTGAAGAGGAAAGTTTCGAGTTTCGAGTTTCGAGTTGTTTTGCAGTCTTGACCGGCCGAGCCGGAATCGACCACAAGTCCGCTAGTCAACTCCGCGTCAAGATCCCGATTCGTCTGGTTCAGGCTTTTCCTTGAAAC
>Ga0302326_10003153_pt1 | contig 39114 bp, 22 predicted proteins | sample Palsa_T0_3_FD_202264 | JGI IMG/M metagenome (GOLD analysis project Ga0302326, IMG submission 202264) | Peat permafrost microbial communities from Stordalen Mire near Abisko, Sweden - Palsa_T0_3 | ecosystem: Environmental > Terrestrial > Soil > Palsa > Peat permafrost | place: Sweden: Abisko... | reverse complement strand
GCGGGCACGCGAAGATTCTGGATTTTGGTTTGGCGAAAGTGCAGGCGGCGACTCGGTCGAGCGAAGAGAGCACGCAAACCCACCTGACTAGTCCCGGATCGACCATGGGCACTGTCGCGTACATGTCACCGGAGCAAGCGCGCGGCAAAGAATTGGACGCCCGCAGCGATCTGTTTTCGTTCGGCGCGGTGTTATACGAGATGGCGACGGGCGTGTTGCCGTTTCGCGGCGGAAGCTCGGCCGAGATCTTCAATGCAATTCTGATTGGAACGCCGACACCGGCGGTGCGACTGAATCCCGATCTGCCGGCGAAGCTGGAAGACATCATCAATAAGGCGCTGGAGAAGGATCGCGACCTGCGCTACCAGAGCGCCGCGGATATGCGGTCGGACCTGCAACGGTTGAAGCGGGACAGCGAGTCGATGAAATTGCCGGCGGCGAAGGCTCCAGCCAAGCGCTGGCCTTGGCTCACCGCGGCCCTGATACTGATTGCGGCGGCGGGCGCAGCTTATTTCTTCCTGCATCGGCGCGCGCCCAAGCTCACCGAAAAAGACACCATCGTTCTGGCCGACTTTACCAACACTACCGGTGATCCTGTTTTCGACGGCACGCTGCGGCAAGGACTCTCGGCGCAACTAGAGCAGACGCCGTTTCTCAACCTGCTCTCAGATCAGCGCATCGCTCAGACTTTGGCCAAGATGAGCCAGCCCAAGGACACCCGGCTCACGCAAGAACTGGGGCGCGAGGTCTGCCAGCGCACGGCCAGCGCCGCCACCATTGAAGGCTCCATTGCCAGTCTCGGCAGCCAGTATGTGCTGGGATTGGATGCGGTGAATTGCCATAACGGCGATCTTCTGGCGCAAGAACAGGTGACAGCCAACGGAAAAGAGCAGGTGCTCAAAGCGCTCGGGGACGGCGCGACGAAGCTGCGCGAGAAGCTGGGAGAATCGCTGGCCTCGGTGCAAAAGTACGACGCCCTGCCCGAAGACGTGACCACGTCATCGCTCGAAGCGCTGCAGGCGTATACCCTCGGCTATCAAACACAGATGTTAAAGGGCGATTATCCCGCGGCGATCCGATTCTTCCAGAGGGCCGTGAGCCTGGACTCGAATTTCGCCATGGCCTATGCGCGGCTGGGTACAAACTATTACAGCCTGGGCCAGACCGAGCGTTCAGCCGAGAGCATACGCAAGGCTTATGAATTGCGGGATCGCACCAGCGAATTGGAGAAACTCTACATTTCGTCGCATTACGAGCAAAACGTCACCAGAAACCTGGAAGCAGCGCGCGCAGCCTACGAGTTATGGGCGCAGACCTATCCGCGCGACGCGATCCCGGTAAATAATCTAGGCTCCGTTTACCGTATCTTGGGACAATTGGACAAAGCTCTCCAAGCGGCGCGGGAGGCTCTCAGACTCGACTCCGGGAGTTCTCCTGCCTACGCGAATCTGGTTGGGACATACCTGCTCCTCAACCGTCTGGATGAGGCCAAAGCCACGGCGCGGGAGGCGCAGGCCCACAATCTCGCTGCGCCGATCGTTCATCTCAATCTTTACGCGGTGGATTTCCTGCAACACGATGGCGCGGGGATGGAGCGGGAAGCCGCTGCGCTGATTGGGAAAGCGGGATACGAGCATACAGTATTTTTCTACGAATCGGAAACAGCCGCCTATGGTGGGGAATTTGCCAAGGCCCGGGAACTGACGTGCCGAGCCGCCGATTCTGCCCAGCGAGTGGATGATAAATCGGAGGCGGCAGGATACAACGCGGTAGCTGCACTCCACGAAGCATTGGCAGGTAAGATGACGTTGGCAAAACTGGATCCAACACTGGACGCGCAGGCCGCAGTCGCGCTGGAAAATGACAGAGACGTCGAAGCCTTCTCGGCCATTGCACTCGGACTGGCAGGCGATTCCACGCAAGCCGGGCACTTGGCCTACGATCTGGGTAAACGTTTCCCGGAAGATACGATTGTGCAGTCCCAAGACTTGCCGATGATTCATGCCGCCGTCGAGCTTCAGAGTGGCAACGGCGGCAAAGCTGTGGAAGCGCTCGCGGCGGCTACCCCTTACGAATTGGGGCTGGGCGGTGGTATTCCTCTCTACCCGGTCTATCTGCGAGGCCAAGCGTATCTGGGCTTAAAACAGGGCGGAGCGGCGGGTGCCGAGTTTCAGAAGATTATCGACCATCCAGGCGTGGTGAGAAACGAAGTGATTGGCGCGCTGGCTCACCTGGGCCTGGGCCGCGCGTACGCGTTGGCCGGCGATAGCGCGAAAGCTCAGACCGCGTACCAGGATTTCTTCGCGCTATGGAAAAATGCCGACCCGGACATCCCGATCCTGCAGCAAGCCAAAGCCGAGTACGCGAAGCTAAAGTAGTGTGAGACCCGCCCATGATCGGTCAAACGGTATCGCGGTACCGGATCGTCGAGAAACTCGGCGGCGGAGGCATGGGTGTGGTCTATAAGGCCGAGGACAGCGAGCTTGGCCGCTTTGTCGCGCTGAAGTTTCTGCCTGATGAGCTAGCGCGGGATCCGCAGTCGCTGGAGCGCTTTCGCCGCGAGGCGCGAGCCGCTTCCGCGTTGAATCATCCGAATATCTGCACCATTCACGAGATCGGTAAAACCGGCGAGCAGTCGTACATCGTGATGGAGTGTCTGGAAGGCGCGACGCTGAAGGACTGTATAGCTGGGCGCCCGATGGCAAAGGAGAAGCTGCTCGGGATCGCGATTGAAATTTCCGATGCGCTGGACGCGGCGCACTCCAAGGGGATCGTGCATCGCGATATCAAGCCTGCGAATATTTTCATTACAGACCGCGGGCACGCGAAGATTCTGGATTTTGGTTTGGCGAAAGTGCAGGCGGCGACTCGGTCGAGCGAAGAGAGCACGCAAACCCACCTGACTAGTCCCGGATCGACCATGGGCACTGTCGCGTACATGTCTCCGGAGCAGGCGCGCGGCAAAGAGCTCGACGCCCGCAGCGATCTGTTCTCCTTCGGCGCGGTGTTATACGAGATGGCGACCGGAGTGTTGCCGTTTCGCGGAGAAAGTTCGGCGGTGATATTCAAGGGGATCTTGGACGGGACGCCAACGCCTGCCGTGCGGTTGAATCCCGATCTGCCGCTGGAGTTAGAACACATTATCGACAAGGCGCTGGAGAAAGATCGCGAGCTGCGCTACCAGAGCGCCGCGGAGATGCGGTCGGATTTGCAACGGTTGATGCGAGACAGCGAGTCGAGCAAGGTCTCGGCGGTCTCGGCGACATCGCGCAGGCGCTGGCCATGGATTGCCGGAGCAGCGGCCCTGATCCCGATCGCGGCGGCGGGGACGGCTTATTTCTTCCTGCATCGGCACCCGCCCAAGCTGACCGAAAAAGACACGATCGTCCTCGCGGATTTCACCAATACGACGGGCGATAAGGTCTTTGACGACACGCTGAAGCAAGCTCTGGCTGTCGACCTCAGCCAGTCCCCCTTCCTGAACATCCTTTCAGAGGAAAAGGTTCACCGCACCCTGCGCGAGATGACCCTCTCCGAGAGTGAGCCATTGACAACGAACTTGGCGCGGGAAGTGTGCCAACGTGCCGGGAGCAAGGCATATCTGGCAGGTTCGATTGCGGCCATCGGAACGCAGTACGTAGTTAGTCTCGAAGCTTTGAACTGCGCCAACGGCGAAGTGCTCACGCGCCAGCAAGTGACAGCTCCGGGCAAGGAGCAGGTCCTGTCCGCCCTTGGCAGCGCAGCTTCGAGGCTTCGCAATGAAGTCGGCGAATCCCTCAATTCGATGCAAAACTACGATGTTCCGCTGGAGGAAGCTACCACGCATTCGTTAGAGGCCCTCAAGGCGTATAGCTTGGGTGTAAAAACCGGGAACGAAAAAGGAGACGCCGCTGAGATTCCGTTTATCGAGCACGCCATCGAACTCGATCCTACCTTTGCAATGGCGTACTACGAGCTATCGGGCCTTTACGACAATCTGAACCAGCCCAGCTTGGCCGCTTTTTACAGCAAGAAGGCTTTCGACCTGCGCGGCCGCGTTACCGAACGCGAGAGGTTCGCTGTCACGGCCTTTTACTATGAGAACTTCACGGGGGAACTGGAGAAAGCGGAACGAGTGTACGAAATGTGGACAAAGGTTTATTCACAAGACCCTGATCCTCTTGTTGTCCTCGGCAGTAACTCGATGGCGTTGGGGCAATATGAGAGGGCCGCCACGGAAACCCGTGAATCATTGCGTCTCGATCCGAGTTCGGCTGTCTCACTTGTGAACCTGGGCCAGATTTATCTGGCTCTAAACCGTTTCGACGAAGCAAGGGCCACAATTGAAGAGGCGCAGAGGCAAAAGATTGATCATCCCGGACTGCACCTGAATCTGTATGCCCTAGCCTTCTTCCGGGACGACGCCACAGCCATGAAGGAGCAGGCCGATTGGGCTGCCGGAAAACCCGGCGCGGAAGGCGAAATGCTTTCACTCGAATCCGACACGGAAGCCTGGTCCGGACGACTCGGGAAAGCCCGGGAACTCTCGCGGCGAGCGGTTGAGAGCGCCCGCCGCGCGGACGGCAAAGAGGCCGCCGCATTGTGGCAATCGGACGCCGCGATACGCGAAGCTCTGTTCGGCAACGTGGATGCGGCTCGCCAGAACGCCGGTGGCTCAGTTACGCTCGCGCCTGGGAGCGAGGACGTGGAATCGCATGCAGCGCTGGCCTATGCCTTGGCGGGCGATACGGCTCACGCTCAATTACTATTGGATGATCTCGAAAAGCGATTCCCGCAGGATACTCTGGAACAGACTGTCTGGCTGCCGACCATTCGGAGCCAGCTAGAGACGAACCGCAAAAATGTCGCACGGAGCATCGAACTTCTTCAAGCCGCAAAGCCCTACGAACTGGGCACGCTTTCTGGGAGCGCTTATAACTCCTGTTTGTATCCGATCTACGTCCGGGCTCAGGCTTACTTGAACGAGAATCGGGGTGCAGCGGCGAGTGCCGAATTCCAGAAGATTCTCGACCATCGCGGGCTAGTGTGGAATTGTGCGACAGGGGTTCTCGCCGATCTTGGAATTGCCAGAGCCTACGCTCTCACTGGCGACACTACAAGAGCGAAAACCGCCTATCAGGATTTCTTCGGGCTATGGAAGAATGCTGACCCCGACATCCCGATCCTGCAGCAGGCCAAAGCCGAGTACGCAAAGCTTTAGACTACGGTTGCTGACTCGACGCGATCAACGCCATGGACTCGAGATGCCGGCGATTGAGAGTCAGCCAGTCCACTTCGCTTAGGTTGTAGCGCGGAGTAGAAAACTCGATCCAGCGGTTCCAGTCGGTGTTGATGATCGGGGATCGAGTTTCCGCCAGGCGCGTCACGGCGTTGGTGTCCAGTAGTTGGCTCGCGATAATGGCATCCATCGTGCGCTGGGCCGCGGCGGCGTCCGCGCTGTGTTTGCGCAAATAGACCATCGCGGCTGCGACCGCGTCCGGGTCTACGCGCTGCGGCTCCAAGCTCGCCAGCAGTACGCCCTGCCCGCCATAGAGCCAGGCGCTGACGTAAGGAAACGAGGCGTGCAGCGTTCCAATGATGGACTCGATCTCGCGAGGCCCGATGTGATGGAGCTGGAACCATTGCTGAAACACTCCGCCGTGGCTGAGATGGCGTTTCGCAAGCTCATAGAATTCGCGGCTGTAGAGATTGGTGGCGCCGGCGAACCAGATGCTGGTCAGCTCGATGGTGATTTGATCGTATTTATTGGGCTGCGACAGGAGATAGTTGCGGCCATCCTCCAGGTGGACCTTTACTTTCGGAGACTGGAGCACATCCTCGTTCATGTGACGGAACTGGCTGCCGGCCGCGAGCAGAATGCCCGGAGAGATCTCGGCTATATCGACGGTCTTGAAATCGAGCCCGTTCAGGACTGACGCGGATTGACCGGTGCCGCATCCGATCACCAAGGCATTGCGCCGCGTGTGAAGATGGAGGGCCGGGATGAGCGCAAATGCGATCTGCGCGTCCTGCTGTTCCCAATCGTTGCCTTGAAATTTTCCATTGGTGAAGAGAGCATGCCTGTCCGGCTGCCCAGGCTGGCGGTATTCGAGGACCGTCGTAATTCCACCGTAGGAGTCTTCGTGGAAGAACGAAATGTCTGAGGTGACGTGAGCGGGCGCGCCTGGCGCGGTTGCCTGCGTTGGAGCAGCGGCGGAGCCAGGCACGTCATGCCCAAAGTACACATTGGCTCCCGAGGTGAGCACGCCTCGATTCCACGCGGGAAAAGCAACCGCCAGCAGAGCCAGCATCGCCGCCGCGATCCATCCGTCGCGCAGGCGTTGGCGCTCGAACTTGAGCACCGTGATTCCGCATAGCGCCAGGATGATGGTGAACCACCGCAGCGACCATTCCGAGCCCAGGCGCGGGATCAACAGGAACGTGGCGGCCAGGGCGCCCAGCACGCATCCGATCGCGTTCGCCCCGGTCATATATCCCAGTAGGGCGCCGGCGCCGGGACGCTCGAACCGCTTGGCCTGGAACAAGGACGGGTAGATCATGCCGTAGGCGTAGGTGGCAGGCAGAAGCAGCGCCATCAGCACAACCAGGCGAACGCCCTCGCCGGAGTAGAAATTGAAGGCGTGTTGTCCGAGGAGCGCGATCCAGACTGGTCCATCGGGCCAGAAAGCAACCTGCACCAACAGTACGCTGGCGCAAAGGAAGAACAGACCGTGCAGACGTGCGGGCGCCGCGCCGCGATGCGCTTTCCGGCCGATGCGAAGACAGCCGCCGGCCAGGCCAATCAACACCACAAACAGCATCGACGAAAACGCGTAGACGCTGGTGCCAATGACGACCCCGACCAGGTGCGTCCAGATGACTTCGAGAGCGAAAAACAAGAGCCCCGAGACGAAGGCAACGCCCAGGATCATGGCATCGCTCGATTCCCATTGCAATCCATTGGATTGCTCGGCAGGTTGCCGCGGGAAATAGATCGATCGCGAAAGCCAGCCCGCATACAGCGCGACGGAAGCGTCTATAGCAACGCAGATCACCAACGCGCCCGACAATCCCACCTTGGGAAAAATAAGGAACGGCGCCGCCAACGCGCACAGCGCCGCACCGAAGAGATTAATGCAATAGAGCTTGGTCAGATAATAACTGGCATTCTCTTCCGCCTGGGCAGCGAGCGAGCCGAGAAATGGGAACGACAGTCCCAGGCAGAGCGCCGTTGGAAGGATGACGATGCCGGCGATGGTGGCGCGTGCCAGCACCAGCCGGACGGTGTCTGCCCCGCCCCAGGCGATCAGGCTCGCGTACCAATGCGTTCCCGTGTCGAAACTGAGCAGCAGCGTCAGGCAGCACAGCGCCACTCCCAACTCGGCGATGCAATAACCTAGGACCGGCGAAACTTTTCGCTTGAGCAGGACGGAGGCGCAGTACCCGCCCAAGCTCAGGCCGAGGAAATAAACGGCGAGGACGGTGGCGGCTGAGGGCGTGCTCGCGCCCACCACGACGCTCAGAAGTTTCTCGAATACCTGCTCGGCCAGGACGCCGACAAATCCGGACAGGCCATAGAGAAGGTAGAGCCGCGTGTTTAGCCTGTATTCGGAGTATTCCAAGGAATACTATCGGCAAAAAGCTCTTTCGGCAACACATGCCTGCGATACCATGTTTGGATAGATCCACAGGGTTTTGGAAGCTTCTACAGGCTGCCATGGTCGGTCAAACGGTATCGCGCTACCGCATCATTGAAAAACTTGGCGGCGGGGGCATGGGCGTGGTCTATAAGGCGGAGGACTCGGAGCTTGGCCGCTTTGTCGCGCTGAAGTTCCTGCCTGACGAACTGGCGCGAGACCCATTGTCCTTGGAACGCTTTCGCCGCGAGGCGCGAGCTGCTTCCGCGCTAAATCATCCGAATATCTGCACCATTCACGAGATCGGGAACACGGGCGAGCAGTCGTACATCGTCATGGAATGCCTGGAGGGCATGACGCTGAAGGACCGCATCGATGGCAAGCCACTTGAAACGGAAACTCTGCTGTCGATCGCGATTGAAGTTGCCGATGCGCTGGACGCAGCGCACTCAAAAGGGATCGTTCACCGCGATATCAAGCCAGCGAATATTTTCATCACCGAGCGCGGGCACGCCAAGATTCTGGATTTCGGTTTGGCTAAGGTGCAGGCAGCGACGCCTTCGAGCGAGGACAGCACGCAGACCCATCTCACTAGTCCGGGGTCAACCATGGGCACGGTGGCGTACATGTCGCCGGAGCAGGCACGCGGCAAGGATCTGGACGCACGCAGCGATTTGTTTTCCTTCGGCGCGGTCTTATACGAAATGGCGTCCGGCGTTCTGCCGTTTCGGGGAGAGAGTTCCGCGGTGATCTTCAAGGAGATTCTGGATGGGACGCCGACGCCGGCGGTACGGCTGAATCCCGAGGTGCCGGCGGAGTTAGAGCGAATAATCGACAAGGCGCTGGAGAAGGATCGCGATCTGCGCTACCAGAGCGCGGCGGAGATGCGATCGGACCTGCAACGGTTGAAGCGAGACAGCGAGTCGAGCAAGGTGTCGGCAGTACTCGCGGCACCGAGCAGGCGCTGGCCGTGGATTGCAGGCGCAGCGGCCTTGATCCTGATCGCGGCGGCCGGTGGCGCTTATTTCTTCCTGCATCGACGCGCTCCCAAGCTCACCGAAAAAGACACCATCGTTCTGGCCGATTTCAGCAACACCACCGGCGATTCGGTTTTCGATGGCACGCTGCGGCAGGGACTCTCGGCGCAACTGGAGCAGTCGCCGTTTTTGAGTCTGATTTCGGACGAACGCATCGCACAGACGTTGGCGCTGATGGCCCAGCCCAAGGACGCGCATCTGACGAAGGAGATAACACGCGAGGTTTGCGAGCGCACGGCCAGCGCGGCCACCATTGAAGGTTCCATCGCGAGTTTGGGTACCCAATATGTGCTGGGATTGAACGCCGTGAACTGCCAGACTGGCGACGTCCTGGCGCAGGAGCAGGTCACGGCCAACGGAAAAGAGCAAGTGCTCACGGCTCTTGGGGACGCCGCCACGAAGCTGCGCGAGAAGCTGGGAGAATCCCTGGCTTCGGTGCAGAAGTATGATGCGCCGCCTGAGAACGTGACCACGCCGTCGTTGGATGCGCTGCAAGCTTATAGTCTTGGCTGGCAAGCGGCACTGAGAACCGACGAGCCTGGCGTGACCCCTTTCATCCAGAGGGCCATTAGCCTGGACCCGAATTTTGCCATGGCCTATGCGGGGCTCGGGATGAATTATTCCAACCTGGGTGAGCCGGTCCGGGCCGCCGAGAGTATGCGCAAGGCTTATGAGCTGCGGGGGCGGACGAGCGAGCGGGAAAAGCTCTCCATTTCTTCGTCTTACGGGCAATTGGTGACTGGAAACCTGGACGCGACCCGCGCGGCCCGCGAGTTATGGGCGCAGACCTACCCGCGTGACTACCTTCCGCGGCTTGCCCTGGGCGTGATTTACAGTATGCTGGGCGAATATGAAAGGGCTCTTACAGCGACGCAGGAGGCTTTGAAGCTTAACCCCGGAAGTGGGACGGCCTATGGGAATCTGGAGCGGGCTTACCTGCGCCTCAATCGCTTGGATGAAGCAAAAGCGACGGGGAAGGAAGCGCGAGCCCACAATCTCGACGGGCCTTACGTTCATGAAGTTCTTTACCTAGTGGACTTCGTTCGGCACGATGCGGCCGGCATTGAGCGCGAAGCCTCCGGACTGTTGGGGAAACCGGGATACGACGATGTCATGCTTTACTACCAGTCGGACACGGCGGCATACGGCGGGGAGCTTATCAAGGCTCGAGACCTGACGCGTCGGGCCGCTGATTCCGCGCAACGAGCGGACAAAAAGGAAACTGCGGCAGATTACGAGGCTAAAGCCGCAGTCCGCGAAGCATTGGTGGGCAATATTGCTTTGGCAAAGCAAGAGGCGCAAGCCGCGCTCTCGTTGGAAAACGGCCGAGACGTTGACGGCATCTCGGCCATCGCACTGGGACTGGCAGGCGATTCCGCGCAAGCCGCGCGCTTGGCAAGCGATCTCGAGAAGCGCTTCCCGGACGGTACGCTTGTACGGTCCCAATACTTGCCCATGATTCATTCCGTGATCGCGCTCGGGAGCAGCGATGCTGGCAAGGCTGTGGAGGCGCTCGCGGCGGCTGCGCCTTACGAGTTGGGAGAGGGGACCAACGTCCTTATTTTTTATCTCTACCCGGTCTATCTGCGGGGGAGTCCTATCTGAACGCCCGGGAGGGCGCAGCGGCGGTGGTTGAGTTTCGGAAGATTCTCGACCATCCAGGAATAGTCGTGAATGAGCCGATCGGCGCTCTGGCGCACCTGGGCCTGGGACGCGCGTACGTCTTGGCCGGCGATAGCGCGAAAGCGAAGACCGCCTATCAGGATTTCTTCGCGCTGTGGAAAAATGCCGACCCGGACATCCCGCTCCTCATTCTGGCGAAAGCCGAGTTCGCCAAACTGAAATAGCTACGGAGCGGGCGTCAACACGATGCGCGTGACGGTAGCCTTCTCCACGGCCTCGCGAGTGTAGAGCAGCGGAAAATATTTCCCGGTCAGCCACATCTCAGTGAGATCGCGATAGTGAGGGTCGTCGGGATTGCCCGACTGGCCGGGATAATTGACGGCGCGAGAATTGTCCCAGGCGCCGACGTCGAGCACCATGCGAAACGACGGACCGCCGGTCAACTGGAAATCGCTCACACGATACGACGACGCGTTCGGCGTGTAAGGGCCGCCCGATGCTGGAAATGGTCCGGGCTGAAGCCGCGCGCGCAGGTCACCGTCCAGGGCTCCTAATAATGGATGCTCCGGCAATGAATGATGCAGCTTGCCCCATTGCCACGCGTGCGAATCGGGGCCTTCGAGCTTTTCCATCTCGGTATAGGCAGCGGCCAGGGTCGCAGTGAGCAGGCGGTCGCGATCCGGCACGGCGTCAGGCTTCTCCAGCATGTCGAGCATCACGGCCATATCCGGCGCGGCGATCGCTTGCGCAGCGTTGGTGGGCAGCACCGCATTGAGGAATGCCCTTTCGAGATGCCGGGAAATCCAAACTTCCATCAGGGCCGCTTGCGGCGAATCGGCGGTCTCGCGAGCGTCCCAGCCGCGTAGAAGATCGAGCGCAGTCTTTGTTTTCGGGTCGGCTGAATTTAGCGGAGCCAACAGCGCGACAAGTCGCCTCGCCGGAATGGACGTGACGTCGTTCTGCAGCTTCATCGAATCTTCGACCGAGACTTTCGGCAGCCCCTTCAAAACCTCGTCGATACGAGCGTGGCGCGACCCGTTGGTCCATTCGAAGCTGAGCTTGCGCTCCTGATATGGATAGCCGGCCGGAAGATTCATCTCGTTCGAGGTGGTCACGTAACCACTTGTAGGGTTGTAGGACGAGGGGAGTTTGTCGCCGGGCACAAATCCCGCCCACTCGTAGCGTCCGTCGCCGGGAACGGGCATGAGGCCGTCCCAATTGGAGCGAATGGGCGCGAGTCCGCCGGGAACCCAGCCGATGTTGCCCTTCACGTCCGCGTAGACCAGGTTCTCCGTGGGCGCTCCCCAGTGCAGCATGGCGCGCTGGAATTCGGCGAAATTGCCCGCGCGCATGTAGGATATGCTGCCGAAGTACGGCGACATGCCGGGCTCGAGCCAGCAGGTGCGAACAGCGTAGGCGCGGTGTTTCGCGGCATCGGCGTAGATCACGGGACCATGCCGCGTGAAAACAAGCTCGGCCGAAACCGGCGTCGCGCCCTTCACCTGAATGGTCTCGCGCAGGACCCGCATGGGTTCCCAGGCGTCCTTGTAGCGGTATTCGCGCGCGTTGGCGGGGTTCACATCGTAGACATACAAATCTTCCTGATCGACATCGAAGATGGTGAGACCGAACGCGATGGTCCCGTTGTGGCCGATGGAAATTCCGGGCAGCGCCGGTTCGCCCGCGCCGATGATGCTCATGCCCGGAGCGCTGATCTGCGCGATGTATCGCAGGCTGGGCGTGCTGTAGGCGCGATGCGGATCGTTGGCGAGAATCGGCCGGCCGGTCGCGGATTTTGAGGGCGCGATGGTCCAGTTGTTGCTGCCTTCGGGATCGGCCGATCCCCGCTCGTTCACACTGGCGGTTCTGTTACCGATGCTGTTGATGTGCACCTCCGCGGTCGCGAGCGCGAATACCTTCAATACGTCTTTGGGCAGGCATGGATCCAAGCCTTCTGGAATTTTGGTCTGCCACGGTGGTTCCAGGCCATAGCGGATTTGATCGTACTTCGGTCCATTCACCGCATCGGTCTTGCACACCGTATTGGCGCGCGCCACTTCGCTGGTGAGATTGCGCGTCAACCCGTGGCTGCGGATGCGCACAACATCGCTCGCTTCCCACTTCGATGGCCGGTAGCCGAGCAGCTTGAATTCGAGCGGCATGTGATCGGGGTGCGCCGCGACCCAATCGACATAAGCGTTGATACCGGCCACGAACGCGACCGCAGTCTCCTGCGCGTCCGACCCATACGCGGCCCATTCCTTACTCATGTCTCCGCGATACAGAAACAGCCGCGCGGCTTTGTCCTGCTCGACGTAGGCCGGTCCCAAAACCTCCGCCAGGCGCCCCAGGCCGCGACGCCGCCACAGATCGATCTGGAACAGCCGGTCGCGCCCGGCGTTGAAACCTTGCACCCGGAAAGCGTCGTCAACACTTTTGGCGTAGATGTGCGGCACGCCCCATTGGTCAACGAGGATTTCGGCGGGCTGTTTCAGCCCCGCGATCTGCATGCTGAGGGACGCGTGCTCGAAAGCGGCGGAGCGACACACCAGGACGGACAGGAGCAATGCCAGTTGGCGCGCGCGAATCACGATTGGAATAATGATACCTGATAACCTGAGATTTACATGAGCGAAAGCCTCACCATTACTCTGCCCGATGGCAGCCAGAAGAGCGTTCCGGCAGGCACCTCGCCGATGGACATCGCGAAATCCATTGGGCCGCGGCTGGCCGACGATGCCGTAGTCGCGCGCGTGGATGGCCAGCTCTGGGACCTGACGCGTCCGTTTGAAAACGACGCCAAACTCGAGATTCTGACGTCCAAAAATCCCGAGGCGCTGGAAGTCTACCGGCATTCGACAGCGCATTTGCTGGCGGCGGCGGTACTGGAGCTGTTTCCGGAAACCAAGCTTGGCATCGGACCGCCCACCGACACCGGCTTCTATTACGACTTTCAACGCGAGACGCCGTTCACGCCCGAGGATCTCGAAAAACTCGAAGCGCGTATGCAGGAATTGCAGGCCAAGGGCTTGACCTTCGAGCGCAAGTTGACGCCCAAAGAAGCCGGGCTGGCGAAGTACGCTGATGACTGGATGAAGCGCGAGCTGATCGAAGAGCGAGCCGGTGACATCTTTTCCGAGTACACGCTGGGTCCGCATTTCATCGACTTTTGCCGCGGGCCGCATGTGCCGTCAACCGCTCGGCTAAGAGCGTTCAAGCTGTTGTCGGTCGCGGGCGCCTATTGGAAGGGCGATGAGCACAACCCGCGTTTACAGCGGATCTATGGAACGGCGTTTTTTAGCAAGAAAGACCAGGATGCCTATCTTCAACGCCTGGAAGAGGCCAAGAAGCGCGACCATCGCAAGCTCGGCCAGGAGCTGGATCTGTTCAGCATCCAGGAACTCGCGGGCCCCGGGTTGATTTTCTGGCATCCCAAGGGCGGGCGCATCCGCAAAATCATTGAGGACTGGATGCGCGATCAATATCTGGCGCGCGGCTACTCGCTGGTCTACACTCCGCATGTGATGCGGCGCGATCTGTGGAAGATTTCCGGGCACGCCGATTTCTATAGCGACAACATGTTCAAGCCCATGGAGCTGGACGACGCCGAGTATCAGCTCAAGCCCATGAACTGCCCCGGCCACGTTCTGATTTACAAGGACAAGCTGCACAGCTATCGCGATCTTCCGGTGCGGCTGGGCGAGCTGGGCACCGTATATCGCTACGAACGATCGGGCGTTATGCACGGCTTGATGCGCGTGCGTGGATTCACGCAGGATGATGCACACATTTTCTGCACGCCGGAGCAGATCGAAGACGAAGTGGTGAGCTGTTTGCAGTTCGCAATCGACACGCTGAACACCTATGGCTTCGACGCTTACGAAGCCGAGCTTTCCATGTGGGATGGCGGCGCGAGCGGCAAGTACGTTGGCACGCCCGAGCAATGGGCGCTGGCTGAAAACGCGCTCAAGCGCGCCACCGAACGCCTGAATATGAAAGTGAGGGTGATGCCCGACGAAGCGGCGTTCTATGGGCCGAAGATCGATGTGAAACTGGTGGACGCGATCGGGCGGCTGTGGCAGCTTTCGACTGTGCAGTTCGATTTCACGCTGCCGCAGCGCTTCGAACTGGAATACGTGGCCGAGGACGGCAGGAAGCATCAGCCGCTGATGGTGCATCGCGCGCTGTATGGATCCATCGAGCGATTCTTCGGCATCCTCATCGAGCACTATGCGGGAGCGTTTCCGGTATGGCTCGCGCCGGTGCAAGCGGTGGTGCTGCCGATTACGGACCGTCACACGGAGTACGCGCAAAAGGTGATCGATCAGTTGAAGGCGGCGGGTTTGCGCGTAGAGCTGGACGATCGCAAGGAAAAGGTGAACCTCAAGATTCGCGATGCTCAACTGCAGAAAGTCCCCTACATGCTGGTGGTGGGCGATCGAGAAGCGCAGGACGGCACGGTTTCGGTGCGCAATCGCAAGCATGCCGACCAGGGAGCGCAAAAGGTGGAGGAGTTCCTGGCGAACATCCAGCGGCTGATCGACACCAAAGCACGCGAGGAGTGACGCGTTCCCGCTGCGCTGGCACGCGTGCCTTTGGAACCCCTAAGATCAAGGTATACTTATAGATATTTCTGTTCGTCCGGTAACCTCGGGGCTCAAAGGAACGCCCCTTCTTCAAACCTGTATACAGGCCAGTCGAACGGGGAAATTCTCCATGAACCCAACTAAGAAAGCCTCGAAGCTTCCTGCCGTGATGTTGACCCTGGCCGGATGCCTGGCTGGCATCGCGTGCAATAACTCCAGCGTGAAGGCCGGCGGACCGGGTGGCAGAGGCCGTGGCGCCGAGGGGCCAGTCCCGGTGGTGGTTGCGACGGTGTCTCAGAAGGACGTGCCCATCAACGTCGATGTCATCGGCAATGTGGAAGCTTATTCGACCATCAGCGTGAAGGCGCAGGTGGGCGGCGAGCTGACCAAAGTCTCATTCCATGAAGGCGATTCGGTGAAGAAAGGCGATCTGTTGTTCACCATCGACGCCCGGCCATACGACGCCCAGCTTAGCCAGGCGCAAGCCAATTCGGCGCGGGATACGGCGGCGCTCAGCCAGGCGCAGGCCAACCTGGCGCGCGACATCGCCAACGAGAAGTACGCACAGGACCAGGCCAAGCGCTATCGCGGATTGTTCGATCAGGGGGTGGTCTCGCGCGAGCAGGCCGACCAGATGGCTTCCAGCGCCGACGCTTTGGCGCAAACCGTGCTGGCCGACAAAGCCGCCATCGAAAGCGCCCGCGCGCAGATCGTGGCGGATAAAGCCGCCATCGAGAACGTTCAGGTGCAGTTGAGCTATACGACAATACAGTCGCCGATCAACGGCCGGACCGGCAGCATCGCGGTGAAGCAAGGCAATGTGGTGGCCGCCAACACAACGGACTTGATGACCATCACCGAGGTCCAGCCGATTTACGTGACCTTCTCGGTTCCGGAAGCCCAATTGGGAGACATCAAGCGCTACATGGGGCAAGGCAATCTGCCGGTCCACGCGGTGCCACAGGGCGACGCCAGCACCCAGGAAACCGGCGTCCTGACCTTCATCGACAATTCCGTGGATGCCACTACGGGAACCATCAAGCTGAAGGGCACCTTTCAAAACGCCGACAACAAGCTGTGGCCCGGCGAATTTGTGCGGGTGACGCTAGGGCTGACGACGCGGCCGCACGCAACGGTAGTTCCCAACCAGGCCGTGCAGACCGGCCAGGAGGGCCAGTTCGTGTACGTCGTCAAGCAGGATCAAACCGTGGAGATGCGTCCGGTGGTTACAGGAACGCGCGTGGATCAGGAACTGGTGATTGACCGTGGCCTGGAACCGGGCGAGACCGTGGTCACCGAGGGCCAGCTCCGGCTGACGCCCGGCAGCCATGTGCAAGTGCAGGGCAGCCGGGAAGCGCCCAATATCGGGGGCGCCTCGCTACCCGCAAAAACCAGCTAGGGAGCACGGCCTTGAACGTATCCGAAATCTTCATCCGCCGGCCCATCGCCACCAGTTTGCTGATGGCGGGCATCGCGCTGTTCGGCGTGGTAGCCTATCGCGGCCTGGCGGTGAGCGATCTTCCGGCTGTCGATTTTCCCACCATTCAAGTAAACGCCAGCCTGCCGGGCGCGGACCCCACCACTATGGCGTCGGCGGTGGCGACGCCGCTGGAGCGCCAATTTACTTCCATCGCCGGCCTGGATTCGATGACTTCGACCAGCTCGTCCGGCAATACGCAAATCACCCTGACGTTCGATCTGGATCGCGAGATCGATGGCGCAGCGGTGGACGTTCAAACCGCAATTTCCGAAGCGACGCCGCTGCTGCCGGCCGGCCTGCCCGCTCCCCCGTCGTTCCGCAAAGCCAATCCCGCAGACCAGCCCATCATGTATTTCGCACTCACCAGTGCGACGCTACCGCTTTGGGCCATCGACGAATACGCCGAAACCTTGGTGGCGCAGCGCCTCTCCATGGTCTCCGGCGTCGCTCAGGTGCAGGTGTGGGGCAGCACGAAATACGCAGTGCGAGTGCAGGTGGATCCCGACAAGCTCAATGCCAAGCACCTGGGATTGAATGAAATCGACACCGCGCTGAACGGCTGGAACGTCAACACGCCTGTAGGCACGCTGTACGGATCGCATACCGCTTACAACATCCAGGCCAACGGCCAGCTTATGCACGCCGAAGATTATCGCCCGCTCGTGGTAGCGTGGCGCAATGGCGCGCCGGTGCGATTGGAAGAAGTGGCCGACGTGATCGATAGCATCGAAAACGACAAGAACGCGTCTTGGGCAAACACCTCAACCACCGTGGAACGCGCGGTCCAACTGGGCGTCATGCGGCAGGCCGGCAGCAACACCATCCAGATATGCGACGAGATTAAGCGCGTGCTGCCGTCACTGCAAGCGCATCTGCCCCCATCCGTGCGCCTGGTGGTGCGAGGCGACCGCTCCGGCAACATCCGGACGGCGTTTCACGATATCCAGTTCACCATGGCTATCACGCTCGGCCTGGTGATCGCGGTGATCTTCCTATTCTTGCGGAACTTCTCGGCCACTCTGATCCCCAGCATGGCTCTGCCCTTCTCCATCATGGGCACCTTCGCCGTGATGTACCTGCTCAACTACAGTCTTGACAACATCTCGATGATGGCGCTGATCCTGTGCATCGGCTTCGTGGTGGACGACGCCATCGTGATGCTGGAAAATATCGTCCGCCACATGGAGAAGGGCGAAACAGCGTTTCAAGCCGCGCTGAAAGGCTCCCGCGAGATCGGATTCACAATCGTGTCCATGACCATTTCTTTGGGCGCGGTGTTCATCCCGGTGCTGTTCATGGGCGGCATTATCGGACGATTGTTCAAAGAATTCGCGGTCACGCTCTGCACCGCGATTTTCATTTCCGGCCTGGTCTCCATCACGCTGACTCCGATGCTGTGCAGCCGATTCTTGAAGGATCCGCGCCAGCAGCGGCAGTCCTGGTTCAGCCGCGGCATGGAGCGCTTATTCAATGGAATGCTGAACGGCTACAAGCGCAGCCTGCGCTCGGTACTGAAGCATCATTACGTCATGGCTGCGGTTTTCTTCTTCCTGATTGCCGCAACGTTTTATCTGTTTGGCGCGGTCTCCAAGGGCTTCATCCCGGACGAAGACAACGATTCCATGATGGTGACGCTGGAAGCCGCGCAAGGCACTTCTTATTACAAAATGGTGGATTACGTACAGCGAGTATCCGCCATCTTGCGCCAGGATACGAATATCGACTCGTTTATGGCGCAGGCCGACACTACCAATACGCCCCGCTTCTGGACACAATTGAAACCACGAAAAATGCGGGCCTTGTCGCTGACCCAGGTGATTGCCGAGCTACGTCCCAAACTATCTGGATTTCCGGGCGTCCGCGTGTTCCTGGTGGCTCCGCCCAGCCTGCGCTTCGGGGGCCATCAGACCAAGTCCGCTTACGACTTCACCCTGCAAGGGCCCGACACCGACGAGCTCTACAAACAAGCGCAGCGGCTGCAAAGCGAGATTGCAAAGCTGCCGGGCCTGATCGACGTCACCACCGATTTGCAGGTGAAGAACCCGCAAATGAATCTAACCATCGACCGGGATCGCGCGGCCGCGCTCGGCCTGGACGCGAATGGGATTGAATCGGACCTGTACAGCGCCTTTGGCCCGCGCTGGTCATCCACCATCTACGCGCCCACCAATCAATACAAAGTGCTGATGGAAGTGCAGCCCAAATACCAGTTGTTCTCGGACTATCTCTCGAAGCTTTACTTCAAATCGTCGGCCGGCCAACTGGTGCCGCTCAGCAATTTCGCTTCGATGAAGGAAGCCGCGACCGCGCAAAGCATCAATCATTCGGGCCAGTTCCCTTCGGTCACCGTTTCGTTTAACGCCAAGCCCGGCGTGGCGCTGGGCGACGCCGTGAATATGGTGCAGGATACCGCCCGGCGCGTGCTGCCGGCCACCATGACCGCGAGTTTTGAAGGCACGGCGCAAGCGTTCCAAGCTTCGCTGAAGAACCTGACACTGCTGTTGGTCATCGCGGTTCTGGTGGTCTACATCGTCCTGGGCGTGCTCTACGAGAGCTACATACATCCGCTCACGATTCTCTCCGGGCTCCCATCGGCGGGCGTCGGCGCGCTGCTGACGCTCATGATTTTCCACGTCGATCTCAACATCTACTCTTTCGTCGGATTGATGATGCTGATCGGCATCGTGAAGAAGAACGCGATCATGCAGATCGATTTCGCGCTGGAGGCCGAGCGCAAGGAAGGCAAAACGCCGCTCGAAGCGATTTACGAAGGCTGCCTGATTCGCTTCCGTCCCATCATGATGACCACCATGGCGGCGATGCTGGGAGCGGTTCCTGTGGCGCTGGGCTATGGCGCGGGCGGCGAGTCGCGCCGGCCTCTGGGCCTGGCGGTGGTGGGCGGACTGCTCTTTTCGCAATTGATCACCCTGTATTTGACGCCCGTGGTTTACACCTATATGGCAGCGGTGCTGGATTGGGGACGCCGGCGGAAGACCGTCAAGATTCCCTCTCTTGAAGGAGCGCATGTTGGCGCGGATTAATCGTGGCGCACGCACTCTTGCGAACACTTCGACCTGGCGTTCACAAGAGTGTGAACGCGGCACGCTGAAGCGTGCGCCACATATAGACACTAAATGAACTTCTCCGAAACATTCATACGCCGCCCCATCGCCACCAGCTTGATGATGGCGGCCATCGCACTGTTTGGCCTGGTGGCGTACCGCTCGCTCCCCGTCAGCGATCTTCCGAACGTCGACTTCCCCACCCTGCTGGTTACGGCGAGCTTGCCCGGCGCGAGCCCCGACACCATGGCTTCGGCCGTGGCCACGCCGCTTGAGAATCAATTCTCGAATATCTCCGGGCTGGATTCGATGACATCCACCAACTCGCTGGGCTCGACGCAGGTGACGCTCGAATTCGTTCTCACCAAGAGTCTGGACGGCGCGGCGGTGGACGTGCAGTCGGCCATCACCCAGGCTGCGCGCCTGCTGCCCACGGGCATGCCGACACCACCCACCTTCACCAAGGTGAATCCCGCCGATCAGCCGATTTTGTATCTCGCCATCACGTCGCAGACCTTGCCGCTGTGGACCCTGGACGAATACGCCGAAACCCGTATCGCCCAGCGCATCTCGATGGTCTCCGGTGTGGCGCAGGTGCAGGTGTTGGGCGCGCAAAAATACGCGGTGCATGCGCAGGTTGATCCGCATTTGCTCGCCTCGCGTCAAATCGGAATCAATGAAGTTCAGACCGCGCTGTCGGGCTGGAACGTCAACCTGCCTACGGGAAGCATCATTGGGCCGCAGCGCGCTTTTACTTTACAGGCCACCGGGCAGTTGATGAGCGCCGCGCAGTACCGGCCGTTGATCGTCGCGTACCGCAACGGATCGCCGGTGCGGCTGGAGGAACTCGGCAACGTCATCGACAGCGTCGAGGACGACAAAACGGCCTCCTGGTTCTACACCAAACAAGGCAATCAGCGCGCCATCGTCCTGGGCGTTCAGCGGCAGCCGGGAACCAACACCATCGCCGTTACCGACGCGGTGAAACATCTGCTGCCGACCTTCCGCGCCGAAATCCCCGCGTCAGTGAAAATGGACATCCTGTACGACCGCTCCGATACCATTCGCGAATCGTATAAAGACGTGCTGTTCACCATGTTCTTGACGCTCGGCCTGGTGGTGATGGTGATCTTCCTGTTCCTCCGTAACGTCTCGGCCACCGTGATTCCAAGCCTGGCGCTGCCGTTCTCCATCATTGGAACATTCGCCATCATGTACCTGCTGCATTTCAGCCTGGACAACCTGTCCATGATGGCTTTGATTCTTTCCATCGGCTTCGTTGTCGACGACGCCATCGTCATGCTCGAAAACATTTTCCGTCACATGGAAATGGGCGAGAAGCCGCTGCACGCCTCGCTCACGGGATCGAAGGAAATCGGTTTCACCATCGTTTCAATGACGCTGTCGCTCGCGGCGGTCTTCATCCCCGTCTTGTTCCTGGGCGGAATCCTGGGCCGGCTGTTCCGGGAATTCGCGGTCACCATTTGCGTGGCCATTCTGATCTCTGGCATCGTCTCGGTGACACTGACGCCGATGCTATGCTCGCGCTTCCTGCGATCGCCCGAAGAGCAAAAGCAGTCCTGGTTCTACCGCATCACCGAGCGCTTCTTCGAGGCATTGCTGCGACTCTACGATAAAACGTTGCAAATGGTTTTGCGGCAGCGCGCCCTTACCATGGCGGCGTCTTTGCTGGTGCTGGCCGGAACCGTGGTCATGTTCATTAAGATCCCCAAGGGCTTCATCCCGGATCAGGACACCGATCAGATCTACGCCGTCACCGAAGCCGCGCAAGGCACCTCGTATTACCAAATGGTGGATTATCAAAAGCGCGTCGCCGAGGTGTTCCGCACCAATCCGGATGTACAAGCGCTGATGTCGACGGTGGGCGGCACATCCGCGTCAACGCTCGGCGGCCCCAACTACGGCGAGCTGGTGGTCCATCTGAAGCCGCGCGCGGAACGCAAGAAGTTGGTGAACGCCATCATCGCCGATCTGCGGCCCAGCCTTTCTACATTTCCAGGCATGCGCGTCTACGTGCAGAACCCTCCCACCATCCGCATCGGCGGTCAGGTAACCAAGAGCTTGTATCAGTTTTCCATGCAGTCGCCCGATAAAGAGGAGCTATACAAAGGCGCTGCGCTGCTCGAACGGGAAATCGAAAAGTTGCCTGAAGTGGAGGATGTCACCACTGACCTGGCCGTGGTCGCGCCGCAGGTGAACGTGAACATCGATCGCGACAAAGCCGCTGCTTTGCAAGTGAACGCGGACGCCATCGAGAACGCCTTCTACGACGCCTACGGACCGCGTTGGGTCTCCACCATTTACGCCGCCATCAACGAATACAAGGTTTTGCTCGAACTCAAGCCGCAATACCAGGCCGATCCGCATGCGCTCTCATTGCTGTATTTCAAATCGTCCAATGGCCCGCTGATCCCGCTCGATACGCTGGCCAAGCTGAAGCAGGATATTGGGCCGCAGACCATCAATCATTACGGGCAGCTCAACGCGGTAACCGTCTCGTTTAACTTAAAGCCTGGCTCGGCGCTCGGCAACGTGGTTTCGAAAGTGCAGGATCTCGCGGAGCAGACTTTGCCATCCGGAATCACGACCGACTTTCAAGGCTCCGCCAAGGCCTTCCAAAGTTCGCTCGGAAATTTGTGGGTCTTGCTGATTGTCGCGATCCTGGTGGTTTATATCGTGCTCGGAATTTTGTACGAAAGCTACATCCATCCGCTGACGATTCTCTCCGGACTGCCGTCGGCCGGCTTCGGCGCGCTGCTGACGCTGTACCTGTTCCACATGGACCTGAACATCTATGCGTTCGTCGGCCTCATCATGCTGATTGGCATCGTCGAGAAAAATGCGATCATGCAGATCGACTTCGCTCTCGATGCCGAGCGCAACCAGGGCTTCACGCCCATGAAAGCGATCTATGAAGGCTGCCTGATCCGCTTCCGGCCCATCATGATGACCACCATGGCGGCGCTGCTGGGCGCGGTTCCCATCGCTTTAGGCTACGGCGCGGGCGGCGAAGCCCGGCAACCGCTGGGCCTGGTGGTGGTCGGCGGACTGCTGTTCTCGCAGTTGGTGACGCTCTACCTGACACCGGTGTTCTACACCTACATGGCGGCTGTGCTCGAAAAGATCCAGCGGCATAAGCAGCGGGCCAAGCAGGGATTACCGGAACCGACCATCGCATAGCGTAGCGCACGCACTCCTGCGTGCCGTGTTCGCACTCCTGCGAACACCATTGCCGGTTTGTTGATCGATGCGTTCACACGAGTGTGAACGCGGCACGCAGGAGTGCGTGCGCTACTTAGGATTTACCACCAGGGTATCTTTCGCCTCCACCTTGTCAAACTGCATCGGAAAGCTGCGCCCCACATAGTACGCGTCCCATTGGTCCTTGTAGTGCCGCGACAGAACTTGCCCGGACTGCCCGATATCGATGTTATTCAACGATCCGTCCCAGCTCGCCAAATCGGCCACGAATCGCATGGATGGGCCGAGCGCCGTGGAAGTCTGTTTGATGGTGGTTGACGATCCGCTCATCTCCACCGGTCCAATGTTGAAATACGTCCCGATCAGCGGCAACTGGCTTCCCACGGGATGTTTGATCGTGAGCAGGTTGTAGCGCCCGTATTCCCAACGCGCCACGTTGCTGCCCTGGGTGCGTCTGCCTTCTTCCATGGCCTCCGCCAGCGAATCCAACAGCGCTTGATTGGTATCGCCGAAAAAGAGCGCGCCATGCAAATCGATAATGTTCTGGATCGCCGACGGCGCCATGGCCGCTTGGTAAACATCGGTCGGTCCGGACCAGGCGGCCTTCACAATGCGCTTCTCGATCTGATGGTAGGTGAGCGCGACCAACAGCGGCGCCGGCGTCAGTTTCTCCATTTGTCCCTTCCATGATCGGAGCAGCGCTACGGCCTCTCGCAATTCCGGTTTGGCCGGCTTCACGCGATCGTACGCATTTACGATTTCATGCGCCAAATGGCTCGCGAACGAAGAATACACGTCCTTTTGCACGGCCAGCATGTCCTCCGGCTTCCAGACGCCGCGTGAAGTGAGCCGATCGCGAATTTCCGTGGAACGATACGGCGGCCCGAATTCCCCGTTCACTCGATACGGATAGTTCTCCGGGAACGGATTTTGATTTGCCGTCACGATCCAGCCGCGCGGCGGATTGTAAGACGCCGGTAACTGCTCGAACGGGATGAAGCCTTCCCATTCGAAATCGCCCGAACTCCCGTCGACCGGCAGATCGCCGTCGTAGTTCTTGCGAATGGGAAGCCGGCCGGCAGCCTGATAGCCGATGTTTCCGTCCACGTCGGCGTAAACAAAATTTTGACTGGGGCCCGGATAGCGAGCCAGCGCAGCGGTAAACTCGCGCCAATTGCCGGCGCGGTCAATATCAAGAAAGGGAAACGCGAATCCATCCGGCTCGGCGGCTGCCCAGCGCAGCGCGAAATAGCGGCCGTTCTCTGAGAACGCCACTGGACCGTGACGCGTCACCCACTGCCGGAACTCCATGGGCCGCGCATTCTTCACCAGAATCCATTCCGACTCCGGACGCGCCTGCTCCACTTGGCCGCGAAAGAGATAGCGGCCGGTTTGCTGATCGATCTTCTCGGCATATAAATCCTGCACGTCAAATCCAAGATTTGTCACGCCCCAAGCGATGCGCGCGTTATGGCCGATAATCACGCCCGGAAGCCCCGGCAGCGAAACGCCAGTGACGTTCAGGCCCGGCGCTTTCAGATGCACCTGATACCAGGCGGCGGGCAGAGACCACTCCAGGTGCGGATCGTTCGCTAGGATCGGCTTGCCGCTGGCCGTAAGCTTGCCCGCGATCACCCAGGCATTCGAGCCGGGCTGGAACTCAGCGCCGGCGCGCGCCGGAAACAACAGATTCACTTTGGCCCGGTCGCCGCTGGATAACATCGCAGCCTTGCGCAGCTCATCGCGCCAGGTGGTGGTCAACTCGCGGTACATCTCGAGCCCGCACAGGATGCTGTCCGTCATGCTCCAAGGCCTGGGGTCGTAGCGCAGCAAAGCGAATTCCAGCGGGAGTTCTCCGCGATGCGTTTCGATGAAGTAGTTCACGCCGCGAGCGTACGCCGCGAGCACGGCTCGATCGCCAGCCGGTAGCGCGCGGACATGCTGTTCCGCTATGCGGCGCATTCGCAGATGCCGCGATTCGCGATCCAATTCCAGAGTTGCGGCTCCCAACACTTCGGACAATTCGCCCGCCGCCAGCCGCCGCAGTGCGTCCATCTGCCACAAGCGATCCTGCGCGGTGACGTAGCCTTCCAGAAAGATCGCGTCCTCCCACTCGGCGGCGGAAATGTGCGGAACGCCCAGCGCATCGCGCTCCACCAGAGCCCGTGCCGAAATCGGAGCGGCGACCTGGCCCGAAGTCTTCGGCAAGGGACGATACGCAAACCAATACACCGCGCCGAGACCGGCCCCGAGCAAAACCGCTATGCTCAAGTTGATGAACGTCAGGGCTCTTCCGAAGTCCATTCCGCGGGGACGCACTGGGACGATTCTAGCGTACCCTCGTTTTAACTCCGCCCACTAGCTCGCATATGGCCTACCGCTTCGTGATCCTGGCCGTAGTGCTGTTGCTCAACGGCTTCTTCGCTACAGCTGAAGTTGCATTGGTGTCGGTGCGCAAGAGCCGGTTACGCGCGCTGGCTGAAGAAGGACACGTGGGCGCGCAAGCGGCGCTCACCCTGCTTGCCAATCCATCGCGTCTGCTTTCCATGACACAGGCCGGAGTGACGCTGGCCAGCCTGGGCCTCGGATGGGCCGGCGAAAACAGCGTGTATCAGTTGCTGGAATCGGCGTTTCATCCGCTCATCCTGCCGCGCTTCGCGCCGTTGTGGCACGGCGTCAGCTTCGCCCTGGCGTTCCTGTTGATCAGCTATGCGCATATCGTTTTCGGAGAGGTGGTGCCCAAGAATCTGGCCCTGGAAAAGGCCGACCGCATGGCGGTCCTGGTAGCGCCCGCGCTTCTGGTTTTCTCGCGCGTGTCCGCGCCGCTCACGTTTTTCGCGGAAGGCTCCGCGGAAGCCATTTCGCGCTGGATCGGACTGCGGGGTGGCCATGGCGGCGGCGGCCACTCGGCCGAAGAGCTGAAGTTCATCATCAGCTCCAGCCGCTCAGAAGGACACCTGCATCGCTTTGAAGAGGACGCAATTCAGGCGCTGCTCGATCTGCCAAACTATTACGCGCGTGAAATCATGGTGCCGCGCAACGCGATCGTTTCCGTTTCCGTGGACGCCAGCCTGGACCAGGTTCTGCGCCGCATGCGCGAACACGAGTACTCGCGGCTGCCGGTCTACGAGGGCGTTCCCGAACATATCATCGGCTACGTGCATTACAAAGACATGATGCGCATCTGGGAGGAGCGCCGCATCGCGAACGCCAGAAAACGCGCGCTGCGTCCATTCCATCTCTCGCGGGTGCTGCGCAAGCCCTTGGTGGTGCCTGAGACGAAGCCGCTGAACGATTTGATCGACGAATTCCGCACCACCCATACGCACATGGCCATCGTAGTGGACGAGTTCGGCACCATCGTCGGCTTAGTGACGCTTGAAGACGCGCTCGAGCAGATTTTCGGCGAAATCGGCGACGAGCACGACGTGAAGCGGCCCCGTCCAGCCGTCGAAGCGCCGGTCATCGAGGTGGACGGCGCCATCACGATCCGCGATCTGGATACGCAATACGGCTTGGAATTACCCGGCGACGCGGGCTTCGAAACCTTGGCCGGATTTCTGTTGTTTCAGCTCGGATACATTCCCAAACCGGGTGAAACGCTGGAATACGGACGGCGCAAGTTCACCATTTTGGGGATGGATCACAATCGCATCGCGCGCGTCGGAATCGAGCGTTTGGCGGAAGCTCCGGCCGCCGCGACCACTCCCAAAAACTAGGCGTGCTTCTGGAACACCAGCACGTCTGCCTGAGTGGATTGCGGAACAATGGAAGTAGTCTCCACGGTCAGCGTCTTGCCGTCGGCGCTTAGCTTCATTCTATAGCGCGTCACGTGCTCGCCTTTATTTTCCATCTCCACCAGCATCGGGCCGTTGTACCAAAAGGATGCCGTCGCCTTCGCGCCGCCGATTTTGCATTCCTTTCCATCCGTGGTGCACTTCAGGTCCAGCTTCTTACCGGCCCCGTCTTCACTCTCGGCAATTTGAATGGAGCTATCGTCTTCACTAATCACCCAAGTCGCGTCGGCAAGCGTCATGGTGTGAAGCTGGCTCTTGGAGCTGTCGAACTGCCAGGTGCCGGAAAGATTCGGTCGATCTTGTCCCGCCAGCGGCAAAGCAACAACCGCTAGAACGGAACACGCCAGGAGAGTGGCTGCGTTGCGCATGTGAAATCCTCCTCGCAGTTACTATAGTCCAATTCGACCTATCCTGGGAAAACAACCATCAGCGGTGCGGCGCCACCGGCCAGTGCGGGTGGCGGACATACACCGGAGGGTCGCTGCTGGCGCTGGCCGTGCTACTCTCTGACGATGTAGCCGTGCTGAATCCGATCACAAACCCGTTCACGGTTCCGTCCACCGTTCCACGCGCCGGACCTCCGAACTCACCCAAAAGTCCCGTGCTCGTCGTGCCGACCACGTACATGTTTCCCTTCGAGTCAAAATCGACTCCATACCCGACCTGCACGCCGCCGCTTCCCAGATACGTGAAATAGTCGATTCCAGCGGCCCCGGCTTTGGAGGGATCCAGCTTCAATCCGAACGCAGCCAGGCTTCCGTCCCAGGAAGCTTGCAATGCATTCGAGGTCCCCGGCAGGCCCGGAGATTCGGTATAACCGGAAACGTACAGCAGGCCGCTGCTGTCTTCCTTCAGATCGAAGGCCGAGTCCGCTCCGTCGCCCCCGAAATAGGTTGAGTACACCAATTGCCCCGATGGCGACTTATTCGACGGGTCCAGAATGGATATAAAGGCGTCCGTGTTGCCCCCGTACGTCGTCTGGAAAGCATCGCCGGTCACTGGGAAATTCGACGAAAGCGTGTACCCGCTGAGAATCACGCGTCCGGACGGATCGAGTAACATGCTGGTGGCCTCATCGATGCCGCTACCGCCAATGAAACTCGCATAGAGCAGTGCCTTCTTGCCCGCGCCCGGGTCGAGATGCGCGATGTAGGCGTCGCCATCGCCGCCATACTGCCCTTGATAGACCGGGTTTCCCGTGATCCAGATGTCCGGTGAATAGGTCGCACCCGCGAGCCAAACCGATCCATCCTTAGCTATCGCAATGCCGTAAGCCTCATCCCAATGCGTGCCCCCAATGTAAATGGCGTAGACCAGTGTCGCAGTACCCGAGTTGGACGGGTCGAGCGCCGCGACGAACATGTTTTGCGTACCGATCAGCGTACCCTGGAAGCCGCCCGTAACCGGAAAGTCGGTGGATTGCGTATCGCCTGCGACCCAGACCCGCCCATTCAAACCCATCGCGAGCGCTTCGCCGTGGTCGTTTCCACTGCCTCCCAGATAGGTCGAATAATTTAAAGCTTGCGCTGAGGTAAACTTCGCCAGGAACGCGTTGCAGTTGGTGCCGCTGGTGCCGCCCAAGGCGGTCTGATAGGGGTTGACCGTGGGAAAATCGGTCGAGAACGTGGTGCCGGTAATATAAACGTCGCCAGACGAAGTGACCAGCATTCCGCCGAAGTCATCGTCAGCCGTTCCACCCAGATAGGTCGTATAGATGATCTGCGAGCCTTTCGATAGAGCCGGATTGATCACAGCGAGGAACACGTCGATGCCGCCGGCTTCGGTTTTCTGATACGGGGTTCCCTCCAGCGGCAAATCGGTGGTGCTGGTATCGCCCGCGACGTAAATCAATCCCTTCGAATCGTGTCCGATGCTGTAGGCGGTCACTTGGTAGGTGCCGGTAAAATAGTGCGCGATAAGCAGCGGATCGATCACCAGATCGCGCGCGCGATCATATGGACCAAGCGCGAATCCGTAGGTACCGTCGGCATTTTTGCGATAACGGCTGTACACCGCTCGCCGCGATCCGTCGGCCGCAATCTGATACGCTACCGGCCGCTTCTGAATCAGTTTCGACACCAGGTCGCCATCCTGGTTCAAGCTGGCGTTGTCCCCCTGCACGCGCAAGCGAATCCGCCTCGGATTGGCTCCCGGCTTCACGGTCAGATCGTATTCAAGTTCTGTGCCGTTGCCGTAGTACGCCAAGTCGATTCCTGGGTAGAGCCCCTGCACCTGCACGCGCCCGTAGTTGGCCACTCCTTGGCGCCACTGGGAAGGATCTTTGCCGAAATACAGATTGGTGGTGGAGTGCTCCAGCTCCTCCCCGGAAATCCGGGCTTGCTGGTCGGCGCCATCGAAGCGCAGGCGGATGTCTTGGTGGTCGACGCGCAAAGCGGCCTCATCGCGCGTCACTTCGAAACGATAGCGTGCGCCGCGCGCCACGAACTTACCACCGGCGGTACCATCAGGCGCGGGTTCGAAACGCAAGGGCCCCGTCGCCAGGATGCGGCCCGCATCGGGTTCGGCAGCCGCGAGAAATCCACATGCCGACAGGCACAGCGTGGAAAGAAGAAATTTTGATTGCATGTTGATAGGAATTAAGTTACCGACGTGTCCAACGCCAAACCGGTTAACGCAATAACGATAGTGGCATAGGCGCTGGCGCGGGTGGAACCTTTTTCGACGCGATTACAAAAGTTGACAATGTTTGGGCGCACTGAGAATGAGTTTATCGTAACGTGGGCAATATGGACAGCGTCTGGCGATCCAGGATGCATCTAACGAAACTCGTGCGACTGGGAGTAGCTGGCGCGGCATGCGCCCTCGCGCTCTTCGCCGCTGACTTCTGGAAGACCAAGGATTCCAGCCAGTGGAGCAGCGAAGAAATCAATAAAATATTGAGTGACTCGCCCTGGGCTAAGGCGAAGACAGTGCAACCTCAACAGTCCATGCCGCAGCGTGGCATGGGGCGCCGCGGCGGGTTTGGTTATCCGGGCGGCGGCTATCCGGGTGGAGGCTATCCGGGCGGCGGCTATCCGGGCGGCGGCGGGTATCCAGGTGGAGGCGGCGGTTATCCAGGTGGATCGAACGGCGGCGGCTACCCGAACGGCGGTGGATCGAATGGTGACGGGTCGCAGGCCGGGCCGATGAACCTGACCATCCGCTGGGACAGCGCGGTGCCCGTTCAACAAGCTCTGATGCGCCAGGGCGCCGGGCAGGCGGATGAGTTGAAGGCCGCCACCACCGCTACCGAAAAATATTACGTGGTTGAAGTTCTGGGTCTCCGGCTGCCTCAACCGCGCGGCCGCTCGTCGTCCTATCCCGACGACGACCAGAACTCGAGCACCTCCAATAACAACGACAACAATGGCCAGCGCCAAAACGACGCTCTGCGCTCCCAACTGCTGGATGCCGCCCAACTCGCGCCCAAGGGTAAGAGCTCCATCTACGCGCAGGATGTCCAGATCGATGGGCCTGGCGGAATCGACGGCGTGCGCTTCCTGTTCCCGCGCACCAACCCCATCAACGCCGCCGACAAGGAAGTGGATTTCATCCTGAACATCCGCCGTATCAAAGTGGAGGAGAAGTTTCACTTGAACGACATGCAATACGAAGGCAAGCTCGCTCTGTAGTTCCCCTCGGCTGCGTGGCATACAATCGAGTCATATGCCGCTCCCGCGTCCCTGCAGTGTTCTGTTCTTGATCGCGGCCAGCTTGTCGGCGCAGAAGCAGCCCTTCGACGTTCAAGCGCTGCTCAAGATCGCGCGGATCCAGGAACCGCAGCTTTCGCCCGACGGCAAGACTGTCGCGTTCACGGTTCAAACCGTGGATGTCGCGGGGAACATCAAGCCCAAGCAGATTTACACAGTGACGTTAGCTGGCGGACTAAACGGCGGAGCGCCGCGCCAAATCACTACCCAGGGGACCGATAACGAGCGGCCCGAGTGGTCGCCCGACTCCTCCCATATCGCGTTCATTTCCGATCGCGGCGGCTCGGCCCAGGTTTGGATCATGAACGCAGACGGATCCGGTGCGCGACAGATCACCAATCTCTCCACCGAAGCGGGCGGCCTGCTGTTTTCGCCGGATGGCAAGAAGCTGGTGTTCACCAGCAGTGTGTTTCCGGATTGCCTGGACGACGCCTGCAACAAGAGCCGCTTGGATGCCGAGAAGAACAGCAAGGTCAAGGCGCGCAGTTACACTTCGCTGCTTTACCGGCATTGGACCGAATGGCAAACCAGGCGCCGCTCGCATCTGATGGTGGTGGACTCAGCCGGCGGACCAGTGAAAGACCTTACGCCGGGCGATCGCGACGTTCCCCCATTTTCGCTCGGGGGCCCGGACGACTACGCCATTTCGGCCGACTCCAAGCTGGTCTGTTATTCGATGAACGCCGACCCGGTGCCCGCCCTCAGCACCAACTCGGACCTGTTTGAAGTTCCCATCACGGGCGGCGATGCGGTGAAGATCACCATCAATCCAGGGGCCGATTCCAGCCCGCAGTATTCGCCCGACGGCCGATGGCTCGCCTTTCGCAGCCAGGCTCGCGCGGGCTACGAGGCCGACCGCTGGCGCCTGGTGGTGCTCGAGCGCGCCACCGGCCACGTGAATGTCCTCACCGATTCGCTCGACCGGCCAGTCCAAAGCTTCACCTGGTCGCCCGATTCGAATGCTTTGTTCTTCACGGTTCTGGATCACGGACTCCAGCCGATCGAGATGATTCCGACCACCGGCGGAGCTACCCGTGTCATTGTCACCGCCGCCACCACCTTGGACGACATGAAGCTCGCGAGCGACGGCAAAACCATGATCTATACGGCCGAGAGCGGCTCGTCGCCCTCCGAGATTTATCGCGCCAGCTCCGGCGGCGGCCCGCCCGTCGCGCTAACGCACTTGAACGACGCGCAGCTCGCGCAATATGCGCTCACGCCATTGGAAGATTTCTGGGTGGACGCTCCGGACAAAACTCGTATCCAAAGTTTTGTCGTGAAGCCGCCGAATTTCCGGCCCAATGGAAAATACCCGATTTTGTTTTTAATCCATGGCGGCCCCGAGGGCGATTGGGGTGAAAGCTGGACCTATCGCTGGAACGCGCAGGTATTTGCAGCAGCGGGATATGTGGTCGTGATGCCGAACCCGCGCGGTTCCACCGGCTATGGCCAGAAATTCACCGAAGACATCCGCGACGATTGGGGCGGCAAGCCCTTCGACGACATCATGGCGGTGGTGGACCACGCGGCTTCCCTGCCCTATGCGGATTCCGATCGCATGGCGGCGGCCGGCGGCTCCTATGGCGGCTACATGATCGACTGGATGCTCGGCCACACGCAGCGCTTCAAGGCGCTGGTGTCGCACGCCGGCGTCTACGATTTGCGCAGCGAATTCGGCGCAACCGAGGAATTGTGGTTCCCGTTCTGGGAGTTCAATGGCGCGCCCTGGGACAATCCCGACACCTACGCCAAATGGTCGCCCAGTTATTTCGCCAAGGATTTCCACACGCCGACGCTCGTGATCCATGGCGAGCAGGATTTCCGCGTGCCCTACACGCAAGGCTTGCAACTGTTCACCGCGCTGCAGCTCCAAAAGACGCCGTCCAAACTGCTGCTGTACCCGGATGAAGGGCACTGGATCATGAAGCCGCAAAACGCGCTGCTGTGGTACAACTCATTTCTCGACTGGATCGGCGAGTGGACCAGGCTGGCGCCCCCGCCTCCAGCGCCGGCTCCCGCGCCGCCATCTTCCATTCAGCCCGCGCACTGACCCCGATTGTGTTCTTAGTTGAATTGTGTCACACTGTGTCACATGAGGCGCACTACAGTTCGTGAACTCCACCTGCAAACCAGCGCGATTGTTCGGGCTGTGGTTGATGGAGAGTCGTACATCGTCGAAAAATCGGGGGTCCCGGTCGCAGAGATACGTCCTATCGAGCGGGCACGCTCCACTCGCAGACTGCCCAATCGCGAAGCTATCATTTCCAAGATGCGGCGAGTAGGAGACAGCGGACGCATTCTCGAAGAAGACCGCTCTTGAACCGATATTTCGATACAGCTTACGTGGCGAAGTGTTACATCAACGAAGTTGATTCCGAGGCTGTTCGCAAGCTGGCATACGCCTCATCAGGGTTGTTTACGTCGTCGTGGTGCATTCCGGAAATGGCGTGCGTGTTTCAACGGCAGATTCGAGAGTATAAAATGCCGCGGTCCGAGGCTGCTCAAGCGCGCAATTTCTTTCTGGCCGACATTCAGGATGGGACCTGGTCTCTTCTGCCGATCTCTGATCGCTTCCTGTTCCGCGTGGAAACGTTGCTGACCTCCCTGCCACGCTCTATATACCTCCGGGCCGGTGATGCGATTCATCTAGCAGCGGCTCAAGGCGCTGGCTTTACCGAGATTTGGTCCAACGACAGCCGTGTACTTGAAGCTGCGCCGGCGTTTGGACTAACTGGCAAATCCGTCTGAGCTTGCTACAGTAGCTCCGATGGCTCAACCCCGGCTCACCGCCGTCACCCGCCTGTTCCTCCGCGTCGGAGTCACCGTCTTCGGCGGAGGCGATCCAACCATCGCGATTCTGCAGCGCGAATTCTACAAGCGCGACTGGCTCAGCCCGGAAAAATTCGGCATCGCGTTCGGCCTGGCGCGGCTCACGCCCGGCACCAACGTGCTCGCCTTTTGCGCCGCCGCCGGCTGGTATTTCCGCGGACTTCCCGGAGCCGTGGCGGCCGTGCTTTCCATCACCGTTCCATCCGCCGTGCTGGTGGTCTGGCTGACGCGCGCCTACGATCTCACGGCGCGCTATCCCTTGGCCCAGGCCATCGCGAACGCCCTGCTTGCCGCGGCCGTCGGCACCATGATCGGCGCGGCTCTGCTGCTGGTCCGCACACAATGCTCGCGCGGCCGATGGCTACGTCCCACCGTGATCGCCGCCGCGGCCTTCGTCCTGTCTTACTTCGTGAAACTATCGCCGCTGCAGGTGATCGGCGCAGCCGCCGTCGCGGGCTTCTTCTGGGCCGAATCGTGATAGCCCGATTATGAACTTCATCGTCTTGTATCTGCTCCTGGTAAAAGCTACGCTGACTTCCTTCAGCGGTCTCGCTTCGCTGCCTATGGTCCGCAACGACTTCGTGGTGCGCCGCCACGTTCTCACCGATCGGCAGCTCAACGCCGCCGTGGCCGCCGGCCGCATCGGACCGGGTCCCATTGGCATTTACGTCGTTAGCGTCGGATACCTGGTCGCGGGAGCGCCCGGCGCCTGCGCGGGCTGGCTCGCCATGATCACGCCCGCGTTCTTGATCATTCCCCTGCTGCGCTTCCTGGGAACTCGCGCGGAACACCGGCGCGCCCGGGCCGTGGCTCGAGCGGTGCTTTTCGCCGGTGCTGGTCTCATGGCGTCCGCGGCCGTGCCCCTGGCTCGCGATGCCATCACGGGCCCGCTGTCGCTCGCGATCGTCGCCGTCAGCTTCATCCTCATCGCCATCACACGTATCGATTCTCTGTGGGTGATGCTCGGCGCAGCCGTCATCGGGATACTATCACTACAGTTTTGATATACTTAGCCGTAACTCGCACCTGTCATGCCGGACTATCGCCTTGGAGACATCATTGATGACCACTGCATCAAATGCCGCCGCGTCACCAACCACGCCATCGTTTCGCTGGTGAGCGGCGAACCGGCCAAAGTCCGCTGCCGCACTTGCTATCACGATCATGACTACCGGCACGAGCAGGCTCCGCCCTCCAAGAAGGACCTGAAGAAGGCTGAGTTGTTCAAGGAAGTTCTGGCAGCCGCCGTTCCCGCCGCCGTAGCCGATCCTGAGCCTGAACCCGAGACCGAGCCCCCTCCCAAACCCGCGAAAAAAGCGACCGCACGCGGCAAGCGAGCGTGAGCGCCTGGGACCCGGCCCGCTACCAGGACCAGCATTCTTTCGTCTGGCGCTACGGCGCTAATTTGGTCGAGTCGCTGAATCCGCAGCCTGGCGAACGCATTCTCGATCTCGGGTGCGGTACTGGCCAGCTCACGGCGGAAATCGCACGATCAGGCGCCACCGTGATCGGCCTCGACAAATCTGCGGAGATGTTGACTGAAGCTCGCAAGAATTATCCGGATCTGGCATTTGTTTCGGGCGACGCGGCCGGCTTTCGATTCCCCGAGCGCTTCGACGCGGTCTTCTCGAACGCGGTTTTGCATTGGGTGAAGGACGCCGAAGGCGCTATCGAGTCGATCGCGAAGGTGCTGCGTCCAGGCGGGCGTTTCGTCGCGGAGTTTGGTGGCAAAGGCAACATCGCCTCCGTGCTAGCTGCTCTACGCGCCGTGCTGGGTCCCTGGGCCGACGAGCAGTCACCCTGGTATTATCCGAGCGTCGGCGAATACTCGGCGCTGCTCGAACGCCATGGCCTCGAGGTCCGCAGTGCGAGCCTCTTCGATCGTCCGACGCCGCTTGAAGGTAAGGACGGCCTCGAGAATTGGCTGCGCATGTTTACGCAAAGTTATCTCCGCCAGTTTTCTCCAGAGCGCGAGGACGACATCGTGCGCCAATTGGTGGAACATCTTCGACCGGCCCTCTACCGAGACGGCACTTGGACCGTCGATTATCGCCGGTTGCGAGTCGCATGCGTGCGGCTTTAGGTTTCCGCGCTCATTCGGGCTGGGCCGCTCTGGTCGCGGTCGCAGGGACCATCGGTGCACCCCGCATTCTCGAACGTCGCCGGATTATCATCGCCGATCCCGAAACCCCCGGTTCCAAGCAGCCGTATCATGCTGCTGCCGAGTTGCCGTTACCGAAGGCCGAAGCGCTGGTGCGGAAAGCCATCGAATCGTCGCGCGCGCTGGCCGTGGAAGTGGTCTCGGCCAGAATCAAAGCGCTTCGATCCCAGGGGCATGAAGTCGCCGCCTGTGCTGTCCTGCTCGGCTCCGGCAAGCCGCTCCCGGCGCTCCAAAAGATTCTGGCGGCCCATCCGTTGCTCCACACCGCTGAGGGCCACATGTTCCGCGATGTTCTGATGTGGGCGGCCCAGGAATGCCGGCTGCCAGTGATTGGCGTGCCGGAAAAGAGCCTTGATGCCGCATCGCTCCAGCGCATCGCCACCCTCGGCAAATTGATCGGGCCGCCCTGGACCCAGGATCAAAAGTACGCCACTGTGGCCGCGCTAATGGCGCTAGCTGAACCGCGACCTTAGGAGGCCGGACGCCGCTTTCTCCTGCTCGTCAACCCTACAATCTAAGGTCTTTCCCGGAGCGACTTTGCGCGGTTCTACCCGTAGTATCGGGCTATCCATGGCGTTCCCGGTCCTATTCTTCTTTGCCGCCATGTCCGTGAGCACCGATCACACTCCGCTGCGCTCCGGTTGCGGCGCCGACGATCAAATAGTTGCAAACCTGCCCGCCGGGACGCCAGTGGAGCCCCGTTTCCGTGTCTCGGATGGAAGCGACTGCATCAAGATCGCCGCCACCGTCGGCGGGAAGGACGTGTTGGGCTACGTCCCAGCCTCGGCGCTCAACGGCTTAGCCCAATATGACGCGAATCGAGCCACGGCCGCCTCGGTGAATCCTTTGCCCGCGGCTTTGCCCCAGACAATCTCCAGCGCCCCAGCGCGCCCAACCCTTACGCCTGCGCCTAATCTGTATCTGCTGCACACTGACGATCCTGCTCTCGCCCATGCAGCCCAGTTGTTGAATGACAGCCATCCATCTCAAGCGCTCGAACAATTGCAGGCCGCCCTCCCGCATCATCCGAACGATCCCAACATCCTGATGATCGCGGGCCTGGCAGCGTATCGCTCGGACCAACTGCGCGCGGCGCTGGATTATTGGAAGCAGTCGCTCGATCTCAAGCCCAACCCAGCGCTGAACGCGATGTATCAGGTGGCCCAGCGCGAAGTCTCAGCCGATCGCAGCGCTGAAAAGCTCTTCGGCGCGCACATCGCCCTGCGCTATGAAGGGGAGGCGCTGCCGGCGGACACTGCGCGCGCGATCCTGGCGACGCTCGATGACAATTACGCGCGGATCTCGGCTCAGCTGGGCTGCGCCTCCGGGGAGCGCATCGTCGCTATTGTGCAGAACCGCGAATCCTATCTGCGCAGCACCGGCGCGGCGGAATGGAGTGGCGGGCAATACGACGGCCGCATTCACATCGCATGGACCGATGGCGCCGAGGTCGGTCCGCAAATGCAGCGCGCGCTGACACACGAGCTGGTGCACGCCTGTCTCACCAGCATTCCGTCCGGCTCCACGCCCTGGCCGGCCTGGCTGCAGGAGGGGCTCGCGCAGAAACTTTCGGGCGACGTGCTCAGGCCGCCGGTACGCGATCAGTTGCGGCAACTGGCCGCCGCGCATTCCATCCCCAAGCTCGAAAATCTTGGGCAGGATTGGTCCAGTCTGGCCAAGCAAAACGCGGTCTTCGCCTATAGCCTGGCGCTCTCGGCCGCCGACGCGCTGTTTGAAAACTACGCCAATTACGGCCTCCGCAACGTCCTGCGCAATCCCGAGCGGCTTCCGGGAATCACTGCGGATCTGGATCAAAAGCTGGGATTCTAAGGGAGCCGCGCAAACCGAGCCGCGACAAGCCGAGCCGCGACCGTAAGGGAGCGATCACCGCTGCTATCCTGGTACTTACCAACATGTTTTTTGCTTCCATCCCCGAAGCGATTGAAGACTTTCGGGCCGGCCGGATGCTGGTTATCGTCGACGATGAAGATCGCGAAAACGAAGGCGATCTCACGGTGGCGGCGGAAAAAGTCACGCCCGAGATCATCAACTTCATGGCGCGGCACGCCCGCGGCCTGATCTGCCTTTCGCTGAGCCCTGAAATTTGCGACGCGCTGCAACTGCCGCCCATGTCGTCGCGCAACACCTCGCGTTTCGGCACCGCGTTTTGTGAATCCATTGAAGCGGCCGAAGGCGTCACCACCGGAATCTCTGCGGCCGATCGCGCCCGCACCATCCGCGTCGCCATCGACCCGGCCAGCCAGCCGAGCGATCTCGCCCGTCCCGGTCATGTCTTCCCCTTGCGTGCCCGCGAAGGCGGCGTGTTGGTGCGGGCCGGCCAAACCGAAGCCGCCGTGGATCTGGCGCGCCTGGCCGGGCTGCGTCAGGGCGGCGTGATCTGCGAAATCATGAACGACGACGGATCGATGGCCCGCGTCCCCGAGCTAGCCGAATTCTGCCGTCAACATGGCCTCCGCATGATCTCGGTGGCCGACCTGATCCGCTATCGCTTGCAGACCGAACGCTTCATCCGCCGTCAGTCGGAAGGCTGCCTGCGCACGGAATTCGGCGATTTCAAAACCGTAATTTATGCCAGCACCATCTTGGACAACAGCATCGTGCCCGAGCGCCATCTGGCGCTGGTGCATGGCGAGATCGCGGGAAAGACCGACGTGCTGGTCCGCATGCACTCGCACTGCATCTATGGCGATGTGTTCGGTTCCACTGAATGCGAGTGTCGCGACTTAATTCGCCGGTCGCTCGCGCGTATCACCGAGGAAGGCGCCGGCGTGCTGGTCTATTTGCATCAGACCGGCCCCGGCGTTCGCAACCACACGTCTTACGGCACTCCCGATGGCCAGAAGCAGCTCCAACACGAGAGCGGCCTGGGCGCTCAGATCCTCTCCGATCTCGGCCTCCACACCATTCGATTGTTGACCAATCACCCCCGCAAGATCGTCGGCCTGGACCCGTATGGCATCCAGATTTCCGAGCAGGTCCCGGTATGATTTACGAGGCCTGGAACTTCCCGCGTGCTACGCTCGTAGTGTCAGCAGAGAGGTTTTTTTATGACCAGCTTTCGCAGTCTTGCCGTGTTCCTGGCGCTCCCATTCGGCGCATTTGCAGCCGATCCCGGTCTTCTCCAGTTGGTGATTCCGGACGCCCAGGTGGTCGCCGGGCTTCAGGTGGATCAGGCCAAAAGTTCGCTCTTTGGCCAGTACGTGCTGTCGCATCTTTCGGTGAACGACACGAAACTGGAGCAATTTACTGCGGAAACCGGCTTCGACCCGCGGCACGACGTCAACGAAATCGTGGTAGCTTCCAACTGGAAGCAAAATACGCCGGACAACCACTGGATCGTGGCCGCGCGCGGCACGTTTAATATCCCCAAAATTACCGCTACGGCCCAGGCCAACGGCGGTGCGATTGTGCCCTATCAAGGCGTCAACATCGTTACGCGCCTTGCCAATTCGGACGCGCAAGTGGACACCGTACTCGCATTTTTGGATGGATCGACGGCGCTGGTGGGCGATCCCGCTTCGGTCAAAGCCGCCATCGACCGCAGGAAGAGCAACGCTCCCGCTGACGGCACCGTGTTAGCGAAGGCTCAAAGCACCAGTTCCGGCAAAGACTTCTGGTTCGTCACCTTGGTCCCGTTGTCGAATTTCTCGGCCAGCATGCCCGATCCGAATCTGAGCGGCGCCATGCAGGGCAATTTGCTGGCGGCCATCAACCAGATGAGCGGCGGCATTCGTTTTGGCGACACCGTCACCATTTCCGCCGAGGCCGTCACGCGATCGGAAAAAGACGCGCAAGCCCTGGTGGATGTTGTGAAGTTCTTCGCGGGATTGGTCCAGTTGAACCGGCAAAAGGATCCGGCCGCCGGACAAGTTGCCACGCTGCTCGACACTCTGCAGACTAGCACCGCGGGCAACATAACCACGATTTCGCTCGCTATTCCCGAGCAACAGCTCGAGCAACTGCTGAACAG
>Ga0302326_10003152_pt1 | contig 39126 bp, 34 predicted proteins | sample Palsa_T0_3_FD_202264 | JGI IMG/M metagenome (GOLD analysis project Ga0302326, IMG submission 202264) | Peat permafrost microbial communities from Stordalen Mire near Abisko, Sweden - Palsa_T0_3 | ecosystem: Environmental > Terrestrial > Soil > Palsa > Peat permafrost | place: Sweden: Abisko... | reverse complement strand
TTTTGTAAGATTTACCGGGAATAGGCCAGATTCCCAGGAGTGTAATAGCAGGGTAACCGGAGAGATCAGCACTTTACGCCCGGACAGCCAGTTCCCTGTGTTCACGATCATGTACCGGATGGTCCAGGTTTCATCATCGAAGTAAAAGTCTTCCACTTTTCCGATTTCCCCATCGGTAGCGTCCAAATTCCAGCCTATTAAATGATTCAAATCTCGTTGCATATAAATAAAGGTATTAAAATCGGCTACCCGTGTCAAAATCTCATTCAAGCCGCAAATGCGTCAAAGCCGAAGCACTCCGACAGACGGCATGTTCTTTAATTTTCGTATCCGGCCATCGAGAGTAATATATTGTCCCTCATGCAAGTGTCTCGTCCGTCCACTATAAACATTCATCGTGCCGTCCGGGTGTATAGTCGTCTCGTTAATGAGGGTAATATCCTTGGTTACGAAATTTTTCTGGCCATGACTGACCTCTGTAAGCTTGCCGTGTTTCATCATGATGTAATAGGGCAGAACGCTATCTTTCTTTTGAACGGGCTCTTGCGCCATTAAAGTCAGATTGATGGCGGCAAATGCCAAAATACCCAATAGCTTTTTCATATGGTGATCATAAAGATTTATAAAGATCAATCCGGTTCAGCGCCCGGTCAGTTCATATATGCAAAGATCAGGCCCTGCCATACAAATCTCGATTTCAAAAAGAAAGGATAGCTACCTCGGCGCCGTTACCTTAATTGGGACGAAATCGAAGGCAAACCATTCCGTTGAAATATAGAAAAGTTTGCCAATGACCACCGGGTCGCCATCATGTTATTTGCGATCGGGCTGGTACGCCAGATCAATTTTCCTGTCCTTCCATAATGAGCGTAGGCGAAGACGTCGTCACCTCCCGTGTAGATCAGCGCTCCGGCCGCCGAAACACCCGCCTTGTTCTCCTCGGGCCGGATCATCGAGGTAAGGGAAAGCGGCTCGCTGTAAACTGGCCGCACAAACGCCTCTTTCCGGGCCCGGGGCCAGGAAAAGTCTTCGTGTTCATAGCTGTCATAGGTAAAATTCCAAGTGGCCGGAAAATGCGGGCTTCCCGGAACAGTCAGCTTATTTTCCGGGTAACTGACCCATCGGAACGGACCGGAATCCACTTTTGGATAAATCGGCGTTATTACTGTCTGGCCAAACAAAGCAAATGGCAGCAGGTAGTATAGGATCAAAACAAATTTGGGTGACATAGCATTGCTTTGTATTAGCCATGCAAAACTGAAGCCACGCGATTTCTTAGTGAAGGTACTTTTATGGCCGTCCAATAATCCCAGTCCGGCAAAGCGTGAATTATATAACGAATTGGGAGGTATATATAACAGTTGGATACTTATGTGGGTGGACCTTTAAGGTTAATATGGGGTTTTCAAATTATAGGATTTCAGGTCTTTTGATCATATTGGCCCTATTGCTCTTATCGGTATCTTCTTCCCGGGCCCAAACAGGAAATCACTCTCTCGCGGATTATGTCGACGCTGCCACGCATCATTTGCCGTTACTGCTGCAGAGGCAAGCCCTGGTCAACAGCGCCAAAGCAGGGGTAATAGACGCCCGGCATACTTTTCTGCCTACCCTCAATGCCCTTGACGAACTGAACGTGGCATCCGCCAATTCCCTGCCGGGGGCTTATGAATCCTACGGCATCATCCCTTCAGTCAGCAGCAGCGTGAGCGGAACTAATAACTACCAGGCGGCCACCGGTAATATCGCGATCCTGTACAGTGAATATGAGCTCATCAATTTTGGATTACGCAAGGCAACAGTCCTGAATGCACAATCCGTTGTCGGAGTTCAGCAGGCTGACCTGGACATGCAGGTTTACCTGGTAAAAGCACAAATCGGAAAACTCTATTTTAACCTGTTAAAAACAGAGTACCAACTGGGCGTGGAACAACAAAATATCCTCCGCTATGCCGTTATCGATACGGTGATCAATGCGCTTACCGTCAGCGGTCTAAGGCCGGGCGCCGATTCTTCCTTCGCCAAGGCCGAACTATCCAAGGCCCGCGTCGCCTACAATCAACAACTGGGTACTCTCGGGAAGTTGACCCAGCAGTTGGTCTGGTTGACCGGCATACCGGCCAATGAGGTCGGCATTGATACGACAGGAAGGCAATATACACTCCCCGATCCGGCCTTGTTAAGCAATACGACCGATGCCCTTAGCAACCCGCTGATCGGGTATTACCAGAAACAAAAGCAGTATTATCAATCGTCCGAAAACCTGGTAAGCAAAAGCTACCTGCCCAAAATATTGCTTTCGGGAGGGGCGTGGGGAAGGGGATCCAGCATCGACTATAATGAACAGTATAAGAACCTTGCCACCGGAGTTGGTTTTCAACGGTTCAACTATATGGTGGGCCTCACGTTTGCTTACGATCTGTTCGACCCCGTGCACAGAAGGGATAAGTTCGCTGTGGCGCGATTCCAGACGCAGGGAAGCGATTATGATCTCCAGCAGCAGGAACTCACACTGAACTCTGACGCCGCCCAGGCCATGGAAGCCATCAAAGAAGCCGAAAGTAACCTCCGCGAGATCCCCATACAGATGCAGGCCGCTTCGGACGCCTATAACCAGAAGATAGCCCAGTACAAAGCCGGCCTCATCAATCTCGTAGACCTGACCGAAGCCTCCTATGTGCTTTATACCGCACAGATATCCTACGTGGAAACGCTCAATAGCTGGTTCCTCGCCAACCTGGACAAAGCGACGGCCACGGGCAGCCTGGACCAATTCATTCAACGCATTAAATAATATTCCCGATGATACGCGCAGCTTTAAAAAGGCCTTTTACAATACTGGTGCTGTTTGGGGGTTTGCTGCTGTTTTCTATCATGGCCCTCCGGTCGATTCCGATCGACATATTCCCCAAACTGAACCTGCCGGTCATTTATGTGATCGAACAGTATGGGGGCATGTCGGCCGAACAGATGGAAGGTTTTTTTTCCACCCGCATGCAGGATCAGTTTCTATATGTGAACGGGATGAAAAACATCGAAAGTAAAAATATACAAGGGCTATCGCTGATCAAACTTACTTTTTATGCCAGTACGAACATGGCGGAGGCTTCCGCGGAAGTGGCCTTGCAGGTCAACCGGACCATGGCCTTTTTCCCGCCCGGAGCACTGCCCCCGCAGGTGATCCGTTTCGATGCCTCCTCCCTGCCGGTGGGGGAACTGGTCTTTAGCAGTAAAACAAGGAACCTGGCAGACATCTTCGACCTGGCCATGACCAGGATAAGGCCATTGTTCGCCACCATACCGGGCCTCACCGCCCCGCCGCCGTTCGGATCCAATGCCCGGACCGTCATCATCAACATAGACCCGGAAAAACTATTGGCCTATAACCTGTCTCCGGACGAGGTCGTAGCTGCTATTACCAAAAACAATGCGATGACGCCTTCGGGGAACCTGAGGGTAGGCAACATCATGTATATAACCAGTGTCAATTCATTGGAAGACAGCATACGGCAGTTCGGAAACATCCCTATCAAAAGTGAAGGCGCGACAACTGTCTTTGTCAGGGATGTGGCCAGGGTGGAAGACGGGGCGGACATTACCGTAGATTACGCACTCGTGAACGGCAAAAGATCGGTGTATATGCCAATCGTAAAAACACCCGACGCCTCTACGCTGACGGTAGTGGATATGCTGCGTGCCCGCATCCCGGAAATGAAAAGTCTGCTTCCCGCCGACATAAAGGTCGAATATGAATTCGATCAGTCGGTGTTCGTTATCAATGCGGCCACGAGCTTGATGACAGAAGGAATATTGGGGGCCGTTCTCACCGGGCTGACGGTGTTGCTCTTTCTGAGGGACTGGCGCAGCAGCCTGGTGGTCGTGATCACCATCCCCGTTTCCATTCTGGGCGCTGTTTTCTTCCTGAACCTCGCCGGGCAGACCATTAATATAATGACGCTAAGCGGTCTCTCGCTGGCTATCGGGGTGTTGGTCGACCAGGCGACGGTGACCATCGAGAACATCCACCAGCACCTGGAAATGGGGAAGAATAAAAAACTAGCCATCCTGGATGCCTGTATGGAAGTAGCCTTTCCGGAATTACTCATATTATTGTGTATCCTGGCTGTGTTTGCACCTGCTTTCATTATGGAAGGTGTTCCCAAGGCGATGTTCCTGCCCTTGTCGCTGTCCATTGGATTTGCCATGATCGTATCCTATGTAGCGGCGCAGACGCTGGTACCCGTGTTATCCAACAAGTTGTTAAAGACCGATAAGTATAAGGCCGTCGCTAACCATGCCGGGCTTATGGACAAAGAAGGGCACATCGAAAATGCCGGGCAAAAAGAAAAAGAGGGAGTCTTTCAACGCATAAAACGGACCCTGGCAAGCCGGCTCGAAAAATGGATGCCCAAAAGAAAATCGGTGGTGCTGATCTATCTCCTGATCGCCTTTGCCGGGGCAGGAACCTGTTTTGTCATCATCGGTAAAGACCTGTTACCCGTCAGTAATGTCGGCCAGTTGCAGCTGCGGATCCGGGAACCGGATGCAACTCGCCTTACGGTAACGGAGGCTGCCACCAAGGGCGTACTCGCCATCCTGGACTCCACGGTCGACCATCATATCCTTATCACTTCCGCCTATGTAGGTCTGGTACCCAGCAGCTTCGGGACCAGTAATCTCTATATCTTCAATAGCGGCACACAGGAAGCCGTTATCCAGGTAGAGCTGGATAAAAAATATAAAGTGAATATCGAAGACCTCAAAGAAAAACTCCGGCACAATATCCTGAAACGCTACCCGGAGTTGCACCTGTCCTTCGAACCCATCGAACTGACGGCAAAAATCATGTCCCAGGGCGCCTCCACGCCCATTGAAGTACAGGTTGCCGGAAAGAATATGACCGATATCGAACAGTATGCGGACAGGCTGGTGGATACGCTTAAAAGGATGTCTATACTGAGGGATGTCCAGATTGCACAGCCCCTGAAGTACCCCGTCGTTAACATCAATGTGGACAGGGAACGCCTCTCCGTGATGGGACTTACGATCGACGACGTATCCAGGAGCATCACCGATGTTACTTCCTCCAGCCGATTTACCAGCAAGAACCTGTGGCTGGATCACAAAGACGCTTATACCTATCAAACCCAGGTAGAGGTGCCGGAATATATGATGACTTCGGTGGAGGAACTGAAGGCCTCTCCGCTGATACAGGGACAAATGCGGCCGGTACTCGAAGACGTGGCTTCGATCAGCATCGATACATTGCCGGGGGAGTATGACCGCAGCGGCCCCCGTCGCTTTGTGACGGTCAGCGCCAACACCTATAAAAAGGATCTTGGCTCCGCCACTACCGCCGTTCAGGCTGCACTGGGTTCCCTGGGAACCCCGCCGACGGGTTTGGTGCCTGAAATAAAAGGCATGTCGTCCTTGCTGACGCAAACCCTTAATTCTCTGCAAAGTGGACTGCTGGCGGCCGTTGTAGTGATCTTCTTATTGCTGGCAGCCAATTACCAGTCCTTTGGAACGGCCATTTGCGTACTGGCCACGGTACCGGCTGTTTTGCTGGGCGCTTTGCTGATGTTGCTGGCCACGGGGGCCACGCTGAACCTCCAGTCTTACATGGGTATTATTATGTCCATAGGCGTATCCGTGGCCAATGCGTTGTTGATCGTGACCAATGCGGAAAAACTGAGACTGGATTTCAAAGACCCATTCAAAGCAGCCATTGTAAGCGCCGGTCTTCGGCTTAGGCCCATATTGATGACCAGTGCAGCCATGATCGTAGGGATGATCCCCATGGCCAGCGGTCTGGGTGAATCCGGGGATCAGACGGCTCCCCTGGGCCGCGCCGTCATCGGAGGCCTGGCAGCCTCCACCGTTTCCGCGTTGCTTATGGTGCCCCTGGTATATGGCTGGATCCAACAGAAAAAAGCATTCAAGACGCTTTCTTTATTGCCGGAAGACGACGTCCCTGAGCAAAATAATAATAAAGAAAATTAACTTTATGAATCGATTCATCCTTTTGCTGGCCGTTGCCCTGCTGCTCATTGCCTGCGGACATTCCAAGGAAGCGGATCCAAAACCTGTCGTCGATTCTATCCCACACTATCCGCTGGCTATCATAGAAAAGAAAGGCGTAGACGAGACCGAACAATTGCCCGGTCAGTTAGCCGCATACCAGGAAGTAAATATCTTCCCGAAAGAAAACGGATATGTCAAAACAATGCTGGTAGATATCGGATCGCATGTACGGCAAGGACAGTTGTTGATGGTCATTGTAGCCCCTGAATTGGAGCAGGCCAATGCACAGGCAAAAGAAAATTACGCTCGTGCCAAAGCCGACTTTAGCATCAGCAAAGAAGATTATGAACGATTGAGAGAGGCTGCCGCAACACGCGGCGCCGTATCGCCCATGCAACTCGATGCAGCCGGGGCGAAAACCGAAGCAGACAGCGCCCTGGCCAATGCGGCCATGGCCAACTGGAAAATGCAACTGACGATGTCTTCTTATTTAAGGGTAACCGCCCCATTCAAGGGCATTATCACTGCCCGAAATGTACATCCCGGCGCCCTGGTCAGTGCAGAGAGCAAAGATGGCGCCCCTATGCTGGAACTCAAGGAAGTGGACCACCTTCGTCTCCAGGTTGACATCCCGGAAAATATCGCCGCCGATCTCCGGCAGAACGACACCCTGTCTTTCTACCTTAACGCTTTCCCCGGAAAAAAAATGACGGGACCAATCGCCCGGAAATCCATGAATATCTCTACAAAATTCCGTTCCGAAAGGATCGAGCTGGATGTACCCAACCCGAATGAATTGCTGGATCCCGGCATGTTTGCCCACATCGTGTTCGAGTCCAAAGGGAGCCCCGACGCATTCGCCGTCCCCAGGGAAGCCGTTGTTACCTCTTCGGAAAGGAAATATGTGATCATAATTAAAAATGGATTAACGCGAAAAGCAGATGTATCTACCGGTAATCAATCGACTTCCTTAATAGAAGTCTTTGGGCATTTGAATCAAGGCGATACCGTTATCGCGGTGGGCAACGATGAAATCAAAGAAGGAATAAATATTATACGGTAGCGCTGCCAGAAAGCTACTCAAAAAAGGGGAGGTCATATGCATCTATATATTAGCCATTTACTCGGGTTGAGCATAAAGGCTACGGATGGAGAGGTTGGAATAGTACAAGACTTCTATTTCGACGATCAAACCTGGATAATACGATATCTGATTATAAAAACCGGGGATTGGCTATCCGGTCGGAAAGTCCTCCTTTCCCCATTTTCTTTGGTTAATACGCCCGGAAAGCCCACATCGTTCACTGTAAGCCTGACGAAGGAACAAATACGCAACAGCCCCGATATCAATACAGACAAACCGGTCTACCGTCAGCAAGAAATTGAACTTTCCGACTATTATCCCGGGTTGGATTATTGGGGGGTAGGGCATTACAAAGGCGGTAAGGCTAACGCCTCTATTATCCTCGATCGGCAGGTTATCCAAAAGGCCTTTGATAAAGATAACAAACCTGGTGTCGATCTGCATTTACAAAGTATTCTTCACCTGACAGGATATCGCGTTCACGCAACGGATGGCGAGATCGGACACGCCAGCGATTTTATCGTTGACGATGGGGCCTGGAAATTGCAGTATTTGGTTGTTGTCAAGCACAAGTTGTTCCGCGATAAGCAAGTATTTGTACCGGTCGGGAATATCAGGAAGGAACAATGGAGCAATGCTGAGATTTATGTGAATATCACCCGCGATGCCATAAAAAATAGTTTGTCTTACCCATAAAACTTATAAATAATGAAATCTTATTTGATTAAACTCATCTTTCCGGTCTCCATTTTTTTTAATGTCACCCTATGCCATGCCCAGACTGAATGGCCAAAGTCCATTACTGCTGCAGATGGCACCGTGATCGACATCTATCAGCCCCAGACGGAGTCTTTCGCCGGAAATACCCTGAAGTCGAGATCGGCGATTTCCGTCCTGAAAACGGGCAGCCAGGATCCGGTCTTCGGCGTCTTCTGGTCTACGGCTACCGTGGAAACCGACCGGGACACGCGGGAAGTAGCGATAGAAGCGGTCAAGATAAACAACCTGAAAATACCGGCCGACAGTAGCCAGGTTGAAAAGGACTATATCGAGACGACGCTGGAATCCTATATACCGAAGGTAGCGGGTCAACTGCCGCTGGATGAAGTACTGGCATCCCTGGACCAGGATCAGCAAGAGTCGAAACTGTCCAAAGATATCAGCAACCGGCTGCCGCAGGTGATCTATCGCACCCAAAGATCCATGCTGGTATCGATCGACGGGCAGCCGAAGCTGCAGAAAAATAAGAAGTGGGACCTGAATGTCGTTGTCAACAGTCCATTTACGATCGTGCAGAATAAGGATGGAAAGTTCTATCTGTATGGCGGCGGTCACTGGTATGCAGCGCCTGCGGCAACCGGGCCTTACGCCTTTACGAACGACAAGGTTACGCATAACCTGAAAAAGGTCGCCAGGGATCTGAATAAGATCGCCAAAAAGACCAATGATTTGCCTACCAGCGAAGCACCCGATTACCCTGTATACGATATTATCGTCAGCACGAAGCCGGCGGAGCTGATCCAATCCGACGGCAATCCTGATCTGACGCCGGTAACGGGAACGTCCCTATTGTATGTAAAGAACTCCGACAATGACATCTTTGTAGACACGCATACGCAACAATATTATGTGCTGCTGTCGGGGCGCTGGTACACGTCCAATGCGCTGAATGAAAACAGTCAGTGGCAATATGTGGCTTCCAATCAATTGCCGCCGGACTTCGCGAAGATCCCCGAGGGCTCACCCAAGGACGATGCGCTGGCCAGTGTCGCCGGAACGGAGGCGGCGAGGGAGGCGGTCATGGATGCCCGGATCCCCCAGACGGCAAAAATAGACCGGAAAACGGCTACCACCCATGTCGAATACGACGGGGCGCCGCAGTTCAAGCCGATCGAGGGCACTCAGCTGCAATATGCTGTTAACACGAGCTCTACTGTGCTGTCCGAGAGCGGCAAGTACTACGCGGTGGACAATGGCATCTGGTTTATTGCCGGCGATCCCCTGGGCCCCTGGGCGGTGAGTACGACGCGACCGGAGGAAATGGACCAGATCCCGCCGACCTGCCCGGTATACAATGCCAAATATGTACAGGTCTATGAGGCGACGCCTGATTATGTGTACATGGGCTATACGCCCGGATACCTGAACAGTTTTGTGGATGGGCCTACGGTCGTATATGGAACGGGCTATGATTATGAGCCCTGGAATGGCGACTATTATTATCCCCGTCCCTGGACATGGGGCTTCGATATGTCTTATAACCCCTGGTCGGGCTGGGGATTCGGCGCAGACTACGATTATGATTGGTTCGATGATGGTTTTGGCTGGGGCTATGGTTACGGTTTAGGTTTTGGCCTCGGCCTGGGCTGGGGCGGATGGTATGGCGGGGGCTGGTGGGGGGGGCCAGGCGGTTACCGTCCCGCCTATCGCAACTGGCATGGCGGGCGTTTCGGTTCCGGCGGCCGCGGCGGATATTACGGCGGTAGTACGACCATTAACGGGAGCACCCATATGCACATGCGCTCTAATAACAATGTTTACAGGAGCAGGCAGGGCGTCATACCAGGGGCGAGGGGTAATTCCGGCGGTATCGGAAATAATGACCTTCGCGGGAACAATAGCCTTCATTCGCAGGGCGGAAATAATGTCTTTTCGGACAGGCAGGGAAATATCTACCGGCGTGGGGAACAGGGACAATGGCAGCAAAGGGTCAACCGGGGCTGGTCGCCTGTGAATGCCGCGGCCAACAGAGGATTGGAGCAGCAGCGCCAGATGAATGCAAGGGGGGCGGTCAGGGCGCAGAATTTCCAACGGGCGAGTAATTTCGGCGGGATGAGGTTCAGCGGCGGGGGCGGCCATTTTAGCGGAGGCGGCGGTCATTTCGGCGGCGGCGGCGGCGGGCGCGGCGGCGGCGGGCATCGCTGATTGGCGGGTCCATTGTCAAACTGTTAAACACATATGACCATGACAGACTTGACCAAAAGAGACGTAGAAGGGCTAAGAGGCGAATTGTTCCATATGATCCTTTTCGCTATGGCCTGGGCGCTGATCGGAGAATATTCATTGAACTTCAGCGACTATGTCCTCGGCGCAGGGCTTGTATTGGTAGTGGTTATATGCCTTGCTCTATATTCCATAAAGCTCTATAACCTGGAGGACAGTCTCAGGGACAAGGTTGCCGCTGCCGGGGACACGAAGGAAATTAAACATGACCGTTCGTACGCGCTTATTCTTGTCTTCGAAGGGGTGGCCGTCCTGGTGACCTGGATATTGGTGCTGAATTTCCATCATAAGAACTGGCTGATCTCCTGTTTTGCCCTGATCGCCGGCCTGCATTTCTTCCCTTTAGCGAGATTAATACGACAGAATTCCTATTACTTCCTGGGAGCGTGGATCTGCGTGATAGCAGTTGCCGGCTACCTGTTGCTATCTTCAGGGAAAATGGCAGATTATCAAGCGAATACTTTGGTGGCATACGGTTGCGCTGTCGGGGCGGCCGTCGATGGCATTGGTATCATGGTGAGGGCACGTATCGCCATACGCGGGTAATCCTGACTCAGACGAACTTATTCTTGTGTTTCAGCACTTTTGCTTCCAGGTAGAAAATGATTTCCTCGGCGACGTTTTTGGCCTGGTCCCCCACCCTTTCCAGCTTGCGGATGATCGAAAGGAGCCAGAGCGCCTGGGAGGCGTCTTCGGGATGATCTTTCAGGTGTCGCTCCAGCACCCGGTGAGACTGGCGGTTGACGTCATCCAAAAAGTCGTCTTTTTTAAAAACGCTCCGGGCGAGGATCGTGTCTTCTTTTTCGAAGGCTTCCTGGGTATCTTCCAGCATTCTTACCGATTCCTCGTACATCGGCAGGATACGGGTGACATCCAGCAATTGCTGGGTGAACGGCGCTTCGGCATCGATAATGTATTTGGCGATGCCCTCGGCGATATCTCCGATCCGTTCCAGGTTGGAATTGATCTTCAGGACAGCCAGGAGGAAGCGAAGGTCGATGGCGACGGGGCAGAAGAGGGCGAAGATGTTTTCGCAATCGCGGTCGATCTTGAGCTCGCTGCCATTGACACGCTTTTCTTTCAATACCACTTCCCTGGCCAGGTCCTTGTCGAAATTCAAAAAGGCCAGTCTGGCTTTGGCGAGCTGGGAATTCACCAGCGTCCACATATTGATGGCTTCGGTTTTCAGCAGCTGTAATTCGGTTTCTATTTGTGCCATGGTTATCGATAATTTGTGCGCGGATCGGGTCCGCTGATGGGTAAAATTAACTGAAACGGCCGGTAATATAGTTTTGCGTCCGGTTGTCTTTTGGGTTGGTGAACATGATTTTTGTCTCGTCATACTCTACCAGCTCGCCCAGGTAAAAGAAGGCGGTTTTGTCGCTGACGCGTGCGGCCTGCTGCATATTGTGGGTGACAATGATCAGGGTATAGTTGACCTTCAGTTCGTGGAACAGCTCTTCCACGGTCGAGGTGGAGATAGGGTCGAGGGCGGAAGTAGGTTCGTCGAAGAGCAGCACTTCGGGCTCCATGGCGACGGCGCGGGCGATGCAAAGCCGCTGTTGCTGACCGCCGGAGAGAAAGGAGCCCTTTTTTGTAAGGGAGTCCTTTACCTCGTTCCAAAGGGCGACGCGGGTAAGGGAATGCTCGACGATCCTGTCCCGGTCTGCTTTGGCTAATTTGACGCCGTTGAGCTTGTAACCGGCGATGACATTGTCATAGATGCTGAGGTTGGGAAAGGGGTTGGGGCGTTGGAATACCATACCGATCTTCTGGCGAACAAAGATGGGGTGCATCTCATAGATATTGTCGTTGTTGATGGTCATCTCGCCATTGCTGGTGGCGCCGGGGATCAGCTCGTGCATCCGGTTGATACAGCGCAGATAGGTGGTCTTCCCGCAGCCGGAGGGCCCCATCACGGCGACGACCTTGTTCCGCGGGATATCGATATTTACATTTTTTACGACGTGATTGCTACCAAACGAAGCGTTGAAGTTCCTGCTCTTTATAATTGTACTTTCCATTTTCTCGTGATCAGCTTAGTGAAGATATTTAGTAATAGGACCCAGGCCAGCAAAATAACGGAGGCGCCCCAGGCCAGGTTCTTCCAGTCGTCGTAAGGGCTGGTGGCATAATCGAAGATCAGGTGGGGCAGGCTTTGCATGGGTTTTGTGATATTAAACGACAGATAAGGGTTGCCAAAGGCTGTAAACAGCAGGGGGGCTGTTTCCCCTGTGATCCGGGCGATGCTGAGCATGACGCCGGAGAGTATCCCGCCGATGCCGACCGGAAGGACCACTTTGAAGATGACCCGGTGAAAGGGCATGCCCAGCGCGAAGGCCGCTTCCTGGAGGGAAGACGGTAATAATTTCAGGGTTTCTTCCGTCGACCGGATGATGATCGGCAGCATCATAATAGCAAGGGCGACGCTACCGGAGAGGGCGGAGAAGCCACCCAGGGGCTTGACGAGCCAAAAATAGGCGATGATCCCGATGACGATGGAAGGGACGCCCTGGAGGATATCGACACAAAGGCGGCACCAGTAGGCAAGGCGGCTTTTGCGGTTCTCGCTGAGGTAGATGCCGGTCAGGATGCCGATGGGAACCGCGATGAGCGAGGCGAAAAAGATGATCAGGATGCTGCCGACGAGCGCATTGGCGATACCGCCTCCGGTCTCGCCGACGGGTTTGGGGATGCTGACGAGGAAATGCCAGTTGATCTTCGTGATGCCGGCTTTGATAATAAAGCCAAGGATGAACAGCAGCGGTACCACACAGGCAAAGGCAAACGCCGTCGTCACGATCTGGGCGGCGTAACTCTTTCGTATCCGGAATTTTATATTTTTCCCATCCATATATTATTCGTTGGTGAAGCGGTCGATGATTTTTTTACCGATCAGGTTGATGACGACGGTGACCAGGAAAAGGACCAGTCCAAGCTCGATCAGGGCCGAGAGATAGACCGGTTTATCCGCTTCGGTGAATTCATTGGCAATGACGCTGGCCATGGTATTGCCGGGCGCAAAGATATTTTTTGGGATCAGGCTGGTATTGCCGATCACCATGGTGACGGCCATCGTCTCGCCGAGGGCGCGGCCGAGCGACAGGAGAATGCCGGCGAAGAGGCCTGATTTGGTATAGGGCAGGACCACGCTCCGGATCACTTCCCAACGGGTGGCGCCCAAACCATAGGCAGCTTCCTTCAGCGGGGAGGGAACCATCTGGATCATCGATCTTCCCAGGGACGCGGCGTAAGGGATGATCATGATTGCCAGGATGAGGGAGGAGCTAAAGATGCCTACGCCAACCGGTTCTACCCCGATATGTGTTTCCAGGGTGCGGACGATCGGCACGAGAACGGCCAGGCCCCAGAAGCCGTAGATCACGGATGGTACAGCGGCGATCAGCTCGACCGCGTTCTTCAGGAAATCGGGCAGCCAGCCATTCGGGTAGTATTCTCCCAGAAAGATGGCGACGGCCAGGGAGAAAGGGAAGGATATGAGCAGGGCAAGAAAGGAGCTAAGGAGGGTTCCCAGCAAAAATGGCCACGCCCCGTAGATATCCCGTACGGGATCCCAGACCTTGCCCCACAGATATTTAAGCCCCAGGGCCTTGATCGACGGCAGGGACTGCACGATAAGGGTCAGCAGGATTCCCAGCACCAGGATGATCATGACCAGTCCCATGATCGTCAGTGTTCGCCGGAAAACGCTTTCTGTTCGGATCTGGCGGAAAGACCGTTTTACCCGTCTTTTTGCCTTTACCATTCCCTCGGGCGTAGAATTAATTACCCGCAGCGGGAGTTCGCTGCGGGTAATAACGCCATTCTCTACAGAAGTATCCATATAATCAGTTCTTGTTACTGTAATATCGGCTTGCCGTCATAGGTCGCAGATTTTAAGATCGCATCAGCAACGCTGACAGCGGCAGGGGACAATGGCGCATAATTCAGGGCCCCGCTGTATTGCTGACCGTCGTGGATCATCCAGGACAGGAGCTTCAACAGTTTGGTAGCCTTGTCGAGGCTGCGGTCATTGTATTTTTGTTCTTTGTAAATGATGACCCAGGAAAAGCCGGCGATGGGATAGCCATCGGCAGCGTCCGTATTCGTCAGGGACACTTTGGAATCCGGGGGGATGCTGATGTTCGCAGCAGCTGTTACGCTGGCAATCGTGGGGGTAATGAAATTACCCGACTTGTTCTGCACCTTGGCGTAGGACATCCCGTTCTGAATGGCATAAGCCAGCTCGATGTAACCAAAAGCCCCGGGCGTTTGTTTGATCAGTCCGGCAACGCCTTCGCTGCCTTTCCCGCCGAGACCGGCGGGCCAGTTGACGGCGGATCCCTTACCGACCTTGGTGCTCCAGTCGGGGCTCACCTTGGCCAGGTAGGTCGTGAAGATGTTGGTGGTGCCGCTGCCGTCGGAACGGTGAGCGATCAGGATTGCCGTAGCGGGCAGCTTGACGCCTTTGTTGATGGCGGCAATCTTCGGATCGTTCCATTTGCTGATCGTGCCCAGGAACATCCCGGCCACCACGTCGGGGGTCAGGTTGAGGGTATCCTTTACGCCGGGCAGATTGTAGCTCAACGCGACGGCGCCGGCGGTAACGGGAATATGGATAACCGGTGCAGTCACGGCGGAATCCTGTTTGCCGTTCATCGGAGCATCGGATGCGCCGAAGTCAACGGTCTTGCTGGTCAGCTGGGAGATTCCGGCGCCGGAGCCAACAGACTGATAATTTACTTTCAGGCCATTGGTCTTATTGTACTCGGAAAACTCCTTTGAGAAAAGGGGGTTGTCAAAAGAGCTGCCTGCGCCGATGAGCGCTTCATCGTTACCGCCGGAAGCCGTGCTGTCAGAGCCGGAAGCACCGCCGCCGCTGCCGCAGGACACGAGACTGAAGGCAGTGAACATCGATCCAATGACAAGCGAAGTTAGCGTCAGGGTACCTTTAAAGTTTAGCAAATTCTTTTTCATAATTATTCTTTGTTGCGTTAGGATTACAACTGGGTATAGCTTTGGCTGTAATGTTTGCCAAAGACGAAAAAGAATGTCAAACGCCAGACCACATCAGCATCACCTTCCTTTCCGGTTGAGGCCAATTGGGATGCATAATGCACCATCCAGATATTCGGCTCGAAATGAACGTCTCTGGCGGGCATGAAGTCCAGACCTGCCGTAAAGAACGTCTCTTTTGCGGTGGGGTCGCCGGTGCTGGTCTCACTCGTCGGTGCACCCGTAGTAGAACCGGCGTAGCTATATTTATAGCCTGGGGTCATATAGGCGCTCGGCGAAGAAATACCGGCATAAGCGGAATACAGGTTATTGTTCACGTTCTTGTTGGGGTTGTAGAGGTCAACACGGGCAAACCACCGGAGTTTTTCCGGAACAATGGCGCCATGGACGTACATAGAGAGACCGCTTGCTTTTGTGTCAATGGTATCTGCGCCTCCGGCGATCAACGTAGCCTTGGTATCGTTCCTGATCGTGTTGACAAAGCCTTCTACACCAAGCGTGATCCACGGGGTGGTCCAGGCTATATAGCCCTTCAGCATCTGCCGGTCATGGTGCCAGCTTGGTACATAGTTCAGTCTTTGGTAATCGGCATAGAGATCGATGACAAGCCGCTTGTCGGCGAACCAGCCATAAACATCCCCATAGAACCACTTGAAGCTGCTGGCCGCCGGCTTGTCGCTGTTCCCGGTTGCCATCAACAGGTCGTAACCAAAATTCTTTGTCGCCGGATCGAAATAGCCGTTCAACCCTACGCCAAGGTCATATGAAGGGGTGCGCCGGATATCCGAAATGGTCCTTTCGATGGAACGGTAGTTCCAAACCTTTTCTGTCAATGCGGCGAAAGAGGGAGTGACCTGTTCACCCAGGATGAGGTCGGTCCCTTTCCAGATATTTTTCACCCGGACGTTGGCCAGTTTGATAAAGAAAGTTTCTTTACTGTTGGAGAGCTCGTCGCCGTTGGCAGCGGTTTGTCCGGGCGCATTGTAGGCGGGGAAATTGTCTTCTGCCGCCAGGAGCAATTCACTGGAGATCTTGCTGCTTATGTTATAGTCGTATCCCAGGTAAAGACGCCGGAACTGGAAGGCATTCCTGCTTTGGGGGATACCGCTGTACTGGTTACTGCCGCCCCTGTTCAGCGAATCGGCGTGCGACTTATAGTAATAATCACCAAATACATACCCCCAAAGCCGGCCCGTATTGGTCGCCCCTGTTTTGTAAGCGGAATCGCTTAACAGGGAAGATTGGGCTTGGGCTTGGCTAGAGGCAGTCAGAACGAAAAGAGTGGCGACTAAAAGAATGAGTCTCGTGTAGCTGCGTTTCATAAAAGTCTTGGTTCGTTAATTAATTGTTTGCGGTCCTGAATCGTGGTTAAATTGGATGCAAAGCAATGTTTAAGCGATGACCCGAATGTTACGGGAATATTACCTTAATGTTAACAGTTCTCCAAAAAGCGGGGGGCCGGGGGGCGGGCCGCTTTTTGGAAGTTGTTTTTGAGGGAGTTATAAGAATAGATAATTTATAATTCTAAAGAAAAAGAACAGAATTGAAAAGGTTTGGCCGGCTGAGCCGGTATTCGTGTTAAGAAATCATTATCAAACCATGATTTAGCCCATTCCCATCGGACATTCTGTTTATTTTGTCGGAATGAAGGGATTTAATGCGTTTGTTCAACTATTCATGCCGAAGGATAAGGTCTTTTACTCGCTCTTTGAGGAAGTGGCGGACAGTGTGGCGAAGATGGGCTCTTTATTAAAGGCGGTCGTTGCAGAGCCGGATTATGATAAGCGGGCCGCGCTCATTTTGCAAGTGGAAAACCAGGAGCATATCAATGACGAGTTCACCCACCGGATCTTTACGGAGCTCGGGAGGAATTTTATTACGCCTTTCGACAGGGAAGATATTCATTACCTGGCGAGTGCGCTGGACGATATTTGTGACTATATCTATGCTGCCGCCAAAAAGATCAACTTTTATAAGGTGAACCCCAACGATCCGGGGATTCAAAAGATGGCGGACCTTATCGAGCAGGGGTCGGTGCAGATCCAGAGCGCGGTCAGGGAATTGCGGAATATGCGGAATATGCGGACGATCACGGATGCGCTGGTCCGGGTGAACAGCCTGGAAAACCAGGCCGACGATGTCTTTGATATGAGTATCGAGCGGCTGTTCGAGACTGAGCCGGATGCAAAAGAGGTAATAAAAAAGCGGGATATCTACCAGGTGATGGAGATCGTGACCGATAAATGCGAGGACGCGACCAATGTCATCGAATCCATTATTATTAAGTACGCTTAACCATTTGTCCGCGCAGGAAACCCATTACCTCCATGATCTTCCTTTTTACCATTATTGTATTGGCTCTGATATTCGACTACATCAACGGGTTTCATGACGCGGCTATTTCCATTGCTACGATTGTCTCCACCAAGGTGTTGACACCTTTTCAGGCGGTATTATGGGCTGCCATCTTCAATTTTGCTGCTTTTTTTATTTTCAGGTATTTTATCGGGGAGTTTAAGATCGGCAATGCCATTGCGCATTTTGTCGACCGGGATTTTGTCACTTTGCCCGTCATTTTTTCCGGCCTGATCGCCGCCATCAGCTGGAACCTGCTGACCTGGTGGCTGGGTGTTCCTTCCAGTTCGTCCCACACGCTGATCGGCGGATTCGTCGGCGCCGCGCTGGCGCATGCGGGCGGGTGGACGGTGCATGGAAAGAATGTCATCGATTATAGCAGTGTGATACCGACCTTTTGCTTTATCGTGCTGGCGCCGCTGATCGGGTTTATCGTTGCGCTTATCATCACCATCCTGATCGTGAACCTTTTCCGGCGCAGCCATCCGTACAAGGCGGAAGGCTGGTTCCGCCGCTTGCAATTGCTGTCCTCTGCGTTGCTGAGCCTGGGGCATGGCGGCAACGACGCGCAAAAGGTGCTGGGCATCATCGCCGCGGCGCTGGTTGCGCATGGAGACCTGGATAATGTCCGTGAGGTACCTACCTGGGTGCCCATTGCCTGTTTCTCCGCCATTGCGCTGGGCACGATGAGCGGGGGCTGGCGGATCGTCAAGACGATGGGCAGCCGGATCACGAAGGTGAGCCCGCTGGAAGGCGTTTGTGCGGAAACGGCGGGGGCCATTACCCTTTTCCTTACCCAGTACCTGGGTATCCCGGTCAGCACGACCCATACCATCACGGGCGCCATCGTCGGGGTAGGTGCTACCAAACGAATGTCTGCGGTACGCTGGGGGGTGACCATCAACCTGGTCTGGGCCTGGATCCTGACCATCCCCGTCAGTGCCTTGCTGGCTGCGATCGTGTATTGGGTGCTGTGGCGTTAACAAAATGCCGGCGGCATGGCATGGATTTTATGACTAATTTTAGGCCTCTACTTCCCAAATGAACAAAAGAATACATAAGCTCCTGTTTTACACACTTCTATTTTGTGTATACGGGGTATTCTTTTCCGTGGAGTCTTTTTACAATTTCGAAGGGCAGCCGAATGTAAAGGCTGTTTTTGGATGTTCAGTTGTTAAAGGCACTCCGCTTCATGCTGCTGCTTCCCACGGTTTCCGGCTGAACAAGCGGTACCATCAGGAAGATATCCCACCCTGTCCAATTATTTCCCCCGCAGCGACTGAACGGTGTATTGAGCCGGTGAGGTTTGGATCTCCCTGGGACGGGGCGCTGCCTTCCGTTGCTATTATCCACTATTCGTTGCGAGGGCCTCCTGCTACTGTCTGACCCGGAGCGACCTGTTTTCTTTTCTTATTTATAACTTATACATTTTTGTATGGTCACTTTCTGTATCAGGAAGTTGCTGGCGGCATTCGGCGTTCTGCTGCTATGGCCTTTTATTCCCCTTTTTGCGCAGGTTGGTTTACCCCAACCTTATTCCCTGCCCGCCCTGATCGATTCCGCGCAACGCCATTTACCGCTGCTGCGGCAGAAAAAGGCGCTGGTGGATGCCGCGAAGGCGGGCATCAGGGATGCCCGGGATGCCTATCTTCCGAGTTCTTATGTGGGTGATGAGATTTCCGTAGGGACGGACAATGCTGTGCCCGGATCGTATTATTCTTTTGGACTGATCCCCTCGGTATCCAGCGGTATCAATCCTGCCAATAATTCGCAGGCGGCGGGGGGTAATATCGCTTTTCTGTTTAACGAATACGACCTGGTCACTTTTGGATTGAAGAAGGCTACGATACACCGGGCGGAGGCGGATGAAAACCTGAGCCAGGCGGATCTCGACCGCGAAGTCTACCTGGTTAAATGGCAGGTGGCCAAACTTTACCTGAACATTCGCAAAAGTCAGCTGCAGCTGGGCATCGATTCGGAAAACGTCAACCGTTATGCCCAGCTTTATACGGTCATACAGGCGGTGACGCAGAGCGGCATAAAGCCAGGGGCAGACTCCTCGCTGGCGATGGCTGAACTATCCGGGGCCCGGACGCTCTATAACAATACCGATGGCCAGATCCGCCAGCTATATGAGGATCTGGGCTATTATACCGGCATCAGTCCTGACCGGGTATTCATCGACACTTCCCGGATCAGGAATAACCTGGCAGATAAAAGGCCTGGCGGAATCGGCATAGACCTTCGGGGAACTGCGGCGGACAGCCGCCAGGTACTGAACCCGCTGATCGAGTATTTCGAGCAGGAACGAAACTTATACCTGCAGACGGAGAACCTGGTGAAAAAGAGTTACCTGCCAAAGATCATGCTGACGGGCATCACCTGGGCCCGGGGCTCAAGCATCGATTACCAGGGAAAATACGGATCGGTGCCGGACGGATGGGGATACCAGCGGTACAACTACCTGGCCGGTCTGACAGTAACCTATAATCTGTTCGACATGGTGCATCGGCGGGATAAGGAGGCGATTGCGCGGAATCAGACGATTGCCAGTGAATTCGGCCTGCAGCAACAGCAATTGTCGCTGCAGAATGTCGGCAACAAGGCGGAACAAGGTATCCTGACGGCGGTAAAGAACCTGGGGGAAATTCCCATCCAGGTCGGCGCTGCCCAGGATGCGTTTAACCAGAAAAGCGCGCAGTATAAGGCGGGTATCATTAACCTGGTGGATCTGACGAATGCCGGTTATGTACTGTACCGGGCGCAGTCCGATTATGTGCAGGCGGTGAGCGACTGGCTGTCGGCCAACCTCGATAGGGCTGCGGCTTACGGCAACCTGGATCTATTCATTCAAACTATTCAATAGCTTATTCATGATACCTATAGCGTTAAGAAGGCCTATCACTATCCTGGTGATCTTCCTGGGCCTGATGTTATTCTCGGTCGTGGCGCTGAAGACTATTCCTATCGATATCTTTCCAAAACTGAACGCGCCGACGATTTATGTGATCGAGCAGTATGGCGGGATGTCGGCCCAGCAGATGGAGGGGTTTTTCGCTACCCGGATGGCGGACCAATTCCTATATATAAACGGGATAAAAAACATCGAAAGTAAGAATATCCAGGGCCTGACCCTTTTGAAGCTGAGTTTTTACGAGGGAACGGAAATGGGTGAAGCATCGGCGCAGGTGGCCCTCCAGGTCGCCAGGAGCCAGGCCTTTTTCCCGCCGGGCGCATTGCCGCCGCAGGTGATCCGGTTCGATGCCTCTTCCCTGCCGGTCGGCGAGCTGGTCTTCACCAGCAAAAGCACCAATCTGAAAGATATCTTCGACCTGGCCATTACGCGGATCAGGCCTTTGTTCGCCCAGGTGCCGGGCCTTACGGCGCCTCCGCCTTTTGGTGACAATGCCCGATCGGTGCTGCTCAATGTCAGCCCGGAAAAACTGCGGATGTTCAACCTGTCGGCCGATGATGTGGTACAAGCCATGGTAAGGAACAATGCCATGACCCCTTCCGGGAATCTTCGGGTCGACAGCGTCATGTATATCACCAGTGTCAATTCGCTGGAGTCGAAAGTGCAGCATTTCGGGGACATTCCTATCAAGAGCAATGGTTCGACGACTATCTATGTCCGGGATGTCGCCACCGTGGCAGACGGGGCTGATATTACCGTAGACTATGCGTTAGTGAACGGCAAGCGGTCCGTCTATATTCCGGTCGTGAAAACGGCCGATGCCTCCACCTGGGACGTGGTGCAAAATCTGAAGAAGCGTATTCCCGAGATGCAGTCGCTGCTGCCGGAAGACGTTAAAATCAGTTATGAATTCGATCAGTCCGTGTTCGTCATGAATTCCGTCAAGAGTTTAATGGAGGAAGGGATCACCGGCGCCATACTGACCGGGCTGGTAGTTTTGCTGTTCCTCCGGGACTGGCGGAGCAGCCTGGTCGTGATCATTACGATCCCCGTTTCCATCCTGGCGGCGATCTTTGGGTTGAAGATGGCCGGCCAGACCATCAATATCATGACCCTCAGCGGACTGGCGCTGGCAGTTGGCATATTGGTCGACGAGGCGACGGTCACGATAGAGAATATTCACCAGCACCTGGAGATGGGGAAGACCAAGCGACAGGCGGTACTGGACGCCTGTCTGGAAATCTCGTTCGCCAAATTGCTGATCCTGCTTTGTATCCTGGCGGTCTTTGCGCCGTCCTTCGTCATGACGGGTGTACCGCGGGCTATGTTCCTTCCGCTGTCCATGTCCATTGGTTTCGCCATGATCGTGAGCTTCCTGTCTTCGCAAACCCTTGTTCCGGTCATATCCGTCTGGATGCTGAAGGCTTCGACATTCCGGACACATGGGAAGGGTTCGCCGGAACACGCCGTCATGGCGCTGGACAAGAACGAAGAAGCCGAAATCGAGCGCCATCGTGCGGAAGAGGCATTGCATCCGGAAGACAATAGCTTTTTTGACCGGCTTAAGGTAAAGTTGCTATCCCGGTTGACCAAATGGATGCCGTGGAGAAAGGTCATCGTGCCCATTTACCTGGTGCTGGCCTTTGGGGGCGCCATTTTTTGCTATATCATCATCGGAAAGGATCTGTTGCCAAAGACAAATACCGGTCAGCTGCAGCTGAGGCTCCGGGAACCGGATGGTACGCGGCTGGAAGTGACGGAGAAAACGACACAAGGTGTACTCGCGGTGATCGACTCCGCCGTTCATGGTCATATCGCTATTTCATCGGCTTATGTGGGGCTCGTTCCTTCCAGCTTCGGCAGCAGCAACCTGTACATTTTTACCAGCGGCACCCATGAGTCGGTGATCCAGGTGAACCTGGACGAAGGTTACAAGGGGCAGGTCGAAGCCCTGAAAGAAGAACTGCGGAAGAATATTTTGGCGAAATACCCCGAGGTCCGGATCTCCTTCGAGCCGATCGAACTGACGGATAAGATTATGGCCCAGGGCGCCAATACGCCTATCGAGGTGCGCGTGGCGGGGAAAAATATGGAGGATATCAAGGTCTACTCTGCCGAGCTGCTGGCCCGGCTGCGACAGATACCTTTTCTTCGCGACGTTCAGATCGCCCAGCCCCTGAACTATCCTACGGTGGATATCACGGTAGACAGGAACAAGCTGGCGCTGATGGGTTTGAATATCGATGATGTGAGCCGGAGCATTACGGACGTAACGTCCTCCAGCCGGTTTACGGACAAGAATCTCTGGCTCGATAATAAGAATCAGTATACTTATCAAACCCAGGTGGAGGTGCAGGAATACATCATGAATTCCCTTGAGCAATTGAAATCGACTTCCCTGGTGAAGGGGCAGCAGCGACCGGTGCTGACAGACGTGGCCAGTGTGCAGGTAGATACGCTGCCCGGAGAATATGACCGGAGCGGTCCGCGCCGCTTCGTCACGGTGAGCGCCAATATGTATAAAAAAGACCTGGCATCCGCTACTGCCGCGATCCAAAAATCCGTCAGTGAAATGGGCGAGCCGCCTGCCGGTCTGGTGGCCAATATCATGGGAGAGTCATCCCTGCTGGTAGATACGCTGGATTCCCTGCAAACCGGTCTTCTGGCGGCGATCATCGTGATCATGCTGCTACTGGCCGCCAACTTCCAATCCTTTGGTCTTTCGCTGGCGGTGCTGTCTTCGATTCCGGCGGTATTGCTGGGGTCCATGCTGATCCTCCTGGCTACAGGCTCGGACATCAATCTTCAATCCTATATGGGGCTGATCATGTCCACGGGAGTTTCCGTAGCCAATGCGGTACTCATCGTCACGAATGCGGAGCATCTCCGGCAGGAGTATAAAGACCCGTTCAAGGCGGCTGCCGTGGCTGCCAGTCTGCGGTTCCGCCCGATCATGATGACCACCATATCGATGATCGTCGGCATGATCCCAATGGCCACCGGTATAGGGGAGGCGGGCGACGAGTCCGCGCCGTTGGGCCGGGCCGTTATCGGCGGCCTTGCCTGTTCGACCATCGCCTCGCTGTTGATCGTACCGTTGGTCTATGGCTGGATCATGCAGCGGTCTTCCCTGAGAACACCGTCGTTGTTGCCGGACAATGATCCTGACAATGAACCCGGTAATGACATTGAAAATCCCTCTAAATAATAAATGTTATGAATAAGACATTCTTCCTATTGGCCATCCCGGTAGTCCTGCTGGCGGCGGGCTGTTCGGACAACAAGGCAGCAGAGAATAAACCGGCCCCTCCCGCCACACCGCATTACGGGACTGCTACCGTCGAGGCACAGCCTGTAGAACAGGATGTCAAGCTGCCCGCCCAGCTGGCGGCTTTTCTCCAGGTGGACATTTTCCCCAAAGTAAATGGCTATGTAACGGGGGTACTGGTAGACGTTGGCAGTCATGTCCGGCAGGGTCAGGTGCTGATGACCCTGGAAGCGCCGGAACTTGTTCAGGCTGTGGCAGGGGCCAGGGAAAAATATGCCCGGGCCATAGCCGATTATACGATCGATAAGGAAAACTATGAAAGATTAAACCAGGCTTCCCGGACTCCGGGCGCCATTTCGCCGATGGACCTGGCCACCGACAAGGCAAAGGCTCAAGCCGACAGTGCGTTGGCCAATTCAGAAAAGGCCAACTGGCAGATGCAGCAGACGATGATGGATTATCTCAGGGTAACGGCGCCGTTTACGGGTGTGATCACGATAAGAAATGTCCATCCCGGCGCCCTGGTCGATGCAACGAATAAAAGCGTCCCGATGCTCGAGCTGAAACAAGTCGATCACCTGCGGCTACAGGTGGACATTCCGGAGACTATCGCGGCAACGCTGCGGAATAACGATACACTTTCCTTTTATCTCAGCGCGCTGCCCGGTCAGCGAATGACGGCCCGTATTGCCCGAAAATCGATGAATATCAATGCGCAGTATAGGACGGAACGGGTGGAAGCCGATGTGTATAATCACGATGAGCTGCTTGCGCCGGGCATGTATGCGGATGTCGTATTCGATTCCAAAGGCAACCGGAATGGCATATCCGTCCCGACCAATGCCGTGGTCACTTCTACGGAAAGGAAATATGTGATCGTGATCAGGGATGGAAAGACGGTCAGGGTGGATGTTACTACGGGTAACGAGAGCAAGGGACGCGTAGAGATCGTGGGTGATGTGAAGGCGGGCGAGACCGTGATCGCGCCGGCGAATGACGAGATAAAGGAGGGTATCACGGTGATGTAGGTTAAAATATTGTAGGTTTGCGAACATTCCCTTGTTGTCATGACCATTCTTGTCTTTTCCGGATTGTTATTCGTGGGTGCGCTGGCGGCGGGACTGTTGGGCTCGCTGACCGGCCTGGGCGGCGGTGTCGTTCTGATCCCGTTGCTGACGCTGCTATTTAAAGTAGATATCCATTATGCGATCGGGGCTTCGCTGGTGAGTGTCATTGCCACCTCCTCGGGGGCGGCGGCGGCCTATGTGCGGGACGGGATCAGCAATATCCGGCTGGGTATGTTCCTTGAAGTGGCTACCACCGCGGGGGCCGTTGGCGGCGCTTTTCTCGCTACCTATCTTTCCACGTCCGTTATCGCCATCGTCTTCGGCGTCATGCTGCTTGTGTCGGCCGTATTGTCCTTTCTGAAACGGAGTGATAACCTGTTAACCGGGCCGGGCAGTAAATTAACCAGGATACTGAGATTGAATGGCAGCTATCCTACTGCGAAGGGCAAGCAGGATTATACCGTGAAAAATGTGGTGGGCGGATTTCTGATGATGAATGTGGCGGGTGTGCTATCCGGATTGTTGGGCATCGGGTCGGGGGCGCTGAAAGTACTGGCGATGGACAATATCATGCGAACCCCTTTCAAGGTGTCCACGACCACCAGTAATTTTATGATCGGCGTGACGGCTGCCGCGAGCGCCGGCATTTATCTGAAGAGAGGATATATCGATCCGGGTTTGTCGATGCCGGTGATGCTGGGGGTGTTGGCAGGGGCTTTTGCCGGATCGAGGATACTGACGAAAACGAGCGTTTCTACCCTGAAAAAAGTTTTCGCAGTGGTGATCCTGCTGCTGGCGGTGGAAATGATTTATAATGGTGTCAACCATAAGATATGAAAAGAGTACAGGATCAGGACCTCGAGCGGATCATCGGGCAGCTGTTACGATTTGGCGTGCTTCTTTCTTCGCTGGTTGTTCTGACAGGTGGGGTGATGTACCTGGTCCGCCATGGGTACCAGTTACCTCAATACGGGGTGTTCAGGGGAGAGCCCGACAAGATGAAGCAGCCGGCGCCCATGTGGAGAGCCATACTCAAAGGCGAAGGCCGGCCGTTGATCGGTCTCGGCCTGCTTATCCTGATCGCTACTCCGATTGCCCGCATCCTTTTTTCCATTGTCGGATACCTGCTGGAAAAAGATTATTTATATGTCCTGATCACGGGGGTGGTACTGGTGGTCATCCTTTGGAATATATGAAGGAGATCATCCTTCCTCGTCTTCCTGGTATTCCTCTTCTGTGGTCTGCTGATACAGGCCTTCAAATTGTGCGGCCGTCTCTTCGTCCACTTCTTCTACCAATTTGAAGATGGTTTCGTCCTGATGTTTAAAAAAATCTTCTGTCTGAGGCAGATAGCTGCGAAGCAGCACCGTCTCTTTTGTCTCGAGGATAACAGAGACGATCTCGATATCTGATTCGTCGTCTACCTGTAGAAGGTAATACGTGCCGGGCTTTAATTCTCCAAAACTGGCCATAGTGATTTGATTTAGTCGGTAAAGTTCCGTTATTAATATTACCGGAGTGTAATTTTTTCTTCCAAACGAGATTGCGATTGTGCTGCATGGGGCGCAAAAAAATCCGTCCGCGAAGGGCGGACGGACGCAGAGATAAAACGAAGATTATTTTTTGACCGCAGTCTTGCGGGCTTTCTTAGGGGTGTCTTTCTTAGCGGTAGTCTTCCTGGTACTGTCCTTCTTGGCTGACTTTTCACGCTTCTTACTGATCTTCAGCAGATCACGGCTGATCAGCTTGCTAATATTCCTGACATGTGTGGCTAATGTCTTTTCCCCCAGTTCCTGCTTGTACTCAGCCAGGGCGCCCGCCAGTTTCTCCCCGATTTCCTTGCGCACCTTTTTTTTGGGTGACGGCGCGGGAGTGGCTGTTTCTTGTTGACTCATACAAATAACGTTTTTTTATAATAAAATGATAACATAAAATTAATATTAAAGTCACAAACCGAATGTTAAGTTTTCCGCCCCGAAAGGGCGGGATTCCCCTGGCCTGGCGTTGGTTGGCCGGGAGGCTGCCCGGGAGATTGGCCGGGAGATTGGTCGGGAGGCTGCCGGAGGTTGGTCGGGAGATTGCCCGGGAGGTCCGTCCCGCGAGGCTGGACTTTATTTTTCTCTGCTGACATAAGGTTGTCACCACCCGGTAGTTCCTTTGAGAAGTAAACGTTTTATCTCTTCTTCATTAAAAACTATCTATTATGTCAACGATCGAACCACTTTTGAAAGAGCTGGAGCAGGAAGCTCAAACGACCCGTAAAATGCTGGAAAGGGTACCTACCGCCTATTTTGACTGGCAGCCACATCAAAAGAGCATGACCGTACAGCGGCTGGCAACGCATATTGCCGAGTTGCCGGGCTGGGTTACGATGGCGGTAACGACGGACGGGCTGGATTTTGCCAACAATCCGTATGCGCAGGAAACGGTGAGCAATACGACAGAGCTGCTGGAGTATTTTGACCAGTCCCTGGCGAATGGCCGGTCACATCTGCAGTCGGCAAAGGAGGAGACGCTGGAGGAAACCTGGACTTTGCGCAATGGCGAAGAGGTCCTTCATGTCGCCAGCAAAGGCGAGATCATCCGGCTGGCCTATTGCCAGATCGTTCACCATCGGGCCCAGTTGGGAGTCTTTTTGCGGCTGCTCGACATTCCCATCCCTGGCAGCTATGGCCCGAGCGCAGATGAGCACTGAGGGCATCAGCGATGAGGCGGAGTAACCGTCGCGGCAAAACGAAAGATGTCTTCGGCAAGCAGTTGCGGTTGTTCCATAGCCAGAAAATGGCCGCCAACGGGTAGCTCTGTCCATTGCGGCGAATGGAATATGCGCCCGGCGAATTCCCGCGGCGGCGGTAGGATATCCTTTGGGGCAATGCAGATAGCCGTGGGTGTCATGATCTTCCCGGCTGCCTGTTTTGAAGGATGGTGCATCGATTCATAATAGATGCGGAAGGCCGAGCCGGCGGTCTGGGTAACCCAATAGATAGTCAGATTAACCAGCAGTTCGTCCTGGGTATATACTTTTTCAAGATTCCCGGGGTGATCGGTCCAGGAGTAAAACTTTTCAATAATCCAGGCGGCCAGCCCGACAGGAGAATCGTTGACGGCGTAGGCCAGGGTCTGGGGTTTGGTGCCTTGCAGCATAGCGTAGGCGCCTTCTTCCTTCTGCCATTTCATCGCGGCCTGCCCGTATTTTTTCTCAACGTCCGTTAGTTCTTCCTGTTTTACCGTAAAAAGATGCGTATAAGGGATATCCGTCAGGTGGATGCCCAGTACATTTTTTGGAAATCCGATGGCGAGCTGTTCGGCGATGCTGCTGCCCCAGTCACCACCGTGTACCATATAGGCGGGATAACCCAGTTTCTTCATCAGCCGGGCGTATAACGCCGCGATACGGGTGGTATTCATGCCTGGTTCCGAAGGCCGGTCCGAAAATCCAAATCCGGGCATAGATGGCACAATGACATCAAAGCAACGTCCATCCGGCCCCGGGGTGGTCAGCAGGGGGATCAGTTTGAGAAAGCGGACAAAAGAATCCGGGTAGCCATGCAGCAGCAGGATGGGTATCCGATAGGAACCGTTTCCTTTCTCCTGGATAAAGTGCAGGCCCTGCCCGTCGATGCTCGTCCGGAAATGATGAAAGGTATTCAGCTGTTCTTCCTGTTCTTTCCAATCAAAACCGTGTCCCCAGTGGGTACACAGGCGTTGCAGGTATTCCTGATTGGTGCCGTATTCCCATCCGCTGCCGGATATTTCATCCGGCCAGCGCGCCCTGCCCAGTCGTTCGCGCAAGTCTTCTATCACATAGGGAGAGATGCTGATGGTAAACGGTTCGACAGCAGCCACGGGTGCTGTATCGGATGCGACGGACTGCATATCGCAAATGTCGGCCTCTGAATCGGGATCGGCGGTGTGGGTATAAACAGCGGGCGGGATATCGGGGACCTTTCCGGAATGTGTTTGTTGGCTGGTCATTGGGAAATGCTTTCCAATAGGTATGCAAAAACCCAACCAACATAATCAATTGATCGTCAATAGTCGGACTAGGAGTAATCGTCGATGCTGTTTACTTTTTTACGGTCATGAGCGCATATTTTTCCAGCACGGATGGGCGGGTTCGGTCATTTAAAAATTCACCGGTGAGCTGGCTGATATGAAAGTTGGGGAATTCGCGGAGGGTGCTGCAGGAATAGCCCCTGCGGGACAGGCTGTCTGCAAAAGCCGCCGGAGCAAAAACAACGACAGGACCATTTACGATCGCGGCCGAAAGGCTATCCATGGGTATCCGCCGCACAGGCGCCGGGCTATCAAATTCGATGGAATAGTTAACGGGCGCTTCCTGCAGGAGGTATACGGCGGAGATAATGCCAGACCGGTCGATCCATTCGCCGGCCTGTGTACCCGCCTGGTATTGGAGAATAGCCGGATAGAGCAGGAAGTTTACAAAGGAGAATACCAGCAGGGCCTGCCACAAACTACGGGTGATGGATACCGGCAGTCCTGCACCGCGGAAGAGCAGGAAGGGCAGCAGGGACAATATCGCCAGTCCGGTCAGCAGCAGTGGTCCGTGCGGAAAATGGAAGAACCAGCAGAGCAGCAGGAGGAGTACCGGCAGGATCACGTTGATGATCCCCTGTATGATACGGACGAATTGCTGTCCGCTTCTGCGGCGGATATTGTACAGATAGTCTGCCGTTAGGATAGAGAAGAAGGGGAACAGGATGTTGAGATAATGCGGCAGCTGAAAACGGGAGAGGGAGAAGAGGACAAAGCTGGCAAGGGCGGCGCCGGCGCAGATCCAGTCGCCGGGGATAGTCCGGCGGACACTCCGGCATTTCCCGATCACGGCTGCATATAATAACAGTGACCAGGGCAGGAAGGCCCAGAGCAGCGTATGAAAATAAAAGAAGGGATCTCCGTTTCCCCTGATGGGGCCGGTATTGAAGAAGCGGCCAAACTGGCTGTCCCAGAAAAAGAAGCGGATACCGGATACGCCGGTATGGCCGAATACCTGTTTCTCCGGGTGGAGATCGAACTGACGATAAAGACAATACAATTCCGGCAGGGTAAAAAGCGCCGTCAGGGCGACGGCGATCCACCAGCGGATATTCCGGAACTGGGTCCATTCTTTTCCGATGATCCAGTCCAGGACGAAGCCGCCGGCGATGGTCAGCAATACAAAGGGGCCCTTGGTCATCAGCGCAGCTGCCGCCAGCAGGGAGCCTGCCAGGAGGTGGAGCCAGGGGCGCGTCGACCGGTCGGCGGGGGGGCGGCCGGCCGGTATCCGGGATACTTTATAGAAATGATAGACCGAGCCGATGATGAGACCGGTAAGATAAGGCTCGGCCCGGACGTCGTTATTGGAAATGACCAGGTGGGCAGCCGATACATAGATCAGGGTCGATAGCCGGGCAACCGGCTTGCCGTAGAGGGAAAGCGCCAGACGCCAGGTATACCAGGCTCCGGCGGCCCAGAATAAGAGGGCCGGGAATTTATAGGCAGCGGCATGGATGCCAAAGAGACGAAAGCTGAGGGCGGCCATCCAAAAGGGAAAATGAGGTTTATCCAGCCAGTCCCTGCCATCCACATACAGATCGATAAAATCGCCGCTGCGGGCCATGGTCTTGGCGATAGTCGCATAAAGGGCGCCGTCAGGTTCCAGGATCGGGATCAGGAGGCCGCCGGCGTTGACCAATATAGCGGGGATTAAAAGCGGTACAAACCATTTTTGCAGCCAGTTTTCCCACTCCGCGTTTTGTGGATCGATCATTAGTGGCAAATATAGATAAACACTATAATCCGGAATTAACTTCCGGGGACTTTGATAAGGCCTCGCCGAATAAAAGGGAGCGGTGACGCTGGCGGCTCTCCCAGTAAACGAAAAGCCGGAAGGTGCCCAGCCCCGTTAGAAAACCGGTGACGGCGCCGGCGAGAATATCGAAAGGGTAATGTTTGCCGACGTAAACCTGTGCGTAACAGATCGCTGCGGCCCAGATCCAGAGCCCGTTCCATCTCTTGCCGTTCATCTCGCGGATCGTAAAGTACCAGAAGGCGGCCAGCCCGAAATGGTTGGCGGCATGGTTGGAGGGCATGGAATACAGACCTCCGCAATCCACCAGTCCCCGGAGAAAGGGCTGCAGTTCCGGGTCATGGCAGGGGCGGAGCCGGCCGAACAGGGGTTTGAGCAATTGGGCGGTGACGGTATCGGTGACGGCGAAGGTGAGCAGGGTCAGGATAATAAAGGGCCACGCCTTATCCCTGCCCTGGCGAATGGAATAATACAGCATAAAAGCATAGAATGGGATCCAGATGAGGGGGTCCCGCAGCACGGGCATTATCCTGTCGGGAAGGAAATGATCCGAGTCGTGCTGGATGAGCACGAACAGGGTCTTATCGAGATGGTCCAGCCAGTTTAACAATGACATATGCGCGGTCTTTTTCAATTCTAAAACTATACCTATTCCTTTAGCAGAGGGCTGCCGGGGGATTATGATTCCGTTAAAAAATGGTGGTAATGTTAAGTTAATGTTCCGATAAACATGGGGTCATATCGGCACGGTACCTTTGGCAAACCCATTAAAATGAAATTATTGCTGACTTACCTCGCGGCGCTGCTATGCCTGTTGCGGGCTGCGGCGCAGGAGCCGCTTTCGCCAAACACCGTCCGCGTAAAAACGAAAAAGCTTTTCATTATTACCATCGATGGATTCCGGTGGCAGGAAGTCTTCACCGGAGCCGATCCTTTGCTGATCGGCAATGAAGATTATGTCAGGGATACGGCGCTGGCGCGCCGGCTTTATTGGGATTCCACCGGTCAGGAGCGGAGAAAGAAGCTGCTGCCTTTTTTCTGGACCACCGTGGCGGAAGAGGGACGGATCTATGGCAATCGGTTGTGGGGAAATAAGGTCAACGTAAAAAACTTCTATAAAATCTCTTATCCGGGGTATAACGAGATCTTTACGGGACATACGGATGCATTCAGCAGCCCCAATCTCGCGATCGAAAACCCCCATGTGAATGTGCTGGAATACCTGAATGCCAGTGCGGAATACCAGGGTAAGGTCGCGGTCTTTACTTCCTGGAATATTTTCCCCTATATACTGAACAAGGCCCGCAGCGGGCTGCCGGTCAATAGCGGTTATACGCCATTGGCGGAGAAAGGAGATCCGGAAGCGGGGCTGATCGACAGTGTGGGGGCGGGGATGCGCCAGAGTAAGACCCGTCATGATTGGCTGACCTGGCTGAGCGCCAAAGAATATATTGAGCAGCATCATCCTTCGGTCCTTTTTTTGGGGTTGGGGGAGACGGATGAATGTGCGCATGCAGGGCGTTATGACCTGTATCTGCAGCAGGCGGCCGATATCGACCGGATGATAGCGGATCTGTGGTATCTTGTTCAGACCGATCCGTTCTACAGGGACAGCACTACTTTTTTGATCACCACCGATCATGGGCGGGGCTGGAAACCAAATAAGTGGACGACGCATGGATTCTGGGCGCAGGGTTCCGGCGATATCTGGATGGCGGTACTGGGTCCCGATATCCTTCCCGGCGGGGAGATAAAATCCAGTGGTCAGGTTTATCAAAAGCAGCTGGCTGCCACCATTGCCGCGCTGATGGGAGATCCTTCAGCCCCGGGACACCCGCCGGGAAAGGCCATCGAATTGCCGGTCCGGTGGTCCCCCGCGCTGCTGGCGGGGCAGCCTGAAACGAACCGGGTAGTGGCGGGACAATAAACAGGGTAGGAGTCGCCGGATTGTTCTATTTTTGCGCAAACTTTTGCGCATGGCGTTCAACTCGTTCCTCCAGCTTTTTACCCCAAAAGACCGTGTTTTTTATTCTTTATTTGAGGAGGTCGCGGACAGTGTAGGGAGGATGGGCAAATTAATGAAGGAAGTCGTCGCAGAGCCGGATTTCGATAAAAGGGCGGCCATCGCCTCCCAGGTGGAAGACCAGGAGCATGTCAATGACGATCTTACGCATCGGATCTTCACCGAATTAGGCCGGAACTTCATCACTCCTTTTGACCGGGAAGATATTCACTACCTGGCGAGCGCGCTGGACGATATCTGCGATTATATTTACGCCACGACAAAAAAGATAAACTTTTACCGGGTCAATCCCAATGACATGGGTATCCAGAAAATGGCCGATCTGATCGACCAGGGGGCGACCCAGATCCAGATCGCCGTGAAGGAGCTTCGGAACATGCGGGATATGCGGAAGATCACCGATGCCCTGATAAAAATTAACAGCATTGAAAACCAGGCTGATGATATCTTCGATCTGAGTATCGAACGTTTGTTCGAGACGGAGCCCGATGCCAAAGAAGTGATCAAAAAGCGAGAGATCTATCAGGTGATGGAAATCGTTACCGACAAATGTGAAGATGCCGCTAACGTTATCGAGTCCATCATTATTAAATACGCATAGCGCTCTATGAGTTTCCTGGTCATTATCATCATACTCGCCCTTATATTCGACTATATCAATGGCTTTCATGATGCGGCGAACTCGATCGCCACGATCGTGTCGACCAAAGTGCTGACGCCTTTCCAGGCGGTGCTGTGGGCTGCCTTCTTTAATTTCGCCGCCTTTTTCATTTCGCGGTATGTGATCGGCGAATTCCGGATCGGGAATACGATCGCCGCTTCCGTCAACAAGGACTTTATCAACCTGGAGGTTATTTTTTCGGGGCTGATAGCGGCTATCTGCTGGAACCTGCTGACCTGGTGGTTCGGTATCCCTTCCAGTTCTTCCCATACCTTGCTGGGGGGTTTTATGGGTGCGGCGCTGGCGCATGCCGGGGCGCTGAACCGCCATGGTGTGGCTGTTATCAACTATGCCAAAGTGATCCCTACGTTCCTGTTCATCTTTTTGGCTCCTTTAATCGGGATGGTCGTTGCTTTTATCATCACCCTTCTGATCCTTAACATTTGCCGGCGCGCCAACCCGTACAAGGCGGACAACTGGTTCAGGCGGCTGCAGTTGGTATCTTCGGGGCTGCTGAGCCTGGGGCATGGGGGTAACGATGCGCAGAAAGTCATGGGCATTATCGGCGCGGCGATGATCTGGTATGAAAAGTCCCGGGGCCATGACATGAGCTTTTCACAGTTCATCGATGCGAATATGTGGGTACCGCTGGCCAGCTTTACGGCCATTGCGCTGGGTACGATGAGCGGGGGGTGGAAGATAGTCCGCACGATGGGGACGAGGATCACAAAAGTCACTCCACTGGAGGGCGTCAGTGCAGAGACCGCGGGTGCGCTGACCCTGTTCCTTACTGAAAAGCTTGGTATCCCTGTCAGCACGACGCATACCATTACGGGGGCCATCGTCGGGGTGGGCGCCACCAAGCGGCTTTCTGCGGTAAGATGGGGGGTTACGATCAACCTGCTCTGGGCGTGGATCCTGACCATTCCGGTAAGCGCCCTGCTGGCTGCCATCGTTTATTTTATTGTTAACTTGTTGCGCTAAAATGGCCCGTTGGATCATTAGCCCTGGGCTCAATGACCTAACTTTGCTATTTTGAGAAAATTATAAAACCGACAGTCACAGATGAAAGGAATTATTCTTGCGGGAGGGTCCGGTACGCGGCTGCATCCGATCACGTATGCCATCAGCAAGCAGATCATTCCGGTCTACGATAAACCGATGATCTACTATCCGCTGTCCACCCTGATGCTGGCGGGGATCCGTGAGATCCTGATCATTTCGACCCCGCATGACCTTCCTTTGTTCCGCAAGCTTTTTGGAGACGGGTCTGGCCTGGGCCTTTCTTTTACTTATGCGAAACAGCCTTTGCCCAATGGGCTGGCGCAGGCCTTTGTGATCGGCGAATCGTTTATCGGAAAAGATCCGGTGGCCCTGGTATTGGGAGACAATATCTTTTACGGGGCCGGGCTGGGCAAGCAGCTGGAAAAGAATGCCCGTCCGGATGGCGGCATTGTTTATGCCTATCAGGTAAGCGATCCCGAGCGCTATGGGGTAGTGGAGTTCGATGCGGCGAAAAAGGCCATTTCCATCGAGGAAAAACCTGCCCGGCCGAAGAGTAACTACGCCGTTCCGGGGTTGTACTTTTATGACAATTCGGTGGTAGGCATTGCAAAGGCGCTGAAGCCGTCGGCCAGGGGCGAGTATGAGATCACCGATGTCAACAAAGAATATCTCCGGCAAGGGAAGCTGACCGTGTCCATTCTGGATCGCGGAACGGCCTGGCTGGATACGGGGACCTTTGATTCGCTGATGCAGGCGACGCAGTTCGTCCAGGTGATCGAGCAAAGGCAGGGGATCAAGATCGCCTGTATCGAGGAGATCGCCTACCGGAAGGGCTTTATAGATGCCACACAGCTGGAAAAAATAGCGCAGCCCCTGCTCAAGAGCGGTTATGGGCAATATCTGATCAATCTTATTCATTCATAAACAAAGCGGACCACGGGTCCATATTATATTTATTATGCAAAAGATCCTTGTCACCGGCGGATGCGGATATATCGGTTCACATACCATCGTGGACCTGGCTGCCAATGGCTTCGAAGTCATCTGCGTCGATAGCAATGTGCGGTCTTCGCCCCGTATCCTGGAAGGCGTTGAAAAGATCACCGGAAAGAAGATCAAAAACTATAAGGTAGATCTCTGCAATTATGATGATACTTTCGCCATTTTCCAGGAAAATGAGAATATTGCCGGGATCATCCATTTTGCCGCGTATAAGGCCGTAGGGGAATCCGTCGAGGAGCCGCTGATGTATTTCGAGAACAACCTGCTGTCGCTGATCAATCTTTTAAAATGCGTTCAGGAATTCGAAATCCCTCATTTTGTATTTTCCTCTTCGTGTACGGTGTATGGCAACCCGGATGTGATCCCCGTGACGGAGCTGACGCCGCCCAAGCCGGCCGAATCTCCTTATGGATATACCAAGCAGATGGGGGAGCAGATCATCAATGAATTCTCCAAGGCGACTGCGCATACCAAGAGCATTTTACTGCGTTATTTCAATCCGGTTGGAGCGCATCCGAGCATCCTGATCGGGGAGATGCCGGTCGGCCGGCCTGCCAACCTGGTGCCGGCTATAACCCAGACGGCGATCGGCAAGCTGCCCCAGATGACCGTCTATGGGGATGACTACCCTACCCGCGACGGGTCCTGTATCCGCGATTTTATTCATGTGTGCGATATTGCCCATGCGCACACGCTGGCCATACAGTATATGCTGGATAAGAAGATCGCCAAGAATGCAGAAGTATACAACCTGGGGACCGGCAATGGCGTCACGGTACTGGAAGCCATCCGGGCTTTTGAAAAAGTGAGCGGTGTCAAATTGAATTATCAGATCGGCCCGCGCCGGCCCGGGGATGTCATTGCTATTTATGCCAACAATGATCTCGCCAGGAGGCAATTAGGCTGGAAGACCGAATACAGCCTGGAAGAGATGATGGCTACGGCCTGGAGATGGGAACAAAAGCTGAAAGCGGACGAGAAGTTTTATAACGGGAAGTTTTCCAGCTTCAATTAAACTCCTTTACCCAAGTTCGGCCAAACTTCTTTATTTTACAGCACCAAAATCAGGGATCGACGTCTCTGATATCCATTAATCTAATCACTTCAATTTTTTAGCATCAATGTTACAAGACATTCAGGTCACCGGACAGAAAGACACCCGTAGCGGATTTGGAGATGGGATCGCAGAAGCGGCCCGCAAGAACCCCAATATCGTTGCCCTCACCGCTGACCTGCTGGGCTCTATGAAGCTGAACCAGTTCATCAAGGAATTTCCCGAGCGGTTTGTGCAGTGCGGAATTGCGGAGGCCAATATGATTGGCATAGCAGCGGGGTTGACGATCAATGGTAAGATCCCTTATACGACCACTTTCGCCAATTTTTCTACCGGCCGTGTTTATGATCAGATACGTCAGTCCGTCGCTTACTCCGGTAAGAACGTAAAGATATGCGCCTCACATGCGGGGGTAACGCTGGGTGAAGACGGCGCCACGCATCAGATCCTCGAAGATATCGGGCTGATGAAAATGCTGCCGGGTATGACAGTGATCGTGCCCTGCGACTATAGTCAGACCAAGGCGGCTACGATGGCGATCGCCGACTATGCGGGTCCGGTTTATCTTCGTTTTGGCCGGCCGGTATGGCCAATTTTTACCGACAAGCTGCCCTTCGAGATCGGCAAAGCGCAGGTCTTCTCCGAGGGTACCGACGTCTCCATATTTGCCTGCGGACACCTGGTATGGAAGGCCATCGAAGCCGGGAAGATCCTGCAGGAAAAAGGCCTTTCGGTGGAAGTGATCAATCTCCACACGATCAAGCCGCTGGATACGGCCGCGATCCTGAAATCCGTTCAAAAGACCCGTTGCGCCGTTACGGCCGAGGAGCACAATATCATCGGGGGATTGGGTGACGCCGTTGCGCAGACCCTGTGCCGGCATTTTCCGGCGCCGATCGAATATGTAGGCACCAACGATACGTTTGGCGAAAGCGGCACTCCTGCGGAGCTGATGGTTAAATATGGGCTGGACACACCCAATATTGTCGCAGCGGCAGAGAAGGTAATAGCAAGAAAAAATAAATAATATTTAATTGCTAACTTTATGGGGGTGACCATCCAAGACACCGAGCTGCTTTTGCAATTCCGGGATCCTGACACCAAGGAGAAGGCTTTCACAGCTATTATAAAGAAATACCAGGAAAAGCTATACTGGCATATTCGGCGGATGGTAGTTGAGCATGAAGACGCAAACGACGTATTGCAAAATGTATTTATCCGTGTCTGGAACGGGTTGGAGAACTTCCGGGAAGATTCTCAGTTGTACACCTGGTTGTACCGGATCGCCACCAATGAATGTCTGAGCTATCTGGAACAGCAAAAGAGGAAATCCTCCTTATCTCTGGATGAAATGGAGTCTGGACTGAGCAATAAGGTGATAGCGGATAAGTATTTCGATCCCAATAAGTTAGAGTGGAAACTGCAACTCGCCATTCAACAACTCCCTGAAAAACAACGGATTGTATTTACCCTTCGCTACTACGACGAGATGCCCTACGAGGAAATGAGCCGGGTGCTGGATACTTCGGAGGGCGCCTTAAAGGCGTCTTATCACCATGCAGTCAAAAAAATTGAGGATTATATCCTGAATCGCTAGTCCGGCCAAAAAAAAAATCAGCGTTGACAGGCCAATCATTAAACTTTGGTTAACGAAAGGGGTCTGAAAATAGATGGATGTAAGGAACGAAATATCAGTGGAATTGGGGTCGCTAAGCGATCTGGTGAGCGGGATAAGCCGGCAGACTCCCTATGAGGCGCCGGATGGATATTTCGATCAGGTGCCGGCGCAGGTGTTGGCCCGGATAGCTGCCAAATCATCGACTTTTGGTGTTCCCAGCGGATATTTTGACGGTTTTGCGGCTCAGGTGCTGGCCCGGATAAAAGCCGGAGCTGGTAATAACGGTTCGACCCGACCCGAGCTGGCCCCCGGCCTTTTTATGGGGGAGAGGGTTGAGGAGGAACTGGCCCGGCTTTCCGCCGTCGTCAGCCGGATCAGCCGGGAAATGCCTTACCGGTTGCCGGAAGGGTATTTTGAGGAGATATCGCCCGTATTGACCCTACTCCGGGGCAGACTGACCTATCAGGCGCCGGCTGGATATTTTGAGCAGCTGGAATCAGCGTTGTCCGCGAAAGCGATACAGACATCGGCAAAACCGGAGTGGTCTATCGCTTCCGAAGCAAAGGTCATTCCGTTTGGCCGTCGGGAAAAGGTGTTGAAAGGGCATTGGTGGAAATATTCATCGGTGGGGGCGGTAGCAGCCTGCCTTATCCTGGTGTTCAGCTGGCCGCAGCTGCATACCGATGTGAAGCATACCAGTGAAGTACATCAGCTCGCGCCCGATCTGGCCAAGGTTAGCGATCAGGAAATGCAGGCTTACCTGGATGATCAGAATTCCATCCTGGCGGAACCTGTCACGAACACTACCGCTACGCTGGATATGAATGAAGGTGATGTAAAATCCCTCCTGGGAGATGTTCCGGATGGAGAATTACAGCAATATATGGAAGAGCATGGAAGAGCAACTGACATTGCAACGAATTAGACGTAACAATGAAAAAAATATTTTCCGTATTGATGATCCTATGCTGGCTGACCCCGCCGGCAAAGTCCCAAGGTCCGAAGCAGGCCTGGGGGGGGCAGCTGGAATCTATGAAAACGCTTTTCATTACGACCAGGCTGCAGTTGACGCCGCAGGAAGCCGAAAAGTTCTGGCCTATCTATAACCTCTACGCGCAGGAGGTGAGGCAGGCCATTTTTGATCACCGGCATAAACCGAACGGCAGCGAGCTGGACATGGAAGAAGCAATGCTCAATATCAAGAAGAAATACAGCATAGAGTT
>Ga0302326_10003151_pt1 | contig 39133 bp, 30 predicted proteins | sample Palsa_T0_3_FD_202264 | JGI IMG/M metagenome (GOLD analysis project Ga0302326, IMG submission 202264) | Peat permafrost microbial communities from Stordalen Mire near Abisko, Sweden - Palsa_T0_3 | ecosystem: Environmental > Terrestrial > Soil > Palsa > Peat permafrost | place: Sweden: Abisko... | reverse complement strand
GTCTTCGGGTGTGCGGCGCTGGCGGTCCTCACCGTGCAGTCGACTTCGGGGCTGCGATCGGCGCGCGCCCTGTCGGCTTCCGACGTACTGGCCCAGGTAGGCGAGGTTCTGCGACATCAGCGTGTGCGCGCGGTGAAGATCGGCGCTCTCGGGAGCCAGGCCAACGTGCGCGCTGTGGCCAGGCTGCTCGCCCGGCACGCGGACATTCCGGTGGTGGTCGACACCCCCATGCGACCGACGCGAGGAAAGGCGCGGCTCCTCGCCCGGCGCGCGCTCCTGGCCCTGCGCGACGAGCTTCTTCCGCGCGCCACGCTGGTGACGGTGAATCTGGACGAAGCGCAGGCCCTGGTCGGCGAGGCGGTCCGGACGGTGGGCGAGGCGCACGACGCGGCGCGCGCTCTGGCGCGGACCGGCGCTCGTGCGGTGCTGGTAAAGGGAGGACACCTGCCCGGCGCGAGCGGTCCGAACGCCATCGACGTCCTGGCCATCGGCGGCGAGGTGGTCGAACTGCGCGCGCGCCGGCTGAACTTGCCTTCGGTGCACGGGACGGGCTGCACGCTGGCGTCGCTGGTGGCCGGACGTCTGGCGGTGCGTGAAGGCGTGCCGCTCGGCGACGACGATCTGGTGTCGGCCATCCGCTGGGCCAAGCGCGTGCACCACACGGCGCTCGGGCGAACCGTCGACGTGGGCGGCGCCATGAGGGCCCTGGTGTTCTAGGGGCGGATTGTTCACGATGGCGGGAAGACACGAGAGAGGGGCTCCGGCGGCGGTCGGCTTCGACGCCGCCGCCGATCGCTACGACGACGACGAGCGCGAGAACCCCGTTCTTTCGCACATGCGCGCGCGGGCCTTCGAAGAGCTCTGCGCGGCCTTCGCTCCCGGCGCGCGCCTCCTCGAGCTGGGGTCGGGCACGGGCACCGAATCGGCCCGTCTGGTGCGCGAGCGCGGCTGCCGCGTGGCACTGCTCGACGTCGCGCCCCGCCTGCTGGAGCGCGCGGCCACCAAGGTGCGGCAGGCTGGCCCGGGCGGTCTGTTGGGCGCTCATGCCCTGCGCGCGGCCGCGGTGGGGAGCCTGGTCGCGAACTACGGCCCCGCCTCGTTCGACGGCGCTTTCTCGAGCTTCGGTCCGCTCAACTGCGAGCCTCGGCTGGAGCCCGTCGCCGCCGGCCTCGGCGACCTCGTCCGTCCCGGCGGCGCCGTCGTGCTCTCCATCATCAACCGCTGGTGTCCGACCGAAGTGGGGTGGTACGCCTTGCACCGGCAATGGCGCGCGGCGTCGCGACGCTGGGGTGGGCCCATCGAGGCCGCGGCTTTTCCCGGGGGCCCGAAGGACGTGACGACCTGGTACTACGCGCGCCGCGACGTGGAGCGAGCCTTCTCGCCGCTCTTTGCGACCGAGCACGTCGAGGCGCTGCCACTGCTCTGGCCGCCGCCGTATCTCGACTTTCTCGTGCTCCGGCACCCGCGGATCTTTCGTGCTCTCGAGCCCCTGGAGCGATGGGCCTCGCGGAGGCCGCTGCTCCGGGAGCTCGGCGATCACACGCTCTTCCGCCTCCGGCGGCTGTAGGCGTGTTAAATTCGTGGCGCGCGAGGGCGGAGCGGCTAGCGTTCGGGGCAGGAAAGACAGTGGCCCGGGTTCTCTTCGCGCACGGTCACTTGCTGGGGAGCGACGCCAAGCAGCACGCCATCGGGAAGCCCTATCCGCCGCTGGCCACGCTCTTCGCCGCGGCGCATGTCCGCGCACGGAGTCACGCCGTCGCGCTCTACGATCCCATGCTCGACGCCGACACGTCCGGCTTCCGGGGGGCGCTCGAGCGCGAGCGACCCGACGTCGTCGTCCTCTATGACGACTCGTTCAACTGGTTCACCAAGATGTGCCTCTCGCGCATGCGCGACGCCGCGCTCGCCATCGTGCGCGACGCCCGCGCGGCCGGGGTCCCGGTGATCATCGCCGGCCACGACGCAGCCGATCGCCCCGAGGCGTATCTGCGCGAGGGCGCCGCCTTCGTCATCGTGGGAGAGGGCGAGGCGACGCTCGGCGAGCTCCTGGGTCACCTCCAGGAAGCGAACGGCGACGCGGTCGCGGTGCGCAACGGGGCCGCGGCGGGGATCCCGGGGCTGGCGTTCATGCACCGCGGCCTCTTGCGGCGCACGACGCCGCGGAAGCTGCTGAAGGACCTCGATGCCTTGCCCGCACCCGCCTGGGACCTCGCCGACATCGAGCGCTATCGCGCGTTCTGGACGCGGCGCCACGGGTACTTCTCGCTCAACGTGGTGACCACGCGAGGCTGCCCTTACCTTTGCAACTGGTGCTCGAAGCCGGTCTACGGCAGCACCTATCACAGCCGCTCGCCCGAGAACGTCGTCGCCGAGCTACGTCTTCTCCAGGAGCGGTACGCGCCCGACCACCTCTGGTTCTGCGACGACATCCTGGGTCTCAAGTCGCGCTGGCTGGTGGCCTGGGCGGATGCGGTGGCCAAGGCCGGCGTGCGCACACCGTTTCTCTGCCAGACGCGCGCAGACCTGATGACCGACGAGAACGTGAGCGCTCTCCAGCGCGCCGGAGCGAAAGAGGTATGGCTGGGTGCCGAGTCGGGCTCGCAGCGCATTCTCGACGCGATGCAAAAGGGAATCTCGGTGCAGCAAACGCGCGCCGCGGTGGAGAGGCTCCAGCGCCATGGGGTGCGCGTGGGGCTCTTTCTGCAGTTCGGGTACGCCGGGGAGGGCTGGCCGGAGATCCAGGCCACGCGCTCTCTCGTGCGGCAGATCGTCCCCGACGACATCGGCGTCTCGGTGAGCTACCCCCTGCCAGGCACGGTCTATTTCGACCGGATGGTCGGCGGGTTGGGGAAAAAGCAAAACTGGGCGGAGAGCAGCGACCTCGATCCCCTCGTCCCGGGGCGGTTCCCGGCGCGCTTTTACCGCACGCTCTCGCGCGTCGTGCATGCCGAGGTACGGATGGCACGCGGGGCGAAGGCGTTGCGCCGTCTGGTGCGCGAGCCACGTTCCGTCGATTCCCGCGACGTTCGCCGCGTCGCGGGCCTGCGCCACGCGGGGGCGTGGCTCTTTCATCGCGCACGCCTGGAGGCAGAGCGTCGATGGGGTTCGTTGACATCCCGACCGGCCGCGGTATCCTCCGGGCCGGTACCCAGCGGAGAGAGATAAAATGGTTCGCTACCTCGACAAGTACCTCTGGGCTGTGCTTTTGGTCATCGCCGTGGGCGTGTCGGCTGCTTGCAGCAACTCCACGACGACGGACGACACGGATTCCGGCACCGCTCCCGACGCACTGACGCAGGGCTGAAGCCCGGCATCGACGCGGGAGCTCGAGCGCTCGAGCGCTGCTTTGTGGTGGGCCCCGTCGCCGCGTCCATGCGATCCGTGACGGATGGCTAACGACCGCCGCTCACCAGCCCGCGTGCTGCGCGCGCTGTCTCGTCACTCGCAGGCCCGCTCGCCAGCCTGAGGATCCGTTCCCGGTCGGCGTTTGCGGCGGGAACATCGCCGCAGCGCTCGGCCGCCTGGGCGCGAACGTCGAGCGCCCACGGGTAGTCGTGGAGAAGTTCGAGGGCCTGCGTCGCATCGCGACGTGCGCCGATCGCGTCGTCCGCGGCGAGCTCCGCCGCTGCCAGCGCGGCCCATCCGTTCGGCGCGTCTGGTTCGATGGCGAGCGCTCGGCTGGCGGCCTGCGCCGACTCGAGTGGCCGATGGTCCTCGAGATCCACCTGCGCGGTGTGGAGCTCGGCGCGGACGTCGACGGGCCTGGCGTAAAGCGCGCGCTTCAGGTCTTCCAGGGACTCCTGGGCGCCCGCCGAACCGTGGTCACGATGCATCGCGCGCTCCGCCGCGCCGAGCCATGCGCTGCCTCGGACGCATTGAACCACGCGCACCACCGCGAAGGGCACCAGGGCCAGCGCGGCGAAGGCGGCGGCGTACGCGCGCACCGGCGATCGCGGTGGCGACGCGGGAGCGCGCCCATCCGTCGCCACCAGGCCGAGGGCGAGCCCAGCGAGCGCGAGGGTTCCGGGCATCTCCAGGGGGAAGCCTGTCAGCGAGAGACCCGCCAGCGCAACCAGCGCGCTGGCGGCGGCTGCCGCGGGCCCACGGGTCTCGGCCTCCCCGATCCGACGGCGCGCCGCCACGAAGACTCCGACGCCGAGCGCTCCCAGCGCGATCAGTCCCGGGAGGCCGGTCTCGGCGGCGCGCTCGAGGAGGTCGTCGTGCGCCTGGCGCGGCGCATGGGTGGCGCTGAGCACCCCGTCGCGGCTGGCCCCCGGCTCGGCGTAGCGCGGGAACACGACGGGCCAGTTGCCCGGTCCGACGCCGAGCAGGGGATGGTCACGCACCATCGCCAGCGTGCGGCGCCACAGGCCGAGGCGTGTTCGCAGCGCCGTGGAGTGCCTGTCGACGCCTTGCTGCAGCACCTCGACCACCCCCGCGTAGCGCTTGGCGTCGGCGGCGTCATGGGCGGTCACCTGTCCAGGCACAGCGGCGGCGATCCCCGCCAGCCCGGCCGTCGCCAGGGCGACCATCACCGCGCCGCGGTTCAGGCGCCGCCGGCCGAGCCACAGCGCCATGCCCAGCCCGCAGGCGGCTCCCGTCCAGGCGCCGCGCGCGCGCGTGACCCCCAGGAAGACGACCTCCAGCGCAAGGGCCCCCAGCAGGGCGCGACGCGCTCCATTCCCTCGCGCCCCGGCGACGGCGCCCAGGCCGAGCGGCAGCGCCATCGCCATCACCTCGGCGGCGAGGTTGCGGTTGCCGAAGGTCGAGCCAGGCTTGCTGATGACCGGCAGGGGGAACGGCGATAGCTCGAGGTGCTGGAGGAGCCCCAGGCCGGCGACCACCGCCGCGGCGAGGGTCACCGTCTCCAGCACGCGCTGGCGCGCCTCCGGTAGGTCGGCGAGGACGCTGGTCCCGCACGCGAGACCGAGGAGCGATCCCCAGCGCGCCATGGCGTCGATGGCGTAGGGCGCCCCCCGCGTTCCCTCCGCGGCGGCGGCCCACGCCGCGGCCGACGTGGCGAGAAGCAGCAGCGCGCCGAGGCTGGCCGCGCGATCCCACCGCGGGCCTCCGGTGCTGGCGCGCCGCAGCGCGAAGGAAGCCAGGCCGAGCGACGCGGTCAGCTCGAGGGCGGCGAACTTCGGGACGAGAAAGGGCGCCTGGAGGCGGGGAGCGTAGATCAGCAGGACCAGGAGCGCCGCGCCACAGCTCGTCAGCTCCGCCAACCGGGCGGCCCAGCGACTCACGTGCTGACCGGATCGAAGCGCGGCGCGGGTCGGTGTTCGTCGAGCTGGGCGCGCAGTGCAGCGAGGCGGGCGGCGAAGCGCTCGAGCACGCGCGGGCGGTAGTCGGACAGGTGCAGCTTCAGGATCCCGTCGCCCAGCGCGACGTCGGCGTGGAGCGCGCCCACCGTGCGGCGCCGCAGACGCACGCGCCAGGCCCAGCGCAGCCCTCGTTCCACCACCCCCGCAGCGGCCCCCAGGGCGATCTCGCCGGCTTGCTGCGCCATCGACGGGCCCGTCTCGTCCGGCGCGGGACGGGCCACGAAGGCCGGGAAGTACTCGCGCACCCAGGCCTGGTTGGCCTGGCAGAAGGCCTGGTAGGTGGACCGTCCGGAGAAAGGGCGCGAGGACTGGATCTGGTGGGCGGTGAAGAGATCGTGGTGGTAGGCGATGGCCAGCTCGCTCTCGTCGACCAGGTAGTTGGGGCAGATGAGGCGGCGGTTTCCGCTGAGCTTCGTGGCCAAAAAGAGCATCGTGTACGCCGTGTACGCGTGACCACGCGCGGCGACGACGAAGAGGTCGACGTCCGGCCGAGCGCCGGGATTCTTGTTCGCCACCCCGCCGGAGATCATGATCGAGCGGACGAACGGCAGCGCGCCGAGGAAGTTCAGGGTCGCCCGATTGCGCTCGAGGAGGTCGTGCGTCAGCGTGGTGCGTTCGGGCATGGCGTCGACCAGGTGCTCGCGCCCCGCGAGGACGAGGTAGCCCTCGGGACGCAGCGTCAACAGGCGCTCGAGGCGCGGGCCGGCGACCAGGCGGCGCACCTCCGCCTCGTCGAGGACGACGCTGACCGAGGCCAGGCACGCCTCGTCGAGCGGCAGCGGGGAGTCGAAGAGATCGGCGTACACCACGGCGGCCAGCAGCGCCCACTCGTGCGCGCCGAACGCCGCCGGCGGCGGGTCCAGCGGATGCGGCAGGGGGGCCACGCTCTCCGGCGTGACCGGGCGGAGCGCGACCGCGCGCGGGCGTACGCGTTCGGGAGCGACGCCGCGCGCTCTCGACCAGATGGCCTCGGCAGTGCGTGTCCAGGAGAACTGCCGCGCGCGCGCGATGCCCGCCGCCCGGGCGGCCGCCATCCCCTCGGGGTCGGCGAGCGCCTTCTGGATGGCGCGCGCGAAGGCTGCCTCGTCGGCAGCCGGAACGAAGGTCGGGACGTCGCCCCCCACCTCGCGGAGCGCCGCCACGTCCGAGGCGATCACCGGCGTGCCGCAGGCCATGGCCTCGAGCAGGGGCAGTCCGAAGCCCTCCAGCGTCGATGCCAGCAGGAACAGCTCGGCGCCGCTGTAGAGCGCCACCAGGTCGGCCTCCGTCACGTAGCCGAGCCAGTGCACGCGTCGACTTTCCGCGCGCGACTCGAGCTGCCGCAGGAGGTGACGGTCGAGCCAGCCGCGCGGCCCCACCACCACCAGGTCGCAGCCCGCCGCGTCGGGCGGGAGATGGTCGAAGGCGTGCAGGAGCGTGAGCAGGTTCTTGCGCGGCTCGAGCGTCCCCACCGTCAGCACGTAGGGACGGTGCAGCCCATGTCGCGCGCGAACCTCGGCGATGACCTCCGGCGGCGCTGGTTTGCAGAAGGGGTGGGCGGCGGCAGGCAGCAGCGCGATGCGCTCGGGGCGCACGTCGAGCAGTCCGGCGATGTCGCGCCGCGAGGCCTCGGAGACCGTGCCCACCACCGAGGCGGCGGCGATGGAGTGCCGCAGCATGGCGCGCATCATGAGGCGCTTCTGGGCGGTGAAGTGCTGCGGCGTGCGCAGGATGGCCAGATCGTGCACCACCACGATGGTCGGGCAGGGCGAGGCCAGCGGAACGGCGTAGTTCGGAAAGAGCGCCACGTCCGCGCGCGACTCGCCGAGGAGACTCGGCACCTCCGACTGCATCCACAGCACGCGCACGCTGGGTCCGCGGACGAGCAGATGCGGGGACCAGCGCGCCGCGAGCTCGGGCGCCGGGAGGCGGTTGGACAGAAGCACCACGTCGTCGCCGGGTTGACGGGTCTCGAGCAAAGCGTCGACGACGCGCTCGGCGTAGTAACCAACGCCGGTGCGCATGGGGGTGCACGTGGTGACTTCGACCGCGAGTCTCATGCGATGGGGGGCGCATGTTCCCCCGTCCTCGCGCTTGCGACAAGCTCGCCTCCACCATGTGCGCGGCTGAGGTCAGGCGATTCTGCCCGGGCGCTTGACTCTCCTCCCGTCGCTGCGTGAGATCCGACGCGTGCCGGCGCCGCCCCGAGTCGCCTTGGAGCCGGACGTCGTCGGCGAGGTCGAGGCCGGGCGCCCCGCATGCTCGACTCGGCTGGCCGGCGCGTTGCTGGTGCTCCTCGCCTTCGTCTTGCCTTTCGAGGCGCCCCTCTTCGCCCTGGGGCCTCTCCAGATCACCAGCGTGGAGCTGGCGCTCTACGCCATGCTCGGGGCCTGGGGCCTGGCCGTGGCGCTGGACATGGCGCGCGGTCGCTCCTCCTGGCGCGACGGGATGACGGCGTGGCGCGGCGACCCGCTGGTGCAAGCCGCGGCCCTGTGGCCCGGCGTCCTCCTGGCTTCGGCGCTGGCGGCGCCTTCCTATCGCGCAGCCGCGCTCAAGTTCGCGCTGCGGAGCACCAGCGGAGTGCTGGTCTTCTTCGCCGCCCGCACCCTGGCGCGCTCGCCCTTGGTCGCGCGACGCGTCTCGTTGAGCCTCCTGGCGGGGGCGCTGGTCTCGGCGGCCAGCGCGCTGGTCGACGGGTTGGTGCCCGGCGCCGACTTCTGGACGCTCTTCCGCGCCTCCGGGTTCGGGACGTTCGGCCTCCAGCGCGCCAGTGGCGTCTTTGCTTATCCGACCATCGGCGCGATGTACTGGGAGGCGGCCGTGCCGATCGCCGCTATAGCGCCGCTGCTGGGGCGCGGGCAGCACGTGCGTCGAGCATGGAGCGGCGTCGCCCTGGCTTTGCTGGCGAGCGCGGGCCTCTTCGCGGCCATTCTCGCCAGCGCGACGCGCGCCGGGCTCGCCGGGGCGGCGGTGTCCTGTGGCGCGCTCCTCGGGCTTGGCTGGCGAGCGGGAACGTGGCTGCGTCGCACCTGCGCCGCCGTCCTGGGCGTCCTCGTGCTCACGTCATGGCTCGTGGTGAGCGCGACCGGCTCGGGGTCGCTCCTGGGACAGAGGCTGCGATGGTGGCAGGACGACACCTGGTTTCGCGCGGACTTCCTCGTCGAAGGGGGCCCCGCGACGGTGCGCGTCGGCCAGCGGTTCACCGTCCCGCTCCGCTTGCGCAACACCGGCGCCCTCGGCTGGCGCAATCGCGGCGCGCGACCTTTCCGGGTCGCATACCACTGGGAGCCGGTCGACCGCGCAAGCACGGTCGGCGACTACGAGGGGCTGCGCACCGACTTGCCCGCGGACGTGCCGCCGGGGGGATCGATCGAGGTCCTCGCCGTGGCTCGCGGCCCCGCGCTCCCGGGTGACTATCGACTGCGCTGGGATCTCCTCGAGGAGCAGGTCACCTGGTTCAGCGATCGCGGCAACCCGACCCCCACGCAGCCCGTCGTCGTCGAGGCCGAAGTCGACGAAGCGCCGTCACCGCAGGTCAGCGCCGCCAGTGCCCGGCCCCTGCCGCCGCGCGCTCCGGCGTTCGCCCCCCGTCCGGCGCTCTGGCGAGCGGCGCTCGTCCTGTGGCGGGGTCGCCCGCTTCTCGGCATCGGCCCGGACAATTTCCGGCGCCGATACGAGCAGGTCATCGGCCTCGATGCGAACGGGCAGCCCTACACGGACACGCGCATCCACGCCAACAACTTCTACCTGGAGACGCTGGCCGATCTGGGGCTGGTGGGCCTCGCCGCCCTCGGCTGGCTCACCTTCGCGCTTCTTCGCGCGCTGCGCCTCCTCTCGGCCTCGGGCCGCCTCGCCGGTCTCGCCTGCGGGCTGGCGGCGGGCGCCTTCTTCGTGCACGGCGCGGTGGATTACTTTCTGGAGTTCACGCCGCTCTTCGGTCTCTTCTGGATGTTGCTGGGCTTGACGGCAGCGCACGCCGAGGGGCTGTCGCCCGGAGGGCCCCGAGACAGCAGGCGGTGAGCGCGAGCTCGCTGAGGATGGTCGCCCAGGCGGCGCCCGGTCCCCCGCCGTGAGGGATGAGGGCGACGTCCAGCGCGACGTTGAGCACCAGCATCATGAAGGACAGCCCGGTGGTGACGCGTTCCAGGTTTCGCGCCAGGAGAAAGTGCGTGAGGCCGAAGTTGACGTAGAGCACCGGGATGCCGGCGGCGAGCACCGCCAGCGACCGCTCGGCCGCGCGGAAACCAACGCCGAAGACCGTCTCTACGAGCAGCGCCCGACCGAGGAAAAGGGTGACCCCCACCAGGAACCCCAGCCCCAGCAGCGACGCGCCGAGCCGCTGCTCGAGTCGGCGCTGCGCGGGCGGATCGTCGTGCGCGCGAGCGAGCTGGGGAAAGGTCACCGCGAGCACCACTGCCGGCAGGAGCATCGCCCCCTCGAAGAGCTTGTATGCGGCGCCGTAGACCCCGAGCTCGGCGTCCCCCGCCATGGCGTGCAAGAAGAGCGTGTCGACCTTGAAATAGAGGAGGGACACCAGCCCCGCCAACCACATGGGCAGCGCTTGCCGGAGCGCGTGGCGAGCGCGTCCTCGATGGAAGATGGGGCCCGCGACGCGGCTCGCCGGGGGATGGAGCCTGACCATGGTCGCCAGGCCGTAGGCGAAGCCTCCCAGGCTGGCGGCGGCCATTCCCGCGCAGAGCGCCGCGAGCGATCGACCGACGGCGAGGGCGGCGAGCCCGGAGACCGTGGTCAGGACCGCGCGCGCCGCGTTGAGCCTGGCCTCGTCGGCGAAGCGTTCGTAGCCGCGAAGGACCGCCCCGAAGTGGTCGGCGAAGGCGTTGAGCAGGGCGGCGACGCCCAGCCAGGCGATGGCTGCGCGCGCCTCCCCCTCGGCGGTCAGCAGCGCGGCGGCGGTGACCGCCAGGACGTACGGCAGGGAGGCCAGCGCGCGGAGGGCCAGGCCCAGACGCACCACGTCCTCGTCGCCGCCCCGACCGCGCGCCAGGGCCCGCGTCGTCCAGATGCCCAGCCCGAGATCGGTGCCGAGGGCCAGCATGGCGGTGACGGTCGAGGCGAACACGTAGCGCCCGAACGGCGCCCGACCAAGGACCGCCGCCGCCGCCACCGCCACGAGCAGCCGACCGCCCCGCTCGAGACCGAGCGACGTCGCCTTGAGCGACAGGTTGCGGAGAGCGCCCCCCGGCGTGCGGCCCGGAGGCATCGCCCGCTCAGTCCTTCCGCGATCGCACGGTATCGCGCCAGATCGCCGGCACCGTTCGCACCAGGATGCGCAGGTCGAGTGCGAGGCTCCACTCGCGCACGTACTCGAGGTCGCGCCGGAGTCGCTCGGTGCTCGGCGAGATGTCGCCGCGCAGCCCGTTCACTTGCGCCCAGCCCGTGATGCCCGGGCGCATGAAGTGCCGCGCATCGTAGGCGGGCAAGCGGTGCCGCAGAACCTCCACCCGCTCGGGCACCTCCGGCCTCGGACCGACCAGGCTCATGTCGCCTCGCAAGACGTTCCAGAGCTGGGGCAGCTCGTCGAGCCCGAGAGGGCGGAGCCATCGACCCACGCGGGTGACGCGCCGCAGGTCGTCCATCGTGCGCAGCTTCACCAGCGTGAACGGACGCTGCTGCAGGCCGGTGCGGCGTTGAAAGAAGAGGATGGGTCCGGGCGAATCCAGTCGGATCAGGGCTGCCAGCGCGGCCATCAGCGGGATGGCCACCGCCAGCCCGGACGCCGCCAGGGTCACGTCGCCGAGGCGCTTGATGGCCCGTACGGCTCGCGAATGCCCCTCCACGCGCTCCAGGATGACGCGTTCCTCGCTCATCCCCTCGCCGCTGTCCCGCGGCGTCGTCCTCGTCGGGGCCAGCCCGACCTCTGCGGACGGAGACGTCGACATGGTTCACGCTCCGTTGCGGGCGCCGGCGTGGCCGTTCACGTCGCGACGGCGCCACGCGTCGTCGACTGCCTCGCGGATGCGGCGCTCGAAGTTCGATCGGTCGAACCGCCGGGCGAAGCTCCGCAGCTCCTCGGGGTCGAAGCCCTCGCTGCGGCTGGCGAAGCGGTCGAGCGTGGCGCGGACCGAGTCCACGGTGGGCGCGTCGATGAGAAGGCCGGTCTTCCCGTCACGGACGACGTCCATGGCGCCGCCTTCGGCGCAGGCGAGGACCGGCTTGCCCGCCGCCAGGGCTTCGACCATCACCATGCCGAAGTCGTCGATCCCTGTGTGCACGAGGGCGCGGCAGCGAGCGAACAGGGAGGCCAGCTCGCCCTCGCCGACGCGCGGCAAGAGGGAGGTGTTGGGCCCCATCAGGCGCTCGAGACGCGCGCGCTCGGGACCCTCGCCGACCACCACGAGCCGCTCGGAGCGCCCCTGGAAGGCGCGCAGCGCGAGGTCGACGCGCTTGTAGGGGACCAGCGCCGACACCATGAGAAATGGCGCCTGCGCATCGACCGGCGGAAGGCGGGAGGCGGCGAGCTCGAACCGGTGGGTATCGATGGGCGGCTCGATGACCATCGCGTCGCGATGGTAGTAGCGAAGGATGCGGCGCTGCGTGTACGTGCTGTTGGCGATAAGGAGGTGAGGGCGCGCCGCGGCCTGCGCCTCCCACCGTCGAAGATAGTGGGCGGCGCCGCGAAAGAGCGTGCGTCCCAGACGTCCGCCGGGGACGCTCCTCTCGTAGGCGGGCTGCGCCTCGCGCACGTACCGCAGGGTCGAATGAACGTAGGCCACGTGAAGCGCCTTCGGCGGCGCGATGGCGCCGATGGCCACGCAATGGCTGCTGCAGACGACGAGCGAATACTGATTGAGCTTGAAGGACTCCACAGCAAGCGGGAAAAGGGGCAAGAGCGCGCGGAAGCGCCCCTTCATGAAGGGCGCGTGGGCCAGACGGTGGATGGCCGACGTCGTCGCTCGCCGATCGGCGAGCGCCGGGGAGAGTCGCGCACGGTCCCAGGTGAGCGTGAAGAGGTCGGCCTGCGGAAAGACCCGGCACAGCGACTCCACCACACGCTCGCCCCCCCGCATCGAGGTGAGCCAGTCATGGACAATCGCGACGGAGTTCGGCATTGCGAGACGATCGGGGAAGGGTAAGGAGGTGCTCGTCGGCAAGAAGGTCGACGGCCCGGAAGGCCATCGTTACCGGAAGGAAGATTCACGGGGGAAGGCTACCGAAGTCTACGGGCGGCGCCTTCTCCCTCAAGGGAAAACCACGGTTTTTGAAGGCAGGACAATTTCCATCTTCATCACAGTCTTCCGCGCAGCGCGCCTGCGCCGAGCGATCCTGGCGAGCCGGCGCGGCCGAGATGCGCTCGGCCCTACGCGGTGGCCACCTTGAGCGCGCGCCGGGCCGTCTTCTTCGCGAGGCCGGCGAAGGCGCGCTCGTAGGCGCGGAACGATCCGCCCGCGGCCACGGCATCGACGACGGCCGCGCCCTCCGCCTCGCCGCCCTGCGCGAGGACGTACTCGACCCAGGCCCACCGAGCGCTCGTCGCCCGCACGTCCACCCGACCTCGGAGGCCGCGGCGCAGGCGGTCGAGGCGCGCGTCGACCACGCCGATGCCGGCGAAAGGCTGGCCATCGAGCGGCGTGTTGCGCTTGGCGCAGAAAGGCGCGATGCCCAGGGCCAGCGGCACGATGCGCGAGATTTCCGTGGCAAAGGCCACGCACTCATCGACGTCGGCATCGGTCTCGCCCGGGGTGCCGATCATCAAGTAGAGCTTCAGCCGGTCCATGCCGTGCTTCTTGGCCAGCTCGGCGCAGCGCAGGAGGTGCGCCGGACGTGCGCGCCGGTCGAGCGAATCGCGCACGCGCTCGCTGGTCCCGTCCATGGCCGTGGTCAGCGTGCGGTACCCGACCCGCGCCAGCGCAGCGACGAACTCGTCGCCCCGCGCGAGCTTGTCCGGGCGGAGCGACGAGAGGCCCACTTCGCAGCCGCGGTCGGCCAGCGTGTTGACGATGTCGACGATCTTCGGATGATCGCTGACCGCGGCGCCTACCAGGCCCACGCGCCCAGCGTCGCGTGGGATGGTCTCGAGCAGCACCTCGGCCGGAACGATGCGCATGCCGCCGTTGGTCGAGCGCCGCATCACGCAGTAGGTGCACCCGCGCGAGCAGCCGCGCTCGGTCTCGATGAGGAACATGTTCGCGAGCTCGGTGTGCGGCGTGCGGATGGCCGAGAACGCCGGCAGCACCGCGTCGTGCTCGGCGCCCACCGGCGGCAGGACGGCGTGCAGCGCCGGCACGAAGACGTGAGCCATCTTGGCCAGCGCGTCGATCTGCCCGGCGCGCGTCGTGGCCGCCTCGATGGCGAGCGTGGCGTCCACCACCCGTCGATCGGCCTCGCCCACCAGGACGGCGTCGACAAGGGCGCCGAGGGGCGCTGGGTTGGAGAAGGTCAGCGGGCCGCCTGCGATGACGAGGGGGTGGCGATCGTCGCGCTCGCGGCGCAGCGGCGGGATCCCGGCCGCCTTCAGCATGCGCACCAGGCCGGCAATCTCCAGCTCGTAGGCCACGCTGAACGCCAGCACCGGCAGCTCTTCGATGGGCCGCATGGACTCGTAGGTGACCGGGCGCTCGGGGTCGCGAGCCGCGTCCGCCTCGCACTCGTCGTCGAGAAATGCCCGCTCGCAGGCCAGCCCCGGCGTTTCCATGAGCGCGCGGTAGATGCGCTGGTAGCCGAGGGAGCTCATCCCCACGCGGTAGGGCGACGGGTAGCAGAGCCCGACCGTGAAGGGCGCCTGCTTGGCGATTCTTCCCGTCTCGTCGGCGAGTCGTCGCCGGATCCGCTCGCGGAGCTGGGGGGTGGGCAATCGGGCCTACCCATGACGGCTTTTGCCTCCCCGCGCAAGGAGAGGGGCGTCGCGATCTCGGACGAAGCCATCCCTGCCGAAGGCTGTAGCCTGCCTCGGTGCTCTCTCTCCAGCGCGCCGCGCGCACCTTGTCGCTGGTCGCATCGGGGGCCATCGCGCTGGTCGGTGTGCTCGCGGGGGCGGTGCGGCTGATGCCCTGGGTGCTCGATCCCGCGGTGCCGTGGCGGGTGGCGTCGCCGTTCGCGCGCGGTCTGGCCGCGGTGGCCCTGGAGGCGGCGTTGCTCGTGGGGTGGCCGGTGGGCTGGGCCCTGGCGGCGTGCCGGTTCGTCGAGAGCGGCGAGGCGCGTGTGGTGCTCACGCTGGGAGAGCGTCCGGCGCGCACCGCGGCCAGGCTGGCGCCGCAGGGACTCGCGCTGGCGCTGGCGCTCGCCGCGGTCGCGCTGGTGTACGGGAACGACGCGAGCGCCCCGGGCCGCGTGGTCACCGAGCTGGTCGCCCAGGCGCGCGTGTCCTGCGCGCAGGCCGCGACGCCGACCACCTACGCCATCCCATTCACCGACTTCACGTGGCTGTGCGCTCCCGACCGTGCGCCGCGCCTGGTGGGCCATGCGCCGGGCTCGATGAGGCGGGCGGTCCTCACCGCGTCGGGCGCGCGTGTCGCCGGCGACTTCCGGTCGCTCGAGCTCGACGACGCGCGCCTCCTTCTCTCGGGCGAAACGCCGGTGGCCGTCCATGTCGCAGCGCTCTCCCTGCGCGGCATGGCGCCCTGGGCAAAAGCGTCGACGCTGCCGGCCTGGCTGCGTGCGCTGCTGCTCGCGCTGACCGCCTGGTCGGTCGCCTCGCTGGGCGCGTACACCGTGCTTCGCCGTCGCGTCCGGTGGCGGGCCGTGGCCATCGTCCTCGGTGCGGCCGGGCCTCTCGCCGCGCTCGGCCTGCTCCGCGTGCTCGAACGCGCCGATGCCCGGCCGGCGTTCTACGGGCTGCTCCCGGTTGCCGCGTGCGGGCTGGTGGCAACCGCTGCCCTCGCTCCGGGCGTCCTCTCGCGCTTGCGACAGCGGAGACGCGCTGCTACCACTCCGTTCTAGGGTGTGAACCATGGGCAGTGTAGGCCTCCCGGAGATTCTCCTCATCGCGCTCGTCGCATTGCTCCTCTTCGGCGCCGGCCGCATCGCCGACATCGGCAAGGGGCTCGGTCAGGGGATCAAGAATTTCAAGCAGGGCATCAAGGAAGCGGACGAGGTCGACCCGGCCAAAGAAAAGCCCGTGGTCAAAACCGACGACGCTCCGCCCAAGCAGGCCTGAGAGGTCCGACCCCGGGGGGACCGACGCGCGCCGGCCCAGGTCCCCGTCCGTGTCGAGTGCTTGTTTTCGCACGCCTTGCGGGTGACCGACGCCCGATGAGCGTGCTAGAGGGGTTCCCGTGTCCCTGTCACTCGCCTCCCGCCTGAGCTCTGTCGCTCCGAGCATCACGCTCGCCATGAATGCCCGCGCCATGGAGCTCAAAGCGCGCGGAGTGGACGTCTTCGCCTTCGGCGTCGGCGAGCCGGACTTCGAGCCGCCGCAGGCCGTCCTCGACGCGGCCAAGAAGGCCATCGACGCCGGGTGCTCCAAGTACACCGCCGTCACCGGCATTCCTCTGCTCAAGCAGGCCATCTGCGATGCAACGGAGAAGTCGCGCGGCTGGCGCCCGGAGCCCAAGAACGTGTGCGTCAGCATTGGCGCGAAGCACGTGCTCTTCAACCTGGCGCTGGCCCTCTACGAGCCGGGCGACGAGGTGGTCATCCCCAAGCCTTACTGGGTGAGCTACCCGGAGCAGGTTCGCATCTTCGGCGCCACGCCGGTGCTGGTCGACACGCGCGAGGAAGACGGCTGGAGGCTCTCTCCCGAGGCGCTGGAGCGCGCGCTGACGCCGCAGACCAAGGCGGTGATCCTGTGCTCGCCGTCCAATCCCACGGGGACGGCGTACACCGAGGACGAGACGCGCGCGCTTTGCGAGGTCCTTCGCAAGCACGACTGCTGGCTCATCGTCGACGAGATCTACGCAGAGCTCGTGTACGAGGGGTTCCGCTTCGTGTCGGCGGCCAAGATCGCGCCGGATCTGCGCGAGCGCATGGTGGTGGTCGACGGCGTGTCGAAGACCTTCGCCATGACCGGCTGGCGCATCGGCTGGGCGCTGGCCCCCGCGCCGCTCGTCAAGGCGCTCGACATGGTGCAGGGGCAGAGCACCACCAACGCCACCGCCGTCGCCCAGCACGCTGCGGCCGCGGCGTTGCGCTTGCCGCTCGAGGACTTCGCCTCCACGCGCGAACAGTTCGAGAGGCGCCGCGACGCCATGGTTGCCGGCCTGGGGTCCCTCCCTGGCGTCCGCTGCCGAAAACCGGAGGGGGCCTTCTACGCCTTCGCCGACGTGCGCGGCCTCTACGGGCTGGAGTGGGGCGACAAGATCATCGAGACGGACGAGGACGTCGCGTTCTGGTTGCTCGACCGCGCTCACGTGGCCGGCGTCCCGGGCGGCGGCTTCGGCGCCCCGGGGTACGTGCGTTTCAGCTACGCGGCGAGCGAAGAACGCATCGCCGCGGGGATCGCCGCCATCCGGCGCGTAGTCGACGAGGCCTGGGCCGTCGATCGGACCCGTCGAACGAAGGCGCGCTGAGGAGCCTTCGTTTGTCACCGCCAGACTCCGTCGTGACGTTTTCAGGACGGGGACGGCATTCGCCGCCCCCTAGGGCTGATGCGGGCGCGGGTCGTGCCGGCCGCTACGGCTCTCGCTCCAGCCGCTCCGTATCGCTCACCAGGCGATCGAAGTCCGCTGCCTCTTCGGTCGGGTAGTAGCCGCGGATGGCGCCCGTGCGGTCCGTCAAGACGAACCAGTTGCCGTGGGTCACGTCGTAGTCGTTGGCGCCGGTCGCGACCTTGGCGGCGGAGACCTTGAAGCCGAGAACCACCGCGCGCATCACGTCGTCCACCGGTCCGGTGACGAAGGTCCAGCGTGCCCGGTCTGCGCCTGCCTGGGTGGCGTACGCCGCGAGCACCGGCGGCGTGTCGTTCTCCGGGTCGACGGAGAAGGAGACCAGGCGCGCGGCGCTGCGATCGCGTGCGAGCCGCGACTGCAGCTCACCCATCCGCGCCGTCAACCGCGGGCACGACGAGGGGCAGCGCGTGAAAACGAAGTCGACCACGTCCACGTGGCCGAGCATGGCATCGTTGGCGTAGGGCGCCCCGCGCTCGTCGAGCAGGTGGAAGGTCGGCACCGCGCCCAGGACCGGCAATCGCGGCGGCGGTCGCATCGCGCGCGCCACCAGGGCCACGGCCAGCGCCAGCGCGATTCCGCCGAGGAAGACGGCGACACGGCGCATGCTAGTTCGTGCGGTCGAGAAGGAGCGCGACGAGGAGCACGCAGAGGTACGGGATGGAGTACGCGAAGACGCGCCTGGCCCAGCGCGGGCCGTCGAATCGCGCGGTGGGCCGGAGGTCGTAGAGGACGCCGCGGAAGGCGAGGGTGAGAAAGCCGACGCCCAGCGCCGTCGCCATTCCCAGGTAGGCGTTGCCGGCGAGCCGCAGCGGGACGAAGAGGAGCGACGCGCCCACCAGCAGCGGCGTCCACACGGCGATGGTCCGCCGCGCCCCGCTCTCGCCGCGCTGCACGCTCACCACTTGCAATCCCGCGCGAGCGTAGTCCTGCGCGCGAAAGATGGTGATGGCGGCGAAGTGCGGCACCTGCCACAGGAGGAGCACGGCGAAGAGCAGCAACCCGCCGACCCCCACTCTGCCGGTCGCCGTGGTCCACCCGAGGAGCGGGGGCATGGCGCCCGGCACCGCCCCGACCAGGAGTGCATAGTGCGAGTGGCGCTTGAGGGGCGTGTAGATGGCCACGTAGCTCACCAGCGCCACCAGGCCCAGCACGCCGGTCGTCGCGTTCACCAGGAAGAGCATGGGCGCGGCAAGGACGGCCAGCGCCAGGCCGAAGGCCAGCGCCACGTCGGGGGACATGCGCCCTGCCGGGAGCGGGCGATTGCGAGTCCGCGTCATGCGCGCGTCGACGTCGCGCTCCCACCACATGTTCAGCGCGTTGGCGGAGCCGACGATGAGCGCCGTCCCGGCCAGCGAGAGGAGCAACGTGCGCACCGCCACGTGCCCTGGTGCGAGGCACGCGCCCGCCGCCCCGGTGACGAGGACGATGGAGGTGATGCGCGGCTTGGTGAGCGCGACCAGATCGCGCATCAGCCCGACGCGGGACGCGCCACGGGAGCGCGGCGGGGCCGCGCCCGGCGCTTCGACGAAGATGTCCGTATTGGCCACGCCCGCACTCGCGTAGCAGTCGACGCGCGAGCCTGTCAAGGCTAGGACCGGGAGCCGGGACGGGGCGCTTCGCTGACGTCGTCGTCCGCCAGCCTTCGCGCGCGATCGTCGAGCAAGGTGCGCCACATCGCCCGCTCGTCGGTCCCGGCGAGGGCGGCCCACTGGGCCGCGGCCACGGCGCACAGGGCGCGCAGCGGCGCGTCGAACGAGCCGCGCGAGACGAGGCCCAGCGAGAGCGTGGCCACCAGGGCCACGACCTGCCGCGGTTGCGCGGCGGACACGCAGGCGAGCAGCAGCGAGGCGGGCACCAGGAACGTGGCCACGGCATCCAGGCCGAAGGGCGGAGGAACCCCGGGGGCGTCGGCGAGGGCGGTATGCAGCATCGCTTGCCAGAGCGAGGCGTCCGAGTGAACGCCCTTGGCGACACCCCAGGTGAGCACGAAGGCGCCGACCAGTGCGGCCGACGATCCCACCTGTCCCGCCAGCTTGCTGCGCGTGCCCAGCCAGGTGACCGCCACGAGCTGGCTCACCGCTTCGAGCATTACCCCCGCCGTGGCGAGGGCGCGGCTGACGTCATAGAGCTCTACGCTGGTGCGCTCACTCGCCGCCATGGCAAGCTCCCAGGCCGCGAGACGGGCGATCGCCGCGAAGGCCAGTGCGAAGAGCACGCCCGACATCGCGCGAGTATGGGGTGCGCGAGCGGACACGAAGGCCCCGGCGATGACGGCGACGATCGCCGCCGCGGAGACCAGCACGGCCACCCCGGGCAGGAGCCGGTCGAAGAGGCCGGGGCCGGACAGGAACACCACCGCCGCGCCCGATACGACCAGCGCGATCCGCGAGGGCACGCCGATGCTGTTCGCGCGCAGCACCAGCTCGGTCGATCCCCACGCCACCAGCGCCACCAGCAGGGCCACCAGGAAGTACGCCAGCGCAGCCGCAGCGCGATCGGCGGCGACCACCACGGCCTCGCTCGCGTTGCCGCGTACGCCGGGCGCCAGGATGAGACCGGTCACTCCGGCCGCGACCGCGCTGAACGCCGCGGCGCGCAGCAGCCATCCCGCGGCCAGCCCAGGAGACGACGGGGGCACGTGCGAGCGCGAGGCCCGCGGCGGCCTCACACGCTCGTCCTCGGCCGGGACCTCCCGCGTCGCTTCCGCCGTGCTCATGAAGGGGATGCGCAGCCTACCCGATCACGTCCCGCTTCGCGCCAGGGTCGGCGTCGGACCAGGCGTTCGCACCGGGAGAAATAGACCCTCGCGCGCGTCGCCCGGGCTCGCCGGCGGGGCGCCTCGCTCGCGCGTGGGGCCGGCCGGCCCGGGCAGCGCCGGCGGCTGCGTCGGGTCTTCGGTCTTGGGCGCGCCGTTGTTCAGGATGTACGGACGCGCGCCCATGGTGGAGCAGGCGAAGACCTCGTCGCGGTGAAACTCCCACTGCAAGTACACGTTGCCGTCGCCGGACACGATGGCGCTCGGCGCGGGGCCGAAAGGCTGGGCGCGGTCGACCGCGTCGAGGGCCGCGATGTCGAACGCGGTGATGCCGCTCGTCTTCACGATGCCCATCTTCTTCAGGTGACCGTCCTTGGTGATCACGATCTCCAGCCGCGTCAGGAGGTGCTGGTCGTTCATGGGATGGTTGGCGGGGAGCGCGTCGAGCGACCCCAGGAACGAGTCGGCGAAGATGGGGTGAATGCGGTTGTGCATCCCGTTGAGGTAGGACGCGAAGGGGACCGAGGCGGTGTTGAGCGCCGTCTGGTTGCCGGGCTTCACGCTCGAGACGTAGTTCTCGATCGCGCTGCGCCACCGCTCGAAGTTCGACGCCACCCAGGAGCCCCGGTGCTCGCTCTTCCGGCGCTCGCCGTCCGCTTCGCGGAGCTTGCGCAGGTTGTCCTGGCCGACGATGCTGGCGATCTGCCCCTGCGCCAGGTTGGTGTTCATCGACCCCGGCGCCGAGCGCGCGCCGAGGCCCGGGAGCGACCAGAGCTTGCCCCCCGGGAGCGTCGGGTTCGCGGCTCCCGCGCTGGACGACGGCGTCGTCCCCGGCGCGCCACCGGACCGCGAGGGGTTGAACGTCCAGACCCCTTCCGGCGCGCTCTGCACGTCCGGCGACGCCGGCGTCTCTCCACCCGGCGTCGGCTGCGGCTGCGCCGGCCCGGGCGCCTGAGGCGTGGCCGCAGGGTTCTTGTCGGTCCCGGCCTGGTGCGGTTGATCGGTCGGAGGCGTCACTGCGGCAGTCGGGGCGGCTTCCGGCTTGGGTATCTTCGGCTCGTGCGCCATGTCGAGGTCCGCCCCCTTCTCCCCGGGGGCGCGGTTCTTCTCTCCCTTGTGCTCGTCGCTCTCCGCGATTCGCGTCTTCTCCGAGTCACCGGGCTGCTTCTCGCTGCCCGGGTGGTTGCCCCCCGGCGTGGGCACCTCGTCGTCGCGATCGTGCGAGGTCTGTGTGGCGACGGTCTCCTTCTCGACCTTGTTCGCCTCGTCGGCGATGAAGTGCGCGTTGGGGTTGTCCTCCTGGTTGGGCTTGGAATGCTGGCGCACGGCGATGCGCCGGTCCTTCAGCGGGTCCTCAGGTAGGACCACGGGCTTTTTCTCTTCGTCCTTCTTCAGCAGGACGATCTTCTTCTCCTCCGGCTTCTTGGCCTCGGGCTTGGGCGGCGTCTTTTCCGGCGGTTTGACCTGCGCGGTCGGGACCGGCTGAGCCGCGTCCGGCTTGGGTGGCGGCGGGGGAGGGGGCGGCGGGGACTCGTCCTTCGTTTCGTCGCTCGGCTCGCCCAGGGAGACCTCGAAGGTCTGCCCGTCCTGCCTGGCGAGGTTGCTGGCCTCGTGGGACAGCTTCCACAGCTCGGAGCGGTCGTCCTGCATCTTCCCGACCACCAGCCCACCCGTCCCAAAGAAGAAATGCGCGCACACCGCGGCGCAGATCCACAAGACGAGGGGGATGGTAACGTCGCGAGACCGCATCTCTTCCGTTCGACGGGGCTCGAAGGGGCCCGAGACGCCGTCCAATCTACCGGATCTTCAAGTTACGTACCGAAAGCTCCCGCGTCGAGCCAGCCACCGTGCATTCGGGGCGAATGCCGTCGCAGCGCGCCTTTTGGCCCACGGCCTACCACGCCCCGTCCGGTGGGCCAGCCAGTTGAGCGCCGAAACCAGTCCTACGTGGGGCGAGTCCTACATCGGCCAGTCCTACGTCGCCCAGTCCTACGTCAGCCAACGTCCGCGATAGACGCCCGGAGCGGGCCGCGTTTGAGCAATTGCCCCACCCGGCAGCGCATGTTACCTGCCCACGAACACATGTCTTTCGTCGAAGCCCGCAATCTCCCCGGGCACGTCGGCATCATCATGGACGGCAACGGGCGGTGGGCGCAGCTTCGCGGACAGCCTCGTGCCGCCGGCCACCGCGAAGGCGCAGCGGCCGTACGCCGCATCGTGCGGGCGGCCCGTCGCCTCGGCCTGCGGGCGCTCACCCTCTACGCCTTCAGCGAGCAAAACTGGTCGCGGCCCGAAGAGGAGGTGGACGCGTTGATGGTGCTCCTGCGCGACTTCCTCCTCAACGAGCGCGACGAGATCCTCGACAATGGCATCCGCCTCAACGCTGTCGGCAACCTGGGGCGCTTGCCCTCGCTGGTGCGCGCGGTGCTCGATCCCCTGCGCCGCGACACCGAGGCGAACGGCCAGATGACGCTGACGCTGGCCCTCTCCTACGGTGGTCGCGAGGAGATCGCCTTTGCCGCGCGGGAGCTGGCGAAGGCGGTGGCCGCCGGGCGCATCGGGCCCGACGACGTGACCCCCGACGCCCTCCGCGCGCAGATGCCCAGCCTGCGCGTCGGGGACCCCGACCTGGTCATCCGCACCGGCGGAGAGCGGCGCATCTCGAACTTCCTCCTCTACGGGCTGGCGTATGCCGAGCTCTACTTCGCCGACGTGCTCTGGCCGGACTTCGCCGAGAAGGACCTCTACGCCGCGGTGGCCAGCTTTCAGGGACGGGAGCGTCGCTTCGGGATGACGGCGGACCCACGGGCGCCGACCACGCGCATCGCCAGCTGAACATCGCCGGACCATGGCGGCGGCCTCGAACCTGGTCATGCGCCTTGCGACGGCCGCCGTGGGCGTGCCGATCATCCTGTCGCTCGTCTACATCGCGCCGCCGTGGGCGTTTTACCTGCTCGTTCTGGCGGCGGTGCTGGTGGGGGCCCAGGAGCTCTTCGCCATGACCCACCCTGCCGACCGCCTCTCGCAGGCGGTGGGCGTGCTGGCCTCGGCGGTGGTGTCGGCGACGGTGTACCTCTGGGCGAATGACGCGCGCGTTCTTCTCACGATGCTGGTGGTGCTCCCGGTCTGCGGCCCCCTCTTCACCCTGGTGCGTCTGGGATCCATCGAGACGGCGGCCCTCCGTGCCTGCGCGCTGGGCTTCGGCCCGCTCTTCATCGCCGCGCCGCTCACCCTTCTCGCGCGGATGCGCTTGAACCTGGGGGCGGCGGGCTCCGGCTCGGTCATCCTGGCCATCGGCCTGGCGTGGTTCGCCGACACCGGGGCTTACTTTGCCGGGCGCTTTCTGGGAAAGCACAAGCTTTACGAGGCGGTATCGCCCAAGAAGACGGTCGAAGGCGCAATCGGGGGCCTGGCGGCGAGCGTGGTGTGGGCGCTGCTCGGCTCTTTCTGGTTCCTGCGTTCCCTTCCGGTCGCTCACGCCATTCCGCTGGCGCTGGTCGGCGGCGTGGTCGGCCAGGCCGGTGACCTCGCGGAATCACTGCTGAAACGCTCGACCGGGGTCAAGGACTCGGGCGCCCTGGTGCCTGGCCACGGCGGGATTCTCGACCGGGTGGATGCGTTGATCATGACGTCGATCGCCGTGTATCTTTACGGAGTCTGGCTTCGCTGAGAGGCGGGGCCGTTGCAGCGCGTCGTGCGCCAACCGTTGCAACCAGAGCTTGCACTCGGCGCCCCACAGCCCCAGAACCTCGGCCCCATCATGGCGACCTCCATTCCCACGCCCCCGCCCTCCAAATCGCGCCTCTTTGGCAAGGAGCACGACTTTTACAAGGTCGTGCAGGACTACCTCGAGCGCGCCGCCCGCGTGGCGGCCATCGAGCCGTACGTCACCACCATCCTCAGTCAGCCCAAGAACGAGCTCATCATCAACTTCCCGGTCCGCATGGACGGCGGCGAAGTGCGGCTGTTCAAGGGATATCGCGTCCAGCACAACAACCTCCTCGGGCCCTTCAAGGGCGGGATGCGCTTTCACCCGCAGGTCTCGCTCGACGACGTGAAGGCCCTGGCGGCGATGATGACGTGGAAGTGCTCGCTGATGCGCCTTCCCTTCGGCGGCGGGAAAGGCGGCATCAAGTTCGATCCGCACAGCGTCTCCAAACATGAGCTCCAGCGCATCACGCGGCGCTTCACGCACGCTCTCGGCGAGAACATCGGCCCGGAGTACGACATCCCGGCGCCGGACGTCGGCACCAACGCGCAGACCATGGCGTGGATGATGGACACCTACTCCAACATGGTGGGCTCCGCGCAGAAGCAGATGGTCAAGGGCGTGGTCACCGGCAAGCCGGTCTCGAGCGGCGGGACGCTTGGGCGCACCAAGGCCACCGGTCAGGGCGTCGTCTTCTGCATCCTCGAGTGGGCCAAGGAGCGCGGCTTCTCGCTCGAGGGCTCGACGATGACGGTGCAGGGTTTCGGCAACGTGGGGTCGCACACCGCCGTCATCCTGTCGAAGCTCGGCGTGTCGACGGTCGCGGTCGGTGACCACACCGGGTACATGTACAACCCCGAGGGATTCAACGCGCACAAGGTCCAGGACTACGTCGAGGTGTACGGCAGCATCGCCGGTTACCCGGGCGGCAAGCCCATCACGCGCGACGAGTTCTTCGCCATAAAGGCGGACATCTTCGCCCCCTGCGCGCTGGAGAATCAGATCGGCGAGGCGGAAGCAAAAGCGCTCGACGTGAAGCTGGTGGCCGAAGGCGCCAACGGCCCCACCAACCCCAGCGGCGAGAAGATCCTCCTCGACCGCGGCATCGAGATCCTGCCCGACGTGCTGGCCAACTGCGGCGGCGTGACCGTCAGCTACTACGAGTGGGTGCAGAACAAGCGCAGCGAGACGTGGACCGAGGAAGAGGTGGACGCCCGCCTCGAGGTCGCGATGAAGCGCGCGTACCACGAGGTGAGCGAGTTCGCCCGGCACCGGAAGTGCGACATGCGCATCGCGGCGTACTGCATCGCGCTCCAGCGCATCGAGGGAGTCTACAAGGAGCGCGAGATTTTCCCCTAGGAGGCCGTCGGGCAAGGGGACTCGGGCCGCGAGCTCGGTTCCCCACAGACGGCGGAAGACCGCGTGACGAGCCTCCGCTTCCCTCAGCTCGGGATGGCGCCGTCGCTCGCCGTCGATGGCGATCCGACGGGCGTCCTCGCTCATCTCGGCGGCCAGTCTCACCCTCTCAGACGGGGCCAGCCTGCGCGCGGCGGCGACCTGCGCATTGCGAGCCGCGACGGTCGTGTCGTCCGCCATTCTATGTGACGGTAGTGGACCGGACTGCTTTCGCCAATGCACAGTCACAGTCCTCCCGACCAGGCCACGCCGTACACGGGAATCTCGCCTTTCCTCGTGGGGGTCGAGGCGATGACGCCGGCCGACGGGGTCCCCGGGATCCCGAAGGCGCCGCGCTTCTCCCCCTTGTCCACATTGCGGGTGAGCCACCAGGCCAGCCCTCCTCCGGCAAGGCTGCCTCCGATGGTCGCCGAGAGCCAACCGCGCGTTTTCCCCTGGCTCTGGTTGGGGCTCTGGAAGATGGTGGGGTCCTGGAAGATGAGCGGGCTCGCCGCTGCCGCGCCCACCAGCGCTCCTCCGCCCACGCCCAGGTCGATGAGCACCATGCGCGACGGCGACAGCGTGACCTGCGTGGCCAGGATGCCGGCGCCGACCACCCCGATGGCGGATCCGTAGCCCAACCCGCTGTAGGGCGTGACCGTGGTCGATCCTCGGCCCAGCCATTCGATGGTCCCGCCCATCAGAAGCCCGAGCGCGCCGCCGGAGTGCGCCAGCGTCGCGTCGCCGTCGTCCATGCTGGTGCGGGTCAGCGCCAGCGTCGCCAGACCGATGCCGATGAAGCCGCTGCCCACTCCCCACGAGTACCGGTCGGTCAGCGGCTGCACGTCGCGCCCCGCGGCGATCAGGAACCCCGACGTCGCCGCCCAGCCCGCCCCCGCGGCGAGGTACCAGGCGTCCCCGGTCGACACGTCCCACTCCTCGGCCACCAGCAGCGCCCCACCGATGCCGATGCCCGTTCCCAGCGCGAGCACCGGATAGAGCACCTCGGGATCGGTCTGCGCGCCGGCCGCGCTCTGCAGCGAGAAGCCGGTGAACGCGCCGAACAGCCCGCCGTTGACCGCCAGCACCGCTCTCCCCTGCGAGCGCAACGGCGCCATCACCCCTTGCGTCGTTCCGCGTCCGGCCTCGCGCAGCTCCTGCTCGCGCGCGGCCTGCGCCGCCGTCTCGGGCGTCAGAAGATCACGCAGCATGACCAGGCCGCGCACCCCCACCGATTCGCCCGGGACCGTCTCCACGCGCACGCGCAGCTCGCGTCCGCGCGGGGGCACCGCCACCACGCGCACGACGTAGTCGCCGCCGCCCGCGCTCTCCACGCGCGGGCTCACCACCCACGTCCCCGCGTCGCCGTCGGCGGGCGCGCTCCCGGCCGCCGCCCCCGCCGCGCGCTCGATGAGATCCATATCTCGCGTGTGCCCCTGCTCGGGGCCCGGGTCGGCCACGTACAGAGTGAAGCCCAGGTCCTCCACCGCGTCGCGCAGCGTCGCGTCGAGCTCCAGCGCGCGCTCGTAGAGCGCCTTCTCGGTGGAGAGCGGGCGGTGCAGCCCGCTGGACGCGGGCGCGTCCCCGGCGGGGGTGAGCGTGGGCCACACCACCACGGGCGGCTTCTCGCCGGGGTCGGCGGCCTGCGCGCTGCCGGTGGCTGCGAGCAAGGCGACGAGCACGGCGGACACGAGGAGCACCCACCGTGCCCGATCGGGAAGCGAAGAGAGCTCCATCGGTGTCCGGCTCTTCGGGTAGAGACGACAAGAGCGGTCCGTCATTTTAGAACATGACGATGCCCAGCGCATAAAGGTCGACGACGGTGGTGTCGTCGACCGAGAAGCGGTGGCCGGGCAGGTCGATGACGTCGCGATGGTCCGGGTTGGGGACGCCCTGGACGACGCCGTGGTAGATGCACGGCCCCGCGGCACCCGGGTCGGTGTTGCCGTTCGGCGAGCACACGTCGGCCGCCGTGATGAGGTGCGACTGCGCGTAGGTGAAGTTCCCGCCCAGTGTGAACTTGATGTACTGGCCCGCCTGCCAGGTGGCCGAGGACGAGAGGGTGAGGCTCCCGTAGGCGGCCACCTCGGTGATGCCGGTGAAGTAGACCGCCTCCCCGCCGGCGACGCTCTGGCCGTTGGCTGCCGCGGAATACGCGGAGGGGTTCGGCGTTCGCAGCGAGGTGGCCTGGGAGGCGCCGAGCGCGTCGAAGAGCTCCGAATAGTCGCGCCCCGGCGAGTGGTAAGTCCCCTTGAAGCGGAAGTCTGCGCTGAGGCGCTGATACTGCTCTCGCGCCTCGTACGGGATCACCTCGAGACCCAGCGCGAAGCTGCCCTGGAGCGGCGGGGTGCGGTCGAGGTCCTGCGACACGTTCCACTTGCCGTAATCGCTGGCGCCGTTGGGGAAGTCGGCCTGCACCCAGAAGCCGCTGTAAGGCTCGACGTAGCCGAAGCGGCGCGACCACACCGTGCGGGCGATGATGGAGTCGAATCCGCGGCTGATGCCGGGATCGCGGTTGCCGGGCGACCCGTCGGGGTTGGGGCAAACGTTCGCGCCGTTCACCACCTGGCACGCATGAAGCGGGGTGCCCACCGCCAGGCGCCCCTCGATGCCGATCACCCAGGTGGGCTTGGCGAGGTCGCGCTGCTGGTTGAAGATGGCCCAGTCCAGCCCGGCGGAGATGGTGTCGATGCCGCTGCGCGTGGGGCTGCTGGAAGGCACGCTGAAGAGCTGGCCGCCCGCGGGATCGGCCAGGCGCTGGGCGGCGACCGCGGACGAGCCGTCGAGGTCCCCCAGGCTCTGCGACCAGGCCAGGATGACCGGCACCCGCAGGATGAGCGCCAGGTCGTGATAGATGCCCACGTCGAGACCGAGGTCCAGCGTGGACATCGACGACGAGTACGAGGCGATGTTCTCGGTCGCGGGAATGAAGCCCGCCGGCGATCCCGGCGCCCCCGCCAGGCCGTTCTGGGGGAGCTGCGACTCGCGGCGAATCTTGGCGTTCTTCCAGGACTGGGAGAAGCCGAGGACGATGTTGAGGTCGAAGGGGTCGCTCCCGTCGAAGGCGTCGGCGACCGTGGTGATCTCCGCTGTCTCGCTCATCATCGCCGGCTCGCGCGCGGCCACCGGCTCGTCGGCGTGCGCGTCGCCGGGCGCGCCCGACAGCGCGAGCACTGCCACGAAGCAGAGGCCCAGCCGGCGCGAGGGGCGCATCCGATGGCCCACGCTAACGGCGCGGCGCGAAGCGTGTCAACAACGGTCGAGCGCGTTCACAGGCCGCCGGGCACCCCGCTCCACGCGCTGTTGGCGTCGGCCACCGGTCGCAGCAGCGGCGCCGCCTCGGCCTGCGGCAACGCGCTCACGCGCATCGTGGCCACCGCGCAAGCGGCCCGGGCGACACGACGCGTGGTCACCTGCCGGGTGATGGTGGCGCCATCGGCCGCTCCGCCCGGCGCCATCACTTCCGCGGCCAGGCTGTGGGCGCTCGCGGCCAGGCCCGCACAACGCGCGACCGCCGCCGAGACCGACACGTCGGCCGCCGCCAGGTGCGTCTTGCCGGGCGGGAGCCGCCGCCAGCCCTCCTCGAGCGCCGTCCCCGCGTCGCCGCTGTCGGTCGCCCAGGCGAAGGCCACGCCGCTGGACAGCGTCGCCTCCGCCCCGTGGGGCGTCACCTCGACCGACACGTCCGCCGCGGTGTAGCGGACCACCCCCGACGGCGTGACCACCCACTCCTCCGCGCCCGGCGACTCGCCGGCCCCGAGGGAGCTCTGGAAGCTGCCGCTGGCGAGCCACGACTCCTCCGTGAAGCCTGCGCAGACCCGCACGCGCGCCGGGCCGCGGAACGTGGTTTCGCGCGTGGTGCGCGGATCCCTGGCCACGACCCGGCTGCCGGCGGCGAGGTCGATCCAGTCCTCCGGCGGCGCCAGCTCTTGCCGGAGCAGCGGCGTCGTCGCCCCGTCGGCCCCCGGCGTCTCGATGTGCGCGTCGCCGTCGAGGGTGACCACGCGGCAGGCCAGCAGATGCTGAGGAACCGCGTGAGGCCGGATGGTCGGCCGCACGAGCGCCGACCCGTCGACCGGCCCGACCGAGGCGGTCGTCGAGGGGGCCGGAGAAGGCGCCCGGTCCGGCTCGCATGCGCCGCAGCCGGTCAGGCCGAAGAGCAGGGCGGCGAGGACCTCGCGCACGCGCTACCGCGACAGGCTGGGGGGCGGCGGAAGAATGTCCTCCACGTCGGCCGGGAAGATGTCCGCCGTGATGTCCTCCGCTGCGAGCTCGCGCTTGGCGTTGTGCAGCTGGCTGTTGGTCTGATCCAAGCGGTCGGCCAGGACGCCGAGGAACTGCCACAGCATCTTGACCGCCACCTCGTGCTCCTTGCGCAGGATCTCGAAGAAGTCCGCGCGGCGAATGGCGATGAGCTCCGCCACCCCCACGGCGGTGACGGTGGCCGATCGCGGGACGCTGCGGATGAGCGCCATCTCCCCCACGTGCTCGCCCTGACCGAGGTGGGTCAGCGTCTGGTCACCGCGCGAGACGCGGACCTTGCCCTCCAGCACGATGAAGAGCTCGTCGCCCTTGTCGCCCTCGCGAATCACCACCTCGCCGTCGTTGAAGGCGCGCACTTCGACCGCCTGCATCACGCGCAGGAGCTCGCGCTCGGTGAGCCGCTCGAACAGCGGCATGTGCGCCAGGACGTCGCGCTTGAGCGCCAGACGCCGCGCGCGGTCGGCGTCGGTCGCGCCTTCCTCGCCGACCTTGACCACCAGCGTGGTGATGTTGTCCTTGCCGCCGCGATCGTTGGCCAGGGTGACGAGAGCCTTGACCCCCTCGTCGCCCTCCAGAGAAAGCGGGATGCGGAGCTCCTCGGGGGACTCCAGGTAGCCGTGCAGGCCGTCGCTGGCGAGCACGACGTTGTCGCCCGCGATGAGCTCGACAATCAGCGTGTCTACCTCGACCCGCTCGTAGACGCCGACCGCGCGAGTGATGGCGTTCTTCTGCTGAACCTTGTCGATCTGCTCGCGGGTGAGCTTCCCGCGTTTGATGAGCTCGTTGAAGACGGTGTGGTCTTCGGTGAGCTGCTGGATCTTCCCGCCGCGCGACAGGTAGACCCGGCTGTCGCCCACGTGCGCGATGAAGCCCTGGTGCCCGACCACCAGCAGCGCGCTCAGGGTGGTCCCCATCCCGCGCTTGGCCGCGTCGATGCGAGCCTCCTCGTGGATCTTGGAGCAGGCGCGCTGCACCGCGTGCTCCAGCAGGGCAACCACGTCCCGCGGCGTGACCTTGCTCGTGCCGGTGGCTCCGCTGGCGTAGTCGTCGAGCAGCTCTTTCTCGCGCTTGATCTCCTCGTGCACGGTGCGCACGGCGATGGCGCTGGCCACCTCGCCGGCGGCGTGTCCCCCCATCCCGTCGGCGACGATGAAGAGCGCCAGCTTCTTGTCCACGAGGAAGTTGTCCTCGTTGTGCGCGCGCACCTTCCCGACGTCGGTGGCGGCGTAAAAGCGGATGGAGTCACCGAGGCCCATTCGACCGCGCCATGATGCCAGCTCCGGCTGCGGGTTGGAATGGAGGCCTTCACGCGTCGTCGTCGGTCTCGCTCGCCGTCTCTCGCGCATCGCCGCGCAGGCCTAGGGCGCGCGCCTTCTTGTAAAGGTGGCTTCGCTCGAGATCGAGCGCGCGGGCGGTTGCCGCCATCTGCCCACCGTGGTGGGAAAGCGCCTCCTGAAGGATCACCCGCTCCGCCTCTTCGACCAGGACACGGAAGGGGACGCCTGCGCGGTAGAGGCCCGCCGCTCGGGCCGCGCTGCCGCCCGGCAGACACGTCCGCACGTCGTCGGCGCGGATGGCGTCGTCCGGCGTGAGGATGACCAGCCGCTCGATGAGGTTCTTCAGCTCGCGGACGTTGCCGGGCCAGGAGTAGCTGGCCAGGACGGCGATGGCGTCGCCTTCCAGGCGCATGTCGCGGCGGTCGTTGGAATGGGCGGCGAGTTCGAGGAAGTGGCGGGCCAGCAGGGGAACGTCCTCCCGGTGCGCGCGCAGCGGGGGGATGGCCAGCGGAAGGACGTTCAGGCGATCGTAGAGGTCGGGGCGGAAGCCGCCGCTGCCCTGAGCGGCCAGCAGATCGCGGTTGGTGGCGGCGACCACGCGCACGTCGATGGCGATGGTCTCGCTGCCGCCGACGCGCTCGATCTCGCGCTCCTGCAGCACGCGCAGGAGCTTGGCCTGCATGGCCAGCGGCATGTCCCCCACTTCGTCGAGGAACAGGGTGCCCCCCGAGGCGCGCTCGAACTTGCCGCGCCGCTGCTTGGTGGCGCCGGTGAAGGCGCCGGCCTCGTGGCCGAAGAGCTCCGACTCGATGAGCTCCGAGGGGAGCGCCGCGCAGTTCAGCTTCTCGAGAGGCCCCCGGGCGCGCGGGCTCAGGGTGTGAATGGCGCGCGCCACCAGCTCCTTGCCCGTGCCGCGCTCGCCGGTGACCAGCACGCTGGCCGCGCTCTTGGCCGCGCGCCCGATCTGTTCGACCAGCTTCTTGATGGCCGGGCTCTCGCCCACCATCTCCCCCGTGGCCCCCGCCGCGCGGCGCAGGTCGCGCGCCTCCGCTTCGGCGCGCGTCAAGCGCAGGGCCGTCTCCACCGCGATGAGCAGAGCGTCGGTGTTGAGCGGCTTCTCCAGGAAGTTCAGGGCTCCGACGCGGACCGCGCGCACGGCGGTGTCGATGGTGGCGTGGCCGCTCATCATGATGACCGGCGTATCGGCCTTGGAGCCGCGCATGCGCTGCAGAAGCTCCACCCCGTCGCCGTCGGGCAGCATCACGTCGAAGAGGCAGAGATCGTAGGAGCGCTTCTTCAGCTTTTCCTCGGCGACCTTGATGCCGCCCGCCACGTCGACGCCGTAGCCCTCCAGGGTGAGCGCCTTCTGCAGCGTAGTGAGGATGGAAGGCTCGTCGTCGACGACGAGCAGGTGCGCGCGGGCCATCGCCGGAGTGTAGTCGACCCCGGCATTCATGGCGGGGGGGAGGGTCCCGCTTTCGTGGGATATTCTCTGGCCCCCGGCGTTCGTGCATTCATGCCGGGGGACGCGCGAGACGACTCAGCCCCGCGGAGAAGACCCTCGATGAAGAGAGCAGGGACTCGATGGCTGGCGGCGCTCCTGGGGCTCACCGCGGCCATGGCGGCTGGCCGCGATGCGCGGGCCCATGGCGACGTCGACGTCGACCGACCGGAGCCATCCAGCGCGCAGAGCACCGCGGGGGTCAACGCCGAACCTCGCCCCGACGCGCCGCAGGCGAAGCACGAGGAGCGAGCCTGGGCGACCCTCGACATGGTGCTCGGCTGGGGGAAGGTGCCCTTCGCGGTCCAGAACCTACCCGCCACCGGAGACCCGGCGCTGACCTACTCGCGGTCGGATCGTACCGACGCCGACGTGCAGTCGTTCGTCGTTGCGGCATCGATCGAGCTCACCCATCGCTGGGGCGTGGGGCTTCGTCTGCCCTTCACCTTCGCCGACTTCTCGCCCGACGGGTCGCCCGCGCGGGGGACCAGCTCGCTCGGCAACATCGAGCTGGACGGCGAGATCGCCGCTCCCCTGGCGCGCGACCTGCGCTTGGCGGGCTCCCTCGGTGTCACTTTGCCGACCGCCCAGGGGCAACAAGTCCCCCCCGGCTTGCTGGATCAGAGTGCGGCCTCGACGACGGAGAACGCCTACGACCGCTGGTCGCTCAGCCGCGCCGCCGCCTTCGCGCGCGGCTACGAGGACAACGCGCTCTTCGTTCCCCAGCGCCTCGGCCTCATCCCGCGGATCGGCCTCTTCTACCGCTTCCGTGGGCTGCGCGTCGAGCCCACGGTAAAGGTGGAGAACCTCATCGCCACGTCGAGCTCCCTCCCCGCGACGTACGTCGGCGACGTCGTGGCTGCGCTGCGCGTCGCCTACACGGTCCGCGAGCCGCTCGAGGTCGCGCTGCGCGGCTGGGTGGCCGTGGGCTACGCCGGCACGGCCGACGACCGGACCACCGCCGTCGCGCTGGAGCCCGGGATCGCGCTTCGTCTGGGGTCGCTCCGTCCCTACGCCGGGGTCATCCTTCCGTTGGCCGGGCCTCCTTCGGACAACGGCTTCGTCGGCGTGAGGGTCGGCGTCACGGCCGCGTTTTGACGCGCCGTCTTCCACTCTCCAGCAGACCATTCAAAGCCCCACGGAATCCCGACGGGCGACTCGCCCAAGGCATGGCGGCGTGTAGACTCCGACGACGGAGATGACGCGCACCCGCTTGTCCAGGCAGCTGCAGGCCTCCTTTGTCGTGCTCGCTCTCGCCGGACCGTGGCTGGTCGGATGCGGCGCCCGAGCCGGCGCTCGCGGCCCGGCCATGCACGCCGAGCGGGGCGCGCCGGCGGTGTCGCAGGTGGGCGACGACGCGTTCGCGGGGGCGGTGCACGACCTTCTGCTGAGCGAGCCGAAGACCGCCGAGCGCTCGGTCCGTCTCGGCGCCGTCGAGGCCCGGCAGATGACGCGCGCCGCGATCCGCTTTCGCGCGCACGCTCCGGAGCGAGGGCTGGCCGCCGTGAGCGGAGGGCTCTACCTCGTACGAGTGGGGGAGCCCGCGCAGGGCATTCTCGGCCCCGACGGTCCCGAAGCGTTGAAGAGCGCCGTGCGCGAGCTGGCGGCCACGGGCGACGAAGGACGAGCTCGCGCCATGTACGACCTCTTGCTCCAGGTCGGCGGCCCGGCCGATCGCGCCGACGTTCGCGCGCACATCGACGCGCTGGACGCATGGACGCGTAGCGCCATCGCCACGGGAGGCTCGGTGGCGAGCGCCGGGGGTCTTGAGCGCGTGGCGGTGCACCGGCGTCTTCTCGAGCCCAGCCAGGAGGCGCTGGCCGACGCCGCAGCCGCCACGAGCGAGTGGATCAAACGCGCCGTCGAGCTGCGCGACCGCTTCCGCAAGACGCGCGTGCAGCCGCCGCGCGACGAGGGCTCGGAGGCATGGCGTGCCCTGGAGACCGGCCCGGTCGTCCTGTCGTCCCTGTTCCTGCGTGACGCCGACGTGAGCGGGGCCCTGGCGGCGGTCGATCGCGCGCAAGCGCGCGAGCTCCTCGAGTCGGAGCGGCCGCAGTTCGCCCAGGCGCTCGAGGCCGCGGCGCAGGAGCCGAGCGTCGACCGGTGCATCGACCTGCTGCACCAGCTACGGCCGCTGGCCGGGCGCGAGCCGTCGCACGACGACGAGGACTTTCAGGACGATCGCGAGCTCTTCGGCGCGGCGGCCTTCGGCGTGGCCAGCGAATGCTATCGGCTGGATCCCACGGTTCCCGAGGTGGCGCTGACGCTCGGGGTGGCGCTCGAAGAGCTGGGCATGGCCGAGGCGACTCCGACCGTTCTGGCGGAGACGGTCCGTGCCCACCCCGACGCGCGCGTGGCCAGCGAGGCGCTCGCGCTGTCGCTCGACGCGATGGCGGTCGAGGCGGGCGCAGGGGACCCGGACGCGGCGCGGCGCACCTTCCGCGCGGCGCTCCCTTTGCTGGCGGCGGCGTCGGATCGCACGCTGACCGGAAAAGTTCACCCCAGCGTCGCGCGGGTGCGCGCGGCGATGGGGGAAATCGAGCTCCGCGAGGGACGGATCGAGAGCGCGCGGGCTCTGCTCCAGCAGTCCGCCAAGGAGGAGAAGTCCGGGAGCGTCCTTCTTTCGCTGGCACGCATCGAGTGGCGCGACGGGCACGCGCAAGCGGCGCTCGACGATCTGCGCGACGGCCTGGAGGCCTCCGACGCCGCCCGGGATCCGGCGCTTCGGGGCGAGCTTCTCCTGACCCTCAGCGACGTGACGCACGACAAGGGCGACGCCGCCGCGGCCAGGACGCCGCTGACCGAGGCGCTGAAGGAGCTGGTGGAGTCGCGCAACGTGGCGGACGCCGATTCGCGCGCGCGGGTCGAGCGCGTCCTGGCGCGGGTGCTCGATCGCTTCGGTGCCGTGCAGCCCGCGCAGCGTGCGCTGGAGCGCGCCTACGCGGCGGCCCCAGGCGACAAGCGGCAAGCGACGCAGACCATCGAGCTGCTGATCGGCCGCGCTTTCGTGCGGGCCGACCTGCCGGCGGCGCGCGATGGGCTGCAGCGCGCTCTGGCGGCGGACCTGGCGGACGACGACCTGGTCTATTTCGCACTGTGGGTGCGCCTCCTCGAGCGGCAGCTCCACCTTCCCACCGACGGCACGCCGGACCGCGTCTTCTCCTCGGTGAACGACGACGGGCGCTGGGCCGCCACGCTGGCGCGCTTCGGCGAGGGCAAGCTGAAGGGCGACGAGCTTCTGGCGCGCGCGCAGAATCCCATCCAGAAATACGAGGCGCTCTTCTACTCGGCCATGGATCACCGGGCCTCGGGGGACACCAAAGGCGGCGACGATCTGCTGCGGCAGGTCGTGGCGGGCACCGGGCTGGAGCTCAGCGAGGTCGCTCTCGCGCGCGACATGCTCGACCCCGGCAAATCGCAGGTCGGCGGTCCACTTCCGCCCGACGTGTCGATCCCTTGAGCGCTCCTCACGCCATCCGCCAGGCCATCGACTGGGGGGCGCTCGCGCCGCTGCGAATCCGCGCGCGGCAAGTGGCGGAGGGGGTGTACGCCGGCAGTCACCGGAGCGCGAAGCGCGGGGCGGGCGTCGAGTTCGGCGGCTACCGCGAGTACGTGCCGGGGGACGATCTGCGCTGGCTCGATCGGCGATCGCTGCTGCGTCACGACCGCCTGGTGGTGCGTCAGTTCGAGACCGAGACCGATCGCGCGCTCTGTCTCCTTTTCGACGCTTCGGCGTCGATGGGCTACCGCGGCAAGCAGGCGCCGGCGGCGAAGATGGCCTTCGCGGCGGTGGTGGCGGCGGCGCTGGCGCGTCTGGCCATCGCCAGCGGCGACCCGGTGAGCCTCACCTTCCTCGGCGGCGGCCCGCGCGCGGCGGCGGTCCCGCGCTCGGCGGGTCGCGATCAGTTCGAGCGCATCGTCGCCGCGCTGGAGACGGCCGAAGCGGGGGGCGATGCCCGCGTCGACCCCTCCAAGCTGGACCGCGCCCTGCAATCACTGGCGCGCGCGACGCGGCGCGGAGCCATCGTTGTCTTCCTCAGCGACCTGGTGGATCTGCCCGACGACGCGGCCGAGAGCGTGGCGGCGATCGCTTCGCGGGGACGCGTGCTGTCCATCGTCCAGACCCTCGATCCGGCGGAAGTCGACTTTCCCTTCCAGGGAACGGTACGGCTGCGCGCCCTCGAAGGGGGCGCCGTCGTGGAGACGGACGCCGAGACCACGCGCGATCGCTATCTCGCCGCGCTCGCCGCGCTCACCCGGCTCTGGCAAGACGCCGCGCTCCGTCGTGGAGGCCGATTCCTTCGTGCGACGACCGCCGACGATCCGGTGAGCGTCGTGCGCGCGATCGTGGAGGCCGTCCGGTGAGCTTCCTCAGCACGCTGGCCCTGGCGGTGGCGCTGCTCGTGGTCGCTCCCTATGTGGCTCACCGCCTTCGTCGCCGTCGCGCCGAGGAACAGCTCTTCCCACCGGCGCGACTCGTGCAACCCGCGCCGCCGCAATCGAGGCGCCGCTCGCGGGTCGAGGACCGTGCGCTCCTGGTGACGCGCGCGGCCGCGGTCCTGCTGCTGGCGCTGCTGGGGGCCACGCCCTTCGTGCACTGCTCGCGACTATCCCTCCAGCGCTCGGGGGGCGCATCGGTGGCGATGGCCATCGTGGTGGACGACTCCATGAGCATGAACGCGCTGGCAGGAGACAAGTCGCGCTTCGAGCGCGCGCGCGAGGGCGCCCGCGAGCTCCTCGCCTCGGCCCGCGAAGGGGACGCCGTGGCGGTGGTCCTTGCCGGCGCTCCCGCGCGCGTCGCCCTCGCGGCGACGACCGACCTCGGCGCCGCGCGCGACGCCGTCGATGCGCTCTCCGCGGCGGACCGCGCAACGGATCTCGACGGCGCGGTGGCGCTGGCGCGAGGACTGGTCTCCTCGCTCCCGCAGGTCGACCGGCGTATCGTCGTGCTGAGCGATCTCGCCGACGGCCAGCACGACGGGCCACCGCTGGGCGAGGGGAGCTCTGTCCCGGTCTGGGTCGCGCTCCCCGAGCTACGCGCTCCCGCGGCCGACTGCGCGGCGATGCGCGCCGACCGCACTGGCGCTCGCGTGCACGTCGCCTTCGCTTGCGGCCCGGGGGCGAGCGCCGCGGGACGCGACGTGGCGGTGGAGGACGCCCAAGGAAAGAGGCTGGGCCAAGCGGCCCTCCCAGCGGGGGCCAGCGGGGAGACCATGGTGCTCCTTCCCTCCGAGGATGCCGCGCCCTTCCGCGCTCGGCTGCTGGGGGGCGACGCGGTGGCGAGCGACGACGCGGCGCCGGTGCTCGCCGAGGTGACGCGCGGCGCCATCGCGGTGGTGGCGGACACCGTCGACGAGACGGTGGCTACCGGCGGCGCGCCCATCGTCGAGCAGGCGCTCTCCGCGCTGAAGCTCGACCTCGACATGCGCCCTCTGCCGGCGTTTCCCGATCGCGCCGAGGACCTGGGGGGCGATCTCGGCGTCTTGCTCGACGATCCGCCCGGCTTCACGCCCGAGCAGCGGCACGCGCTGGGCGCGTTCCTCGACGGCGGCGGGGTGGTGCTGGTGGCGCTGGGTCCCCACGCGGCGGCCGCCCCGCTAGGCGCGTCGCTCGAGCCGCTCCTCGGCCACGCAGTGACCTGGGGCGAGACCAGGTCCACGGGCGGCGACCCAGCGAGCGCCATCGGCCAGCTGGCCGAGCCCGCGCGCAGCCTGGCCGAGCTCGGCGCCACCCGCCGTGCCACCCTCGCTCCGGAGGACGTGACCGCCCTGGAGCCGCTGGTGAAATGGACCGACGGCGCGCCACTGGTCGCTCGGCGCGTCATCGGCCGCGGCGAAGCGTGGATGGTCACCTTGCCCTTCTCCGTCGACGAGAGCGATCTCGCACTCCGCCCTGCCTTCCTGGCCCTGCTCGATTCGTGGGCCCGCTCGGCGCGCGAACGCGCGGCCCCCAAGCGCAGCGACGTGGGGACCGTCTGGGGGTTCCCGGGGGCGCGTGCCGTCGAGGTGGTGGGCCCTCGTGGTCCCATCGCGGTATCGCGCGAGCAGGGCGTGGCGCGCGTCCTCCCGCCGCTCGTCGGGGTCTACCGCATCACGGTGGACGGCAAGGCCGAGACCCGTGTCGCGGCCCCCGTGTCGCGCGAGCTCGACCTGCGTCCACGCGCCGCCGCCGCGGCCACCGGCGGGGAGGGAATGGGCGAGCGGCGCGCCTCGGTGGACATCAGCGGTCCCCTGGCGCTGGCCTTGCTTGCCCTGGTGGCGGCGGAGATCGCCCTCCGTGCCTGGTCGAGGCGCAAGGTCGAAGCCCTCGCTTGACCAAGGATGGACGAACGGAATCGCTCCTCGTGCCCGTCGGCTGGGGCGGAGCCCGCGAGTGCTAGTCTCGGCCTTCGATGATGAGGATCGCACCGCAGGCCGTTCTCGCAGCCCTCGCCGCACTTGCCATGGGCTGTCATGGGGCCGGCCCCTACGGTCATTCCCCGCGCTACGTCGAGCTGAGCGACGAGACCACCGCCGCGGCTGGCGCCCGCGACTACGACCCGCTCATGGTGCAGCGCCAGCCCGAGGCGTGGCGCAAGGGAACGGTGAGCCTGTTCGGCGTCGTCGAGAGCCGCGCCGCCGGTCCGGGAGGCCAGGCGCTGCTGAAGCTCTCGGTGCGCCGACTCGAGCTGCGGAACCTCTGCGAGAGCAACCTGGACGACGACTCCTGCCGCGTCACCGTCAGCGACAAGGACTTCGGCGTGGTGTGGGCGCTGGCGCAGCTGCGTGGCGACGACGACGTGGGACCGCGCTCGGTGGGTCAGCGCTCGCTGCTGCGCGTGGTGGGCACCCTCGGGCAGGACGTCTCCCCCGCCGACGGATCGCCCATCCTGCGCGCGCGCTGGTTTCGTCACTGGCCGGTTTACTTCTACGTCACTCGCGCCAGCGCGCGCGACATGCGCCAGTGAGACCGGTCACGTCAACGGAGTCGAGGAACTAGCGCGTGCTCGTCTGCCATGCCGACGGAACGCTCCGCCTCCCCGCGCTGGCCACGGCGCACTCGCACGCCTTCCAGCGCGCCATGCGCGGGCGCGCGCAGCGTCCCGCGCGGTCGACGGGGGACGATTTCTGGACCTGGCGCGGACAGATGTACGCCCTCGCCGCGACGCTGACGCCGGAGTCGATCCACGCCACCAGCCTCGTCGCCTACCGCGAGCTCGCACGAGCCGGCGTGCGTACTGTCGGGGAGTTTCACTACGTGCATCACCAGACGGACGGGAAACCCTACGACGACCGCACCGTCCTGGCCGACGCCGTGATCGGCGCGGCCAGGCAGGCTGGACTGCGCATCGCCCTGCTCCGGGTGGCCTACCAGCGAGCGGGCGCGA
>Ga0302326_10003149_pt1 | contig 39146 bp, 25 predicted proteins | sample Palsa_T0_3_FD_202264 | JGI IMG/M metagenome (GOLD analysis project Ga0302326, IMG submission 202264) | Peat permafrost microbial communities from Stordalen Mire near Abisko, Sweden - Palsa_T0_3 | ecosystem: Environmental > Terrestrial > Soil > Palsa > Peat permafrost | place: Sweden: Abisko... | reverse complement strand
GATTGTCCGCCGTCGGGGTGATTCCCCTTCACGCAGCCCCCCGAGGAGCCGCCCGCGTCCGGCTCGCCCGAATGGGAGTCTTTCGACGCAGATTGTCCACAGGCAAGGGCCAGACACGAGGCCAGGGTGGCGACTGCCCCTATCACCCACAAATTCCATCGTTTGTCGTTCATGTTGCACTTCCCGGGGCGGGGGCGGACTCAGGTACCTTGGTTGCTCGGTATTGGCCTCAGATCATCTCCGAGGGCACAGTCACCGTTCCCGCTCCGTTGATGCCGTACGCGCGAGGAACGAAGCGGTTCCGCTCGTTGCCCGAACTGCTGAAGCCGCCTCACCACAATGTTCTCTACACCACTGGCGGCGCAGGTAAAAGTAGGAAAGTCAACGTGACAAACGCCTGATGGACGGTCGCGCAGCGTCCAGTCTCACTGGAACGCGTCCCATGCTACTGCCCATCCGCGGCACGAAGCGACGGAATCCGCCGGTTACGCCCAAGCCAGGAGGCGCCGCCGATCGCTCGAGCGTCGCTTCGGGCAGGCTCCTGCCGCCCGGCGTCGTGAAAGCAGTCAAGCACAAGCGCGCGTGGGGGAACACCCGAAATCAGTGCGGGTACAGCGGATCGACGGCCTCCGCCCAGAGGCGGTTGATCGCCACCACCCCCTGGTCTGTAGGGTGAACCCCGTCTCGAAGCTGGTCCGGGTGAGCCAGAAACCAGGCGTACAGATCGGGACCCCGCGGCAGGCCGTAGATTGAGCGAAGCTCCTCGATGACGCGGTTGAACTCGGGGATCTCGCGATGTTGACCGTCCGTCGCGAACGGGATGCTCGCGAGGATCGGGACGCGCCCCGCCTCGCGGATGCGTTCTACGATTCGCTGCATGTTGGCGCGAAAGTGCATGGTATCTCGGGTGTTGCCTGCGGCATCGTTCGTGCCGTAGGCGACTGCCCAGAAGTGGACGTCCCGGTTCTTCGCGAGCCAATCGTCGATGTGGGCGGCGCCTTGATCGCTCTTGTCGCCGCCCGTACCGCCATCGATCATCGCCGGGAAGTAGCCCGGATGCCGCTTCTGGACCCAGGCCGCGAAGCTCGGCTGGTGTTCCGGAGTGCGGCTGAATGCCATGGCTGTTATGCTGTCGCCGAGGAAAAACCATGTGTCCTTCGCGCCCGAGGACACGTCGTGCAGGTCGATCTCGCTGACCTGCACTCCATTGGGGCTCGGATCGGGCGTTCGCGTAACGACGAACTTGACCCACCGTTGGCCGGTGAACTCGAACGTTTTCGCTTGCCCGTGCACCGAGACGACGACCACGTCCGCCGCGAGACGCCACGATCCATTGGCTCCGTCCGTCGAGTCGGCCGATGTCTCGATCCGATAGGCTCCGGGGCTCCCGTAGTCCGTCTCCTCGTAGTTGAAACTGCCGGAGCTGCACCAATTGAGGAGGAGGGCATGTGGCCCAACGCCCACGTCGATCGCCACCCACGCGGGCTTCTCTGGCACGGGCCTGCCGGCGGTCCAAGCAGATGCGTAATCGCTGTCGTTGACCTTCCGGGCATCGGAAAACGGAAGCGACGACAAGCCGACGACATGCTTCGAACGCGACACGATCGGATTTGGGGGAATGCCCTCATCCGCACGTGGCATGCCTAGGGGCCACACGCTGGTGAGGGCGAAGGCGACGAGGCCTACGCGCAGACGGAGGCTACGCACGCTCACTGAGGCACTCACCGTGTTGGCCTCGCAGCGAGCATTGCGGGTCGCGTAGCCACGTGATCGATCGGCGCAAACCGTCTCGAAGCGCGAAAAAATCCTTGCCCACAATTCGAACAATACGGGCTTCTCCTGGAATCATGGACGATACGACCGGCGGAACAATAGCGCATGACGGGCGGCAAGGGCGAGCGGCAACCCGGATGGGAACGGTCGGGTAGCGCGGGCATTCGAAGTTGCCCCGGCGCCGGGGTCGTGCCGTTCGACGCGCACGCGATTCTCGACGACACTGAACCCGCGGGGCGTCCAGATGCAAACCATCCAAACCCAAGAGCACCTTTCGGACCACGCTGACGCGAGTCCTCAGGGAGACGTCACGGCGCCTTGCGAGCGTTTCCAGGCGCAGGGGTGCGTCCACCGGCCCAGTCGATGACGTTGCGCTCGCACCGTCCCCGCCTTGGCGCCTGCTGGATCGCGCTGGCCGTGGCGCTCGTCGGTCCGGGCTGCCCGAGCGCTGCGCCGCGCGCCGCCGAGACGTCGACCGTTTTCGCCACGCCCGCAGCCACGCCCGCGGTCGGGACGCAGCCGGCGGCCCCCGCCCTAGGCGCCCCGACGCCGATGCGGATCGGATGCGACGCGCGGCCTGTCGCGATCAGCCCGTTCATCTACGGAGTCGCAGTCACGGGCGGAGCCACGGACGACCTCACCCACTTCCCGGCCGAGATCGGGGCGACGATCCGACGTTGGGGCGGGAACCGCTCGAGCCGCTACAACTGGGAAGGCCATTTCGACAACAGCGCGTCCGACTGGTTCTTCGAGAACCACGGCGCCGGTGACTGGGCGCAGTTCATCTCGACGAACAGCGCGCAGGGCAAGACCAGTGCGCTCAGTCTCCCGACGATCGGGTGGGTCGCGAAGGACGCCTCGTCGTATTCGTTCCCGGTCTCCGTCTTCGGGGCCCAAGCGCACACCGATCCGTATCATCCCGACGCGGGCGATGGCACCACGACCTCGGGCACCAGGATCGACCCCGGGCCTCCCAGCCGGACCAGCACGCCGGCACCGCCCGAGTGGGTGAAGCGCTGGGTCGAGACCGTGCGGGCCGCCGAAGCCAAGACCGGCAGCCGGAGCACGCGCGAGTACATCCTCGACAACGAGCCGATGCTCTGGAGCGCCACCCACCGCGACGTGCACCCCGACCCTCTCGGCTACGACGAGCTCCTCGATCGGACGATCCGCTATGGCGAGGCCGTGCGCGCGGCCGACCCGGAAGCCCTCATCGCTGGCCCCGCTGAGTGGGGATGGTCGGGCTACTTCTTCTCGGCGAAGGACCTCGCGCCGGGCGCCATCGGCAGACCGGATCGCAGGGCCCACGGGGGCGTGAACCTCGTCGAGTGGTACCTTAGCAGCCTGCGCCAGCGAGAACAGAAGACGGGCGTGAGGATCCTCGACGTCCTCGATCTGCACTACTACCCGCAGGCGAGCGGCGTGTACTCGGACGCCTCGGACCCCAAGACTGCGGAGCTACGGCTGCGGTCGACGCGCAGCCTGTGGGATCCGGACTACGAGGACGAGTCGTGGATCAAGGATCGCGTGCGGCTCCTACCTCGAATGAAGGAGTGGGTGGAGAAGAACTACCCGGGGCGCGGCATCTCGATCGGCGAGTGGAACTTCGGCGGCGAGAAACACATCAGTGGCGCGCTCGCCACGGCCGAAGCGCTGGGACGCTTCGCGCAGTTCGGTGTCGCGTCGGCGTTTTACTGGACGGTACCACCGCCCGGCTCGGCCAGCGCCCAGGGCTTCGCCGCCTACCGGAACTTCGACGGGAAGGAAGGGCACTTCCTCGACTGGTACATGCCGACCACGACGCCCCCCGGCGTCTCGCTCTTCGCGTCCCGCGACGACGAGGGGGAGCACGTCGTCGCGGTGGCCATCAACATGCTGGCGGAGCCACGCCTCGCCGAGGTGTACCTCGGGGGCTGCGGCGCCATCGCATCGGTTCGGGCCTACGTCTACGCGGATGGATCGACCGGTTTCGTGGCGGCAAGGGCGCCGGCTGGCGGAACGGCGGGCATCGCCCAGTCGCTACCCCCGTGGTCGATCACGGTGCTCGACGTCCGGCTCGCCCAGCCGTTGCCAAAGCCGTAGGGGGGCCGTCGGCCGGCCAATAATCTGGCTACAGCGCCGCGCGCCTGTCGCGGAGCGCACGCACCAGGACCAACAGGAACTTGGGGTCCTGTACGAGGTAGCGGCGCCACAGGCGGCGCGGCTCGCGCGAGAGCCGGAAGATCCACTCCATCCCCGCCGTGGCCATCCAACGCGGGGCACGCGGAACTGTCCCCGCCACGAAGTCCAGCGACGCGCCCACCCCGAAGAAAACCATGGGCTTCATGTCATCGCGGCAGCGATCGATCCAGATTTCCTGCTTCGGCGCGCCCAGGGCCACGAACACCAGGTGCGGGCGCGCATCCCTGATGGGGGCGAGCACGCGCTCTCGAGCCTCGGGCGGGTCGTCGGTCCCGATACGAGCTTCGTCGATGCCGACAACCTGTAACGCGGGCAGGCTCTCGCGCAGCTTGTCTCGGGCGACCCTGGCCACACCCGGCGCGCCGCCGAGGAAGTACACGCGCCATCCCCGCGCGGCCGCCCGCTCCAGGATCCGCGGGACGAAGTCCGAGCCGGCCACGCGCTCCGGCAGCACTACGTCGAACAGCCGCGACGCCCAGACGACCGGCGTCCCGTCCACGATCGAGAGGCTCGCCCGGGCGTACGCGCTACGCATCCGGGAGTCCTCGCTCGCGATGACGATGTGGTCGACGTTCGGAGTAAAGACCGCGCCACCCTCGCCCGCATCTACCATGCGCTCCACCGCGTCGAGGGCCTGTCCCATCGTCACGGCGTCGATCGGCACCGGGCCGAGCACGAGACGAGGCCCGTTCACGGCTCGACCTTGGAAGACGGCTCCTCCCCGTCACGGGCCGTCCGGACCCACTCCTGGCCGTCCCCAGCGGCGCCCGTGGCTGCGGATCCGGTCAGTTTTTTCCCGCGCGCGGGTCGGAGGGCCAGGATCACCTTCCAGACCATGTAAACCGGCGCCCATATCAAGTCCAGGACCCCTCGCGGGCCCACCTTCGCCAGCCACAGGCCGCGCGCCACGTACGTCGCGAGGCAGCCGAGCGCAAGCGCCCAAGGGAACAGCGCCCACCACGCGCCGCGTCCCGACAGCACCCACGCCGCCGCCGCCCCCGCACCGACCACCGCGGCAAGCACGACGTACGTCAGCGGCGGGACGAGCAGATCCGCGGCGAGGTCGAGCAAGAGGAGGCTCGGCCTGGAGAGACCGCCCGCGAGGAGCTTGCCAGCGTGGCGGCGGGCGAGCCCCCACCGGCCCCCCTCCCACCGCCGTCGCTGGCTGCGCGACGCCTTCTCCGAGGCCACCATCTCGCCGAAGACCTTCGCCTCCCCCGCGTAGACCACGCGGTGGCCCGCCATCCCGAGGCGGATACCGTACTCGACGTCTTCTACGATCGAGTAGGCCTGATGGGGCACATCCCGCAGAGTCGTCGCCGCGAACCCCATGCCGTTGCCGCGGAGGCCGGCCGACACGCCGAGGCGCTCGCGCGCACGCGAACGGACGTCGTGGAAGAGCGTGAAGCCGATGTGCATCAGCCGCGTGCGCCACGAGGCCTCGCGGTTCGCCACCGCGTACTCGGCCTGCACGGCCGGGGCGCCGGCGCGAAACCGGGCCTCGAACGCGCCAAGCAGATTCTGCGTCACGGTGGAGTCCGCATCCACGACGACCACGGCGTCGGCGGCGCCCTCCGCGAGCGAGCGCTCGAAAGCGAACCCCAGGGCGTATCCCTTGCCCCGCCTCTCCGGATCGGCCCGAACGAGCACGCTAGCGCCGGCCTCGGCCGCGCGCTCGGCCGTCGCGTCGCTGCAGTTGTCGGCCACGACGATCACGCGGCGCAGCTCCGCTGGGTAGTCGACGGCCATGAGGCTGCGGACCGTCGCCGCAATACCCCCCTGCTCGTCGTGCGCCGGAACGACGATGTCGAATCGCATCGACGGCGGGCCCTGCACCGGTGGTGGAGGGACCTCCGAAGAGAGGAGCGCAAGAGCGGCAAGGTACACGGCCCACGCGCACACCGGCAGCGCGAGAACCGCTACGACCACGTTGAGCGCCTCGATCACCGCCATCACGTCCCGACGCAGGTCAACTCGCCCGGAGCTTCCCGCTCAATCATCGGCAGTATCCTATCAGCGCCTGCAGCGTGAGCGAAGAGAGCGACGCGCCCCGACGCGTCCCCGGCCTACTCGGCGGCCGCGTCGGTCGCGGTCGCTACGTCGGCCGTGGCATCGACCAGGCCGGAGGCCTCAACGGCAGATGCCTCGGAGATGTCGCTGGGACCTCCGCCGTCCGCGTCCGCGCGGACGTCCCCGTAGGCCGCCCCGTCGACCGGGACAGTCGCATCGAGGCCCCCGTCCGAATGATTGAAGGTCTCGACCGTGCAGCCCAGGAGCCACGCGCAAGCGAGCGCCGCCCCTCGAAGTGCGATCCCCTGTTGCATGGCCATACTGTTGGAGTTCTGGTACGGGGCTCTCGTAGCAGTTCGAACCGATCACCGGCTTCGAGGAGCAACCGAACGACGCAGGCGGCGCGGGCTCCGCGAAAAAGCGCTCGTCGCATAATGAATCATGATTTCTCGAAGTCGAGCTTGGGATTCGAGTGGAGTAAACGTGTGATCGGCGCCGTCGACAATCTTGAAGTGGAAGTTCGTCCGGCCACGCATCTTTCGCGCGTTCGTTCCCAGGTGCCTTTCGACCATGTCGAGCCCGCCATCGTTGAAGCTGAAAAGTAGAAGCGAGTCGACACCTCGGTCGGACAGGGAACGAAACTCGCGCGCGATGTCCGACAGGGGCTCCGCCTGGGCTCGCACTTTCGCCGAAAGGCTCTCGAGGGCGCTTTTGGCGCGCGCTATCGTCCGATCTCGCATGACCGTCGCGACCAATCGCACATTGATCTCTCCTCGAACGGCGCGTCGCCACGTCGAGGGGTCGAACAGATTGCGGACGTAGTAACGCGTCGAAAGAACGTTGCGGCGTGCCGAGGGCAAGGTCGGGTCACCCTCCTTCCAGTGGAAGGTCTGCGAGTTAATCAAGACCTGACCTACGGCGCGGGAGTCCTCGAGGCACGTAAGAAACGCGAGGTAAGCACCCGAGCAAAGCCCCACCATGACGAAGGAATCGACCCCGTACAGCTCCTGCATCAGGTTCATGGCAACCTTGATGTCGGGAACGGAGTCCTTGGAGAAAAGCCTGTTCTCCTGGGTCCCGGGCGCCGCTTTGCTGTCACCGAGGCCGGCGACGTCGAATCGGAAGCAGAGGTAACCGAGCGGCGCAAGCGTGCGTGACAGCGAAACGTACATTCGATTGGGGCCAACATGGTGATTGGCGCCCACGTTCAGGAAGAGGAACGCGGGCCGGCCCGGGAGCAGATCTTGGTCGACGGGCTCCGTCACGATTCCGACGAGACTGCCCGCCGCACCAAACCGTATGGCACGTTCGCGTACACGGGGATGTCTGGTGCTGCCCGGTGTCGTCAACAAGGCAAGCGACTCCAACGTGCTCGGCGGGGGACCGGGGTCGATCGGTTCGCGTGATTGGGCGATCCAGGCGACCATCTTGTCGAGCATGTCAGTCGGAACCACGGCGTCCTGCGGATCGTCGCGCATCAACGCGCCATAGCCAGGCTCGGCGGCGACGTCGACGTTGGCGCCGGCTTGGCGGAGGTGTTGCGTCAGGCGGGCTTCGGTTCCCGTCACGTCGTCGCGCGGGATGATGAGCACGCGCTTTGCGAAGGGCCCCTGGCGCGCCATGACATCGAGCAGAGAGACGGCCGAAACGGTCTGCCTGTCGAACGCGCATCCAGCCGCCTCTTCCCAGCCGTCGGGCGGCGGGCGGCTGGTGTCGAGATCCCGCTGCCGTATCATGCGAAGTGCACGCAGCTCTCTGAGAAACTCGCGTCCCGAAGAAAAGGGCGCCCAAAGGATCAAGTCATCGATACGGCCCTGATCGGCCGCGGCGCAGCACGCCAGGGTCGCTCCAAAGCGAAGGCCGAAGAGCACGACGGCCTGAACGCCCGAGCGGAGCCGGAGCTCCGAGACGGCGGCGTGGATGCTCTGAAGCCACGCACCGACTCGCCCGAGATCGTCCGGGTCCCCCGACGAGTCGCCCGTGCCGTGGTAGTCGAACCGAAGCGCGGGAATCGCGTTCTCAGCAAGGCGTTCAGCCAGGTGGCGATACATCCGGTGGGAGCACATCGCTTCGTAGCCGAGCGGGCGGCACAGCACGACTCCGACGTCGCGCCTCATAGGGCCGGACGGCGCGTGGTAGAGCCCAAAGAGAGCTTGGTCGGGCGGGCCGAATACGATCGGCAGCGGATCAGGGGGCGATGTCGTCGCGGCGGGATTGGGGGGCGATGTCATCTCCCCGTTCGCAGGTTGGCTCGTCACGGCTTCAGGGGCCATCTTAACAACTTTGTTACTGTACCTTATACCCAAAGGCGACTGCGCACGCCCTCCGGCCACGATGATGGGACCATCCCGTGCGTCTTGAAGAGCGCCATGACGCACCGCTCCAAGCCGAATGCGACGCAGGCCGTCTGGGCGAGGCCTCCCTTGGGCAACTTGAGGCCGAAGAGCTGGCCGAAGTGGTCCTGGTGGTAGTTGAAGGAGCAGATCGCGGTGGGCTGCTCCTTGGAGATGACCGGAACCAGTCCCTCGAACTTGAGCTTTTGCTCGAGCTGGTTGCCCACCAGCATTCGCCCGAGTCGGCCGAAGAACGGATCCGCAGCCACGTCGCTTGTCGCGGGCAGCCCTAGAGAGTGCAGCAAGTCGAGCCCCCGCTGGTGCCACATGTCCCGCCACGCCACGACCACCTCTGCGGTTCCGATCCGGACGAACTCGCGCATGCGAAACGACTGCATTCGCGTGGGCTCCGGGGATGGCTCGTGCCTGAATACCCAGTTTTGAATATCGACCAAGTGACCGGTCTCGGAAATCGTCCCCGTGAAGCTTGGATAGACCGGGTAACAGGCCGCGGGGGTAAGGACGACGTCGGTCATCGTCTGCCATTGAGCCCAAGGGCGGCCCGCATGGACTGCCTCGCGCAGCTGGATATGATCCGCCTCAGTACCCGTGAAGCTGAAGACGCTGCCCGCCAGCTGAGGGAACGAGTCGAGGTATTCGCTCTTCTCGAAGACCTTGCGGTCCAGCGTAGGCGGAAACCTCATCACCTCGGCGCCATCCGGGGCCGCCGCTCGCGAGAGTAACGCGTCGAAGCGGTGAAGCACGTCCTCAAAGACGGTACCGCGGCCGAAGACGCCGGGAACGCTCGTCGGGATGATTAAGCGGTTCTTCACCAGGTCGTCGTAGAAACCCTGAGACGAGAAGCCTTCGGCCATGATTTCCTCAGTCGTCCTTGAGCACCAAGAGCATCGTCGCGTTCGTCGCGTAGATTCGATCGTTGGCGATCATTAGCACGGCGGAATAGGCGTCGCGCAGGTGGCGCCCGACCGCGAACTTCGAATCATTTTTGTAGCCCATGATCCCGCAGGTCTGCAACGCCTCCTGCACAATCTCGACCACAAGCTGGGACGACGAGACTTTGAGGTTGTTCATCTTCAGAGCGAAGGCGACGGAGGACAGGACTTCGGTCTCGTGACCGGAACCCCGCAGGGCCTCGCATTCGCGGGCGGCGTGTTCCACGTTGGTGCGCATCGACTGGAGCAAGCTCGCTCCCCTGGCGAGGCGCAGGGCCGCGTGAGGCGTCGTCCCGGGCTTGGCGCGGGCCTGCGCGCGCACGAATGCGCGCGCCCTGGTCATGGCGGCCTTGGCGATCCCAAGCCAGCAGCTCGCCCATAGAATGTGCGAAAATGGTACCATCGTTTGGCTCGCGATGTCCGAGAACGGCGAGGCCAAGATCTGATCTACGCCACCCCTTGACGTCATCTTGAACGGGGGGCTGCAGGTCCCGCGCATGCCGAGAGCGTCCCACGCGCCTTTCTGCTCGAGCGAGTAGTCCGCCTTGCGAACGAGCACGAGGGACTGATCGCTATTGGGGGCTTCGGGCGAGCTCCGGGCGGTCACGAGCAAGTCGTCCGCTTGCTGGCCATACGAGATGGTGGAGGCGTCCTTAGCGAGCGTGAAACGATCGCCTTGGCGTTCGACGCCGCAGAGGCTCGTTCGCATCTCGCCTCCGACGCCTACCTCCGACGTAACCGACGCGATGAGGTTCTGCTGCGCGACAATCGTGGCGAGGTAGGAGCGAAAGTATGGCTGATCCAGCCCGTGCCGAACGATGCACGCGAGCTGAATATGGTGCATCGCAAACACCATGGCCGCGGACGAGCAGTGCTGGGCGAGCGCCTCGCACATATCCGCAAGCTCGACCAAGCCGCACCCGAAGCCACCGAGATCCTCGGGGATACAGGCGCTCATCATCCGCGCCGTTCTCAAGGCGGCGAACGTCTCGTGAGGAAACCGCCCTTCGCGGTCGACCCCGTCGGCCGCCGGCCCAGCAATCTCGGCGGCTATGCGGCGTACCGCTTCGACATGAATCCCAGTTTGCCCCACGGTATTAATCCTCTCTACAGGCACGGAAGTCAGCGATTTGCCGTCAATTCCTTCACGGCATCGCGAATCGAGGCGATGCTCTCAAAGACACTCCGTTTGAGCATTCGGTCAGGGAACTCGATATCGAAGGCCCGTTCGAGGGCGAGCATGACGTTGACGCTCGCTTGCGACGTCATACCCGCGGCATAGAGGTCGTTCCGTTCGCCGCAGGTCGCCGCGTCGACCGAAAGGCGGCCGTGCTCCTTCAGAACTGCGCGAATCTCGTCGATCATGGTCACTGCATCTTCCGTGGGCGCTTGTACCGTCGCAGGATGCCGAAGGAGACGCCGCTCGGGGAGGCCGCGATGGGCCTTGCGCCAAGAACGACGGCGATAGCGTACGCACCGTCGTGACTCAAGCTCACGTCGAGATGGACCACGCCGCGGCGGTCGGCGAGCCGGCTCATTTCCCCGTGAAGTCGTAGCGCGCACGAGCCGTCGGCGCGGCGCAGAACCTCGATCGAGCGCCAGTCGAGGGGGTCTTCGGCGCTGCCACGCAACGCCTTGAATGTGGCTTCTTTTGCGGCAAATCGGGCAGCCAAATGCGGCGCTGGGGCTCGACCTTCGGCGGTGCAGTAGGCGACCTCAGCCGGCGTGAACACGCGTCGCAGATAGTGATCACCGAAACGGTCACACGCCTGGGCCACGTCCGCCACCGAAACGACGTCTACACCTAGAAACGCACCGTGCCAACCCAATGCGGCAGGGACGCGCTGGACCATCCAGGAATGCTAGACAAGGACGCGCGCGAAGTCTACCGAGTGGCCCCGGAAGCGACCGGCCCAAAGCCCCGCGCGGGTTCTCGCGCGGGCCGTTACGGCAAGCCGACGTTGGGGTATATGGTGGCGACCCATGGCCCGATGGCTGCTCGACCGTTCGAAGGTGATCTGCCGCGCGATTGCCTATCTGGCCGCGTTGCTGGTCGCCGCTCCCGTTGTCTATCACGTATCACGCGGGTCACTCGCGTACCTTGGGCTCTTCGAGGACGACTACTTCTTCTACGCGATAGTCGCCGACAACCTTGCGAGCCTGGGTCGTCTGACGTACGACCACTCGTCGCTCACGAACGGATTTCACCCCTTATGGCTGGTCGTTCTCTTCCTCGTGCGCCTCGTGGCCGGAGGAATGAACAGCGTCTTTTACGTTATGCTCGCGGCGCTGTTCGTTGGCTCGATGGTGGCCACTTACGAGCTCTCGCGAGCGTTCGCGCGCTCGCTCGGGGCGTCGGCGGACCTCGCCCCGGTGGTGGCGCTCGCGTACGCCGTCCCTGCTGACATCATCTCTCGCTCGGGGATGGAGACGGCGGTCGGCATTCCACTCTTTCTGTGGCTTTTGCTGGAGATCACGAAGACCGAGTCCGTCACGCCGCGGCGCGCCGCGCGCCTCGGTCTGATCGCGTCGCTCGCCGTGCTGGCGCGCATCGATATCGGGATGTTCGTGGTCCTCTTGGGTGCCGCGTGGCTGGCGCTTGCGCGACCGCGGCTTTCCACAGCATGGCGAGCGGCGCTCGCGTTCTCGGGCGGAGGCATCATGGTTGCCATCTACCTGATCCTCAACGTGATCGTGTTCGGCTCCCCTTTCCCGATATCGGCCCTCGCCAAGCAGCTCGTGGTCCGAGCGGGGTTGAACGTCCGCTACTTGTGGGCAGTCGCGTTTCATACCGAGTTCGGACCAACCGCGGGCATCATTTTGGCCGTCGGTGCGTGGGCCGCCTACGCGCTCTGGCGACGCGGGGTTACCCCTGATGCGAGCAGCACCGGGAGTCCGCGGCCGGCTGCCCTTCTGGTGGGCGCTCTCGTGCTCTGCTTCACCGGAGTCTTCTTCTTCGTGAACGCACTGAGCGGTTGGATCTACTTTGGCTGGTACGGCTACCCCCTTGTACCCGCGCTCGTCACGGCCTTGACCCTGACCGGCGCGTGGGCGGCGTCCCGCGTGGCGCCGCCCTCACGAGAGCGCGTGGCTGCGGTCCTGGTAGCCGCCTGCGCGGCGTCCGGCGCGGGCCAGGGACTTTACTACTTCATCACGCACGGCCCGCTCTGGACAATCCAGGACGACGGTTTGCTCGCCACGGCCCTTGAACTTGCCGATCGACTACGCGACCGTAAGGGGGTCTTCGCCATGGGCTCGCTAGGAGCCTTCACTGCCTACGTCACGCGCCAGCCGTTCGTCCAACTCGAGGGCCTCGTCTGCGACCGCGCGATGATCGAACACATCCGCCACGAGGACGATCTGGGCCCTGTCCTGCACGAATACAACGTCGATTACCTCATCGTGACGTTGTCCAACGCAAAGATGGAGAAGCACGACGGTTGTTACGTGATCGCCGAACCGCATGCCGAATGGGCTGGCAAGCGCGTTGCGAAGATGCACGGCGACATCTGCGCGGAGCCGATCGTGTCATTCGAAACGAGGTCGCCCGAGCGCCCCTGGTCGATGTTCAGCACGCTGAACACCTTCGTATTCGACGTTCGGAACGCGAAGTGGAGGGCCGGAGGTTGAGAACATCGGAGGGTTGATACCTTGACTGGCTTTGTGGGTCCGAAAGCGCTCTCCCGCGTCCCGGAGGGTCGTGTGGCTGGTCGCGGCGCTCCCGGCCGCGGCCACTGCGGGCGGGATCTTCTACGCGGCATCGCATCGTCCGAACCATCCCGACAAGCCCGTGGACGCTCCGAGCGCGACCGCGGCCCCTCCGCTCCCGGCGGCACCCACGGTGCCCAACGAGCAGCCCACGAGCAACGAGAAGCCCATCGCGCCGCCAGAGGACTAGAGGCTTCCGCCTCCCCGCTCGCAGCCTCGATGAGGCAGCCGGGGGTCCAGCTTCCCGACCCAGGTCGCGAGCTTCCGGACCCAGGTCGCGAGCTTCCGGACCCAGGCCCTCGTCCTCCTGGCTGCCGTGCAGACGGGCGGGGCACCCCCGGTTTTTTCCGCGTCAGCGCCGCGGTCGGGCCGCGGCGCGCTGATCGCGCCTATGCTGCATCGCATCGCGCCGGAGCTGCGCGCGGTCCTCGCCTTCCTTCCTGGCCGCTTCGTCGCCTGGCGCGCCCGCCACGGACGCGGTGGCGAGCGACCGCGCCGTCGGATACTGGAACATCCGCACGAGCGGAATCGGTCGCTCGAGGAGCGCGCGGAGCTTCACGCTAGCCTGGACGAGGATGAGCGAGTTCGCGCCGACGTCGAAGAAGTTGTCGTCGACCCCGACGTCGAGTCCGACCAACTCCTGCAAGACGGTGACGATGGCGCGCTCGACCTCGTTCGTCGGCGCTTCGCGAGGCGCGGCGCGCTTCTCGTCGCGAACTCTCTCGGGCGCGGGAAGCGCTCCCCGGTCGACCTTTCCGTTCGGCGTCAACGGGAATGCGTCGAGCACCACGAAGGCTCCCGGCACCATGTATTCGGGGAGCTTCTCCCGCGCCAGCGTTCGCAGGGACGGCACCACCGACCCCTCGGCGACGGGCGATCCGTGACCTGCGGGACGGTTCGCGAGCGACCCGAGCCCCGACATGTCCGGCGAGAGTGCGGCGTGCGGCGCCCGCTCCGGCCTCGCCGTCTCCGGCAGGCTCCGGCGCCGGAAGAAGACGTCCATGCGATCGAGGCGCCCGGGTGCAAAGGTGATCGATGCCTCGAAGTCCGGGTGAATCCCCCGGACGTCCTCGGGATGGAGGCCACCCTCGCCCATCGCGTGGAGACGCGCGCGAAAGTCACCAGCGGTCTCGGATCCCGTAGCCGCGTGGATCGCCTCGCTCGCCCGCACGTCGGCCGCCAGATGCCGGTTGAGGATGCCGGCAAACCGGACCGAGGCTGTCGCGGACGCGAGTCGCGATCGCAACGCGTCGAGGGAGCAAGGCTCCGGCGCCTCGACCCTCCCGGCGGCCTCGAGAAGCGCGGCGTGCGCGTCGTCACCGCCCTTGCGGAGGACGACGTCGTAGCGGAATCGCGTCATCTCGTTCTGCGCCCACCCCGCCTTCAGTTCGACGGTGACGTCCGCGCCCAGGTCCGCGCCGACCCGCTCGAAGAAGCGGGGATCGACCACTAGCTCCCGCTCGCCGGCGATGCGCCGCTGGACCCGGCCCTCGAGGTCGACCAAGGAGGCCTCGTCCGGCGCCTGCGCGAGCTCGATCGCGGCATGGAAAACATGCAGGTGCGGCAGGCTCCGCACGTCGCCCACGAAGATGGCCCCGCCGGGCGACAGGCGCGCGTACGCGGACTCGAGGACGCCCGCGAGGTACGACGCGTCCGGGAAGTACTGGACGACCGAGTTGACGATGACAAGGTCGAACGTGCCCGGCGCGGCGAGGGCGCCGAGCGCGTCGGCCGCGAGGCGCTCGAGCCTCACGTTCCGGATGCCTCGCGCCTCGAGCTGGGAAGCGACGAGCTCGAGCGCCGTGCTCGAGAAGTCGACGCCGACGTACTCGGCGCAGTCGGGGGCGATCCGCTGGAGGATCATCCCGGTTCCGAACCCGATCTCGAGCACGCGCGGTCGAGGGCTCCCTTCGCGCGCCACGCGAGCCAGGGAGAGGGCGCGAGCGACGGTGCACTCGACCCACTCGCGCATCTCGCTCGCAGGAATGGGCTGCCCGGTGAAGCTGCTCTGCCAGCCCGCGAGGTTGAGCGCCTCCCCGGAGACCTCCCTGCCGCTGTCTTCGCCCCGGCTCGCGCGGTAGGTCTCGTCCCAGATCGTCTGCCACGCGGACGTCATCGAGGCTCGTCCCTCGCGCGCGACGCCTTCGCGCGAAGCCGCGGGGAGGGCTGGAGCCGTCGACGCCGCGACCACGTAGGCAACGAGGCGCGCCTCGCCCTGCCCGTCATCCTGCCCGTCTCTCCGCGCGACGACGACGGCGTCGTGAACCGCCGGGTGCGTGCGCAGGACCGATTCGATCTCGCTGAGCTCGATCCGATGTCCCCGGATCTTCACCTGGTGGTCGTTCCGACCCAGATACTCGATCTGTCCCGAAGGCAGCCAGCGCGCGATGTCGCCCGTACGATAGAGGCGATCTCCCGGCGCGCCGAACGGGTCGGCGACGAAGCGCTGCATCGTCAGCTCGGGGCGTCCGAGGTAACCGCGGACCACGCCGGCGCCGCCGATGAGGAGCTCCCCCGGGACGCCGATGGGGACCGGCCGCAGGCGCGCGTCGACGACGTAGACGCGCGTATTGGCGATGGGCCCGCCGATGGTGATGCCGTCCGCTGCGCTCCCGATCGCGGCCGTCGTCGACCAGATGGTCGTCTCCGTGGGACCATACATGTTGCGGAGCGAGCCGCCGAAGCCTCCCTGCACTCGCAAGCGGTCGACAAGCGCCGCGGGCAGGGCCTCGCCACCGACGAGCACCATGCGCACCGAGCGGAGCGCGCCGAGGGCGTCCTCGTCGGTCGCGAGGATCCCGAGGAGCGACGGGGTACATTGCAGATGCGTGACGCGGTGCCGACGGATCTGCGCGGCGATCCCGTAGTCGTCGTCCTCGCGGGTGTCGGCGCCGGTCGCGGCGCTGGTGGCCTGGCGCAGCCGGTCGAGGTTCGGCAAGTTGGCGATCACGTCCTCGGGGTCGACCCCGAAGTCGATGAGGCAGGCGATCTCGTCGACGCCCATCCCGCGGAGGCGATCGACCGTGGCCGCGCAGCTCTCCGGGGTGCCGAACAGGCCCGCGCTCGCGAAGTAACGCTCGAAGGCATGGTCGAGAAGCGCGTCCATGTCCTCCTGCGGGAGGTCGTCGAGGTTCATCGTGACCGCCGCGCCCGGCGCGGCACGCGCGCGGTCGTCGCCCTTGGCGAAGCCGGTGAGCTCCCACCGGGCCTTGTTGATGAGATCCGTCGACGTCCGCAGGTACTCGAGGAACGGCGCCCGCACGCGCGCGCGGACGTCCTGCACGTCCGTCCCGACGAAGGCGTGGAGCATCAGCGTGATGTGCCCCTCCCCCGCGTGGCCCGCATCGCGGTACGCCTTGCGGTAGAGCGCCACGTTGGACGCGAACTCCTCCGGCTTCATGACCAGCAGGTTCGTGAGGATGCAGGCGCCCATCTTCCCCGCCGCGGCGAACGTCTCGGGGCTGCCGCCGGCGGTGATCCACACCCGCGGCTCGCGCTGGACGGGCGGCGGATAGAGCTGGACCTCGATGGCCTTGCCGTCGCCGCCCGTCGCCGGGACCTTCTCACCGCGCCACAACGCGCGCACCACCTCGATGCCGCGCATCATGAGCGCGCGCCTGTCCTTGAAGTTGTCCGGCGCGAGCGCGAAGTCGCTCGCGTGCCAGCCGGAAGCGAACGACAGCCCGACGCGCCCGTTCGACAGGTTGTCGACGACCGACCACTCCTCCGCGCAGCGGATCGGGTTGTGGAGCGGCAGGACGACGCTCCCCGCGCGGATCGAGACGTTCTTCGTCAGGACGGCGATCGCCGCGCTCGTGACCGCGGGGTTCGGATAGAGGCCGCCGAAAGGATGGAAGTGCCGCTCCGGGGTCCACACCGCGTCGAAGCCGTGTGTGTCGGCGAATTTCGCGCCCTCGAGCAAGAGCCTGTACTTGTCGCCAGGGCTCGTCGCGTCGGCAGGCTCGACCGAGTTCGCCGCGAAGTAGAAGAGGCTGAATCCCATGCGCCGAGCTCGGGACGCCGAAGGGCGCGCGCCCGCACTCGACTGCCGGAAGGCCTCCTCCTGGACCACGACGGTGAATCCGCGTGTCAGCGTCCAGAAGATCTCGAGCACGGAGATGTCGAACGAGATGCTCGTGAGCGCGAGCCACACGCCGGGCTCTGCGCCCAGGCGCTGGTCCATCGCGGCGAAGAAGTTGATGACGTTCCGGTGCTCGATCTGCACGCCCTTCGGCCGGCCGGTCGACCCGGAGGTGAAGATGACGTACGCGAGGTCGCTGCCCGTGGCTCGCGCGCACTCGGGCCGTGACGCCGGCTCCGTCGCCCTGGCCGGCGCATCGATCGCGACGACGTTCGCGGTCGTCGGAGGAAGAGCGTCGCGGAGCCGCTCCAGCGTCAGGACGACCGGAGCGTGACTGTCCTCGAGCATGGTCGCGATTCGGTCGCGCGGATAGGCCGGGTCCATCGGGACGTAGGCCGCCCCGGCTTTGAGAATGCCGAGCAGGCCTGCAACCATCTCGAGCGACCGCTCGACGAAGATCCCGACCATGGCCCCCGCGCCGATCCCGAGGGACGCGAGCTGGCTCGCGATGCGATCGGCGCGCGCATCGAGCTCCCGGTACGTGAGGGATTCACCCCGGAAGACCACCGCGACCGCATCGGGCGTGCGAGCGACCTGCGTCTCGAACGCCTCGTGCATCGTCGCCGGACCTTGGACCTGCAGGGTCGTCGCGTTGAAGGCGCCGAAGATCGCGCGCGCATCGGCTTCAGGCAGGCGGGGGAGGTCTCCGAGCGCGGCCTCCGGCCGTTCGCCCATGGCCACCAGAATCGCGCCGAAGAGGCTCGCGATCCGTGCGACCGTATCCGCGTCGAACCGCGCGCGCTCGTACGAGAGCTTGAACCCGATGTCGGGCTCTCCGTACGCCATCACGTTGAAAGGAAAATTGATCTGATCGTGGACTTCGAAGTCCCGGCGTTCCCAGCCTGGCCCGAGCATCTTGATCCGGTCGTGCTGGTCGACCTCATTGAAGACGACCAGCGTGTCGAAGGGCGGAGTGCCGCGCGGGAGGCTACTGGCCGCGAGGATGTCGACCAAGGGCGTATTCTCGAAGGGACGAATCACCGCCTGATCGGCGCGCCGCGCGTTGAGGAGCGCGAGCAGCGGCGTCCGCGGATCGAGCTGCACACGCACGGGGACCGTGTTGATGAGGACCCCGAGGATGCGGTCCGCTCCCGGGATCGACGTTCGACGGCACGCGCGGGTCGAGGCGAAGACGACGTCGTCGGATCCCGCGAAGGCCGCCAGCGTGAGCGCCCACGCGGCCTCGACGAAGAGCGCCGGATGCAGCTTGTGAGCGGCCGCGACGCGCTTGATCGCGTCCGACGCGTCTCGTGGGAGCCGGAATCGATGGTGCTCGTGCCCGGACCGTTCTTCGCCGGGGGTCTCGTGAGCGGGGCGTCCGGGCGCGTGGCTCCGTGTGGGCAGTGCGGTCGGCGCGACGAACCCGGCGAGACGCGTGCGCCAGAATGCCGCGGCGTCTTCGCGCTTCGCGCGGAGGTTCTCGTGAAGAAAGCCGACGTGGTCACGAAACGCGGGACGCTCGAGGAGATCGGTGTTCTCGCCCTTCAACGACGCCTCGTAGACGAGGAACACTTCGCGGAGGACCTCGAAGTAGCAGACGCCGTCGACGATCGCGTGCGACCACGTCCAGATGAGGTGGAACGCGGACTCGCCGCATCGAAAGAGCGTCGTGCGCCACAGCGGCGCGACGCCGAGATCGAATCCGCGCGTTCGGTCGGCCAGGAGAAACGCGTCGATCCGGGCACGCTGCGTCTCGGGCGGCTCCCCCGCGAGATCGATCACTTCGAACGGGATCGTAAGGGATGCCCCCGATACCACCTCTTGTTGAGGTACATCGAGCCCCTCCCACCGGAACCGCGTTCGGAGGACGGGATGGCGCGCGCACACGGCCCGCCAGGCGTCTTCGAAAGCGCGCACGTCGAGTCGCTCGGGGAGCGAGCCCTCGGCCTGCTCGACGTCGGCTCCGGTTCCGCGGCCGACGTGTACCTGGTGAAAGAGCATCCCCTGCTGCGTGGGCGTCAGCGGGTAGCTCTCGAGGTCGAGCGGATTGCCCTGCGATGGCGGGGTCCCGTTCGGGTTCATCACGTCGGTAGAGTCCTCAGCGCAGGATGCGCGGCGGCCACCACCGCCCAAGCCCGCGTGAACACGTCGGTATCGATGGGCTCGCGGCACGAGCCCTCGAGCTGTTCGATGTCCATCGCCTGCCCCCACCCAGCCTGGACCTGGTGGAACAGCTTGCCCTGCTGCAGCGGGGATAGCGGATAGGCGTCTGCGGCATCCGCGGGCAGGGCAACCATCGGGTGGAGAGTTTATGCTGGCTATGTCGCCCCTGCCACACAAGTATCATCCGAGAAGACAATGAGCCCGCAAGACGTTGGCGCGGCCGCTCCTGCGGTCGCGATCATAGGAATGGCCGGACGGTTCCCCGGGGCCCACGACCTTTCCGCGCTCTGGGATAACCTGCGCGGGGGGATCGAGTCCGTCAGGTCCTTCTCCGACGAAGAGCTGCGCGCCGCGGGCGAGCCGCCGGAGCGGATGCACGATCCGGCCTACGTTCGAGCGTGCGGGCAGCTCGCCGACGTCGACAAGTTCGACGCTGCGTTCTTCGGCATCAGCCCACGAGACGCGTCCGTGTTCGACCCGCAGCACCGTCTCTTCTTGGAGTGCGCGTGGGAGGCCTTCGAGAACGCGGGGCACGTCGGCGATGCAATCCCTGGCCCGGTCGGAGTCTTTGCGGCCTGCGGCGCGGCCGAATACTTGATGAAGAACCTGCTGCCGAACGCGCAGATCATGGAGAGCGTCGGCGCCTGGCTCGTCCGGCACAACGGCAACGATCCCAACTTCTTGGCGACGCGGGTCTCGTACCAGCTCGACCTGAAGGGGCCGAGCATGAACATCCAGACGGCATGCTCGTCTGCCCTCGTCGCCGTCCACATCGCTTGCCAGAGCCTCCTCTCGGGGGAGTGCGACATGGCGCTCGCGGGTGGATCCACGATCTCGGCGGACCAGAACCGCGGTTATCTCTACAAGGAGGGGGAGATCTTCTCGCCGGACGGGCATTGCCGCGCCTTCGACGCGCGATCGGCGGGCACCGTCATGGGCAACGCCGTCGGGTGCGTCCTCCTCAAGCGGCTCGACGACGCCGTGAGGGACGGCGACAACGTCCTCGCCATCCTGCGCGGGTCGGCCATCAACAACGACGGCTCTGACAAGGTCGGCTACCTCGCACCGAGCGTCTCCGGCCAGGCCCGCGTCATCCGCGAGGCCCTTGCCGTCTCGGGTGTTCATCCCGAGGACGTCTCCTACGTCGAATGCCACGGGACCGGAACCTTGATCGGCGATCCCATCGAGGTCACGGGCTTGACCGAGGCGTTCCGCTCCTTCAGCGACAAGACGCGGTTCTGCGCGATCGGTTCGCTCAAGACGAACTTTGGACACTCGGGTGAAGCCGCGGGCATCTGCAGTCTCATCAAGACGGTACTCGCGCTTCGTCATCGGCAGATCCCCCCGAGCCTGCACTACGAGCACCCGAACCCCCAGATCGACTTCGCGAACAGCCCGTTTTACGTGAACGACAAACTTGTCGACTGGAACGTACCGCACGGCAAGCGGCGGATCGCCGGCGTCACGGCCCTCGGCGCGGGCGGAACCAACGTACACGTTCTCGTCGAGGAGACGACCGCATCACGGCCCCCGGCGCCTGCACCACCCCACCAGCTACTGGTCCTCTCTGCGAAGACGGCGACGGCTCTCGATGAAGCGAGCGCCAACCTCGCGACGCACCTCCGTTCGCACCCGGACATCGCGCTCGCGGACGTCGCCTACACGTTGCAAGTCGGCCGCAAGGCCTTCGCGCACCGCCGTGCGATCGTCGCTTCGAGCTGCCAGGAAGCCAGCGCCGCGCTCCAGCACGCTGGGGCCGCAGCCGCGGCCAACCCGAGGCAGGAGTCGCCCTCGGTCGCCTTCATGTTCCCCGGCGGCGGCGCTCAATACGCGCGCATGGGGGCCGGCCTCTACGAACGCGAGCCGGCGTACCGCGAGGCCTTCGACGCGTGCCTCTCTCACCTGGACACGGTGACGGCCCGCTTGGTGCGCTCGCACTGCCTTGCTGACGAGGGAGACACGGCGGCGGCAAACGCCCGCCTCGAGGCGCCGTCGCTGGGCCTGCCAGCCCTCTTCGCCACCGAATACGCGGTGGCGAAGCTCCTCATGTCCTGGGGGATCGTCCCCTCCGCGATGATCGGGCATAGCGCGGGGGAATACACAGCCGCATGCCTCGCCGGCGTCATGTCCTTACGAGACGCCGTCTCGATCGTGGCGCTCCGGGGGCGGCTGTTCGAGACCCTGCCGCAAGGGGGGATGCTCAGCGTAGCTCTGTCGGAGGATGAAGCCCGGCCCTTTCTTGCACGAGGGCTCTCGTTCGCTGCCATCAACGGGCCTTCTCTTTGCGTCTTGTCCGGGCCCGTGTCGGCCATCGGCGAGGCGCAGGAGGCTCTCGTAGCGCGCGGCGTCGATTGCACGCGGGTCCACATCAACGTGGCTGCGCATTCGGCGATGCTCGAGCCGATCCTGCACGAGTTCGAAGTCTTTTGCCGGAGCGTCACCTTCGAGCCGCCGAAGATCCCGCTCGTGTCCAACCTCACGGGGACGTGGGTCGATGGCGCCGAGATCACCGACCCCGCGTACTGGGTAAGGCACCTGAGGTCGACCGTCCGCTTCGGTGACGGAGTCGAGAGGCTCCTTGCGAAGGGCGCCCGGGCCCTGGTCGAGGTTGGCCCCGGACGAACCCTCGGAAGTCTGGCGCGCCAGCAGAAGACGAAGGCCGGTACGATCGTGCAGACGCTCCGCCATCCGCAGGAGGACGCGTCTGATCCGTCCTTCCTTCTCGGGACGGTCGGCAAGCTATGGGTCGCCGGCGTCGCGGTCGACGCCGAGCGCCTTTGCGGCCCGGGCAGGATGCGGGTCGAGCTGCCGACGTACCCGTTCCAACGCCAGCGCTACTGGGTCGATCCGGACGCAGACGATCAGCCCGCGCGCCGAGCGACCGCCCTCTCGAAGCGTCCGGACGTCGCAGACTGGTTTTATGGTCCGTCGTGGGCGCGGTCGGCGACGCCTCGACCGACGACGCCTGACCCGACGCGGAGCACGTGGCTGCTGCTATCCGATGGCTCGCGGCTGGCCGAACGCGTGACGGCGGGTTTGCGGGGACGGGGTCACCGCGTCGTCGAGGTGACGGCAGGAGCGAGCTTCGCGAGCGGCGATGATGGCGCGTCCTACGTCCTGCCTCCCGCGAGCCGCTCGGACTACGATGCCCTCGCGCGCGATCTGCGCAAGCACGGCGCTTTCCCGGACCGGGTAGCGCACTTCTGGAGCCTCGGCCCGCGTCGGGGGCGTCTCCTCCCCGCGGGACGCTGGGCGAGCGCTCATGCGCTGCGTCACTACGATGAGGCTCTTGCGCGGAACTACTTCAGTCTGATCTTTTTTGCGCAGGCCTTCGCTGCCGATACGGACCGTCTGCGGATCTTCGCGGTGTCGAGCCACATGCAGGCTGTCCCGGGCGACACCGAGATTCAACCGGAGAAGGCGACTCTCCTTGGGGCGTGCAAGGTCATCCCCCGCGAATGGCCATCGGTCGACTGCGCCAGCATCGACGTCTCCTATCCGGCGACCCGTGCCGCGGACGAGCGCACCGCGCTTCAGCTCCTCGAGGAGCTCGATGGGGAGGATTGCCGAGGGGAGGTCGCGTTGCGCGGGACCAACCGCTGGCTGCGTCGCCTCGACCCAGTCCGTCTGCCCCCCGCGCCGGCAGGCCGAACCAGCCTTCGCGCGGATGGCGTCTACCTCATCACCGGGGGTCTCGGTGGGATAGGGCTGACCGTCGCCGAGCATCTCGCCGCGAACGGCCGGCGCAAGCTCGTGCTCGTCAGCCGGACGCCTTTCCCTGCGGACGATGCGCACGACGAATGGCTCGCGTCCCATGGCGCCAACGACGAAACATCCGCCAAGATCAGGCGCATTCGCGCCATGAGGGCGTCGGGCGCCGAGGTCACCACCGCGACGGCAGACGTCACGAACCTGGAGATGATGCGCGGGGTCGTCGAACAGGTGCGCGACCGCCACGGCGCCATCCACGGCGTATTCCACACCGCCGGGGTGCTGCAAGACGAGCTCATCGCGCTGCGAGCCCCGCTGCCTGAGTCGAGCGTGATCGACGTCAAGGCGAAGGGCGCCCTCGTGCTCGATGCGGTCCTCTCGAACGAAAAACTCGACCTGATGGTCCTGTTCTCCTCGGTGAGCTCGATTCTCGGGCTGCCCGGACAGGCCGACTACACGGCCGCCAACGCGTTCCTCGACGCGTTCGCGAACGCGCGCCTCATCGCCCGTCCCCACGAGCGCACCGTCAGCGTGAACTGGAACGCGTGGCAAGAGGTCGGGATGCTGGCGAAGCTGGTCCAGCAGGAGAAGGGCACGAACGGGGTGGTCGCTGAACCGGCGGGCGGCCGGGCAGCCGGTGGCCATCCCCTGCTTGGCGAGATCGTCGAGCAGACGGACCATACGACGGTGTTCCGCGCCTCCCTGCGGATGGCGGACACCTGGCTGCTGTCCGAACACGTCGTCCGGGGCGGGCGTCCCGTGATCCCGGGGACGGGGCTCCTGGAGATCGCGAGGGCGGCGCTCGAGCACCGGCCGGAACCGAGGGTGGTCGAATTGCGCGACGTGGTGTTCTCTGCGCCCTTCGCGCTCGAAGACGGGCCGGCGGGCAACGGTGCCCGGACCCTTCAGGTTCGCATCGATCGGCGCGAAGGCTCGTTCCAGATCTACGGTGATTCTCGCGAAGAGGTCTTCGTCACCGGTCGAGCAGCCTACGTGGACGACGAGCCACCGCAGCCCAGGGACCTCGGCGCCATCCGGGCGCGCTGCACGACGCGCGTGCCGGTCAACGGCACCATGGTGGTTCAGCACTTCATGGACTTCGGGCCACGATGGGGATGCGTGCGCCGGATCGACACGGGGCCGGGTGAGGCGCTCCTGGATCTCGAGCTGTCCCCGGCGTTCACCGCCGATCTCGACACATACAGGCTGCACCCCGCGCTTCTCGACATGGCCACCGGAGGCGCTCAGACCCTCCTCCCCGGATTCGATCCGAAGACGGCGTTCTTCGTACCGTTCTCCTATGGCCGTTTGCTCCTGAGGCGTCCGCTGCCCGCCAGAGTCTTCAGCCACGTGCGCGTGCGCGAGAGCGGCAAGGCCTCCGCGGTGTTCGACGCGGTGCTCCTCGACGAGACGGGGCAGGAGGTCGCTTCGATCGAGGGCTTCGTGATGCGTCGGGCGGGGTCGGAGTTCACGATGTCGAGCGAATCCGGCCGGCGAGCAGCGGCCCCGCCGCCCGCAGCCCGGCCGCAGTCACCCGGAGAGCTGGCGATCCGTGAGGGGATGACCCCTGCCGAGGGCCTCGACGCACTGGACCGCGTGCTCGACAACCCGTTCTCCCCTCAGATAGTCGCTAGCACGGTCGACATTCATCTCTGGCTCGAGCGCCTGGACCGTGAGGCCCGATCCTCTCTTCCGGCCGCCGAGATCTCCACCGGGGCGGGCGCCACGTTCGCCCGTCCGAGCGTGAGCTCGACATTCGTGGCTCCCCGCGACCCCCTCGAGCAGGAGCTCGCGTCGATGTGGTGCGCGGTCCTCGGCACGAAGGAAATTGGCGTCCACGACGACTTCTTCGAGCTCGGGGGGCAATCCCTGGTGGCGGTGCGCTTGTTTCACCAGATTGGCCAGAAGTACGGCGTGGAGCTGCAGCTCGCAACGCTGTTCCAGGCGCCGACCATCGCGCAGTGCGCGGAGATCCTCCGCCAACGCATCGGCGACGCGAAACCCGAAGCCATGTCGGCCAAGCAGGGCGAAGCGGTGTCGGTCGATCGGAGCGCCCAGGCGCTGCGGAGGCCCAACAGTCTGGTCGCGCTCCAGCGCGGCGGGGACCGACTCCCCTTCTTCTGCGTGCACGGCGCGGGAGGGAACGTCCTAAACTTCCGCGATCTGTCGAGAGCGATGGATCCCAAACAGCCTTTTTACGGGCTGCAGGCGAGCGGGATCGACGGCGTCAGCCGACCGGACGAGTCGATCGAGGCGATGGCGCAAGCCTACGTGTCCGAGGTGCGCGAACTGCAGCCGCATGGACCGTACTTGCTCGGCGGCTATTCGGGCGGTGGACTCGTAGCGTTCGAGATGGCCCAGATGCTGACGCACGCAGGCGAGGAGGTCGGCGTACTTGCGTTCATCGACACGTTCCATCCGCAGATGCCTCTGCAGCGCTTCACGACGCGAACGCGTCTGACCCGTCTGCGGTCCGAGGGACTGCCCTACGTCATCCATCGCTTGCGCACCAGGGTGGGCGTGACATGGAAGGAGCGGGTGCTCGCAGACCTTGTCGCCAATGACGAACCGGTGCCGTTCGACCTTCGCGATTTCCACCTCACTCGCAACTTCGAGCGCGCGGCCGCGCGCTATCGCCCCTTGCCCTGGGCTGGGCATGCCACCCTCTTCCGCGCGACACAGGTCGACCCGCTATACGCCGTTGGGGGACCTAGCTACGGGTGGGACCGACAGGTCCTCGGTGGCGTCGAGATCGTGCTCGTGCCGGGCAATCACGACACCCTCCTCCTCGGTGCAAACGCGGAGCCTCTCGTGAGCCGGCTGCGCGAGGTGCTCGCGACCGCGAATCGCCACGCGGCGTCCCGTGGCGCCAATGGCGTTCCGAAGCGCTCTGCGGATGACATCGCGCCTAGTACACGGAGTCTCAACGCCGACACGACGCCGCCGTCCAAGGGGCCGCCGCCGTCCAAAGGGCGAACGACCCCTCTGAGTGGCCCGTGAAGAACGTCAGGAATTCAGAAGCTTCCTGAAATACGCGATCGTTTCCTTGAGGCCGTCCACCAGCTGCACCTTGGGGCTCCAGCCGAGCTTTGCGGCCGCCAGCGTGATATCAGGCTTGCGCTGCTTCGGATCGTCGGCAGGGAGCGGGCGGCGGACGACACGGGACTTGGAGCCCGTCAGCCTCAGGACCTGGTCGGCGAGCTCCGCCATCGTGAACTCGACGGGGTTGCCGATGTTGACCGGACCGGTAAAGCCAGCCTCCGAGTCCATCATCCGCAGCATGCCGTCAATGAGGTCGTCGACGTAGCAGAACGATCGCGTCTGCGAGCCATCTCCGTAGAGAGTCACGTCCTCCCCGCGCAGCGCCTGCACGATGAAATTGCTGACCACCCGTCCGTCGTGCGGGTGCATGCGCGGCCCGTACGTGTTGAAGATGCGGATCACCTTGATGTCGAGCGCGTGCTGGCGCTGGTAGTCGAAGAACAGGGTCTCCGCGCAACGCTTACCCTCGTCGTAACAGCTACGAGGGCCGACGCAGTTCACGCGCCCCCAGTAGCTCTCCGTCTGGGGGTGCACCTCCGGATCGCCGTACACCTCGGACGTGGACGCCTGGAGGATCCTCGCCTTCACGCGCTTGGCGAGACCCAGCATGTTGATGGCGCCGTGGACGCTTGTCTTCGTCGTCTGCACGGGATCGAGCTGGTAGTGAACGGGCGACGCCGGGCACGCGAGGTTGAAGATGCGGTCGACCTCGACGTAGAGCGGGAACGTCACGTCATGGCGCATCAACTCGAAGCGGGCCTCGTTGAACAGGTGCTCGACGTTTCGCTTGCTCCCGGTGAAGAAGTTGTCGATGCAAAGGACGTCCTCACCTCGTTCGATCAGGCGGTCGCAAAGGTGCGAGCCCAGGAAGCCAGCTCCTCCCGTGACCAGAATCTTCCGCTCTATCATCGGCCGCACCCTATCAGCACCCGCAGTGCGAGCGAAGGCCGTCTACTGGCGCCGAAGACGCCGTACGCTGGGCCGACTCGCGTGGGGACCGTCGAGCAATGTGATCACGTATTTGAGGAGCTTCTCGCGCGTGAAGGGCTTCTTGAGGAAGGCATTGGCGCCGACCTCCTCCGCGTGCGCCATGTCTTCTGGCGAGCCGCGATCGTTCATCACGAGGATCGGGACCTGCCGTACGCGCGGATCTCCGTCCCTTTTTCGCATGTGCTCGCAGAGCTCGAAGCCCGATTCGCGCGGCAGCGTGAGATCGAGAACGACGAGGTGGGGGACCGCCTTGGCGAGAGCGTCCACCGCGCCATGGTAGTCCGCTGCCACCTCCACGTTGAAGTCCTTGCTCACCAGAATGCGACGAATCGCGTCGCGCTCCGGTGGATGATCTTCGACGAGGAGTATCGTCCGCTTGCCGTCAAATTCCATGGCCGCCGAGGGGCCTCAGCTCGCACCGCGACCGGTCAGGACGACGGGCACGGTCTTCAGGATTAGTTGCATGTCCTGCGCAAGGCTCCAGTGATCGATGTACTGCATGTCCAAGTACATCCACTCCTCGAACGAAATTTGGTTCCGACCACTGACCTGCCACACGCAGGTGAGCCCCGGCCGCACCGAAAGGCGCCGGCGCTGCCACGCCTCGTACTTGGCCACCTCGGAGGGGACGGGCGGGCGCGGACCGACCAGGCTCATCTCCCCGCGCAGCACGTTGATGAGCTGCGGCAACTCGTCGATGCTGTACTTGCGGATGAAACGGCCGACCCCGGTGATGCGGGGATCACGCGCGATCTTGAAGACGGGGCCGACCTGTTCGTTTTGCGCCATGAGCTTGGCCTTTAGCTCCTCGGCGTTGACGACCATCGACCGGAACTTGAGCATGTTGAACGGGCGAGCGTGCCGGCCAACCCGCGACTGTTTGAACAGGACGGGGCCCCGCGAGGTGAACTTCACCAGCAACGCGACGACGATCATGAGCGGCGAGAGCAAGAACAGCGCCGTCGCGGAGGCGGCGATGTCGATGACCCGCTTGAACATGAGCTGCACGGGCTTGCGGCGCACGCTGACGTAATGGACGTATCCGTCCGCAAGAACAGACTCGTGCTCAGGCCTGGCACGCCCGAAGCGAAAGCCGCTGGCCGGCAACGCGAATGGGATGCCGAACCGTTCGAGCACGCGAATCCCATCCTGCATCTCGGCCCGCTGCGAGTCCCCGTTGCCGGCGATGAAGACCTCGCCCACGACTTCCTTCTTCAACAGATTCTCGAGGTCGGTCGCGAGCCCCAGCACTTCAGCCGGTAGCCGATCGTGGCTCGGTTCGTCGGCGAAGCGAAGGTACCCTATGACCTTGCGGTGGTCGCGCTGCTCGTGAATCTCGAGGCCGGTGTGGCGCCCGAGCGGGCCGATGCCGACGATGAGCACCGGCTGATCGGGCTGGTCGCGACGAACGAGCCAGCTAGTCATCAGGCGTAGCCAAAGGATAGCGGGCACTGCCACGAGGCTGAATCGCCCCAAAAGGCTGCCCGCCGCGTACGATGGGACGACCCAGCGGAGCACCGCCAGCGACGCGATCACCCCCGACAACAGCAGCGCCGTGAGCGCCAGATCGCCGGGGATGCCGCGCCCGTTCCAGACATCGTACTGGCGCAGGACGCGCCCACCGACCGTCCAGAGGAGCATCGAGCCTGCCGACATCCCGATGAACACCATCCAGTGCCAGTGCACATGGCCTGGCACCGAGCAGGCGAGAGCAGACGCACCGACCAAAATGGCGCAGTCGGTGAGCAGGTTCAGATTTTGAGCCGTCTGCCTGGTCATCTGCGAGCCCGCCACGCGTGTGGGTAACGCTACTCGTCAAGCAAAGTAATTACCATGGTCCGCGGCGGAGTCCAGGTCACCTGACCACCGCTGGCCGTGATTTTTCAGAGCGCTCACGACCGCAACGGGGTTGCAACAAAGCGCGTTCGAAACGGCGTGCGCGGGCCCGCCAGAGGCTCGGCTCGCGAACCGTCATTCGAGCGCAGCGAGCACCCCGCAGCGCAGCGAGCACCCCGCGCGGCTTTTCTTGCGCTGCCGGCCTTGCTTGCTGCGCAGATGCGCGCGCAGGCTGCGTCAGGCTGGCGTCGGGCGCTGCGAGATCACTGGCCCCGCGCCTGACGACCTGGCTGTGCGGCGGGGCGGCAGTGCGGCCACTCTTGGCAAAGCTGCCGCAGGTCAATTTTCAGCCCGGTTTCGGCCGATCGCCGCCATCGTGTCCCCCCCCGTCGCCCTCGCCGTCTCCTTGGTCTTCGGGCGGCCCCAAGACGCGCGCGAGGAGGCTCAAGGCGTCGGGTTCGAGCTGGATGAATTTCAGGCCCACGTCGAAGCGTGCGGGCGCGCCGGCCGGGAGCCGTTCGATCCACACGACTTCCGCGGTGTACGTGACCGGGGGAACGTCCGCGAGGAAAAACTCCATTTTCAGCAGCTCTCCCACGCGCATCTCGTCGTCACTGAAGATGCGAACGCCGCCGAGGCTCACGTCGACGGGCTCGCGCTGGCGCGCGAGAAATTCCACCCCCGCGGGACGGCAGTACAGCGCCGCACGGATGCGGCGGAACTGACGACGATCTTGAGGTGAGGACGACGAAGACACGGCCGGTGACTTTCCCCTCAGATTCGTTCACTCCGACCGGCTTGGCAAGGGCGCCGAGGCGCCCCCGCGCGCGCTTGTCCCACCTAGGCCCCTTTCGCTTTCCGTAGAGCTCGCGTGCGGCTCGCGTCACTCGCGTCTTGCAAAGCTTGCTTGGGTGTTCGCCGCAGCCGCGACAAAAGAATGAGTAATCTTTGGGGGGACCTGCGTACCTTGTCGTGTAGGCAGGGTCTTTGCTTTCGACGCTCCGCCGTGCACCCTGACCTGACTACTACTCGCAGGAGAGATCGCCACTTGTCCGAGCCAGCCCTTCGCGTCATGACGAGCCTGCGGCTCGGCGAGCGGGTGGTGACTCGCTGCGGCGATGGGCTCCTGGCCGCGGAGTACGCGCTCTTCGACGCCACCCAGACGGTGCTGCGCGCCACCGACCCCGTGACGATCCGAGAGGCGGGGTACATGACGACGGCGCGCGAGGCTCTCGGGCACCTGGCGGCTGTCGGCGTCACACCGGAGTTCGCCGCCGAGGCTGCTGCCGCCATCCCGCTCGCCACGCTGACGACCTACGCCCGAGGCTCGGCGGCACGCGCGGTCGCGTCCAAGCTCGGCCCGCACGAGATCTTCGACGGAGCGATCTACTCGGCCGTCTCCCAGCGATACGAGGGAGCGTGGCTCGACCTCCGGTCGCTGTCGTCGGCGCTCAACGTCCCGTCGGCGCCGCTCATCTTGCAGGCGCTTCACCTCGCGTCCGCCCTCGCGGAGGTGACGCCCACGACGCCCATCATGCTGTCTACGGCGACGGCAACGCGCGACAAGCGCCCGGGCGAGCGCACGCATTTTCGCGTCATCCTGAACGCCACGCGAGGCCTGGTCCGCGCGCTCAAGCAGTTGATGCCGAGCCCGCGTCCCATCGAGATCGACGCGACGAGCGACCGGCGCCTGCGCGAGGTGCTCCTCTCGCGCGTGCGCGAAAGGATGTCGCCTGAGGCCGACCCACGGGTGCGGGCGCATCTCTCGCTCCTCGAACAAATGCTGGAGACGGACCACACTCCCATCGGGCCCCTGGCCGACCCCGAGCTCCGCGAGATCGAGCGCCAGCTCGCGAACGGCAACGTGGACGGCGTGGCCGAGCGGCTCGACGCCCTCGAGGAGCTACACGGACCCGTGTCCGGCATCCGGTACCTGCGCGCCAGGGCCGCGCTGCTTCAGGGCGAGGAGCCCCCGCGCGCGGTCGCGCAGACGATGTCCAAGCTGGCCCAGGAGGAGAGCGGTTTTCACGAGGCCGTGCTCGTCGCGGCGCGCGCGTGGCTGGCCGCGGGAGAGGACGCGCACGCGCGATACTTCGCCCGCCGCGTCGCCGACAACTCGGGCGCACCCGACAACGAGCGGCTCGATGCCCTCGAGATCCTCGACTCGACGCCCGGCACCAATCAATCGCAGATGCCACCGCCGATGGAGCCCGTGAGCGCTGCGTCCGCTGCTGCGCGCACGGCCGTGGTCCGCGCGCCCCGCTTTCCTTCGCTCGGTGAGATGGCGCCGCCACAAGAGATTCCGGCGACGACCAGCATGTCGCCGCCGGCGGTCTGGCAGCCACCTCCGCGGATCGAGCCACGGCAGAAGCGCACCGCGTGGCGGTACGATCCGGAGCTCGCCGAGTCGCTGTCGCTCCCCTTCGGCGCCACCGAGCAGCTCCTCGGCTTGAACGAGGTCCCGAACACGCCCCTCAAGGCGCGCGTGGCGATGACCCGGCTCGCCCGCGACCTCGCCCGCGACTACCGCCTCTGGTACACGAAGTCGCTCCGGTGCGACGTGCTCGCGGTCGACGCGATACAACAGCACCTGACCCGCCGCTTCGCCGGCGCGTCGATCTCCGACCCCGCGATCGCCTGGGAGCTGCGGCGCCACGGCGCGTTCTTGAGCGAGATCCTCGCGCGCGCGCTCGGCAGCGAGTGGGTGGACGTCGCGCCGAGCGAGCCAGGGTACTGGGCGATGTTGATCCCGCCGTCGAGCCGCTCGTGGCCGATAGGCCGCGTGTATCGGTTCGTCGCACTCGGCCACCGCGAGCGCGACCTCGTCAGCTACTACCTGGACCACGAAGCCCGCGCTCGCAGCGCGGAATAGCCGAGCCGTCAGGAGCCCGGGGCCGTCGTCGGCGCTGGCGAGGGGGCGGTCGACGGAGCCATCATCGGCGTCAGCGGAAGCGTGAAGGCGCTCTGCAGCGATGGCACGCGAGGGAAGAGAAAGCTCGGCACGTGCGCCCAGTCGCCGAGCACGATCGTCGTGCCGGCCCCGCCCAGCTGACCGAGCGCGTCGTACGCGTGCATCATCACCTGCATCGGCGTCACCCCGGCCGTCTCGGCGCGCTTTTCTTCGGCGTGCGCGCGCGCGAGCTGCCGCGTCGCCTCCGCCTCGGCCTTCGCCTCGATGATCTTTTTGGCGGCGGCCGTCTCGGCGCCGAGTCGCTCCATCTGGGCCTCGGCCGCCTGCACCTTCTTGCGCGTCTCCAGCGCGGCCAGCTCCTGCTCCGCCTTGAAGCGCGCCGTCTCCCCCTCGCGCTGCAGCTCGAGCTGCTCTTGTTCCTTCTCGCGCTCGAGGGTCAGCTTCTTCTGGTCGGCGTCGGCGATGAGGAGCTGCTGTTTGCGCTCCGCGTCCCAGGCGATCGCCGCGCGCTGCCGCGCCGCGTCCTGCTCGCCCGCGATCTTCTTGCGGATCTGTTCCGCGATCTCAGGGGCGTACTGGACGGCCTCGAGCGTCACGCTGGAGATCTCGACGTGCCGGCCCGCGGTGCGGCGACGCAGCTCGTCCTCGACCTCGTTTTCGATGCCCTCGTTCTTCTTCTGCAGCTCGGCGTAGGAGTGCCGTGCGAAGACGCCGCGGCATGCGCTGCGGAACTCGTTGCCGATGACCTCGTCGTAGTAGTTCGGGCCGATGTCGGTATCGAGCGCGTAGAGCTCGGAGACGATCGGCCGATAGATGATGCTCAGGGTCAGGTCGAGGTCGAGCCCCTCGACGCTGTTCGTATGGATGCGCTCCGTCTTCGTGGAGAAGGTGACGTCGAAGTCGTCGACGCGGTTCGAGGTGCAGTAGATGAAGCACCACCCGAGCTTGTACTTGCCGGGCGGCAGGACCTCGCGGCTCAGACCACCGTCGCTCGGCGCGAAGTAGAGCCCCCGGTGTCCGGGCTCCACCAGCGTCGTCGCGCACCCCGAGAGGCCGAGCGCCCCGCAGAGCGCACAGGCCCCCATCACGAGCCGAGTCACCATCCCGTCGTGCTTCCTCATGACCGAACCTTGCTTTCTGCCCTTGGAGGGCCGCTATCCGGAGTGCACCGGGTCCGCGGGTGGATCGAGCGGTACGCCGCCCGCCAGCCATCCCGCGAGCTCGCGCGCCATGTCGACCAGGCATCGCTGAATGACCGGAGAGCCGCCGTTTGCCTCGACGACCCCGCCCTCGCGACACCCGACCTGCGTCTGCCCGAGGTACACGTTGCCGCGACGCGCCCGCAGCGTCGCCCGCGCGTCCATGCCGACGACCATGCGCCCGCCGGACTGGAGCTCCGCGTCGGCCTTGGCGATCTCGACGAGCACCGTCCAGCCGCCGCGCGCCGCGGTGGAGTCCACATGATGCGCTGCGGCCCACGGCGACGTGGCCGCCGAGATCGTGGCGCCCAGGGCGGCCTCGAGGTCCGCGTAGGCGACGTCCGCGCCGCGCACCGGCAGCGGGTCGCGCACCGCGGTGCCGACGGTGACGACTTCGAGCACCGACGCCTGGGACGCCGCCGCGTTCGCGGTCGCGCCGTCGCCACGCGTCAGCGACACGAGCTGCGGGACGCTTGCGCATCCGACGCCGATCGCCGCGACCGCGAGGCCCGCTGTCATCGGGACCCACACGCTCTTCACGCATGTCGGTGAGAGCAAGCGATGGGCCAGGGCGAAACGCGCGGCGGACGGGCACTTGCGTTGCGCGGCCCGTGCATCGAGGGCGAAGCGTCCCGCCCGTCGCGCGGCGCGTGCGCCTTCGCGTCCCGCGCGTCAGTCCGGCGAAGGCAGGCACCTGCGGAGGAGCCGCAGAACCCACGCACGGCGCCCTCCCGAGGTTCCCGCGAACGGAGACGTGTCGGCGACGATCGCCGCTTCCAGCCTGGCCCGCGCGTCGTCGTCGCGGAGCACGCACGCGCCGATCGCGCGCTGTCGCAGGAGCTCGCGGCCAATCGCAGCGGTGGGAGGCCCCTCGGCCAGGGCGCGATCCAGCCACGCGGACGCGCGCTCCCAGGCGTCGCGCGGCTGCGAGGCGGCGTGGGTCGTGAGGTTCTTGCCTACCAGGTACGCCGCCAGCGGCCCGCCCGGGTCGGCCGCCCACGTCCCGAGCGAGAGCGCCCCGATCCACGAATCGAGCACCCGACCCGGCTCGGCGACGAGCAGATCGAGGATGGCACGGCGCGCCGCCGGGTCGCGCGCCGCCAGCGCCTTCACCTCGAGCGTGCGCAGGGCGTCCTCGTCGAGCGACCGGGCGGCGACCGCGCGGTACTCGTCGGCGGCGCGCTCCCCGAGGCCCCGCGCGAGGTCGTCGTCGGCGATGGCTTCGTCCGTGCGATCATGCCACGTGCGCGGCGTGCGCGGGTCGGACGCGAGCGCCTCGAGCTCGGCGCGGGCGGCATCCGGCTGGTCCATCGCGCGGAGCACCCGCGCGCGGTCCAAGCGCGCGCGCCAGTTGGTCGGATCGCGCTCGAGGGCCTGGGTGTAGAGCGACACCGCCTTGTCGAAGCGGTGCTCGTCGCGGCACCGGTCCGCCGCGCGCCCCAGCGCGTCGACCGCGTGCGGGCAGCGGCGCGTCCACACGCTCTGCTTCTCGAACCTGGCCTTCGCGTACGCGCTCGCCTCCGCGGGCATCGGCAGCGTGCGAAGCCATGCGGCAAAATCACCCTCGAGGGCCGGCCACGAGCGCTCGGTCAGCGCCTCGATCGATCCGCCGCCGTACCACGTCCGCACCGTCGCCGGGCCCCACCGATCCATCACCCAGCCGACGAAGGCGCCCGCCACCGTGTAGCTTCGCTCTGCGCTCTCGCCGAGAAAGCCGAGCGAGAAGATCGCGCGCATGGGCGGGAGGATTCCCAGGTCGAGCATCGCGCGCGCCCACTGCGCCTCGGTCAGCTCGTCGTCGTCGGGCGATGTCGCCTCGGCGATGCCCTCGATGAGCCCCGGATCGGGCACGAGACCGCCGGCCACCCGGAACGGCCCGGGCGCGAACGACCCCGCGAGCACGTGAGCGATCTCGTGCCCGAGCACCGGGTGCGGGTAGGCGGCGACCTGCACGTAGACCTCTCGCCGCCATGGCTTGGCGATCGACGTCTCGGCGGCGCCCATCATCCGGCGCTTCTCGTTCGTGTCGGCGAACGCGAAGACCGCGAGGCGACCCTCGAGCCGCGCGCCGAGGCGCGCTTCGTCCGCAGCGAGCTGCTCCTCACAGTCGCGCACCAGAAGCTCCGCCTGCGGCGCGAGCACGGTCTCCGGGTAGAACACGTCGCATCGAGGCCCCGCGCGATGCGCACCGAGAGCCGCGGCGATCGTCTGCGACGTCTGCCAGTGCCCGAGCGCCGGCCCGCGCGCCGCAACCACACCCGCGGCGATCAGCGCGAGGACCCCAGCGATCCCCGCGGCCCGTCGGTCCTTCCTCGGCGAGAGGCCGCCCGCGTCCGTGCGCGCCAGCGCCGACGCCACGAGGTAGAGGCCCGCCATCGCCGCGACCGAGCCGGCCCGGTACGTCCACAGCTCCGGCCGTACGTCGACGACGGTGTCGTAGAGCGTGCCGCTGAAGTACCCGAAGAACGGGTCGTACGCGAAGACCATCGGCGACCCGTAAAAGCGCCCCACGCTGACGGCGATCCCCGCAATCGGCCCGCCGATCGCGAGCAGCACGGACGCGAGCCTGCGCCAGCGCACGCGGCGAGCGACTTCGCCCACGACCGCGCCCCACGCGCCGCCCACGGCCGCGCCGACGCCGGCCGTCAGCGCGAAGAGCACGGCGCCGCCCGCGAGATCACAGAAGCCGACGCGCAGGCCGTGGAGCAGCGCCGTCGCGAACGCGACACCCGAGAGCGCGAGGCCCTGCACGATCCCGCGTGAAACCCACATCCGCGGTTCGGACCCCGGTTCGGTGCCCGCAGGCGACGACGACTGCAGCGCGACCAGGATCGCCGCCGCCGACGGGACGACGAGACCGCTCGCCAGCGCGTGCTCGTACCCCGGTCCGCCGAAGAGCGGCGCGAAGCCGATCGCCGCGAGCAGGCCGAAGACGATGCCCGCGGCGACGCCCAGGCCTCGCGTGGCGAAGAGCGGTGGCACGCGCGCGCGCTCTCAGCCCGCGACGTCGAGCTCTTCGATCGGGGGCGCCGGCGGTGGCGGGGGGGGCGGCTCGAGCACCAGCGCAAGGATCTCGTCGACCCGCTTGATGAGATGGATCTTCAGCTCGCTGCGCACGTCGGCGGGCAGGTTCTCGAGATCCGGCTCGTTGCGCGCGGGGATGAGGATCGTGCGGATCCCCGCGCGGTGGGCCGCGAGCAGCTTCTCCTTGATGCCCCCGACCGGAAGCACGCTGCCACGCAGCGTGATCTCACCCGTCATCGCCACGTCGCGGCGCACGGGGCACTTGAGGAGCAGCGACGCCACAGCGCTGAACATCGTGACGCCCGCGCTCGGTCCGTCCTTGGGCGTCCCGCCCTTGGGCACGTGCAGGTGCAGGTCCGTCGCCTTGAGAAACTCGGGGTCGAGCCCGAGCTCCTTGGCGCGACTGCGCACGAACGACACGGCCGTCGACGCGCTCTCGCTCATGACGCTCTTGAGGTTGCCCGTCACGGTGACCGAGCCCTTGCCCGGCATCCGCGTCGCCTCGATGAAGAGGATGTCGCCGCCAGAGGGCGTCCACGCGAGCCCGGTGGCCACGCCGGAGGCGCTCGTGCGCTCGGCCAGATCGGGCAGGTACTTGGGCGCGCCGAGGATGTTTTCGACCGTCTCGGCGTCGCCCACGACGCTGAGCGACGTCTCGCCCTCGGCGATCCGCATCGCGACGTGACGGCACACCGAGCCGATCTCGCGCTCCAGGTTGCGCACCCCGGCCTCGCGCGTGTACGAGTCGATGATCCTCTCGACGCCGTCGGCTTTGAAGTCGAGCCGCTCGTCGGTGAGACCGTGCGCGCTCAGCTGTTTGGGGCAAAGAAACTCGGTCGCGATGCTCCGCTTCTCGGAGCGCGTGTACCCCGCGCATTCGATGACCTCCATGCGGTCGTAAAGGGCCGCCGGGATCGTGTCAGGGTTGTTCGCGGTGCAGAGGAAAGTGACCTGCGACAGGTCGTAGGGGACGTCGACGTAGTGGTCCTGGAAGGTGGAGTTCTGCTCCGGGTCGAGCACCTCGAGCAGGGCCGACGCCGGGTCGCCCAGCATATCGACGCCCATCTTGTCGACCTCGTCGAGCACGATGACCGGGTTCTTCACGCCCACCTTCTTCATCGCCTGGAGGATCCGGCCCGGGAGCGCGCCCACGTAGGTGCGCCGGTGCCCGCGGATCTCCGCCTCGTCGCGCACGCCGCCGAGGGCGATGCGGTGGTAGCGCCGCCCCATCGACCGCGCGATCGACCGGCCGAGCGACGTCTTGCCCACGCCCGGCGGCCCGATAAAGCACAGGATCGGCGCCTTCTTGCTGCCGGCCAGCTTGCGCACGGCCACGTACTCGATGATCCGCTTCTTGATCTTCGGCAGGCCGAAATGGTCTTCGTCGAGGCAGCGGCGGGTTTGCTCCACGTCGAGGCGGTCCGGCGTCGTCTTGCTCCAGGGCAGGTCGGCGATCCACTCGAGGTACGAGCGCGTCACGTTGTACTCGGCCGACTGCGCCTGCATCCCCGACAGGCGCCCCAGCTGCTTGCGCGCCGCCTTTTGCACCTCGTCGGGCAGCCCGGCGACGCGCAGGCGCTCGCGCAGCTCTTCGACCTCGTCGTCGTCGCCACCGTCGCCCAGCTCTTCTTTGATGGTGCGCATCTGCTGCCGCAGGATGTGCTCGCGCTGGGCCTTGCCCTCGTCGGCCATCATCGAGCTCACCTCCTTCTTCACGCGAAGGAGCTCGAGCTGGCGGCTCACGATGCCGAGCACGGCGCGCACGCGGGCGCGCGGCTCGAACGTCTCGAGGATCTTTTGCTTGTCGGCCACGCTGGCCTGCTCGGCGGCGAGGTTCGACGCGATGAGGTCGGCCAGGGCCCCGCTCTCGCGCACGTTGTCGAGGATCCCCGCCGTCTCGCGCGGCAAGTTGGGCATCAGAGACAGGAGGTGCCGCATCCCCTCGCGCAGGCTCGCCGCGAGCGCGTCGATCTCGACGTCGCGCTCCAGGTCTTCCGGAATGCGCCGGACGCGCGCGCGCATGTACGGCTCGAGCCCCGCGAACTGGCCGATCTTGAACCGCGCGAGGCCGTGCAGCACCACCGAGTAGTTGCTCGGCCCGAGCCGCAGCACCTTGACGACGCGCGCCAGCGTGCCGACGGCGTACAGGTCTTCGAAGCGCGGCTCGTCGACCTCGGCGTCGCGCTGGCTCACGATGCCGACGACGGCGCGCTCGTGGCCCGCCAGATCCTCGACGAGCCGCACGCTACGCGGGCGCCCCACGTTGATGGGCACGACGCTCGCCGGAAAGACCACGCTGTTACGCAGCGGGAGGATCGGGAAGAGCTCGAACTCCGACGCCGAGGACGGATCGCTCATTGCGATCCAAGGCATAGCGTGAACTCAGTCGAAGTTCTCGATCTTCCAGAGCCCGTGCTCGCGGACGAGCTGCATCGCGCCTGCGCCGTAGGGCATCGTCGCGCGCTCCCCCGTCTCTTCGATCGTGGCCGAGGGGAGCGCTTGCCGCACGCCCGTGAGCACTTGCTCGATCTCGTCCTTGTCGTGGCCTTCCCACGCGTCCTTGAGCTTGATCGCGTCGAGCCCCTCTTTGTGGCTCTCCGGCACGTAACGCATCACGACGTCGTACCGCTTGTGCTCCACCGCGCGGACGAAGCCCTGAATGGCGTGACGCGGGGTGTCCTGGGCGTAGAGGTCGATCGTGGCCCCGTCGACGCGCCACTGCCCGTCCTCGAGCACGAGGTGCAGCTCTTGCCCGCTGGGGCTGGTGACCATCGCAGTGATGAGCGCCGGCGCCGTGGGCCGCTCGAGGGCATGGGCCACCTCTTTCACGCCCTCCGGGTCGTCTTTGACCATCCGGCGGAACGCCTCGATCGATACGCCGCGCCGCGCCTCGTCCGAGAGCTCCTTGTAAGCGTCTTCCGCCCTGCCCTCCTCGAGCGCGCGCGCGTACGCGTGCAGCACCGACTGCGGGTCGTTCTCGCGCGTGCCAGCTGCGCAGGCGGCGGTGGCCATGCCCACGAGGCTCGCGAGACCGACGATCGTGAACGAACGGCGCACGGCGCCCTTTTTAGCACGCGAAGTCGACGACGACGGGCGCGTGATCGCTGGTGCCCACGTCCGGGTGGACCTGGGCGGCCGTCGCCTGGAGCCCGCGGGTGGCGAGGACGTAGTCGATGCGCCAGCCCTGGTTTTTTTGCCGCATGCTGCGCCAGGGCGGCCACCAGGTGTAAA
>Ga0302326_10003146_pt1 | contig 39188 bp, 33 predicted proteins | sample Palsa_T0_3_FD_202264 | JGI IMG/M metagenome (GOLD analysis project Ga0302326, IMG submission 202264) | Peat permafrost microbial communities from Stordalen Mire near Abisko, Sweden - Palsa_T0_3 | ecosystem: Environmental > Terrestrial > Soil > Palsa > Peat permafrost | place: Sweden: Abisko... | reverse complement strand
GCTGAGACACGCCCGTATCAACCAGGAAAGTGCCGAAGTGCGGGTGCCGCACTATGTGGACGAAAACGTGGATCGGCTCCGGATGGTCGGTCAAATGCGCCGCTTGCGCAGCCGCGCTCTTCAGATCCAATAAGCCTGATAGCGGAACCGTCCAATCGGCACTATTGACAGTTTCGACTTCGATCGGGCCAGGCACATCGATTAGCTTTTCCATTTCCGCAAGGCTGGAGGCCTTTCCGAGACTTGACTTGGCAACCCCGTGATCGCTCAGACTGCAGCCTTGGCACAGGAATAGAATGCTAAGTACCACCGGCCATCTTGTGCCTCCCATTTTCAGATCCCTCGTTGCAAAACACTGAAGGGGCGCATTATGCCGACCAGGGTAGCAGCACAATCTTGCCGCCGAGTCCGCCCCTGTCGATGCGCGCGTGGACCTCGCTCGCAGCCGCGAGCGGTAGTCGGTCGATCACGATCGGATGAAGGACACCGGCGCGCAATAACTGGAATAGAGTCGCCATGTCGGCCTTGAATTCCTCTGCGTGAGTCGATCGGCGGGACGTTATGCTGTAAAAGACGGCGCGACGGCCGCCGAGAAGGAAGCTGAATGCGCTCCACAGCTTAAGTCTAGCAAGCCCAAGTCCCGCAGCAACCAGGCTTTCGCGACCGACCGCCATGGTTTGCGATCCGTAACCAACGAGCAACCCTTCGGGCGCGAGGCATGCGAACGAGCGACCGAAATGCGCGCCGCCGATTGCATCGAAGGCGATATCAACGCCGGAGCCAGTTGTGGTCACTCGAACCACGGAAGTGACGAAGTCACCGGCGCGATAATCGATCGCCGCTGCACCGTAGCGCTCGATTACCGCCAGGTTCGAGGCCGAACAGGTACCAATCGCCTTCAGCCTAAGATGACGCGCAAGATCGAGTAGCGCCGTGCCGACCGTGCCTGACGCGCCAATCACCAGGATCGTGGCACCCGGCGGCAGCTTGCGGTAGCGGGTCAGCATTTGAAAAGCGGTCAAGTAGGCAAGAGGAATGCACACCGCTTCGGTGGGATCGACGCCATCGGGAACAGACACGAGGAACTGTGCCGGGCGGATTGCATACTGAGCATAGCCGCCGACCACACACAAATCAGCGACAATCTGGCCCTCGACCGGGGAAGTGACGCCGGCACCCGACTTTTCGACGACGCCGACGATCTCGTAGCCAGGAGTGAACGGCAGCGGTCCTTTAAAATCCGGATAACGGCCGCGTCGAATCATCGTATCGGTAAAGCCGGTGCCGGCGGCGAGCACCTTGATGCGAACCTCCCCGGGTCCGGGCTCGGGGATCGTAGCCTCCTCGGTCAGTTGCAGAACTTCGGGACCGCCAAACCGCGAGATACGGAGATGCTGCCAAGACATTTGAACAGCATAGGCGGATCGCCAGCGCGCGTCGAGCACCACGATGAATGTCCAAGAGCAATGCAGGTATCGGTTGTCTCGATCGCCAAGAAGTCTTTACGGATGAGATCAGGTGCTAGCATCTTTTGGTCGCCCAGTGTCAAACGTATAAAATGACTGGCTTGTATGAGCATCACCAACGCCTGCTTTCAGAATATATTGTTGCCCCAAGCAAAAGCCGTGGATGTTTGTCGGGCAATTTGCCAATGGCACATCACCCTCGGCTATGAGCAGGTCTCCGGCAGAAGATTGTTCGACTACCGGGATTTTAATCGCGGGGAGCAACGCGCCTTTGTGCTTTCAAACGAAAGGTGGTGTGTTGTTTTGCACAGTTCCGACACGGAGAACGCCTCTGAACTACTCAGCGCGTTCGCTCAATTTGCGGCGGTCGTGCAACTGTGGGCGCATGACAGTGCTTGGGGCTATCGCCTAGAGGAACGCGGCAGCCGGATTACGGCATATTGCTCGAAGGCGGTGGCTAATCTCCCGGACGAGCCTCAGGCGCGGCAGCCCAGTGACCTGCAACGCTTGATCGCAGTTTGTGGCTTTACCCAGGCGTTGGACAGGCTTCGCCGGCTCGAAAAGGGTCGCTTCCTTTTCGTGCAAAAGGCCTGCGCTGAATTTTCCGATGCCTTGGAAGTTCCCGTGGCCGTGTCAACTTTCTACGATGCCGATCAGGTGAACGCCGGTATGACGGAAGAACGTCACGCCCGTGGCTGGAACTGCCAGATGCTGGTGTTCATAAAAGCTTCAGGAGCCCCAACCGATCCGGTTCCAAAGCTGTGGCCTGGAACCTTGAGCGCCGACCAACCGGCGGAAATCCTCCGGCAGCAGGCGAATCGCCGCATGCAAATAAACCGGGGTCGCAAGTTGCTGATGCTGGTTAGTGGAGTTGCCTTCGCCGTTCGACTAGTGGGCGAAATCATTTTGGACATTGGTTTGTGGGGAATCACGATGGTTCCCGGCCTGCGCACAATTCTTTTGGGAAAAACGACACTGTTCTGCGATGAATTTTGGAAGGAACTCCAGGAGGTTGGAGCGGTGAGTTCGGTACAACGTACAGACCGCCTTTCAATCGAATCGTCATTGCAGTAGCTGTGGGCTCACTCGGTAGGTCAAACGGTGATTGTCGCACTACGGTAAAGTCTCGAGGTTTAGCTCAATAGACGCTGATTGCCGATGCGGCTGCGCGGACGTCGAAGTGCGCCATCGCCTAACCGTAGCCTTCACAGACAACAACCTTCATCGTCACCAGCCCAAATCAGTCACCTACGGTACAGATGACGACCCTAGGGTTCCCGCTTGAGACGGCCCGGCCGGGGCAGCCGGACTGTATCACCTGTGGGCTCGCGCAATTCGGCTTCGCGCCTTAGCCACTCCTTTTGTGGTTGCGAATGCATAATCGCCTTGCGGCACTCTTCGAGTTGGTGTTTCAGCAACGGCAGTAACTCGTTCTGCAATTCAGTGTCGGTGGAGGCTGGGGCGAAATGCGTACGGCAAAAGATCTGGAAGTACTCCGCGTAGAGCGCCTGATAGTGCCTCATTGGATCAAAAAAGCCGGGGTCGTGCACGATATTGGCGCCGACGTGGCTAGTGCACAGAAAGCTGCAGGCCTTTCGAAGATACACTCCGTGTTCCGCAATGACGGATCGGGCGTAATCCTGCGTCGGATGGAAAGAGTAGACGATGCACTGGCGCGCGCTGCCCCGAACTCGCTGGTCGCGCAGGTATTCGAAAAGCGCCTTGCGATGGATCAGTCGAAATGTCGTCTTCTTCAGCACGGCCGCCTGCGTACGCTTGAAGCCTGTGTTTGCAACCTCTCGCATCAGTCCGGAATGTTCGCTCTCCCAGCTCCGAAATATCGCAGGGCTCTCCAGCAGCCGGCTGGCGACCAATTGTTCGTTGGGATCGTCACTGCGTAGCGCACTTTCCACGCGATCGGTCGATTCGCGCATGAGGCGCTCGTGATCGACGGAGATCCTGCGCACCCTTCAATCTCCTCCCTGCTTGTTTTTATCTTGCCTCCCTATCATGCACTTTCGTGGAATGTTCTGCTGAATCGTGCAATGCCAGTTGCTGAACACCCGCGAGTAAACCCCGCTGATTGGGAGGGCGACTGCCCAAGTGGCCTCTTAGTAACGCTTGTGCGCGATTTTCATTACTCGCGGGACTGGTTTTTTCCGATTGAAGAATGCACCCTTAATTGGCGCTGTAGGTCATTGAATTGTAATTGCTTTCGATCAATAAAGAATGGAGCTTTCCTAACTCGGGACATTGCTTGTGAGAGCGGTTATGGTAAGTTGCAAAATCACTGGGATGAGGCGCCAGATGGGCGCGGATAACAATTTGTTCGCACCCAACTCAGCGCGGGCGGGCAATGAAGATTTGGCGACTTGCGCATAGTGCCGCACGCCGATCGCTTATGTTAATCCCACCCGGGAAAAGACTATGAGAAAAAGAGAAATTTCAAGCGATGACGATCGGCGACCGATTATTGCCGGCTTCACTCGAGAGGACCTCGAGCGCGTCAATAGATTGACCCATGCAAAAAATCTGCGCAGCATCATCAAATGTACCAAGTGGCTAAACGATCACGGCGTCGAACTGTTGCGGCAATATCCGCAAGAATTCCGCTGTGGCGCAGGGATGACGGTGGACCAATATCTGCACGCCCTTACCGTGCATGTGGATTGTTGCCGCGCCTTTCTCGAGAGAATGTGAGGACCCTGAGCCCACCACATTCACGCCCTTCTACCAGAAGCTGAAGTCTCGGTCTGGGTGGACCGTACGCACACTGCCCTGCACACACTTCGTGCAGATGGACATGCCGGACGAGCTCACTGTGCTCTTGCAAGCGGCGGCCTGAACCTCATTCAGTCGTCTACACAGTTGACTGTCGCGTAAGTGAATGTGCGAGGCCAGCGGCGCCAATCTGACCGGGCAGTTCAAGACGTGAGCGCGAGTGGGAGACGCGCAGGAGCTAGGCCCGCTGCGCGGCTTCCAGGACTAGCGCGGTGATCTCGTCTGGATGCGAGATCATCGACACGTGACTTGCCGTCACTTCGATAGTCTTGGCCCCCATACGCTTGGCCATGAAGCGTTCAAGATCCGGATTGATGGTGCGGTCTTCGGTCGAGACAGCGTAGAAACTCGGCTTGGACCGCCAGGCCGCCTGGGTGGTCCTGCCGGTCAGCAGAGCCTTCTGGAACGGTTCCTGTACCGCATAAAGCACCCTAGCCTTCGCTTCCGGCAGATCGCCGGCGAAATCCCGCAAAAAGGCCTGTTCGTTGAGGCGCCCTTCATCGCCGTCGAAAATGATGCCGGCCGAGGCCGGCGGGGTAGGAAATCTCTTGGCCAAGGCCGTGTAATCCTCGTCCGCATCCGGCGCTCGTGCTGCCACATAGACAAGAGCCGAAACATTCGGATGCATACCCGCTTCAGTGACAATCATCCCGGAAAAGGAATGCCCGACCAGAACTGTGGGGCCATCCTGCCGCGCCAGCACTCGCTGCGCCGAGGCAATGGCTTCAGGCAGCGTCGTCAGAGGGTTTTGCACGGCGGTGGCATTGAGCCCTGCAGCCTGCAATCGTGCGATCACCTCAGTCCAACATGATCCGTCTGCAAAGAGTCCGTGCACGAGGACGACGTTGCGTGCCTTCGTCAGAGTAACCGTAGCGGCCTTGCCGCGGGTAGACGTCAACGAGGCGGCAGCACCGGCAACGAGACCGGCCGAAAAAGCACGTCTGCTAATAACCATGGGAATATCTCCTTGACGTATTGATTATGGTTCTTGCCGAACGAACGAGCAGAATGGTCTTACTGTCGGTCATGCGAACACACCCACACTATTTACCAGCGATATGATGCCGACGATATGCGATGGCAGAATGTGATCGCGCGGAAAAGGGGAACCCCATAACGCTTGTCAACACCGTATCGGGCTCAGCATTTTATGGTCGGCTGACCTCACGGTGCCGCCTCTCTCCGCTTCGTGCTCGTAGCGCCGGCGCTTTGCTTCCGGCGTCCTTTTGACTTCCGGTCACCCGAGAAAACGTTACCTTCCGCTAACACTTGCCCATGTCGGCTGTGTAGAGGACTTTCACCTCCAAGTGGGTGCGCCCGGCAGGGCGCACCATAAACAACAGCTGAGGGCCTTCCCCTCAGCTGTCATGTCGCACCGACAATTGACCAGGGATGAGGCCGAGCTTCAGTTCGATTCGGTGAACTGAATATTAGGAATCCCACCAAATGCCGCACACGTGCCCAAGTTCAAATTATTGGTCTCTCCAGTTGTCCCGTCATTTGCGACACACGTTGGCGCAGAGGTGGATCCATCAAACAGCAGAAGAGTCACGGTGATCGAGGAGCCGCTGTTGAAATCGGCTTGCGAGCCACCGCCGTCGCCGAGGACATTGAACTCCGCCTTATTCCAGACAGAGGAAATATCAAGCACGCTGTCCTTGCCGGTAATGGAATATGCGTCTGACCCATAGCTGAACACGACCGAATCATTGCCGCCGGCCGACGCGGTACCCTCGAGCGCCACCTCGCCGAGGTCCGTAATCGGTACATCGGGTGCCTCTGCCAAAGCGCTGTTCTTGACGCAATCTGTGCCATGTTTGCCCCAGCCGCCCGGACAGCTGGAGGAGCCCCAGCCGAGCAGCCAATACTGCATGAACACCTCGGCCTTGCCCGGGACAAGGTAATCCGTCGCATAAGCAAATTGTTGCCAAACAGTGCAGCCGCTATGGCCGGCACATGCGGAGGTGGTCAACAAGTCGTTCGTATTGAGCTGCACCGTGTATTCGTTCGCAACGCCATCACTTTTTTCGGATGTCACGCCCTTAATTGCGAAACCTCCACTCGCCAAAGTGATCAGCCCCGTCGCTTTGGCGACATAGTCGTGACCATTGCCCGTCACCTCTAGCTCATCGTCGGTCGGTTTGACGTGCGTGGGATGAACGCGTGGCTGACCTATCTTGCAATCCACCTTCTCCCATACGATGTCGGGATACGACGCATGAAAGCAGCCTTCCGCCGGCGTGGGGTTCTGCGCCATGAGTGCGCGCCACTTGGCGTGCGCGACCGACTCCGGGTCGACTGCTCCGTCTGTGTCCTGTCCAGCGAGGACCGAAGCTGCCTCGGTATTTGACGACCCGGCAACGTCCGGCAATTGTGCTGCCCAAGCGGGCGTCGCGACCGCGGTAGCAAGACCGGCGGCAATGAGGATGCGTTTGATCGAGCCGCGCAAAGGCTCGGTGCATGATCGCCTCGGCACAGCCGAAGAAAATAAAGTTGGTTGACTGATGATGTGCGCTTTCGAGTGATTTGGCGTTTTCATGTTCGCGATCTCCTAAAAATTGGTTACGAGAAATTGACCGAGCGCGGCCGAAAATCGCGCGCGCTTAATGCACCAATGCGTAACCAGAGCTAGATTCGCCTCATGACGGCCAATAAAAATGTGCACTGGCCAGGCAAGAACAGATAATTCCGCTGCCAGTGTCAACGAAAAGAACGGTAAGCCGTTAATCTGCCGTTGCCCGGCGCGGGCTACACAGAGGACGTGTCTGCATGCGACAAAAATCTTCGAGTAGGATTCACATCGAGCGCTTCAATGTCGCCGGTGAACCCCCGCACCTACTGTCGCTTGGAATGACGTGGTCCTACTGAGCCGCCGATGAGCTTTCTAACTTGCGAGCGACCGGGTCGCTGCGTCGGGACTGCCTTAGGGCAGGTTCGCGTATTCCAATTTTGCTTGCTTGAGAATCGGCAAGTTCGCGTCGGCGTCTTTCCACAGGATCAGAAAATCCTGGTAGGCCGCCTTGGCTTGGCTCGCGTCATGCGCCGCTGCGTACGCTCTCGCCAGCCCCAAATGCGCCAGTACGGCGATGGGCTCGTTCTGAACGATACCCGGATGCTCCAGAATCTTTTGATACTCAGCCGCGGCCTCGCTGCGCTTCGCGGCGACATAGGCTTCGGCGCGAAAATAGACCGGATACATAGAAAAATTCACGGGTTGGTCCGTCTCACCCAATTCATAATGTTGCGCCACTAGAAGCGTCTCGATTGCTTGGCTAGGATTGCCGGCCCAAAGCGCCGCCGCCGCGTGAATTGTGGGCAGCGCGTTGAATTGCAATACCGTGTCCTGCGGAAAGTTGCGCGCCAATTCGTCGGCCAACCGCCCGGCTTGGGCAACATCGCCCGCCAGGCCCAACGCAGTGGCGGCGAGAGTCTGTACGGTCTTGCCGCTCGATAGGGTGAGGGCAGCTGTCGCCTGCCGGATCGCCAATGCCGTGTTACCGACCAGCGCCTCGCGCACCGCTCCTTCGGCCTCATAGGCCGCCGCTGTTTCTTTCTTGTCGGTGCGCACCGCAGTATCAACGGCTCGCTGCGTCAACGCACGTGCCTGCGCAAATTGTCCGCCATAAGCCGCAGTGTTGGCTTCAGCATGAAGGACAACGTCACCCCATTCTGGCTTATCGGCAAGTTCGGCAACTGCCTGTTCCATCCCGGCCCGATCCTGTCGCAGGAAATCGATCATGTAAAGATTGGAACGAAGCGATTGGCTGTCAAGATTCAAGCCTTTTGCCTTCAATGCCATATCTTTGGCTTCATCCAAACGATTCAGCTGCAGCAACGCCTCGACGATGTTCGAATAGACCAAGGCGTTCTGCGGATTGAGTTCCCAGGCTTTGCGGATGGCCGCGAGACTCTTGTCGTCTTCGCCAAGGTAGCCGTAGACCACGCCCAGATTGCCGATTGCGAATGGGTCTCGCGGATAAATCTGCGCCCACAGTTCGTAGCTCTGGCGAGCCACTTCAAAATTGCGCAGCGCCATCGCGTTATAGCTGGCGGCTATGTACAGCTTCTCGCGCTCGCTCAAGCGAGCGCGCAGATCGTAGGCTTTCTGAAGGCTTTCCGCCGCACGGTCAGGCTCTCCCAAGTTGAAGAAATTGATCCCCAAGCGGGCGTAGGCCATCGCAAAATTCGGATCCAGGGCGATTGCGCGCTCAAAGAGTGGGATGGCCGCGGGATAGTCGTTTTTCCTGATCATCGTCCGATAAGCGAGGCTGTATGCTTGCAGCGCTTCGAGCGACGGTGTGGTCACCGCCTCCGGCGGGGCATCATACTTCTGCACGGAGCTGAGCGACTCACCGAGCTTGGTACGAATGGCCGCGGCCACGCTCCCCAACGCGTCGAGAACCTGATCCTTATCGCTGGCCCGTGCTTGCGCGCGGCCCAACGTATCGCCGTTCGCGCAGTTGGATGCTCTGAGCGTGAGAAGATACTGCGTCCCGAGCTTCGCGATGACGCCATCGATGACGGCCGTGCTGCCCGTGCGTTGGCATACCTCAGGCGCCAAATTGGCGCTGACTGGCGCGTCTTTGGGCTTCCCCATCAGCGCTAACGTCGTGGCGATACGCTGATCCGACAGAAGGTTCAGAAACGGCGACTGCTCGAGTTGGGCGGCGAGCGCCTGGCGCAGCGTACCGTCGAAAACCGCGTCACCGGTGTTATTGGCAATGTCAGCTAGAATGATCGTATCAGACGTTGTTACCGTGGGTGAGTGCCGAAAAAATGCCGAGCCGGCAAGCGCAATCACCACCACGGCAATCACCGCACCGACCAATGCCGGGATCAAGAACGGTCTCCCAATGCGAGTTCGCACGGCGCGCTGATCGGTACTCGCAGTCCCACGAGCGGCGTCGGGCGCTGGACTCGCGAATGGATCGCCAATAGCAACGACATCCTTCTGTCGGACGATCACCGGCTCGGCGAACTGGTAGCCACGGCGCGGTAGCGTCACGATGTAGCGATGACCTCCCTCGCCATCCCCCAAGGCCTTGCGCAGTAAAAAAATGTTCTGGCTGAGGTTCGACTCCTCGACCACCATCTTCGGCCAGATCGTGCTCAACAAGTCCTCTTTGGTGATGAGCTGGCCGGGGTTACGAACCAGCAGCAACAGAATGTCCAAAGCTTTGGGCTGCAATACAACGGTTTGGCCATCAAGCAGCAGGACGCGTTGCACGGCATCCAAACGAAATGGACCAAACTCGTAGAGGCGCGGCTCAGGGTCGCTCAAGTGGAGCACGTTGTCATCCTGTAGAGATCTACTGCCGCAGAGCTGGAATCTATCACGCAATCAATCGGTTGCATATAGATCTGGTCGGGGGCTTTACTTCCCAGATGATCGAGGCCGAAGGCGAGCTCATTGCGTCCGCCAAGCTGTATGTGGACCAGCGCTCCTCCGTCTTGCGGGAAGCCGGCGACGTTCAGGACCCTATCGCTAGAGGATTAATAACGGCAGATCACATCCAAGCGGAGTTGGGAGACCTGTGTCGCGGGGAGGAGCTGGATCTAGCCTGCGCATCGCTCGCCTGGCACAACCTCGGTGCCCGACGCAATGTGGGTCCGGCGGCAAACCGGTATTTGAGCGCAAAGCTCAGGGTATTTGCCGATTGGGCAGTCGAGGCGTTTGCGGCGAGATTGGGTACGACAAAATTCTCAGGCGACAAATCCCTCAGAAGGTAGCGGCGCTGTTGCTACCGTACCTTTGCGTATCATAACCGCCATTCATAATGTGCGGACTCTCGGCGGCCGGGGCCTCTTCTGGCGCCAAGACAAGAGGGCCGGCGAATATCCACCAGTGCTGTCGCAGTCAGCGTCATTCGTTCAAATGGCCAATCGGGGACACGCCCTAACGATCGACAGCGGTTGGCGAGAGGTTGCCGCCACGGCCCTTCAGTTCATTCAGCTCACATGGCTATGAATCCACCACCGAGGCTGAAAATCCATCAGCATCGGCCTTACATCAGATCTCGCGGAACCGTAGCCTTATTCTCCCGTTCGAAGAACACACGCTCGCCCTCGAGCGCACGGACCGTCTCCTCGATGAAGAACGCCTCCGGCGTCGAGGTCAGCTGGAAGGACGAGAACACCGTGCAGTTCCAGTCGCCGCGCTTCAGTGCGCCGGAGCGCTCGCCCCGCCACACGCAGCTGTCGTTGTCGCCCTGCTTGATCCGCAGCAGTTCCTTGATACCCGCCGCGCCGCTGAGTGTCGTACCCGTATCCGCCACGGGGAAGGAGTAGGCCGCCGGATCTTGGCGGATCTCGTACCAGCCTTCGGCATCCGGACCCGTTTCCTTGAGCGGCGTACGGCCCCCCGGTGCCTTGGCACCAGCCGGGTTTACCGGAATCGGAAAGGGCGGATCGCGCACGACCGGTCGTACCGGCAATTCCAGGCTCGAAGCGCTGTGCGTGAGGGTGAGTGTGGCGACTCGCGGCGAGGGCCAAACGAGCGGCCACAGACTCTCCGACACGGCCAGGCGGATGCGGTTGCCGGCCTTGAACCGGTGCGCGATCAAGGATAATTCGATGGTCACATCGTAGGCTTGTCCCGGTGTGAGCGCGACCGGCTCGGCGTTGCCGTCCCGGTGCGTAAGATTGAGCAGCCCATAGGTTACGAGCCACGATTCGCCTCCCGGGGTCACTTCGCATAGCCGCAAGGCAAGCTTCGCGACCGGTTGATCGGCCGCAACGCGAATGCGCGCAATCGGATGGCCCAGTATCTCGATATCCGCGCCGAGCGGTCCTGAGTCGAAGAGCAGCGACTTGCGGTCGTCGGACGACTGCTCGGTCGGCAGGCCCTCCGGAGGGAACGGCAGCCATTCAGGCTTGTCGAGGCCCACGATCTGATCGCCCACGTATTTGACCTCGCTCGGCGTCCCGGCTTTCGGCGTGAGGCCGCGCTCGTCCAAGTACCAGGTTCGAGGGCGGATGTGCGGGGAAGGCCATGCGTTCTCAGCCACCCATCGGCCCGGCGTGTCCATCGGATAGCCCTCCGATGCGGTCCGGTAGGGCATGTACGCACGCATCATGGGCTCATCCATGATTCCGGTGGGCACACCGGCCAGCCAGTGCTTCCACCAGCGGACCTCTTCCCATGCCCAATTCAAGCTTGGCCCGGGGCTCGCCGATTCCGGATAGTTGTGTGCCCATGGGCCGAACAAAGCTTTGCGCGGTGCGGTGACCTCTGCGAGCAGGCGCGTGACCGTATTCACATAGGTATCGACCCAGCCATCGACGATGTATGTCGGGCACTTGATACGGCGGTAATCCGTCGACACTGATCCCCGGCGCCAGAACGCATCGTCACGTTGATGCGACAGCCACTTCTCCAGGATCGGCGGCGCGGCATCGAGGCGCTGCTGCCACTGTTGCCGCCAACTCTCGCCGGCGATCGCGGGATCAGGCGGCATCGCCATGACGGCTTTGAACTGCACACCCCACTGCAGATCCGTAAGTCCGAGGGCGCCCCCGATGTAGTGCGCATCGTCGGTGTAGCGCGTGTCGGTGCAGCACATTGGCATGATGGCCTTTAACTCGGGCGGCTCGAGTGCAGCAATTTGCAGGGTGTTGATCCCGCCCCACGAGATGCCGCGCATGCCGACCGAACCGTTCGACCAGGGTTGTCGGGCGAGCCAGGCGATTACCTCGACGCCGTCCAGCAATTCCTGTTCCAGGTATTCGTCGACCAGAACGCCCTGCGAGTCGCCGGAGCCGCGGGCGTCGACGCGCGCATAGCCGATTCCGTACTGCGCCAGCTGCTGACCCCAAGTGTTGTCATGGGTGCGATATAGATCGCGCTTGCGATAAGGGATGTATTCCAGCACCACCGGCGCCGGCTGCGCGGTATCGGGAAGCCACATCCGCGCGCTCAGCTGTATTCCGTCCTTCATGGCGATCCACTGGTTCTCGATCATGCGGACCGGATTCTTGTCAGGCAGCCTCCAGCCGCCATCCCCGGCACGGGCGGGTACGCGGCAGAGCATTGCCAGCGGTGCACTCGACATCAGGGCTGCTGCTGAGCTTTTGAGAACATCGCGGCGAGAGATTCGCATGATATGAACGCTCCTTGCGCGGTGTTCCTACTGTTGACCCGGTGTCCTACACAATCCAATGTTTTTTTTCGATGGCTCCATGCATTTTCTTGCTTTGGCGCACTGAAGTTTTGCGGTGATACTGAGGCTCGAGGAGATGCGGGTCCGCCCGACTCGATCGACACGCGAGTCGGCGTGCGGCAGATGATCGACGCATTAGGCCGCCTTGCATTGGGGGACGTCGTCAAGAATCTTCAGCATTTAAGGAGATCGCGATGGGATTTTACAATCGAGGCAACCGAACGAGCCGCGGCGCCGCCGCCTTGACCGCCTTGAGCTTTGCCGCCTGGATGGCAACTCCCCCGCAAGTCGGGGCACAGCAGGCGCCCGCACCAGCTCAGGCGAGCCAGTCTCAGCTCGAACAGATCGTGGTGACCGCGAGCCGGCAGGGCGAGCAGAACATCCAAGATATCCCCATGGCGATTTCCGCGATCGCGCCGCAGAGCCTGGAGATCTTCGGTCTCAGCGGTATGGAGGACTACTCGCGCATGGTGCCCTCCCTCAACCTGCAACAGCTTGGCCCCGGCATCAACAAGATCGACATTCGCGGCATTACCACGAGCGGCATCGACTACACGGACGTGCAGGACCGGCCGCTGGTGACCGTGTACCTCGATGACACGCCGATCTCGCTGCAGGCGCAAAACCCCGACCTCAAGGTATTCGATCTCGAGCGCGTCGAGGTGCTGCGCGGGCCGCAAGGTACGCTGTACGGCGCCGGCGCCATGTCCGGCACCATCCGTCTCATCACCAAGAAGCCTGATCTCAATCAGATTTCCGCCTCGAGCGGGGTCGACATGTCCGGCACCTCCGGGTACGGCAGCTTCAATTACAACATTCGCCAGATGGTGAACGTGCCGCTCATCGACGGCATCCTCGCTGTGCGTGCGATCGTCTATCGGGGCGACGATTCGAGCTTCATCAAGAACATCGGGCAGGACGACAACGGGCATCGCAACGTCACCAATCAAGCGCGCCTGGCGCTGCGCTACGTGCCGAATGACAGCCTCACCATCGACGGCAGCATCACGTACGAGGACCTGCACGCGGGCGTGTATGACGGTTTCTCCGGTTTGCCGGCCTATCAATTCACTTCGCTCGAGCCGGAACTGACCACGGACAGCCTGAAGATCTTCAACCTGACGGCGGAGCAGAAATTTCCCGCGGCGGTGCTCACGTCCTCGACCTCGTTTCTCGACCGCAATAACGCGAATTTCGGAGCCAACGAATACGGCGTGAACGCTTTCCTGTTCGGCGGCTATCCGCCGCTCGACCCGGCTCTTGACGTCGTCGCCGACAACAGCAAGGACCTGGTCGAAGAGCTGCGCCTCAGTTCCAACAACGAGGGTAAATTGAAGTGGACAAGCGGCATCTTCTACGAGCATTTCGAGCGCTACTACTATCAAAATCAGCCTGATGCGCCCGGCTTCGATCAGCGCTGGGGGAACGAGATCGGCTTTCCGACCTACAGTTCGGTCGATGACGGCGCCTTTCAGCCCAACGATGACTTTTCCGGCGTGCAGGATTCCGGCGAGCACCAGACCGCGGTGTTCGGTCAGGCGACCTACACCGTGTTGCCGAAGTTGGACCTTACCGCCGGTCTTCGATACTTCGACTGGCACCAGGACTTCGTGCTGTATTTTGGCGGTATCTTCGGCGCCTCGCCCTTTGCAACCTCGCCCACCTCTCCCGGCGTACCGCTGAAAGAGTCGGGGAAGGCGAGCGCCAGCGGCGTCAATCCGCGCTACGCGATCGACTACCATTTTTCGGATGACGAAATGATCTTCGCCGAGGCGGCGAAGGGGTTTCGCTATGGCGGCGTCAATCAACCGGTGCCGCAGAGCATCTGCGAAACCTACCTGCAACAGATCGGCCTCACGCAAGCGCCGCTGACATTCGGTCCGGACAAGCTGTGGAGCTATTCGCTGGGCGAAAAGAGCAGCCTGTTGGATCGGCGCCTTACCTTCAATGTCACCGGCTTCTTCATCTACTGGACGGACGTGCAGACCACCCGCGATCTGGCTTGCAGTTATTACTTCATCGAAAACAAGGGCACGATCGAGAGCCGCGGTATCGAGCTCGAAACCCAGGCGAAGATCACCCAGGCTCTCAGCTTTGGATTCAACGGCTCCTATAACAATGCCACCACCGACGGTCTCGTCCAAAACTTAAACGCGCCCAGCGGGTCGCGGACGCCGTACGACCCGAAGTGGATCACAAATACCACTGCCACGTACGATCTGCCGGTGGGCGACGATACCGTGAGCTTCGCGGCCAACTTCTCATACCGCAGCGGCGCGGCCACCACCTTCAATCCGACGGCTTACTCCTATCGGACGCTGCCCGACGTGCGTGACCTCGATGCTGCGATTACGTACAAGAGGCCGCGGTACCAGGTCGGACTGTTTGGCTCAAATTTAACGAACGGTCTGAAGATCATCAATAATGGGGGGACGGTGCCGGGATCGCTGCAGCCGGGCGACACGCTGTTTTATGCGCGACCGCGCACCGTCGGCGTGCGCATCGCGGCGCAATTTCACTGAGCGGTTCATTCAGCTGGTGGGGGGATTTTCGCTGATTCGCTTCTTCATTTCGAGGCTATCCGCTACCTCGTCGAGCCAGCGGATCCTGGGGGTGGGTTCGCGGAGTATTTGGCTTCTGACTCGCCCACGGCTAGCAAGTGCCCCTGCATGGCCCTTAGCGCATCCTCGCCGAAGAACAAGCCGCGCAGTCCGAGGGTGGGTACATCCAGAGCGTACACCCGGGTGAGGTAGCGATGCTGCACGATGTCGTTGTGCGGCGGGCAGGGGCCGTCAAAGCCGCCGCGGATTCCGGCAAGTTCGGAGTTCGCGGGATAAAAGTGTGAATAGACGTTGGCGCCGCGCAATCCATGGGGCGTCGGCCCAATGGGCTTGCCCTTGGGCACGAACCCGTTGCCTTCCGCGCCTCTCTTCAGCGCCGTGATCGAAGGCGGGATGTCGATGAGCACCCAATGGATGAACGGCACCCGCGGCGTATCGGCCGAGATGGTGACGCCGGGTTTGTTGATAAGGCTCAAGTCCTTTGGTACATCCAGATCCGTCATGATCAGCGCGTAAGAGCGGGTCGCGGACGGACCGCGCGACCACGAGACGCTTGGGCTAATGTTGTACTCGGACGGATCCATCTGGGCCGGCGGGCAGTACGCCGCACTTGCCGGCAGGCGTCCATCCGGGGTCAGACCGCCGACCGTCACCTGAAGGCTCGGCGCCGCTGCCGTTTCCGGCGCGAGAAGATCCTGCGCACCGGCCAGCACAGCGGCCCCCAGCGCCACGCCGAGAGCGGCGTACCACACCCTGCGCGGCATCTTGCTACCCGACGGCATCACTCAAATCTGCTGTTGACCGTCAGGCCGTACATCCGGGGAAGTCCGACGGTTCCCGTATCCAGTCCCAATGCCGGGATGGCATAGCCGTTCAGGCGGTAGAACTTGTCGAGCAGGTTGGAGCCGTAGAGCTGAACGTCCCACTTGTTGCTATTCGGCGGGTGATAGATCAGTCGCGCGCCGAGCAGTCCATAGGACGGAATGTACACGCCGCTGCTGTCGGAACCGGTCTTCACCCAACTGGTCCAGCCTTCGTCTACGCGCAATGTGAGACCGCCGCCGTTGGGCAGCGGCGTGTCGAACTGCGCGCCCACATCGGCCGAGACCTTCGGTGCATAGGGAAACGGCGAACCGGGCAGGATCCCACTGTCCGCAGGGTATTCCGAGTAGCCCGTTTTCAGATAACCCAAGGCGTAGTTGAGACTGAAGGCCCTCGTGATCAGCCACTGTCCCTCGACTTCCGCGCCCTTCACGGTTCCCCTGCCGGCATTGATCGTTACATTGAAGAACCCCTCGTTCTCGGTGGCCTGCACATTGGTGTATTGGCTGTAGAACAGCGTGGGGTTAAAGCGCAGGGTGTGGTCAAGCCAATCCGAACGCAGACCCACCTCGTAGTTCTTCAGTTTTTCCGGCGAATAGGATTGAACACCGGTGGGGGTCTGCGTTCCGCCGCCCGCGCTGAAGCCCTCGGCAAAGGTAGCGTAGGTCATGATCGTCGGAGTCCACTGATACTGCAGCGAGACGCGCGGCGCCGTGTCGGTATACACGCCGTCGGATACTCCCAACACCGGTCCGGCACCGTTCGGGGTCACGCTGGTGCTCGGTACGCAGCACAGCACCGGGATCGGCTGATTCGGCTCGAAGCCCTGCACCTCCGCCGTGTCCCGGTTGTAGCGCACGCCCGCGGTCAACGACAGCTGGTCGGTGATCTTATAGGTCCACTCGGTAAAGCCGGCCAGACCGTGGATGTGATAGAAATACAGTTGATCGATGTTGGGGATGAACACCGGAACCGGCACGAACGCCGGTATCCCCAGAAATTCCTTGGCGGCGGCGTTGTTGGCCGGGTTCACCGCCAGATCCACATCGTTGCCGAACCAGTTCTCACGGCGCCAGCGCCTGAAATCATTGTAGTAGTAGACGCCGGTGGTGCCCGTGAGGATATCGTTCGTGAACAGCAGCTGAGCTTCTCCCGTGGCTTCGTGAATGATGTTGGTGTTCTCGCCATCGAACATGTGGTAGGGGATGTTGGTAAAGTCCTCGAAGCTCTCGCTCCGCACGTCGCGCGCCCCGCCCAGCGCCTTGAGCGCCCAGTTATCGTTCAGCTTGTAGTTCAGAATCAGCTTGTAGTTGGTGGCGTTGGTATGCAGCTCGGGTCCATCGTAACTGCTGGCGGTCAGGAAAGTGTTGTTGGCACCGTAAACCCAGGCCTGGTTCACCTTCAAAGGCGCGCCGTACTCACTAGCGCCGTTGTAGAGGCAGGTGAGGTTCGGCTGTGGAAAGCTGCAGGCCGGGCTCAGCTGCCAGTCGGTGGTCGGGTTGCCGTTGGTGCCGATGTCGTTCTCTTCGATGATGAATCGGGCATTGAAATTCTCATCAGGCTTCCACAGGACGTCCAATCGGGCGACCAGGTTATCCTGGCTGCCAAAATCCTGATTGACGCTGACGCTCGGCAGATAACCGTCGCGAGTCACCTTCGCCACGGTGATCTTGGTCAACAGGGTCGAACTCAAAGGAAGATCCATCGCACCCGAGATGTTGAAGCGGTGGTAGTCGCCGACCGTGGCCGAGGTGCGGACTCCGAACTGATCGGCGGGCTCCTTGGTGATGAACTGGATCGCGCCGCCCAAGGTGTTCTTGCCGAACAACGTGCCCTGCGGCCCGCGCAGTACTTCGACCCGGTCCATCTCCACCAGGTCGGAGAAATAGCCGAACTGCTCCTGGTAGGCGATGCCGTCGACGTAAACACCGACACTGGGCAGGCCGCGCATGCGAAAACTGGCCTGCTCGGTGCCGAAGAAATTGTACGGCGCCGGAGAGAAGTTCGGGATCGTGTGATCCAATTGTTCCACGTTGGCAATGCCGCGAATTTGCAGGTCCTCGGCGCTCAAAGATGCGATCGAAATCGGCACTCGCTGCAGATCCTCGGAGCGGCGCCGGGCGGTGACGATGACTTCTTCGAGACTCCCGCTGTTCTCGCCCACAACCGCCGAATTGGTCGATGGCGTCGTCGTGTCCGCAGCGCCGCCAAAGGCGACGGGCGCCGCGCAGTACAGAACCGCCGACAGCGCTGCGCTAAATCCAATGCACCCATTGCTTCTGGTATTGCTCATGTGTCCCCCTGTTGTTCTAAGATCTTATTTGGCAAGGCATCCGCTATAGGTTTGGGCACTTTTTAGTCGATTGTTCCCGACAGGCTATGTCGGCTCGTGCATGACCTTCGCCGGGTCTTCCCCGAAGGGCGGCGAGTAGATCACGAGCAGCTTGATGCGCTCGCTCAATACTTTGATCGAGTGAAACACCTTCGCGGGAAAGAACATCATGTCGCCCGCCTTGACGTGGTGATCGACGCCGTCGATCCCCGCGATCGCCTCCCCTTCCAGGATGTACACCGCCTGCTCGAGATCCGGATGGGCGTGCGCGGGTGAGCCCTCGTGGCGCTCGATGTCGCCGAGCGCGATTTCCAGGTGCTTTGCACCGTTCACCTCGGGGCCCACCAGCCGATAGTTCTTGGTACCCGTATGATTGGCGGGGCTGTAGCTCGGCTGCTCCGAGGCTCGGATGATGTAGGGGGATTTGCCGCTCACGGTTTGATTTCCTTCGCTGCTGTCAGTCGGGTTTGCAATGGGGCGGTCCGGGCGGGCCTGCTGTGCCCCACCAAAAACAGGAGCCCGGCCGCGACCATCGCGAGTAGCGCGATGATGCCGAGTCCGGCGCGAAAATCGCCGAGTGCGTCTTTCATAAGTCCGGTGAACCAGGGCGAGAGAAAGCCGCCGATCACACCAAGAGCGCTGATCGCCGCGATGCCGCCGGCGGCCGCCGCGCCGCTCAGGAACGTGCCCGGGATAGACCAGAACGGCGCCGTGAAGGCGAGCGTGCCGGCGAAGGCCACTGAGATCGCAGCGATCCGGGCGCTCGGGTCCTTGACGAGCACCGAGACCAGCAGCGACGCTCCTCCCACGAAATTCGCGAGCGCCGCGTGCCCATAGCGCTCCTTGCGCCGGTCCGAGCGCCGGCCCCACAGCAGGAGCGCCAGGAGCGCGAGGACGCTCGGTATGGCGACGACCACGCCAGTCTGGAGGTTGCCGAGACCGAAGCCTTTGACGATCTGCGGCAGGAAAAACGTGATGCTGTTGAGCAGGCACACGTTGCTGAAATAGACGACCGCGAGCAAGAGCACCCGCGGACTCGTGAGCGACTGCAGCACGGAATAGCTCCGCTGGCGCTCGACCTCCTGGCGCTCGGATTCCAGCTGCCCTACCAGCCACTCTCGCTCGGCGTTCGGAAGCCAGGCAGCCTCAGCCGGTCCGTCCTGCAGTCGCAACATCACGACCGGCGCGAGCATGATCGCCGGGAGTGCCTCGAGCAGATAGATCCATTGCCAGCCGGCGAGGCCCGCCACGCCGTTCAACGACAGCAATAGTCCCGACAGAGGAGCGCCGATGATGCCGCTTACGGGTATCGCCGCAATGAACATCGCCAGAATGCGTCCCCGGTAGGCCGCCGGAAACCACAGGGTGAGAAAATAGAGAATCCCCGGATAGAAGCCCGCCTCGGCCGCGCCCAGCAGCAGCCGAACCGTGTAGAAGCTCGCGCGCCCGCGGACCAAGGCCATGGCGGCGGCGCACAGTCCCAGCGTGAACATGATTCGCGCGATCCAGCGCGTCGCGCCGAACCGCTGCAGCAACAAATTGGAAGGCACCTCGCAGATGCAGTACGTGAGAAAGAAGAGTCCGGCTCCCAGGCCGTAGGCGGACGACGTGAGTTCGAGCGCCTGATTCATCTGCAGGGACGCGAAGCTCAAGTTGACCCGGTCCAGATAGGCGAAGAAGTAGCACAGCATGAGCAGCGGCAGGATCCGCAAGGCCGTGCGCCGCAGGGCTTGACGCTCGAGATTCGATATCGCTTCGGCGGGCACCGGTGTTCCTTGTCAGGGTGAGAACCGCGGCGTACAATTTCGCTATATCGCAATATTATTCGCAATAGCGAAATACATCAACCATCGCGCAGGACGCGACTTTGACGCCCAATGATCGATCAGTGGAGCCCGGCGCGCATCATGGCGATAGCGCCTGGAATCAGGATCTTCGCTCTGCCCCGGGGCCGCTCGCGGGAGTGCGCGTCCTCGACCTCACCAGTGTGGTCATGGGGCCCTCGGCGACGCAGGTGCTCGCCGACCTCGGCGCCGACGTCTTGAAGATCGAGTCAAGCGCCGGCGACTCGATGCGCTGGGTGGGACCCTGGCGGCACCCCGGCATGGGACCTTTGTTCCTGCAGGCCAACCGCAACAAGCGCAGCGTGGTGCTCGATCTGAAGTCGGCGCGGGATAAGGAGCGTGCACTGATCCTCGCGCGCGACGCCGACGTGCTCGTCTCGAACGTACGGCCGATGGGCCTCAAGCGGCTCGGCCTGGATTATGAACGGGTGAGTGAGGTCAACCCGCGCATCGTCTACTGCGCGGCGGTGGGTTACGGGTCCGGCGGCCCCGAGGCCGGCAAGCCGGTCTACGACGACCTGATGCAGGCCGCTGCGGGCATCGCGGGCTTGTTCGAGGCAGTCGACGGCACACCGCGCTACGCGCCGATCAACATCTGCGACCGCGTAGTGGGACTGTATGTTGCCAACGCGGTGACCAGTGCTCTGTACTACCGCGCGAAGAGCGATCAGGGCCAGTTCATCGAAGTGCCGATGTTCGAGACCATGGCACAGTTCGTCCTCGCCGACCACTTCGGCGGACGCGCCTTCGAGCCGGCGCTGGGCGAGATGGGGTACCGGCGCCTCCTGTCGTCGACCCGCGGGCCCTATCGGACCCAGGACGGACACCTGTCGCTCGTGGTGTACACGGACCGGCACTGGCGATTCTTCAGCGAGCTGGTCGGCGCGCCGCGGCTCCTGGAAACCGATCCGAGATTCGCCTCGCAGGAAAGCCGCACGCAGCACGCCGAGGCGGTCGGCGAGTTTCTGGCACTTCACTTGCGCTCGCGCACGACGCAGGAATGGATCGCCCTGTTTGAGGCGATCGAGATACCCGTGAGTCCCGTGAACTCCCTGGAGGATTTGCTCGAGGACCCGCACTTGAAGGCCGTCGGCTTCTTCGAACAGGTCGAACATCCCACCGAGGGAATGCTCACGAATTGCAGATTTCCGATCCACTTCAGCCGATCCCCGACATCGCTTCGCCGGCTCGCGCCAAACCTCGGCGAGCACAACGCCGAGATTTTCGGGCCGCCGTCCGGCGATGAATCTGCCGACCGGAGCTGACATGACCGACGCGAATCCGGCGGAGATCCGCTACCAGCGCAAGCGGGATGCGCTCTGGGTCACGATCGACCGCGAATCGAGGCGCAATGCCATCAACGCGGCGGTGCTCGAGGGCATCGAGGAGGCGCTGCGACGAGCCGCCGCCGATGCGGGGATCCGCGCCATCATTCTCACGGGTGCCGGCGAGAAGGCGTTCTGCGCAGGCGCCGATCTCAACGTCGGGCCGTCGACTTTCCAGCGCCAAGCGGACGAGCCGACCACCGACTTCGGCCGCCTGGCGCGCGCGGTGCGCCGTTCGGGAGTCCCATTGATCGCCCGGATCAACGGCGACTGCATCGCCGGCGGAGTCGGCCTGATGGCGCTGTGCGATCTGGCGATCGCCGCGGATCATGCTCGCTTCGGGCTGCCGGAGGTGAAGGTCGGCGTCTTCCCCATGCAAGTGCTGGTGCTGTTGCGGGCCACCGTGCACGCGCGGCATCTGAATGAGCTCTGCCTCACGGGTGAGTTCATCAACGCCGCGCGCGCCGCAGAGATCGGACTGATCAATGCGTACGTCCCCTCGGCCGAGCTCGACGCGCACATCGACGCCGCCGTATCGAAGCTGCGCGCCGCCTCGCCGGCGGCGGTGCGCCGGGGCAAGCAGGTCATTTTTGCCATGGAGCGCATGGCCTTCGAGGAGGCCCTCGCATTCGCCGAGGCGCAGATTGCGCTCGCTTCGAGCTCGGCGGATGCCGAGGAAGGACTGCGCGCGTTCAACGAAAAACGCAAGCCGCGTTGGGCCGAGGACTGACGCATGTCGGGGCGCACCGTGCGCATCGGCGGGGCGTGCGGCGCCTGGGGGGACAGTCCACGGGCGATCCCACAGCTGCTGCGCGAGCCGGTCCAGTATCTAATGATGGACTATCTCGCCGAGATGAGCATGTCGCTGCTCGCGCGCGCGCGCATGAAATCCGCAGATGGCGGCTACCCGGCGGATTTCATCGCCTATCTGAAGGACAGCCTGCCCGCGCTCGCACGGCGCGGCATCAAAGTGGTGACCAATGCGGGCGGCATCGATCCGCGCCGGTGCAAGGCCGCGCTCGAATCGGCCTGCCGCGAGTCCTCGGTGTCGCTCTGCGTCGCGGCCGTGGTTGGCGACGACCTGATGCCCTTGATCGAGGACCTGCGCCGCGGCGGCGTACGCGAGGCCGTGTCGGGCGAGGAGCTGCCGCCCCGGCTGTTGACCGCCAATGCGTACTTGGGAGCGCTGCCCATCGCGGCGGCCCTCGCGGCCGGTGCCGATGTGGTGATCACCGGCCGCTGCGCCGACAGTGCGCTGGCGCTCGGCATCCTGATGCACGAGTTCGGCTGGAAATCGGACGATTACGACCGGCTGGCCGCGGGAAGTCTCGCGGGCCACCTGCTCGAATGCGGGGCGCAGGGCGCCGGCGGCCTGCACACCGACTGGCAGAAGGTGCCCGACTGGGAGAACATCGGCTACCCGATCGCCGAGTGCCGCGCGGACGGCTCGTTCATTCTCACCAAGCCTGCGCATACCGGCGGACTGGTGATTCCCGGCGCGGTCGCCGAACAGGTGCTGTACGAGGTGGGCGATCCCGCCGCCTACGTACTGCCGGACGTGGTGGCCGACTTCTCCTCGGTCACGCTCGCGCAGGTCGGTGCCGATTGCGTCCTCGTGACCGGTGCGGGGGGGCGCGCGCCGACCCGTGAATACAAGGTCTCCGCCACCTATCAGGATGGGTACCGCGCGGTGGCGAGCGTCTCGATCGTCGGACCGGATGCGGTGCCTAAGGCCGAGAGGACCGCGCAGGCGCTCATCGGTCGAGCGCGGCTCACTTTCCGCGAGCAGGGCCTGCCCGATTTCACCGCGACGCACGTCGAGGTGCTCGGCGCGGAGGCCTCGTACGGTCCAGGGTCCCGGGCGCGGCACACCCGCGAGGTGGTGCTTCGGGTCGTGGTGACGCATCAGGATGCGAAGTGCCTGGAGCTGTTCGCGCGGGAGCTCGGATCGGCCGGCATCTCCTTCGCGCCCGGCACGACCGGAATTTTCGGCGGACGCCCGAAGCCTGCCGCGCTTATCAAGCTCTTCACCTTTTTCGTCGACAAGACGCTGCCCGAGAGCCCCCGGGCGCTGCTCGGCACCGACAATCGCGAGATCCGGATCGACTTGCCGCCGGGCGCATCGCGAACTATCGAGTCAGCGCGCATGGTGCCCCGCGACGCACACCTCGATTCCGATGCGACCGACGATAATGCCGGCGACACGCTTGAAGTGCCCCTCGGCCGCCTCGCGCTCGCACGATCCGGCGACAAGGGCGATACCGCCAACATCGCTGTCATTGCCCGCGATCCGGCATACGTGCCCACGTTGCGCCGTGAGCTGACGGCGGAACGCGTGCTTAAGCATCTGGCTCACTTGGTCGCCGGCCCGGTGCAGCGCTTCGAGGCTCCGGGTCTGAATGCATTTAATTTTCTGCTCCAGCGTGCCCTCGGCGGCGGCGGGATGGCGTCGCTGCGCATCGATCCGCAGGGCAAGGCGTACGCGCCCATGGCGCTCGAGATGCCGATATCCGTGCCATCGCGCGTACTCAAGCAGGTGGAGAGTGGCCGTGATCGTTAAGCGTTGACGGGGCGCCTAACCCGTCCCAGAGTGGGAAGGCTCCGGCGCTTCGAGCAACTTACAGGCGCTGGTGAGCAGCTCGGCCGCTTTCGCGAGCTGAGGCACGACCCGGGAGGTCGGGCCGGCGATGGTCACGATGTACAAGGCCGATGCCCACACGAAGCGCTTCGACAGCGTCGTGACCCCCTCCTGGCTCTCCTCGCGGTTCAGGAACCAGCCTCGGCGGTTCCCGGCGGCAAGCTCCTTGCGCAGCTGCGGCTTCGAGGTGATGGTGCGCTTGGTGAGGCTCGCGAGGCTCGCCGACTTGAGGTACGCGTTCAGCCTCGCCTCGTCGAGACTCGCGAGCAGCGCCTTTCCGGCGGAGGTGGCATGCAGCGAACGGACGTTGTCGCCCACGTTGGCGAGATATCGCAAGGGGTGCGACGGCTCGATCGACAAAAGGTAGGTCGCCCCCATCCCGCTCACCTTGGAGAGGAGAATCGACTCGTCGACCTTGTCGCGCAGGCTCCGCAGCAGAGCATCGACGCGCAGAACCACCGGATCGTGGTCGGCGATAATCTTGGCGAGATCATACAGCCGGAGAGTCGGATAGAAGCCGCCCCGGGGTGCGAGTTCGTAGAGATATCCGCGCTCGAGGAGCGCCTGCAGCACGTCGTGACAGCTCGAGGCGGGAATATCGAGTCTGCGGGCAATCTCGGAGACCGTGAGCGGGCGCTTCTGGTCCGCGAAGGTTTCCAGGAAATCGAGCGTTCGGCCCACGATCTTCGACATCTGCAAAGCTTGACATGAAACGGGTAGCTATCGCAAAAAGGGGATGCGGCGACCCGAAGGGCGCCGCTCTAGACTCGGTTTTGCTTGGCGAATATCTGCCCCATGACTCTCGCAAGCTCGGGATCGGAAAAATCGAACAGGCCGCCGTTGCCGCTCACCCACTGATAGGTGTGCAAAAGCCGGGTGATTTTCCATTGCCCGTCGATGCGCGCGAAGCTGTTCTCGTACCAGCCGTTCTGCGTGTATTCGGCGGCGCCCGCATCGGTCGCTTTCCAATGTCTCGCCACCATATAGATGACCGCCGATGCATGGTCGCCGTCGAAGGTCGCGCAGAAATTCGAATACTGATGATGGCGCCGCACCGGACTCAAAATGAGCTCGGCGAAGCGCGTCCATAAATTCGCGTCGACGTACACCTCCGGCTGTCCCGTCAGTCTTTCGAAGTTGACCTTGAAGCGGTCCGCGAAACAGCTGCGGTACAGCTTCCAGTCCCCGACGTCGAGCGCTCGGCCAAAATTCAGCATGACTCGCTCGATTTCAGCCCGGGTCCAGAGCGTCTCGATCATCTGCTCGCGGGACGGACCCGTATTGCCCTCTTTCATGTTCCTAGCTCACCTTGAGTTTGGTATCGAGCTGAATACTCGGCTTCCACGCTCGGCCTCAGTATTTGATCGAAAACCGCAGGCCGAATGTTCTGGGGTCCTCGAGGTATGCGGTGGCGGGTCCCGGCACGCCGGCCGCGGCCGTCGCGGCAATCACCGCCCGGTTCGTCATGTTCTTGATCCAAGCGCCGACGGTCCACGTCGTGGCATCGTAGGTGAGCGAGGCGTCGCCCTTGTTGGAGGCGACTTGTTCGGTGCCCTTATTGTGCACGTAGTCGGCCCACCATTTGCTTTCGAACCGCCAGTTGATGTGCGCGCGGAGCGTCCCGGCCGCGAGCGGAATATTGTGCGTATATCCCCCTTCAATCACCCAATCCGGCGCATACGCAGGGGCAAGTCCATCGTAACTGACTCCACCGGTATCGACCACATCGACATTGCGCGCATGGGAGTACGCGATGTTCAAGTTCGCCTGATCGTCCGTAAATATCTTTGTGAGCACGTCGAGCTGATCGCCTTTGATGGCCACCTTGTTGCCGTTGAAAATCAGATTATACGGCGCCGAAATGTCGTAGGACTGAATGATGAGATTATGGAAGCGTCGAAGTGATTGTATGTCTTGTCGAACTCGTAGGGCAGGCCTCCGAGCGCAACTACTTCGAAGCCCCTTGCGGTCCGATCGGTCGAGCTGCCGCGCCCGCCGCCCGTTATTCGAAAAGTGTCCGTAATGCTGTAGGTCAGCTGCCCAAATGCGGAGTAACCCTGCAAGCGGTCGGCGTCGACGTTGGTCTGATAGAAGCTGAACGGCAGATTGGTGAACAGGTACTCGGAGCCGCTGTTGCGTGAATTGTAATAGTAGAGGCCGCCCAGCCATTTAAACGGCCCATCTCCCGTACTGGAGATCCTGAGTTCCTGGGTCAGCTGGTTGTAGTGCGCGGTGTTGGTCGATTGAATGGCGCTGAGCCAGTACAGCGGCCGTGCGTCGAGATACAGATACGACGGTATGTAGCTGAGCGCCGCGCCATCCAATTGATAATCGATCTGACCGCCGAGCATGTCCGTCTTGTAGTGGTTCCTCTGCGCGTCGGTAGTGCCGAACGGCCCGGCATAGGCTCCCGTGCGATCGGTGGGATTGATGTTGGTCGAGAGGCGCACGCTGATGTCGTTCTTCGAATCCGCCCCTGTTACTTCGTAGCCGTCGTCGTAGGCATAGTCCACCGCGGCGCGCAGCGCCACGCTGTCGCTGGCCTTAACGTCCTGCGTGCTCATCACATGCACGTATGAGTAATTGCCCACTTCGAGCGTGGTTTCCCCGTCGTTGTCGAAGCCCGGTTTCGTCGGCGTTAGATTGATGGTGCCGCCGATGGCGCGCGTTACATAGAGTGGTCCAGAATTCTTCATCCTTGCGCGGTGCAATGGAATGCAATCCGATATGGGAAAAGCCGGTGATGCCGGCATCTCGGGTCGGAAAATAGCGGCGGCCACTGTGGGCCGGTCTGGCAACGAGTTCGATGGTGTTGCCGCTTGGGTCGGCAAACACAATGGCCGCATCCACCCAGCGCTGCTCGCATTCGCCGCGCGTGGCTGCTTTGACGATGTAGCCGGAATTGTCGAGTTCCGCGCCGGCGGCATCGAGCTCTGCCAGCGACCCGAGTTCAAACGCCACCGCATGTTGGCGCGCGTCGCCGATGGTATACACCAGAGTATGGTCGCGGCTATCTGAACGCATGTAGGCGCTTGCGCGGTCGCGGCGTACCAGTTCGAGGCCCAGGACTTTTGTGGCATAGCGCACTGCGTCGTCGAGATTCGAAGTGCCCAAGCGCACATAGCGAATATCTTTTAGAGAAATCATCGTCCTCGCTCCGTGGCGCCCTGGCTCTCAATTTCCGCAGTGTCCCGAATCAGATTCCATATAGTTTCACGACACTACGGGCCGCGAACACGATCGTCGAATGAAAACTCGATATACATTTAATCCACTAACGACATACCGCACAGCGGCGAGCCAAACGTATTGTTGCGACGCAGCACGCGGTTGCAATCTTGGTCGGTTTTGCGCAAGAGCGAACGAATGGCACTACTCGCGCCCAGCGTCCCGATAAATGATCGGCCCAACACTGCGATCGCATTGGCCTGCGCGGGCGAGCTGATGGCCTGAACGGCGGGCGCATTCAGCCGAAGCGATGGACGCCCTCCCGGGCGAGTACGTTCAGCAGCCTCGCAAGAGTTCAAATGGCATCGTCCGAAGCTTTTCAGGTCAAAGCGCAGCAGTTGATGGACGATCACTCATTGGACCAACAGCTGTGCCGTTGGCTGCTCCTGAGTCTAGATCGTCTCGAAGGAATCGATCTCGTGATGACCCAGGAACTGCTCGCCAACATGCTCGGCCTGCGGCGCGAAAAAGGTGAAAGAGACTTAGGCGCGCAACAACAAAAATCCGCAGGTCGTCGCGCATGTGCCATTATTGGGCTGGAGCGCTGAAGCAGCCCAGGCTCCGTTGTCAGCATATGGAATGCGCAAATCGCCAGCGTCGGCAGGAGCAAGTACGCCAAACTCGGCCATGAATGCAGACCTGTCGCCGGACGGTCCAGCACCGAACAGGACGGCCCTGACCCGGGTCGTGGGTCTCGGAGCCTCCGCCGGCGGACTCGAGGCGCTGCAACATTTTCTCGCCAACGTGCCGCCGGCAAGCGGATTAGCGTACATCGTCGTGCAGCACCTCGATCCGACGCATAAGGCGATGCTGACCGAGCTGCTGCAGCGATCGACCGCGATGCCGGTGCACGAAGCGACGGGATCGATGCGCGTCATACCTGATGCGGTATTCGTCATCCCGCCGAGCACCGAACTCACTTTGGTCGGCGGCCGCCTGCATCTGACTGAGCCCGCGCAACCGCGCGGAAGGCGTCTGCCGATTGACGTGCTGTTCAGTTCTCTCGCCCGCGACCAGGGTGAGCGCGCGATCGGGGTTGTGTTGTCGGGTATGGGCTCGGACGGAACCGTCGGTCTGCAGGCGATCAAGGGCGCGGGTGGTCTGACTTTCGCGCAAGAGCCCGCATCTGCGCAGTTCGATTCCATGCCGAAAAGCGCGATCGAGGCAGGCGTCTGCGACATCGTGGCCGCGGCCGAGGAGCTGCCGCATCGCATCTTGCTGGTCGCCGCGAAACACCCTGCGGCGGCACCCGGATCGGCGGGCACCGATGAGGACAGCGAGCAATCGCTGAACGTGATCCTCGGATTGCTGCGCGAGCGCAGCAAACACGACCTCACGCTTTATAAGATCACCACCGTAAAGCGGCGTATCGAACGGCGCATGGGTGTACATGGCCTCGATACGCTCGCGGGCTATCGACAATTCGTACAGGAAAATCCGCAGGAACTCGATCTGCTCTTCAAGGAACTGCTGATCGGCGTCACCAGTTTCTTTCGTGATCCGCCGCTCTGGCAGGAGCTCAAAGACACGGTGTTGCCCGCGCTGCTGGCCCGGCGTACTCCCGGTACTCCGCTGCGGGCCTGGGTCGTGGGTTGCTCGACGGGCGAGGAAGCTTACTCTCTGGCGATGGTGTTTAGGGAGGTGGCCGACACGCAGCCCAACCCCGATGCCTGGGCACTGCAGATTTTTGCGAGCGACGTCAATGCGGATGCGATCGCCGTGGCACGGAGGGGGCAATTCTCTGCGAATATCGCCGTCGACGTGGCTCCCGAACGCCTCAGTCGCTTTTTCAATGCGGTGGGCGACGAATTTCTGATCGGACAGGGAATCCGTCAAACGATCCTGTTTGCCCAGCACGACGTGACTCTTGATCCGCCATTCACACGGCTTGACATCCTGTCCTGCCGTAACCTGATGATCTACTTCAATGCGACGCTTCAGCAGCGGATGCTGCCGCTGTTTCACTACGTGATGCGTCCCGGTGGTGTACTCATGCTGGGTGGGTCCGAGACGGTCGGCCGATCACTGTCACTGTTCACCCCGCTGGATTTGAAATCCAGGGTATACCTGCGCAGCGGCGCCGCCACCGGCGCCGCCACCGGCGCCGGCAATCTGGACTTTCCCGTCAATCGCAGCTTGTCATTGCGCACCACCGCGCTGGAGCCGAATGTGTCGCAACCTGTCAACCGTCAAGCAAACCTCCCATCGCTCGCCAATCAGGTACTGCTGCAGGAGTTCTCGCCGCCCGCGGTGCTGGTTAATGAACAGGGCGATGTTATCTATATCAATGGCCACACTGGTAAATACCTCGAGCCGGCGACCGGGAAAGCCAACTGGAATATTCACGTCATGGCGCGACCAGCAATTCGCACACAGCTCGCAGCTGCCATGCGCCAGTCCTTGCAAGAAAAGAGGACCATCGAGTTGCACAGCCTCAGACTCGACGAAGATCTGCAGTCCACGCTCAATGTGACGGTACAGCCCCTGCGAGAGTCGCCAGGGCTCGAGGGGACGGTGATGATCGTGTTTCGCGATATCGCAATCCTACCGGCCGCCATCTTGAAGCGACGACGCGCCGCCGGCTCGCTCGACCCGGCGATCAGCGACGATCTGGCGCGTGCACGCGAGGAAATTCGCGCGCTTCGCCAGGAGATGCACGCGTCCCAGGAGGAGTTACAGAGCGCTAACGAGGAGTTGCAGTCCACCAATGAAGAATTGCAGTCGGCCAACGAGGAGCTAACAACTTCCAAGGAAGAATCGCAGTCCATGAACGAGGAGCTGCAGACGATCAACGTTGAACTGCGTTCGAAGCTGGACGACTTAGCACTGGCGCAGAGCGACATGCAGAACCTGCTCAATAGCACGGACATCGCGACGCTGTTTCTCGATAATCAGCTAAACGTACGTCGGTTCACTGAGCACATCACTCGTATCATTCAGCTGCGCGAAGGGGATATCGGCCGGCCGCTCAGCGATCTCGCCAGCACACTCATCTACCCGCAACTTCACGCAGATGCCAACGGGACCCTGCGTACGCTGGCGTTTTCAGAGAAACAGATAGCGACCACGGACGGACACTGGTACACGGTGCGGATCATGCCTTACCGCACCGTCGCGAACCTGATCCAGGGCGTTGTAATCACCTTCGTCGACATCACAGCCGCGAAGGAACTCGAGTCACGCCTGCGCAAGCCTTAACGAGTTGGAGTAGAGTATCCACCTGGCGGCGATTGCGGCACGAACGGGGGGTAGTACGATGTCGAGCTATTTGAACGAAGCCGAGAGCCAAGCGAATTTGCGTCTGCGCGCATTGCACCGCTTGACAGGAAAGAATGGTTCGCACGGTTCGCGGCTGAACGCATCCGCGGCATTGCAGGCTCTGCACGACCTCATATCCTCGCCGGCGACCGGCGCAGCGGCGCTGGCCCTGCTCCACGAACTGCAGGTGTATCAGGTGGAATTGGAGTTGCAGGATGAGGAGTTGCGCCGTTCCCGCGCCGACCTGGAAATGACCTTGAGTCGTCAGGTGCAGCTGTACGATTTTGCGCCCGTCGGCTGTTTTACCGTCGATCAAAGCACCGCGCTGCGAGAACTGAATCTCACCGCTGCAAACATGCTCGGCGCTGAGCGGGACCGACTGCTGGGCCGAAGTCTCGACTCATTTCTCGCGCCGCAGAGCGCGCATGCATTGCATGTGATGCTCACGGGTGTGAGCGATGGCGCTCCGACGGAGGTAGACGAACTGGAGCTGTTGGCACGCCGCGCCGCGCCGCGTTCATGCCTGTGCTAATCGCGACCCGGGCGGGGAACACTTCCTAATAGTCTTTGCCGATGTCGCCGGTAGCAGAGAAATGCGTACGGCCTGAGCGCGGCAATGAGCGGCGCTTTATCCGCAGCAAATTCCGCGAGCTGCAGGGACGGCACGCTGCTCCGGTGCAGCGCATAGCAAGGGTGAACCTGGCAGGTTGCGTGCGCTCTCGAACATTTGTTCGCCGCGCGGTATACTATGATTGGCCCGGTAGCAAATGGCAAAGGATGGCCATGCAGACGTGGGACACGGCATTGAGCCAGAGCTTGCCAGAGTGAGCTTCCTGCATGTGCGAATGCGGGGGGCACGGGCATGATCGCCGCCGGATTCAAGCGGAATCATTTGTTGGCCTCCTTGCCGGACGCGGAATGGAACCGCTGGTCCTCCCTGCTCGAACTCGCCGAGATGCCGCTCGGCTCAGTGCTGTACGAGTCGGGAGTGGCTCTGCCCTATGTGTACTTTCCGACCACGGCCATCGTCTCGCTACTCTATGTGATGGAGAATGGCTCCGCCGCGGAAATTGCGGTGGTCGGCAATGAAGGCGTCGTCGGCATTTCGTTGTTCATGGGCGGAGAATCCACTCCCAGCCGTGCGGTGGTGCAAAGTGCCGGCTCCGGCTGCCGTCTGGATGCCGACGCCATCAAGGCAGAATTCAATCGCGGCGGCCCGGTACTGCACTTACTTCTGCGTTACACGCAGGCCTTGATTACCCAGATGGCACAGACGGCGGTGTGTAACCGGCATCATTCCCTGGACCAGCAGCTATGCCGTTGGCTGTTGCTGAGCTTGGATCGACTGCAAGGCGATGAGCTGGTCATGACGCAGGAGCTCATTGCCAACATGCTGGGCGTGCGCCGCGAAGGGGTCACGGAGGCGGCGTTCAAGTTGCAGAAGGCGGGGCTGATTCGTTACTCGCGAGGACATATCACGGTGCTCGACCGGGCGGGATTGGAGGCACGGACCTGCGAGTGCTATGCGGTGGTGAAGCGGGAATATGATCGGCTGCTGCCGGACGAGCAGGCAGCATAAACCAGCGACTGCTGTACTTAAGACCCGTCGACTCCCCCTCATCACCGCGCCAGATCACCTCAAAGAGGCCCCGCTGGGTTTTCAGCGGCTTTATCGTCGTTTTGATTGGAGTCGACATCTCCAGCCGATGGCTCGAACCGCGGCAGACTTCGGTGGCGCTGGGGGTGGGGAGCTCCGGGGCGAATCACTCGGAAGTCCACACGCGTACTACAGAATTCTCAAACCCGCGGTAAGTACAGAATAGAGGATCTATCGTGTCGCCGGCGCGCTAGCTCCGCCCTCGTTCGCCCATTGCGCCTCGGCCGTATTATCATTCACTGGCCGTACCTCAGCTTGGAGGCTGCGTTTAATTGCGACATAAATGCCGGCCAGAGCCAATAGTAACAGTGCTCTTCGAATCATTGGTCTCTCCTAATGCGAATTGGGACAAATAGCTAATGCCGTCGCTAGCCCGAATATTTACTTGCAAGCCTGGACGCCGGCTCGCAATGTGTTCTACCGTACATACGCGCTCCGTCCTATCACATAGTCTAAAGCGTGCTGCACGATTTTCTCACGACGAATCGCACGCTCTTGATTGATCGGTGCCGGGTAATGGTTGCTAGTAGGTCTGATCCGAAAACGACCGATCAAGAATTAGCGCACGGCATACCCATTTTCCTCGATCAGCTAATCAAGACCCTAAGAATCGAGCAAACGTCCGCGCCTTTGAATAGCCGCCTCGTGTCAGGCGAAAGCGGTGGAGGTCATATTTCAGAAGTCGGAGAAATGGCGGCTCTGCACGGCAGCGACTTACTCGAGCAGGGCTTCACCATCGAACAGGTAGTGCGGGACTATGGCGATGTCTGCCAAGCGGTCACAAATTTGGCCTTCGAAACCGAGGCTCCGATTGCCGTCGACGAATTCCGAACTCTCAACCGCTGTCTCGATAACGCGATAGCCGGCGCCGTTACCGAGTATGCGCGCCAAAGCGCGGCATCGAATGAAGACAGCCTTCACGCGCTAAATTCGCGCTTCGGGTCGCTGGCGCACGAGCTAAGAAATCACCTTCACACGGCCACTCTTGTCGTCATAGCCATCAAGGCTGGAAACGTCGGCATTTCCGGTGCAACAGGCGCAGTCCTGGATCGCTGTCTTCTCGGGATGCGCAATCTAATCGATCGTTCACTTGCAGAAGTTCGAATCACGGCGGCCGTGCCGCATCGTCCAAAACCGATTCGCCTTGCAATGTTTTTGAGCGAAGTGGAAGTATCCGCTTCACTAGATGCGCGTGCCCGCGAATGCCAGCTGATGGTGACACCCATTGACCGTGATATTTGGGTTTATGCTGACCCTGAAATGCTCTCTTCGGCAGTTGGCAATTTGCTGCAAAACGCATTCAAATTTACAGAGAGTCATACTGAAGTAAAATTGCATGCGCACATATGTCGACGGAACATTGAGACTAACAATGGCGTTTTAAGCGTTCGTGATGTACCGGGCATTGGGTGCATTTTTACGATTGACTTGCCTCGCCATTTGCTGTCCTGAAGAATCAAGGCGATCCGTTCTACCGGGATAAATGAACGCCTCATACCCAATAATGAACGCTCATTGGGCCCGTTAGTGCCACCGCCGCTATTTGATGGGCACCGGCGGTAGTCGGCTCTGCCGTCCCAATATCGGGGCAACCTCTAGGCCGGTCGAAGTGAGTTCCTCCCGGGTCCTGGCGGCGATTCGCTCGGCTAAGGCACGCCTGGCTACGCGAACAGCGGCGGCGACGTCGCGCATCGGGATGAAGTCGTCCTCGGGGTCTGTCATGTCGACCTCTGTAAAAGCTGCACGCACGCATTGCGCAGAATCGCTATGATCATAACGTCGGCAGCGTCCGGGAACTCGGCGGCGACAGGCATCAATGAATTTCACCGAGAAAATATTGTGGTGTCGCGGCCGTCCAACTTTTTCTCAGAATCATCGCGATCCTGCCTTGCAGTAAATCTCTATATAGCAAGAACACATTTCTATCTGTGCGATACCGTACCAGAAGCGAAGCAGTGTCTGACCACTGCACTAGAGGGGGCGATAACATCTTTCAGCTGAAGCGGCGGCGAATGTGCGGCAACGGCATAGTGCTGTGACGCGCAAAAGTGGGCTGCGCTGGCTGATTGGCTCCTGTCTTGCCGGCCACCTTCTCTAAATGCGCAGTAAGCCAGTGTACGCTACCGAACAGACCGCCGTATCGCACCGGCATATACTACCGTGCTCCGACAGTGGATGTTGGCAGTAGTGCGCCTAGAAGACTTGCCCCCGAATACGAGCCATCGCCAGCTCAGGAGCGCTACCTGGACTGCAACTGATGCCTGTCCCGCCCGTATCCCGCTTCGCCAACCGATCAGTCGAGTCGCGCGCCCAGTGCCCGCGGGGTGTGAATCCGCGCATTGCTGCCGCATGACACAAGAGCTGTCCGGAGAATCCAAGGGAGACCCGTCATGACGCATATCGCCAATAGATTAGAGCATCGCTGGGGGGAGCGGGTCAGCGTGAACATACCGGTCCGCGTGTCGGCACCCGGCTTGGTGAGAGTTGATGGCTGCGTGAAGAATCTCAGTGTGAGCGGAGCGCTCATGAGGTCCGAATGCGAATTGCGTCTTCACGCTCTCATCGAGATCCATATCGAGTTGCCACCACCCGCGTCGCGCGCTGCCGTGCTTGAGGCGCATGTCTCGCGGAAATTCAACGAGTGGGTCGGCATAGAATGGTGCCAGTTTGCACCTAATATCGTCAAAGGATTGCTGCGAGATCCGGCGGTTCGGGCCACTGCTTGAGTGCAGGTAGTGGGCATCTCGATTACTTAGAACCGAGACCGATCCGCGTCAAAGCGCCGCCAAGTGGGCGGCATCGAGCGGCTGTTAGGTTCCGAATTGCGGTCACCGAGGAAGTCATAATTGCGGCCTTCTCAATCGAAGCCGGAATCAACGTCTTGAACTCTCACGAACGGATTTATTGCCTTTTGGTTGGCGTTGCCCGTTGTCACGAGGTTGTCGCTGGTGTTCTCGCGCCGTGCTTTTGAGCCGTGCTTCGACATCCTTGGTCTTGGCCGCGCGTTCTTTAAGAGCCTTGTTTTCACTTTTTGGATCGTTGTTCTGCAATCACGTTCTCCCAATATTGTGCCAATGTGACAGCGACTGCGGATTGAAAGCCCGGCCCGATAGAACGTTAGTGGACGTCCGCATGCCGATTCCCAGCCGGTCTCCCTAGGCGGCCAATCGCAATGGCAGTAGCCGGTCATACTCTTCTTTAACGACTGCGTAGCACTCGCACGAGCGCTTCTCGAGCGCCATTCGGTTCCGCACGCGAATCCGACCGTCTTTATAGTCGATCAACCCCGCGTTCTGTAATTTGAGCGCGCCCTCGATGGCCACTTCCTCACTTACGCCGAGCATGTGGGCTATGAGCTTCTCCGTCATCAGCATCTCCGTACCCTGTAGACGATCCAAACTCAGTAATAGCCAACGGCAGAGCTGTTGATCGAGCGAATGATGCTTGTTGCAGGCGGCGGTCTGAACCATTTGCGTCATCAGGGCTTGGGTATAGCGAAGAAAGAGGTGCTGCACTGGGCCCGCTCGATCGAACTCCTGTTTCATGAGTTCCGAACTCAGCCGATAGGCGCCGCCCGCACTCTGCACCAGCGCCCGGCTAGAGGTTGACCCTCCGCCCATGAAGAGCGAGACGCCCACCACGCCTTCGTTGCCAACGACGGCAATCTCCGCAGATTCGCCATTCTTCATAACGTAGAGCAGCGACACGATGGCTGTGGTTGGAAAGTAGAGATGACTCAGCGTGCCGCCGGCCTCGTAGAGGACTTGCGCGAGTCGTATGTCGACATATTCGAGGTGTAATTGCCAGCGCTCCGATTGCTCGCGCGGCAGCGCATCCAGTAGATGGTTTTGTCTTGGATTGTGAGACATCGATCATCCGGCTCTCTCAAGCGTGAATCGACTGCTAAGCAGTACATTGGGCGCCATTTTTTTCTTACCGTCCGTGCGCTGTCGCACTTACGCGTCGCCTCGGATAAGCCGCAATTTCTAAGTGACATGGTTTCAAGACGAGACCGGCAGGGAATTAGTTTCGTTCTGGCTCCCACACGGCCGACTCTTGCCTACCGCACTGCTTTGAGGGAGCTATTAAGGCTAATTCCAGTAGCTAGGCGCCGGCTGCCTGCGCTTCGTGATCCAGCTCCTTTACGTGCGATGACGCACCGACAGTGTGGGCTTGCCAAGTTATGGTCCATCTAAGGTGAATTAAGTCGGAGGATCGTATGATGAGTGCCCTTTCAACCGCTCGTCTCGGATCCGAATTCGAGAAGTTTCTCTACGCGCCGGTTGGTGAAGGCCACGATGGCATGCCGCTGACTGTGCTCTCGGCACTGGCACGAGTGGATGTTGATCCGTGGGAGGAGGCTGCCAGACTCACTCGATTGCCCGAAGACCGGGCAGTGACGCAACTCGCCTGTCTGCTCGGCGCGCTGCGGGATGCTCCCCGGGCATGTCCAGACCCAGCACGTACCGCGGCCCCTTTGATCGCGCTCTTACCGCGCCACCGCGATCACGCGCATCCTGTCCTCGTTAGAGCCTTAGCCCAGGCGGCACCGACAAAACATCCCGCGGCGGTCTCCGCCCTGTTGTCTGTTTTGACTTATATGATCTTCCTGCTGTTCGGCCAGTGGCTGATGGGCAGCCTTGAGGTGTCCACACAAAGCCAATCCCCTGCGACATCGGACCCCGTGACGAATTCGCCGCACCCACCGACATCGAGCGACGCCCCGTAAGGCCGCATCATCTAGGCAACAAAAGGGCGTTATCGCTGCCACCGGAGTCTTGCGAAAGGAGAGCCTCGGATATTAGGTCGTGCGATCCCATCCCATTTTAATCATGGCGGTCACGCAATCATCGGGTAGGAATTCCCGCCACGCGCCGATGTTTCTGTTCGATCGAGCCTTGTAGGCCTCGTGGATGCGCACAGCGCGAGACTTTGGCGTTACGGCAATCGGCCTGCCAAACACGTCCGCGTGTATTCGGCGAACGTAAGTGTCGTTAATCATATCCTAGTCTCGGTAGATGACGGAAGTCGCCATCATCGCGCCAGTACCGCTTCCCGTCTGTTCGGTGTCGCACGTGCAGTCCGGGGCCATTTGACGAAACGGAGAATAAAGTACGCTAAGGATATAGCGTCGCAGTTCCGAGGAGCGTCGAGCAATCGCCACCGAGCTAGTGTGTTTGGGCGCTGCTATCGGGTTGGTCCAGAAACTCGCGTATCGCGAGATTGACCAGCTCCGGTCGCTTGTTTAACGTCCCGTGGTTGCTCGCTGGCACAATGATGAGTTGCCCGTTCGGCAGATCTCGGAATATTTCGGCATTTTCTTCGACGGTGGTGAAGTCATGGTCACCAGCCATGACGAGTACCGGTATTGCAATCTTCTTGAGGTCGGCGGGCTCGATCACCACGGGCTGAAGCCACATGTCGTAGCTCTTGGCCAATAATGTCATCCAGTGTTCGGGACCGTCGGGACTGACCCTCGAGTAGTCAGGCAAAAACCATGGCGGCAGGCTACTGGCTACCTCGCGGAGATGTCCCGCCAATTGTTGAGGTGACCATTGAGCGCGGCGCTTTTCCTCCGGGGAGAGATCCACTCGGATGTTCGCGCCCGACCGGATGCCCAAGGCTTAACGTACTTTATTTTCCCTATCGTCAATCGATCCGCGTCCAGATGGGAGGGTACACGCGGAGGTTTTCCGCCGCCGTTGCCCCGGCCCGTGCGGCCGGTCCCTCAGCCTGAACGCCGATCGGCCCTCCCCAGCCCGGGTGGATTCCCAAAATAGCGTCGATAGTCCGCACTGCTTCTCTAGCGCCGATGGTTTCCGGACTTACGGTCTTGCATCCCACCGTCTGCACGAATTTGACGGACTTCCCATCGGCGCCAGCGGTCGAACTGCGAATATCCGCAAATGCAAAAGGCATGATTCCGCGGAAAGACGGTCCGTAGTACATCGTGCTGTCGGTCGTGAAGCCGCGGTCGACGATATGTTGCTGATTGTCGACTACGATAAAGGCTTCGAGGAAATTGCAAAATCGGTATCCATGGCGGGATATAACGGCTGCGCGGTCTACGCCATCCGGAGCCGAACTGAAGTGATCCACCTCGGGAAGGTCTTCCTTATCGTAGAGCCGCTGATCGATCCAGGAATACGTCGCGATGGAGTGGACGATGCGCGCGGAGCCTGTGACCGGAGGCGTGACGCTGGCAAGTTGGTTGAGCCGGCTAAGAGCCGCGCCGCCCGGATCGACGTGCCCGTCGACGGACAGACGGGGGGTGTGTCCAAGGTCGTTCTGGGTTTTCTGGAAACGCAGGATCGCTTTGTAGAGTTGGACTGCGGTGGGGGATGCCGGCAGCTTATCCGCCGCGGCGCCCCCTTCGGAGGCTGCAATCAGATTAAGAAGCTTGACGATTTTGGCGACATCCGCGGGCTGGTTAAAGCAGTTGGTCGCTCCGTTGTTATGCATACCGACGGACGCGCCTATGGTTTCAGGCGATTGCCGCACAGTCAACGATCCTCAGCCGGTGCTACCAATTGATTCGGATAAGGATCTTGTGGTGTGGTTGTGCGATTATCTGAATTCGCTTCAGATTCAATCTGTGTCCCCGGATCACTAAGGAATGACTCACGAACCTCGAGCTAGATGGCGAATTAGATGTCATTCACGCGCCCCCGTGCGAAGTTCGATTTCGGCGGTTGTTCCTCATAATTTTTTTAGTCCCACATTCAATCTGGCGCTCTAGCGCTCTGGCGCTCCAGGGCACGGCAGCGCACGTCCGTGGCGCTCAGGGTGGGGAGCTCTCCACCGCATTGCAAGGGTGAACCCCGACAGGTTGCGTGCGCTCTCGAACATTCGTTCGCCGCATGATATGCTGTGCTTTGTACGGCAAAGTATGGACATGCAGAAACGGGACACGGCATTGAGCCGAGAGCTTGCCAACGTGAGCTTGGTGCATTTGCGAATGCACGGGGCCGGGGCATGACCGTCGCCGGGTTCAAGCGGAATCATTTGTTGGCCTCCTTGCCGGACGCGGAATGGAACCGCTGGTCCTCCCTGCTCGAACTCGCCGAGATGCCGCTCGGCTCAGTGCTGTACGAGTCGGGAGTGGCTCTGCCCTATG
>Ga0302326_10003145_pt1 | contig 39189 bp, 33 predicted proteins | sample Palsa_T0_3_FD_202264 | JGI IMG/M metagenome (GOLD analysis project Ga0302326, IMG submission 202264) | Peat permafrost microbial communities from Stordalen Mire near Abisko, Sweden - Palsa_T0_3 | ecosystem: Environmental > Terrestrial > Soil > Palsa > Peat permafrost | place: Sweden: Abisko... | reverse complement strand
CCGAACTGGAAAAGCGACTTCACAGCGCTCGAAGAGGTTGCGCGGCATCCAGTCGGCACTGCCCAGGTAGATTTCGTCTCGTCCGCCGTTGGCAAAGTGAAAGATGCGGCTATGCTCCAGAAATCGCCCCACGACCGACCTCACGCGGATGTTTTCGCTCAAGCCCTTTACTCCCGGCCGCAGCGTGCAGATGCCGCGAATGATCAAATCGATTTCCACTCCGGCCTGCGACGCCGCATACATGGCCTCGATCACCGAGGGCTCAAGCAGCGCGTTCATCTTGGCCACGATTCGCGCCGGACGCCCTGCGGTTGCGTGCTCTGTCTCGCGCCGGATCAGCTGCAGAAAATTCTCCGCCATAGTCAGCGGGGCCACCAGCAGCGGCTTGTAGTCGTCGATCTCTGCATGGGCCGTCAGGTAATTGAAGACCATATGCACCTGTTCGGTAATGGAGGGATCGCTGGTCAGAAGGCTCAGATCGGTATAGAAGCGCGCGGTCACGGGGTTGTAATTGCCCGTTCCCAGGTGGCAATAGCGCCGCGTTACGCCATCCTCATCGCGGCGCACCAGCATGGCCAGCTTGCAGTGGGTTTTGAGTCCGACCACGCCGTAGAATACCTGCACGCCGGCTTCTTCCATGCTGCGCGCCCAGCGGATATTCGATGCCTCGTCAAAGCGCGCCATCAGCTCCACCACAACCGTGGCCTCTTTTGAGGCTGCAGCTTCGGTCAGCGCCTCGAACATCGGCGAATCCGTGCTGGTGCGGTAGAGGGTCTGCTTCATCGTGACCACGCGCGGGTCTACCGCTCCGCGTTGGATGAAGCTGACTACGGGCTCGTACGAGTCGTAAGGATGATGCAGCAGAATATCCCGCTGCCGCAGATCTTCGAAGAGATCGGAGACCTTTCGGCTCAGATGCAACTGCCGGGGCACAAATTGGGGAAACTTCAGCTCGGGCCGCTGAATATCTCCGTAGAAAAACATCAATCGCGCCAGATTTACGGGCCCATCGGCCTGGTATATCTGCGAGTCATCCAACTCGAAGTTGACTCGCAGCTTGTCCACAATCTCGGGATGGGCGTTGCTGATAATTTCCAGGCGAACCGCGTCGCCCTTGCGCCGGTTGTGCAACTCGCTGCGAATCGACTCCAGCAGCGACCGCGATTCTTCTTCCTCGAAGTAGAGGTTCGAGTTCCGCGTGACCCGGAATGCCGCGTAGGCCAGCACTTCGTAACCGCGATACATCCCGGCCAGGTTTTGCGCCACTAAATCCTGCAGGAGCACATAATCCCAGCCTCCGGTGGCATCGGCAAGACGCACAAATCGCGGCAGGGCTCGCGGCACGGTCAGCACTCCCAGCACGGCCGGTCCGGAACTGCGCCGCTTGGGCCGCAGAAGCATGGCCAGGCACAAGGCCCGATTCAGCACTCTGGGAAATGGATGCGCCGGATCGATCGTGATCGGCGTCAAGAGCGGATCCACTTCGCGATGGAAGTAGGCCTGCGCGAGCGAGCACTGCTCAGGGCTCAGCTCGTCCCATTGAAGCAGGCGAATACCTTGCTGGCGCAGTTCCGGCAGAAGTTGCTCGTTCCAGCAGCGATACTGGGCGGCCACAAAGTCATGCACCTCCGCCGTCAGCACGTCCAGCGACTCCTGCGGAGGCAGCCCGTCGTAGCCAAGATCGGTGTGCCCGTCTTCTGTTCGCTGCAACAGCCCGGCCAGGCGAATCTCTACATATTCGTCGAGATTGCTGCCGGTAATGGCAAGGAACTTCACGCGCTCCAGGATCGGATTCGAGTCGTCGGAGGCCTCTTCCAGCACGCGCCGGTTGAAGTTGATCCACGACTTGTCGCGCCCCGCGAACTGCTTCTTCCGCTGCGTATTCCTGGCCATCCGCATCCTTTTCCGCTTACTTACCGACCGCAATCCGAATTCCGGTCTGGCACAATCCGCTAAGTCCAAGAAGTTTAAGACTTTTCACACTCCGCGGCAATTCTGAAAAGCTCTCTTGAAACGCTCTCGCTGCGGGCGCTTCTCCATCTCTTATCCCATTCCGGCTTCGCTGCGTGTTAACTCACCAAGAAAAAATCACCGTTCAGCTCAAGGAATTTGACTCCGCTCGCGCCCGGCTTGAGGATAGGAAGATGGGAAGCTGTTTCCGACGCTTTCCATCCTTTCACCCCGTAACCCTTCCCCGTCAGGAGCGATACCCATGCCTTCGAATCTTCTCTCTCTTGAAAACAGCTTTGTCCCCGAAGAACCCAACGACCCACAGAGCGCGGAGTTATTTGCCCAGGTAGCCGGAATGCTGGACGGGCAGGCTAAGGAAACGACCGCTGTCGAATCTGCTCTTGCTGGTTGGGACGGATTGCTTGAAAAAGTGGGGACAGACACCTACCGCATCAGCTCCATGCTGCTGGGCGAGGGCGAAGAGACGATTCAGCTGATCGAACAGGTGGTCATCGATGTGGATATCCGCGCCTGTAGCGACCATCGCGAGGCCCGCCATCTTTCCCGCCTGATTCTCGCAGCCAAGGCAATTGCCATTCTCTCCGCGAGAGACTCAGCCAGCCAGCCCAGCTCTTTTGCAGCTCCGGATAAGGACGCTCTCGATTCCGGCCCAGTCAGCTGCATTGAAGAGGACGATCTTTCCGCTGCCGGCGTCACCTCCGCCGAGCTGGAACAAATGCTTACCGGGCCTGACAATCATCATCTGCGGGCCTGGCTCGAAGGCCTGACCGTCTCCCTGCGCGTCATCTTTGTGCTTCGCGCAGTCGCCGGTCTTTCTTCCACGGAGATTGCCGGACTGCTCAGCGAACACGGTGGTCCCGCAGCGCAGGATTGGACCCCCGACGCGGTGCGCAGCAGCTTCAGACAGGCGCTCTGCTCGCTGGCTTCGCAGCTTCTTCACGCCTCTGCATCCAAATAGGGTTGGCCCAGGCGTTCTGCCGGCGTTGAGTCAGGCTGTAGACTGTGCGTGGCACCAATCGAGTGTCGAACGACCCCGGAAGCCGTCGGCAGACGCTATTCTTCGCATTTGTTTCAGAACCCTTCGCGCTCCGTCGCGCATCCATTAGCAGACCCAACACCCGAGTTGAGTGAGTGAAACCTACCAGAATGCAGAATTTGTCCCCAATTCCAGCCGGATCGAAGAAGAAATCGATGCATTTGACGGGCTGGTCTCTCGCCTTCTTTGGAATTGCCGTCTCTGGAGTCGCCGCGTTGGCAACGCTGCCGGCCTCCGCGCAGCTCAACTTGAGCGCCCCACAGTCGGCTCCCACGCCGCAGCCGGCGAGCAGCTATCAGGGCAGCGTCTCCAACGCAACAGCCACTTCAGACACGTTTTCGCTGACCCTAGATGACGCCGTCGACCGCGGTCTCAAGACCAATCTCGGACTGCTGCTCTCGAATACACAGACGGCGAACTCCCGCGGACAGCGTCTCCAAGACCTGCAGGCCCTGCTGCCCAAGATCGACGGCAACATCAAGGAAGCCTTCGCTCAGACCGACCTTGCTGCCGAGGGGCTCAAGATTCCCGGCTTTCCCACCATCATCGGCCCATACGGTTACACCGACATTCGCGCCAATCTCACCTGGACGGTCTTCAGCCTGAACTCGCTCAAGACGTATATGGCCGCCCGCCATAACTTCCAGGCTGCGCAGCTTTCCGCTGAAGACGCCCGCCAGATGGTCATCCTCACTGTCGGCAACGCTTATTTGAAAGTGCTCGCCGACCAGGCGCAGATCGAGGCGACGGAAGCCCAGGTTTCCACCTCTAAAGTCTCGCTCGACCAGGCCACCAGCAATCACTCAGCAGGGACCGCGCCTAAGCTCGACGAGTTGCGTGCTCAGGTCGACTACCAGAGCCTGCAGCAGCAGTTGATCGTTGCCCGCAACGCGAAGGAAAAAGACAAGCTGGCCCTGGCTCGCACCATTGGTCTGCCCCTGGCGCAGAAATTCGAGCCTGCCGACACCGCGCCTTATTCCGCCTTCGATCAGCCGGACGTGCAGCAGGCAATTCAGCAGGCTTTGGCTAATCGCAAAGATCGCCAGGCCTCAGCCGAGGCAACGAAAGCCGACGTGGACGCGCGCAAGGCCGCGACCTACGACCGCCTGCCCACACTCAAAGCCGATGCAGACTACGGCGACATCGGCGTGAACGTCCGCCACTCACACGGCACAGTGGATGCCACCGGTACGCTCACAATTCCCATCTTCAAGGAAGCTCAATTCCGTGGCGAAGCCCAGGTGGCTCAGTCGCAGCTTGACCAGCAGCGCGACCAACAAAGCGACCTTGATGCGCAGATTGAAGCCGACGTCCGCGATGCTCTGCTCGACATAGCTTCATCGCAGCAGCAGGTCGAGGTCTCGCACTCCAATGTCGAGCTCTCCACTGAAGTTCTCTCCGAGGCCCAGGAGCGCTATCGCGCCGGGGTGAGCGACAATCTGGCGGTTTCAGACGCGCAACAGACCGTCGCCCAGGCCAACAGTCAGTACGTCAACAGCCTGTATCAGCACAACGTGGCCAAGCTCAATCTGGCCCGCGCAATGGGCGTGGCGCAGAACTACAAACAATATTTGGGAGGTAAGTGAACGTGGCTGATGCAACTCCAGCGTCCGGCGAGCAGCCGGAACAGAAAGCGCCTGAAGCGCCGAAGAAGAGCCGTAAAGGCCTCATCATCATCGTGGTTCTCATTTTGATCCTCGCGGCGGGAGGGTTCTACTGGCACTCGACCTACAGCGAAGACACGGACGATGCCCAGATCAGCGGCCATCTCATCCAAATCAGCACCCGTATCAACGGTACTGTGGTGAAGATCAATGTGGACGAGAACCAGTACATCCCCAAGGGCACGGTGATTGCCGAGCTTGACCCCAGCGATTATCAGGTCGCGGTTGAAAACGCGGAGGCCGCAGTTGCGAGCGCCAAGGCTGCTGCCGACGCCGCCAAGGTGAACGTGCCGATCACCTCAGTGAACACGAGCAGCAACCTGCACTCAGCGGGAGCCGATGTCAGCGGGGCTCATGCGAGTGTTGTTCAAGCCGAGCGACAGGTCGAAGCAGCCCAGGCCAAAGTAGCCGAAGCTCAGGCCAACAACGTAAAGGCTAACCAGGATCTTGAGCGCTACAAGCCGCTTGTGGCCAAAGACGTCATCAGCAAGCAGCAGTTCGACGCCGCTGTCGCCAACGCCGATGCTACCAAGGCTTCGCTCAACGACGCCCTGGCCGGTGTGCAAGCCGCGCAAGAGGGCGTAAAGGTTGCCCGCGAACGCGAGACTCAAACTCAGTCTGCCTACAAGTACGCGGAAACCGGTCCGCAGCAGGTTGCGGCGCAGAACGCCCGCGCCCGGCAAGCCGAGGCTCAGGTTGAATCAGCTCAGGCGCAGCTCGATCAGGCCAAGCTCAACCTTAGCTACACCAAGATTGTGGCTCCGGCGAACGGAATCGTGACTCGCAAGAGCCTCGAACTCAACCAGAATGTTTCCGTGGGCCAGAATCTGCTCACCCTGGTTTCGCTGGATGATCTGTGGGTTACAGCTAACTTCAAGGAGACCCAGCTCAAGCACATCAGCGCGGGTCAGGCGGTTGAAGTTGATGTGGACTCGACAGGGCGCACCTATCACGGCAAGGTCACGCAGATCGGCGGAGCCACCGGGTCTGTTCTCTCACTCTTCCCGCCAGAGAACGCTACCGGCAACTATGTCAAAGTCGTGCAGCGTGTTCCGGTCCGCATCGACTTCACTGATCTGGCCAACGAAGACAAGAATCATTTATTGCGCCCAGGACTCTCAGTAGAACCTAAGGTGACGGTCAAGTAATAGTCAATCACCTGCCACCAATGTAGAGTCAGTGCCAAAGAGATCAGGGGATGGGATCCTTTTATGGGTTCCATCCCCTGATCTCTTTGGCGGTAAAGGTTAGTTGATCTAGTCGGATCAGTTACTTGCTGCCTATTGCTCTACGATAGTTTCCATGAAGATTCTCTCCGCTGCTGAAATGCAGGCCTGCGACCGCGTCACGACAGAGAAATTCGGCGTTCCATCCCTGCAGTTGATGCGCTCCGCGGCCGGTGCAGTTGCCAGCTTTGCCCGTCTGCAATTTCCTGCGGCTCGGCGCATCACCATTCTCTGCGGACGCGGCAACAACGGCGGCGACGGCCTCATGACTGCGCGCCTGTTGAACGAGGCCGGTTGCGAAGTGACGACTCTGCTGCTCGGCGACCCCGATGGCCTGCGAGGCGAAACGGCCCAGGCCTGGGCTGAGTTGACGGCGGACAAGGGACTTGTCCGCAGCGGTCTGCCATCGCGAATATCGAGTGTCATACTTTCTGCTGAAGAACTGGAAAATCACACTGGAGCGATTGAGAAGGCAGACCTGATCGTCGACGCTGTCGTAGGCACAGGCTTCCGGCCGCCGCTGCGCGACTTGCCTCTGGCAGTCCTAAATTGGCTCAAGGCCTCGCTCCAATCCATCCCGAATCCACCTCCCGTCCTGGCGATTGACCTGCCCTCCGGCTGGGACGCCGATTCGACCAGCGCGAAACCAGTTGGTCCCGGCAATCTCGTCTATCCCGCCGATGCCGTGGTCACCTTTACTGCGCCCAAACCGGCTCACGTCTTCGGCCAGCTCACCCGGAGCATTTGCCAGCCAATTGTGGTCGCGCCAATCGGCTCGCCGGATGAGGCCATCGTTTCGGACCTGAATTTTCACTGGTCCGGCTCGGCCAAGGAGATTACCGACCTTGAGCGTCCGCCAGATTCGAATAAAGGCATGTACGGGCACGTGCTGGTTATCGGTGGCAGCACTGGTAAGTCCGGTGCGCCAGCAATGGCTTCGCTCTCGGCCTTGCGGAGTGGCGCGGGCCTGGTCACTGCCGCAGTTGCGCCCTCGGTATTGCCGCTGGTGGCGACCGTTGCACCCGAACTGATGACCCAGGCTCTGGCTACCACTCCAAGTGGAGAAATCTCACCCGACAACCTGGCGCCCGATAGCCTCAAGGCTCTGCTCCACCGCATCACGGTTCTCGCTATCGGTCCCGGCCTGGGCACATCTCCTGAAGCGGTGGAGTTCGCTTTGGGTCTGCTCAGCCAAAGCTGCGTACCGGGCCGCTTGCCGGCGGTTGTGATTGACGCGGACGCCCTCAACGCGCTGGCTACACAGCCTGCCTTGCTGCCCAAGATCTCCGCCAACCGCACTGTCGTATTGACGCCTCATCCGGGCGAAATGAGCCGCCTGACCGGCCAGAGCATAGCTGAAGTTGAGGCAAATCGGCTGCAAATCGCCTGCGAATTTGCGACAAAGAATCAAGTTACGCTGGTCCTCAAGGGGTGGCGGACGCTGATTGCGCATCCTGATGGCTCAGTCGCGGTGAACACCACCGGCAATCCTGGGATGGCCAAGGGCGGCAGTGGCGATCTACTCACGGGCATGGTCGCAAGTTTGCTGGCTCAACATCCTAAAGATCCAAAACAGGCTGTCGAAGCTGCCGTCTACTTGCACGGCCTTGCCGCCGATATCACTGTGCTCACTCCCGGAATTGGCGGCGACCAGCACACGCTTCTCGCTACAGACTCGCTGGCCAATTTGCACAGGGCTTTTCACTTTCATCCATGGGCCAAAGCCGGTTATTGTTGGTTGCAGGGCTTGCCAGCAGAACTGGTTTCGGATGATCGCGTCTGATGACCGCTTCTATTCGACGCTAGGCCCAAGGAGCGCTATGAGCAAAGCTGAAGGCACTGTCCGCGAGTACGAGACGAAATCGAGCGCCGGCACCATCGCCATTGGCCGCAAGCTGGCCGACTTGCTCGCTCCGCCACGGCTACTCATTCTTAGTGGCGATCTGGGCGCAGGTAAGACGACGCTGGTGAAGGGAATTGCTACGGCGCTGGGCGCGGCCGATCCGGACGAGGTGACCAGCCCGACTTTCAACCTGATTCATGAGTACGCAGGCACGCTGGACGGCAAACCCGTCAAGCTGTTGCACTTAGACCTCTACCGCCTGGACGCCGAGCGTCAGCTCGATTCGCTTGGCCTTGAAGAGCTGCGCACGCCCGATGCAATTGTGCTGGTGGAGTGGGGCGAAAAGTTCAAGAGCATCCGGAAGCATGCTGATGGCGAGATCGTGGTCACTTCTACTGGCGGGGATACCCGCAAAATCGTTGTGACCTTCAACTAGGTCTTTGACCGTTTGATTTCGTGCGTAGAGATTGAGTGCCGCGATACCCACCCTAGGCGCAAAAACAGAAACGCGCCGAGGGTGGGGCACCCAATTTGGATACAACATCACACGTCGAACTCCAAATGCGCTATACGGTGTTCAGAGCCTGGGCTACGTCGGCGATCAGATCGTCCTTGTCTTCGATGCCTACGGACAATCGCACCAATCCCTGGGTGATCCCGATCTCCAACCGCCGCTCTTCCGTCAGTGCCGCATGGGTGCTGGTGGCCGAGTGCGAAGCCAGCGACTCTACGCCGCCCAGCGACTCCGCGTTGAGGAACAGCTTCACGGCTCCCAGGAAACGCCCGACGGCTTCGCGCGAACCGAGCTCAAGCGTCATCATCGATCCGAAGCCTTTTTGTTGGCGCAGCGCGAGCTCGTGCTGCGGATGCGACTTTAGACCCGGATAGAAGATCTTCTGGACTTTGGGGTGTTCGGAGAGATATGCCGCCAGGGCGCGCCCGTTTTCCTCGTGCTGCTTCATGCGCAACGGCAGGGTTTTGATGCCGCGCAGGATCAGGAACGACTCGAATGGCGAAAGAATGCCGCCCATCGCTTTCTGGATCAGGTGAAAACGGTCGCGATGCTCTGGCTTGGAGCCCACGAGCACTCCGCCTAGCCCGTCTGAATGTCCGTTCAGAAACTTCGTCGTGGAGTGCATTACGATGTCCGCGCCGAGCGCCAGCGGGCTCTGCAACACCGGCGAGAGGAACGTATTATCAACACTGACTTCGGCACCAGCTGCGTGCGCCTGTTCGGCCACGGCGGCAATATCGGTCAGCTGCATTAGCGGGTTGGTCGGCGTCTCGACGTGCACCAGCTTCGTATTGGGTTTCAGGGCCGCCTTCAGCGCATCGAGATTTGTCAGGTCTACATACTCGATTTCGATGCCGTAATTGCGGATCACCTGATCCAGCAACCGCGAGGTGCCGCCATAGACGTTATGCGAGCAGATCAGGTGGTCTCCGGCATGAAGCGGGGCTATCAGCGCTGTAATTGCCGCCATGCCGCTGCCAAAGACGTGGGCGTTCAGGCCGCCCTCAAGGGCTGTCAGCGCCTCCTCAAGGCGGTCGCGGGTAGGATTGCCGCCGCGTGAATAATCCCAGCCCTTATCCGAGCCGATGCCGTTCAGTTCGAATGTGGAGGAAAGATAGATGGGGACATTCACAGCACCGGTCTGAGGGTCGGGATACTGTCCAGCGTGGATCGCGAGGGTCGAGTATTTGTAGTCAGGCATAGTGAGTTGTGAGCAACAATCTCCTGCTATCTAGCTTATCGCGCCGGGTTGCTGTGGGTTTGTGGTTCCCGGAGATGCGGTCGTTGCTGCGATTGGGATGTCTCTTATTTAGTTTGCGACAGGCAGGACTGCGCGCAGGTGAGGTTTGCCTAATTCTGCGATCTGGATTGTGTATTGCACGCTCTTGAAACCAGTGAGCGAGATGCGAAGCTCTAACTGATCTCCGCGTTTTCTATCGGCAAAAAAGAACTTTCCGTTGCCGTCGGCAAAGGTAGTGGCCAGGACCTGATGGCTCTGCGCATCGCGTAGTTCGATGGCGGAGTAGGCAATGGCTAATCCTTTGGAATCTACTACTGTGCCTACGAGATGGCGCAGGCGAATGGGGTTAGCATGAACGACGTCAGCCTGGGCATGCAATGAGACGGACAGGATGGCAAAAAGCAGGAGGGTTACTGCGATTCGCGCCGATTTCATGCACCACCCTCGAAGATGTGCTTGGAAAGATAGCGCTCGGCGGAGTCGGGAATGATGAGCGCGATACGCTTGCCGGGTCCAAGTTCGCGAGCCAGTTGCGCGGCGGCATGGACGATGGCGCCGGCGCTTGACCCTCCCAGCAATCCTTCTTCGGCGGCTAGGCGCTTGACCATGACGAATGCGTCTACATCATTGACTGCGACAATGCGGTCGCAGAACTCGCGGTGGAAGGTCTCGGGAATGAAGCTGACTCCGATGCCTTCAACCTTATGCTTGCCTACTGCTCCGCCTTGCAACACTGAGCCCTGCGTTTCGACTGCGACCGTCACTACTGCGGGGTTATGTTCCTTGAGAAAGCGCGCAACGCCGGAGAAAGTGCCGCCGGTGCCGACTCCGGCCACAAAGCCGTCCACGCGGCCTTCGAGTTGTTCCCAGATTTCCGCTGCCGTGGTGTCGTGGTGGTAGTCGGGGTTGGCCTGATTCTGAAACTGAAGCGCCACAAAGGCTCCTGGAATCGTAGCCGCTGCATCGCGAGCGCGGCGGATTGCACCGCCCATGCCTTCTTCTTCCGGAGTTCGCACCACTTGTGCGCCGAAGCCGCGCATCAAAATGCATTTCTCTTCGGCAAAGCCTTCAGGAACAAACAACAGCACCTTGTAACCGCGATTTACGCCGATCAGAGCCAAGCCCACGCCTGTGTTTCCGGCTGTGGCCTCGATAATCGTGCATCCGTCGTGCAACAGGCCGCGCGCTTCGGCATCGAGGATCATACCCAGTGCTGCACGGTCTTTTATGCTGCCGCCGGGATTCAGGAACTCGAGTTTGGCGAAAATGTCGCCGGCGGGCGAGGGCGCGATACGGCCCAGGCGAAGCATGGGAGTCGAGCCCACAAGCTGGGTGATGTCATCAGCGACGCGCAAAGCGGAGGGGGTGGATGTGGCTACTGACATGCGACTTCCAGTTTATCGCAAAGCAAGCGATCAGGCTTGATGGGTCACAGGCGTTGACGTACAGGGCGACTGTGATCTGCATACTATACTCAAAAAACGTCAGCACGAAGTGGTGGGGCTGAGGGTTCCCGGTTATGATCGGGAAAGTGACAGAATACGACTGCTTCCTGCTGAAATTGCTATCGAAAGGTTCTGAATGATTGCCTTCGTGCAACCCTTCGGATTGCATGAATCCGGTGGTAGTACAAGAATATTACGCTCACTTCTGCAAGGGGAGCACCCGCCCACGTTAAGCCTGTATACAGGCCCGAGCCAGGTGGCGCCTTCGCCCGGTTTGGAAGAAATTCACATACCATTGAGGCCTGGCTTCGGAAGGCTTGAGTGGACTCGCTTCCGCAATCATCTCAGAATATTTGAAGGTGTCTTTCGCTCGCGCTTTGAAGCCCGGCTTCGCAAGGTGATCCGGGAGCGGGAAATCAAATTACTTCATATCATTCCCCATGCGTATGACATTGTGCCTGTGTGCCGGGTCGCTGCTGAATTGAATATTCCCTATTTTCTGAATGTTCACGACGTGCTTGAATACACATCGATGGGGCACCCGTTGATGAAGCAGATGGTAGAAACGCTGGGTCATGCGTGGAGAAATGCAAGAGGCGTTTTTGTCATCTCCGATGAGATGGGCAAGCAATATTCTGCACGATTTGGTGAAAGACAATACGAAATCATCACAGACGGTTTGACGAAAACTGCGAATGCTCCCTTGACCCGGCCTGCGAGGAGTTTGCGGGTCTACTTCATGGGTCTTTTTCATTATCGCTATGCGGCGAATTTTAGGGCAGTGCTGGATGCTTTGAAGAGTATCCGCGGGCAGTATCCGGATTGGGATATTTCGGTTACATGCCGGTGCGGCTCGATCTTCGGAGAAGTGAAGCAGGACGATGTGCCGGTGACAGTGCTGCCGTTTGCCTCTGAGAGCGAGGTCGAGAAGGATATGCTGTCTGCGGATGTGCTCTACCAGCCGTTGCCCTTCGAGTCCGAGGCTGTGAATTTTGGCAAGTTCAGCCTGTCTACGAAGATGGTGACTTATCTTGGCTCGGGATTGCCTATCTTCTATCACGGGCCGGAGGACTCGGCGGCATGCAGGCTGCTTGCCGGCAATGATGCGGCTCTTATATGCACCACGCTTGATCCTGAGGTAATTGCGAGTCAGATAGTCGAAGCTATCATGCGTCGCGAAACCATTGTGGAGAATGCGCTTCAACTGGCGCGCAAGCGGTTTATGCTGGTTGATCAACAGCGGCGATTCTGGCAGCCTATCGAATCGGCACTGACCGCGCTGTAAGAGAACTTACAGCGCGGTCTTTTCTACTGTATGGCTTCTACGCGGCCAGCCCAGGAGTCGTAAACTTCCTGGAAGATATTATCCAGCGACTTAGTGATGCCCCAGGATGGATAGTGTGTCCTCATCTTGCGCAGATCGCTGATGTAGCAGATGTGATCTCCGGAGCGGTTCTGATCCACATACTCATAGATCATCTTCTTGCCTGAGATATTCGCGATCTTGGTGAAGGCTTCGAGGATTGAGCAGCTATTCGCGCGGCCGCCGCCAATGTTGTAGACCTCTCCAAATCGCGGAGCGGCGATGAATGCGGCGATGAATCGCGCCACATCCAGGGAGTGGATGTTATCCCGCACCTGCTTGCCTTTGTAGCCGTAGACGTTGTACTGGGTCTCGGTAAGATTGCACTTGATCAGGTAACTCAAGAAGCCGTGGAGCTCCACTCCGGAATGGCTTGGGCCGGTAAGGCAGCCGCCGCGCAGCGCGCAGGTTGGCATGCCAAAGTAGCGGCCATACTCCTGAACCATGACGTCTGCCGCGACCTTGGATGCGCCGAAGATCGAATGCTTGGACTGATCGATGCGGAAGCTTTCAGGAATGCCTGTCCAATAGGCTTCGTCGGCGTATTCCCAGCGCGTTTCCAATTCCTTGAGGTTCAGTTCGTTAGGAGCGTCGCCGTAGACCTTGTTGGTGGACAATGAGGCGAAGGGAGCTTCAGGAGAAGCCTGGCGAGCAGCCTCAAGCATGTTCAGTGTGCCGACTGCATTGGTGTCGAAATCGGCGAAAGGCATCGATGCGGCAAGATCATGACTGGGCTGCGCTGCCGCATGGACAATGGCGTCGGGCTTGATCTGCTTGAGCAGGTCCAATACGCCCTGGCGGTCGCGGATGTCGAGCTCATGATGGATGAAGCCCTTGATCTTATCCTGGAGCCGATGCTGGTTCCAGCGCGTGTCGCCTTTGGGGCCGAAGAATACGGCGCGCTGGTTGTTATCCACGCCATGGATTTCCCAACCCTCTGCGGCGAAATACAGACATACCTCGGAGCCAATCAAACCCGAGGATCCAGTGACTAGAATCTTTTTCATGCTCTTCTCCTGGGAAGCATTCATCAATAACTTTGGGGTAATTTCCGCATCGGGGCGAGAATCCGAGTGGCTTCGACCGCGATGCGCAAAGTAAAGGGTTTGGAAGTGGCGAAGGACATGCGACTTTCATTTTAGCGCAGCGGGGTCTTTTGCCGTCTCTGGATGTGGTGAGCTGGCGGTAAACGGGGATTCCGGGTATGCAGTTTTGGAGAGAATGGCGTACCGGGTCAGGGCGCCAAAGCACGTTTTTGGCGGCGCAGGCATGTGAGGAAGATAGGGGATGAAACAGAGAAGGTGAAAATCTAGAAATATTTGTAAAAGCACTTGCATCTTGTAATCCACTTATGGCAATGTACTAACTGCGTAGGAGAAACGTCCGATGAATTACACAGCGCGCAACTCGATGCTACAAGTGCGCAGGCTGGATCAGCTGCAGGTCAGCTGTGCCGGTCGCCGGACGTTGTTCTCCAATTTCCATTAACCCACTGGTGTCTGCCTCCTACGCAAAAGCGCATACACATTGAAATTCCGGCGATTTTGCTGAGTTCACGGCTGCACTTCATCCTCTTTCTCTGACGATCTTGTCAGGGGTCTGAGGTTTGGCTTGCTCTCGATACTTCTGGGCAGTCGCTGCACGCCCGAGTGGTGAAGACGACGGTACTTCGACTGTTAATCGGCTAACACCCTGTCTTCGTTTGTCCTCTCGGGATGACTCAGTGCGAGTTAGGGAAGATATTTCTTGATATGTCGCGGCGGTAACTCGTGTGCGCCAGTCAGGAGAACTGTGTCTCGAAGTTACGCGAGAGTAGTTATGGAGCCGGCGGCGATAGCCGTTTGGTCCCCGGCCAATATTCTTCCGGCGGTGCCGGATAGCGAGTGAATGGGTATATCGCCATGGGCAAGTTACATGTGAAAAACGGTACACCGGTGGGCAATGAACACCTGTGTAAGAGCTGCAGTTGGGGTCAATTTACCACGGGGTATCGTGAATCGGATGTGTTGGCGTTTTGCACCAATACCAGCCCGAACTTCAGGGTTCCGTTTGCGGTGCACGAATGCAGCGAGTTTCAGAACAAGAGCCGTCCGGATTGGGAGCAGATGGAGAAGTTGGCTATCCAGATCAGCCCGGTGCGCGTTTCGAAGAAGACCAAAGGCTTTAGCGCGGCCGATGTATTTGGCACTCAAAAGCCGGAGTATGAGCCGGCTGTTGAAGAGGAAGATGAAGAGGACGAAGAGTTTGAGGACGTGGACGCGGTGTCAGAGCTTGTTCTGACTCCGTAGTTCACGCGCATTAAAGCAAAATCAGGAAAGGTGTACCCGGACCGGCATCGGCCAGCTAGGATTTTTCTTGGTAAAAAATCCAGTCCAGCTATGCGTACGCTGGGTACAGTCATCCTGATTTTGCTCTAGGGCGTCGGTCTGGTCTCGAGGGATGGTCTCAGGGCTTTGGTTACTTCTCCGGCGATGTCGTCCTGGACCATCAGGATGTCGTTGAATGGCCTGTCGTAGGATTCGGACCAGACGATGTATCCGTTGTCTGCGCGCATTAACCGGGCGGCGACGCGCAGCCGGGCGCCTGACTTGCGCACACTGCCATCGAGCACATAGGTGACGCCCAGATTTCTGGCGATATCGGCCACAGGGATTTGCTTGTCCTTGAAATAGAAGGAGGATGTTGGAGATGGCACGCGAAGGCCGGGGATCTTGCTGAGCTTGTCGATCAACTCCTCGGTCATGCCATCGGCAAACTCCTCCTGCTTCATCCCTTCGGTCAGGTCGAGAAACGGCAAGACGGCGATGGATTTCTCTGGTTGCGGAGCAAGGGTGGTAGAGGGATGGCTGCTTGCGAATTTTCCCTGGGCCAGGAAAGTCACAAGAAGCGCGAGGAGAACGACGCCAAGCGTTGCGCCAGCGACCCACCTGAAGCCGTTCCCCGTGAAGCCGATCTGGCGGTGCAGGCCGTACTTCGGCGCGGCGATGGTGACGGACGCCGGGGTTGGATGTTCGCCGTTTGAGGGTTGTGAAGAGCTTGTATGGGCTGTGGGCAGATCAGAAGCAGCCGGCTGATCGGGCAGGCCAAGTCGGTCTAGCTGATTCTGCCAAGGGCTGACTTTTGCGACCAGGCGATAGCCTAGCCGTGGCACGGTTTCGATGTACCTGGGTTGCTTAGGGTCATCGCCGAGGAGACGTCGAAGCGATGCGACGGCTTGGTAGACGGAGTCCTGCGAGACTGCGACGCCGGCCCATACCTGATCGAGCAGGTCTTCGATGCTGACGACTTCATCGGGGTGTTCGGCCAGACACAGGAGCAGGAGCATCGTCCGCGTCTCAACCCGAACGCTTACTCCGTCGCGCGAGATCTGGCTGGAGGCTGGATTGATGCACCAGTCGCCGATTTTCAGCGTTGTCTTGGCGGAGGGCGCCATTCAGGAGCCGATTATAGCAACAGGGCGAGAAACTCTCGTGCCATCTCGGGAACAGGAACGAGCCACGCTGCGCGGTCGCACACGAATCAGAAGTATTCAGATTATTTCAGGCCTGGCTCAGGACTTTCCGATTGCCCCTGCGTATGGTGAAGCCTGCGTTGAAGATTGCAATTCGATTCAAGTTGCAGGAGGGGTATCGGATGATTGGGGATTCTGTCGCTTTGGAGGTTTCAAAGGGCTCGATGAGGAAGAAGAGTGCTGCGTTAGCGATTGGAGTAGGCGGCCTGGTTGCCGGAAGTTTGGATCTTCTGCAAGCTTGCATCCTGTTTGGATATAACATTCCGTTGGCGATTGCCGGAGGATTGCTTGGGCCGCGCGCTTTCCACGGAGGCGCGAGGATGTATGTCCTGGGGGTCTTTCTGCACTTCTTTATCGCTTGCTCAGCAGCAGCTATTTACTATGCGGCGAGCCGCAGGCTGGGTTTCCTGATGGAGCACGCGTTGGTTTGCGGCTTGTTCTTTGGGATTGCGGTGGAACTGGTGATGAGTCTTGTCGTTTTGCCGCTATCGGCGCTTCATGCACGCGGCCCATACGAGTTGCATGACCTGATTCAAGGGCTGCTGGTGCATATGGTGGTGGTTGGGCTGCCGATTTCTTTCAGCGTTCGGCGATTTGGGCGATAGGCGTGTTTGGCCGGACGAATTGCTGTCGGCGATTATTTTGGGGCGGTGGGTTTTGCTGGGTTTTTTACGCTGGGGAAGTAACCGGTGCGGGTGCGGACGGTTAGTTTGCCTTCGCCTTTGGCCTGCGCGGTGACTGTGATTTTGCGGAAGCCGGGTACGCTGGTCGGTTTGGTGCTGTGGTAGGTGAGGGTGTATTGGCTGCGGATGTCGCGGGCTACTTCAGCGGCGATCTGGTCTACCTGATCGAGAGATTTGGGAAAGAATGCGATGCCGCCGGTTTCTCCGGATAGCATTTCGAGGGCGCGGCGGGCGTGGCGGACTTCGCCACGGGTCATTTCGTCGCCGAAGAGCAGACCGACGGTGTAGATTACCGGGCCGGAGAGTTGCTGAACGCGGCGGATGGCTTGTTCGAGATTGAGGGTGCTGGCGTTATCTTCGCCGTCGGTGATGATGACGATCACCTGCTTGGGTCGTTTGGCGTCGGCGGCTAGCTTGTCGGCTGACGCTACGACTGCGTCGTAGAGAGCGGTGCCGCCGCGGGACTCGATGTGGGCGAGGCCGTCGTGGAGTTTGTTGATGTCTGAGGTGAATTCCTGATCGATGTAGGCGTCGTCGGCGAAGTTGACGACGAAGGCTTCATCTTTGGGGTTGGAGGCTGCGATCAGGTCGAGCGCGGACTGGTTGACGGCCGGCCGCTTTTTGTACATCGAGCCGGAGTTGTCAATGACCAGGCCGATTGAGACTGGGACATCGGCATGCTGAAAGCTGAGCAGGGATTGCGGAGTGCCGTCCTCTGAGACCTTGAAGTCTTCGCGTTTGAGGTCCTGGACGATGTGGTTGCCGTTGTCGAGGACGGTGACGTTGAGGGAGACTTCTTCGACTTCCTGGCGGACGACGTAGCCGCCTGGCTCCTTGTTCACGGTGTCGGTGGGGCCGGCGTGTGGCTGGTTGGGCTCTTCGTCGCGGTCAGGGGAGCGGACCGGGTCCCGGTCTACGGTCAGTGGTGGGGCTTGGGTGGGGGGCTTGGTTTGGGTTTGGGCGAGTAGGGGTGTTGCTGCTACGGGTATTAGTAGCGCGGCTATTGCGATCCCACATCTCAGAATCGAGATGTGGGGCACCCTGGTTGTTGGTCTTCGCAGATGCGCTTCGCTTCGCTCAGGATGACGATTCGTTCCCATTTTGGAATGGGAGGAGATGGAGACGAAACTGAGCGGGCTGGCGGGGTTCGGATTAGTGGAGGGGGGCATAGTAACCGGTACGGGCATGGACAGTCAGAGGTGGCAGGCCCTGCGGTGGCACCAGCTTCACCTTCACTTTACGCCACTTACCGTCCCGTTGCATGGACTTTGGGTTGTATCCAAGCACATATTGGTTACGGAGTTCGGTAGAGATCTTGACGGCGATGTCGGACATGTCGGCGAGATCGTCGACTCGGAACATGCGGCCGCCTGTTTCTTCGCTTAGATCATTGAGCAGCATGGGGCCCATTCGCTCCTCGGTGGTTGGGGCGTAGGGGTCGAAGATGCCGATGGAGTAGATTTCAACGTCGGATTCGCGCACTTGTGCTTTGACTTCGCCTTCGGTGTAGCGTGAGCGGTTGTCGCCGCCGTCGGAGACGACGAGGAGGGCTTTGCGCTCGTGGCGGGCGGTCTTCATCTTGTCCATGCCATAGTAAATGGCGTCGAGCAGGGCGGTGCGATGGCCTGCATGGACGAGTTGGAGGCGGGATTCGATGTCTTCGATGGAGCTGGTGAAGTCTTCGATGAGCTCGGGCCGGTCGTTGAAGCCGATTACGAAGAATTCATCCTGAGGGTTGGCGGTCTTCATGAACTGGAGGATGGAGTCGCGGGAGCGGATGAGCTTGGAGGTCATGGAGCCGGAGAGATCCATGATGATGCCGATGGAGACGGGCGCGTCTTCTGTGGCGAAGGTTTTGATCTTCTGAGCAGAGTTGTTTTCGTAGACGAAGAAGTCGTTTTGCTCGAGGCCGGTGACGAGGCGGTTCATGGGGTCGGTGATGGTTACGGGAACGAGGACGAGGTCGACGTCCATGCGGATACGTGCGCCGGGGCGGCTGTTGAGCGCGTCGGCTCCGGTGAGCGGTGCTGCTTCTGCTCCTGCGGGCGCGCCTGTGGCTGGGGCTGCGGTGGTGGAGGCCGGCGGTGGGACATGGACGGTGTTGAGCTGGTCTTCCTGGGCGTGGGCTGTCGGGGCGAAAGCGAGCAGCAGCAGGATCGTTACGGAGAGGCAGACGCTGACCGGAAGGGAATTTGCGCACAGATTGCTGCTGGGATTGCAGACCGGATTGCAGCTAAGGCCCGGGCGCACCGGGGATTCCGGCGTTCTGGCTTTTAGGCTGACGCTCATCGGAAGTCTGGTCATTGTCTTCCCCTGATTGTGCTGAGGATATTAGCACGGTTGAGGTTGTTTGGTTGTCAAGGAATTGCCATTGCTTTTAGCGGTATCGAAGTGGTCCAATCATCTCTTTCTCATAGATGCGTTTCCGGGGTGTTTTGGATCTCCTGACGATGAGTGGAGGCCTATCGCTGAGATACAATCGAGCGAAGGTTGACGGCCCCGCACATGGACTCTACGGCACCCGCGATGGCACGAACATATCCACTCTGCTCTCGGAGATGCTGTCCGGTTCGGCACATTTTTGAGATTTCGAGTGTCTGGGTGGGAGTGGTCGCGCTTTGACCTCCAATTCTTTGATCTCTAATTCAATTCATGTTTTTGGGCGAATTTCAGGCTGGCTTGTGTTAGCTGGGCTGATTGCGGGAGCGTGGTTGGGTGTATTGGCTGACGTTCCTTGTCTGGCGCAGAGGTCGGGAAATACGGCTGTGCCGGGCGCTCCGGCAGCGAGTGCGCGGCCTGCAGCCGGACCGGCTGGGCAAGTTGGGCAAGTCAACACTGCGGGGCGCTTTGTGGTGGTGCTGGATGCGGCTCATGGCGGGGATGACGGCGGGGCGCAACTGAACGGCGGAGTTGCGGAGAAAAATGTAACTCTGGCGTTGAGCGTTCGCTTGCGTTCGCTGCTGACGGCGCGCGGCTTTCAGGTGGTTACGACCCGCGAAGGGAATGTGAATCTGGACAAGGATGCGCGGGCTCAGGTTGCGAACCACGTTGGTGCCGGGGCTGCTGCTTGCTTGAGCCTTCATGCTACTGAGAGCGGGTCCGGGGTACATATCTTTGTCTCTTCGCTGGCGCCGACCGGCCCGCGAGGCTCGACGCGGTTTCTGGCCTGGAAGACGGCGCAGTCGGCGTATGTGAACAGGAGCCTGAAGCTGGCGGGAACGGTGAATTCCGCGTTGGTGCACAGTGGCGATACGGGAACGGCCGGGGTTGGACAGATTGCAGCGACGCTGGCGCGCGCTTCGCTGCCTGGGGTGGATAGCATGGCTTGCCCGGCGGTGGCAGTCGAGGTTGCTCCGATTCGAGGCGACGATCGCAAGGTGGAGACGGAGGTTACCGATCCTGAATACCAGGCGCAGATTGTGGAGGCGCTGGCGGCTGCTCTGCTGGAGTGGAAGACGGATTCGGAGACTGATGCGGATCGCGCGCGACCGGGGGGGGCGACGCCATGATTCCGCGCTACCAGAAAATTGTGTTTGGAGTGCTGCTTGTGGTTTCGATTGCCATGGCGACGCTGCTGGTGCGCCTTCGAGAGCGGGCGCATGACCGGCTGCTGAAGGGGGAAGATGTGGCTCCGACGACTGCTCCGGCTGTGGCTCCGGCGGAGCGGGCAACGCTTATGGTGGGCAATGACATGGATGGGACGCTGGTGGCTGAGGAGATTTCGCTGCCGCTGCCGAAGGACCCTGGTGCGCGTGCGCGTGCGTTGCTGGACAAGCTGATGGAGATTTATGCCGGAGCGGGTGCGACGCATCCTGTGCCTGGGGTTCCGCGGGCGGTGTTGCAGGTGTTTTTGCTGCCGGTTGCGGAGGTGGGTGCGGGGAAGGTCAGGGCTAGATTGGCTGGCCCGGCTGGATCGGGTGCTGGCGGGCTGCTGGCGGTGGTGAATCTGGCAGGGGCGTTTGCGGATGGGCATCCTTCGGGGATTCAGGTGGAGGCGCTGACGGTGGAATCGATCTGCGGGACGCTTCATGCAAACTTGCCGCAGATCACCGAGGTTCGGTTCCTGGTGGATGGAGAACCGCGCGCTACGCTGGCGGGCCACGCGGATTTGACGCGGACTTACCTGACGACTGAGGCTGTGGCGGCTGGCCCAGAAGCTGGTGTTGAGGCCGGAATGGGGGCCAAGCCTTGAGCGGACTGCGAGAGACGGGGCGGCGAGAGACATGGGAAGAGCTTCTTGAAAGCAACCCGAATGGCGAGCTGAATGCCGATTTGGGGCCGGTGATTGGGGTTTTCGATTCAGGTTTTGGCGGGTTGACGGTGCTGAAGGCGCTTTTGCGGCAGATGCCTGGGGCGAGATTTGTATTTCTGGGTGATACGGCGCGGCTGCCGTACGGGTCGAAGTCGCGCCGTACGATTGCGCGGTATGCGGCGGAGAGCGCGCAGTTTCTGGTAAATGAGCAGGGCGCTGAGTTTCTGGTGATTGCCTGCAACACGGCGAGCGCGCTGGCGCTGGATGCAATCCAGGAGGCGGTGACGGCGCCGGTGCTCGGGGTGATTGAGCCGGGGGCTGAGGCTGCGGCGGAGAGTTCTAAGACGCGGGATGTGATGGTGATTGCTACCGAGGCTACGGTGGCGAGCCATGCTTATGCGGCAGCTTGCCGGGCGCGGGGGCTGCGCGGGATTGAGAAGGCTTGCCCGCTGCTGGTGCCGCTGGTGGAAGAGGGGTGGATTGATCATCCTGTGACGGCGGAGGTGGTGCGGATCTATCTGGAGGAGCTGCTGACGGAGGCGCGGGCGGCTGGCCAGTCGCCGGACACGCTGGTGCTGGGGTGTACGCATTATCCGCTGCTGCGGACGGTGTTTGAGCGGGTTCTGCTGGAATTGACTGGGCCGGATGGAGTGCGGGTGATTGATTCGGCGGAGGCTACGGCGGAGCGGGCTGCGAGAGAGCTGGCTCAGATTTCGCTGTCCTCGGTCTCAGAATCGAGACGTGGGGTGCCCGGTTTCGTTGGGACTGGGTTTGGGACAGGATCTGGGACAGGGCCTGATATTCGCTGTTTTGCTACGGATTCGGTGGAGAAGTTTGAGCGGCTGGGGTCGCGGTTTCTGGGTTTGCCGGTGGGAAAAGTGCAGTTGGTGGATCTGGGAGGGTAGGTTTCGCGTTGCGGCAGGTGGGACGGCTGGCTTCTCTTTGAAACCACTCAATTTGCTGGACTGGTATTCTGGTTGGCGTTTGCCGCGGGCTGGGAGGTTGTTTTCCCTAAGACCTTCGCTGCGGGCTTTGGTGGTATCCCACCTTAGGCGCGATGAGGCTGCGCCGAAGATGGGGCACCCATTTCTGTGGTGCTTCGGACTGTTCAAAAAGGTTTATTGGGAAGAAAGGAATTGATATGCCGGAATTGATCAATCTAGAGGGAAAGACGGCGGTGGTGTTTGGGCTGGCGAATAAGCGCTCGATTGCGTGGGGAATCGCGCAGAAGCTGTATCAGGGCGGCGCGAAACTGGCGATCTGCTATCAGAATGAGCGCATGAAGGCAGAGGCTGCGGGGCTGATCGACGATTTGCCGGGCTCGGAAGGTTTTCAGTGTGATGTTTCGAGTGATGCCGAGATTGCTGTGCTCTTCGAACAGTTGAAGGAGCGGTACGGGAAGCTGGATGTGGTGGTTCATGCTGTGGCTTTCGCTCCGGCCGAGGATATGCATGGGGACTTTATCAACACCAGCCGCGAGGGGTTCCGGATTGCGCATGATGTGAGCGTGTATTCGCTGATCGCGGTTTCGCGCGCGGCTGCTCCGTTGATGCCGGAGGGTGGGAGCGTGATTACGCTGACGTATTTTGGCGCGGAAAAGGTTGTTCCGCACTACAACGTGATGGGTGTCGCAAAGGCATCGCTGGAGGCTACGGTGCGCTATCTGGCTTCGAGTCTGGGGTCGCAGAAGATTCGCGTAAATGCTATCTCAGCCGGGCCGATCAAGACGCTGGCGGCGCGCGGCGTGGGAGCGCTGGGAGATATGTTGAAGGCTCATGCTGAGAAGGCTCCACTGCATCGGAATGTGGATCAGCTTGAGGTGGGCGGAGCGGCGGCGTTCCTGGCCAGTGAGCTTTCCGGGGCGATAACCGGGGAAACGATTTATGTGGACTGCGGATATAACATTATGGGGTTTTGAGGTGGCTCGATCCCACATCTTCCCGCAAAGTGCGCGGGCAGATATGGGGCACCCAGCAGATCCTTCACTCCGTTCAGGATGACAATACTGTGGAAGAAATGCCCGCGGGAGACTGAATCTTCCACGGGCATTTTGTGTTCGTGCGCGGCTGTTGTTAAGGGATGTCGATGCTGGAGGCCAGGTCTAAGCTGCGCGACGAACTGCCGACGAGCACGGCGCGCGGACCGGTTGCGGTGGTCCACTTGCCGGCTTCGGTTGACCAGAATTGCAGCCGGTGTAGAGGGACGATAATGCGGACTCGCTTCGATTCGTTGGGATTGAGGTGGATGCGGTCGAAAGCGACGAGGGCGTGCTCTGGGAATTCGCCGGGAAATTTGTGTTCGGGGCGTCCAAGGTAGATTTGGGGGACTTCATCGCTGGCTACGGGGCCGGTGTTCTTGACGTCGAACTCGACCACGATGCCGCCTTCGGCTGCGGGCTCGGTCTTGAGGTTGGCATAGGCGAAGGTGGTGTAGCTGAGGCCGAAGCCGAAGGGGAATTGAGGCTCGATTTTCTTCAAGTCGAACCAGCGATAGCCTACATTGATGCCTTCGCTGAAGGTGGTTTTGCCGTTTACTCCCTTTGACGAGCGCTCGGGATGAGCGGGGTCGGTGGCGGGGTAGTCGGTGAGTTTTTTAGCCCAGGTGAAAGGCAGGCGGCCAGCAGGGCTGGTTTTGCCGAGGAGGATGTTGGCTGTGGCCCAGCCGCCTTCGTCGCCCGGCCACCACATCTGGAGGACACCTTTGACTTTGCCGAGCCAGGGCATGGCGATGGGCTGCGAGACGTTAAGGACGACGACGGTGTTGGGGTTGACGGCGGCGATCTCTTCGATGAGTTTGTCTTGGTCGTATTCAGCGTTTCCGGGGAGGGTGAAGTCGGTTTTGCCGCGGGACCAGGCGAAGACTACGGCTGTTTTGGCGGATTTGGCGGCGGCGATGGCTGCTTCGTGGTTTTGTTTGCGCTGCTCAGGTGTGACCCAGGCGAGGCGAACCTGGGCGGGATGGTTGGAGGTGTCGCCCTCGATGTGGACGGCGACTTTGTGGGGGCCGGCGGTGAGGTCGATGGCGGTGCGGAGGTTGTCCAGGCCGTCGGTGGTGGGCATGAGCCCGTCTTTGCCGCCGAGGACGGTGTCACCGTGGACTCCACCGCGCATGCCGTTGGCTCCTGCGACGTGCTTGCTGTCGATTTCGAGGCTGCCGGCTGCGCCGAGTAATTGCAGGTAGATCCAATAGGAGCCAGTGGCGGGGATGTTGAGGGTTCCGGCCCAGGTGAACACGCTGTTGGCGGGCAGCGCTTTGCCGTTCTTCTCGGTGAAGTCAAGGAGCGGATCGTTGTAGATGTTTCCGGTTTGAAATGCGTCGGGTGCTCCCGGAGTGCGCGCGAGTCCGGGCTTCCCGTTGTCGTGGGTCCAGAGCGCGGCGGGGATGGGAGTGCCGGTCATGTCGTCTTCTACGGCGTACGTAACGTGGACGCTGGGGTCGATTTTCTGGATAGCTTCAACGGTGCCGATCTGACGCCAGGGCCAGCCGATGGAGCGCTCGCCGGCGGTGCCGATGGCCACGGTTTGGCCGGCTCCGGGGCCGATCAGGGCGACGGATTCGCTGGCTTTCAAGGGCAGGATGTGGCCTTCGTTCTTGAGCAGGACGGCGGCGTCTTCGGCGGTTTTGCGGATGGCGTCTGCGTTGGCTTCGGTTGCGTGAACGGCTGGATCTTTGGGGCCGGATTGGCCGGGAGTTGGGTGGTCGAGGTAGCCAAATTTGTTGATTTCATAGAGGACGCGGCCGGCGGCGCGGGTGATGGTGGCGTCGTCGAGTTTGCCTTCCTGGCGGAGGTTCCAGAAGTTAGTATGGACGTCTTTGCCGGTGCCGAATGCGCCCATGTCGAAGGGTTTTGGCTTGGGTTCTTCGGGGAGATTGCCTCCGAAGAATCCGGCTAGCAGGGCGGTATTGAATTTTGGTGGAGGCGCGTTCTCCGGCTTTTCAGTGGTGAAGAAGGAGAAGATCATGGAGGACATTGGGCTGTCTTTGGGGCCGACGCCGGGCATCTCCATGTCGAGGCCGTTGTTGATGAAGTTGGCGGCGTGGACTGCGCCCCAGTCGGAGGTGACGAAGCCTTTGAAGCCGACTTCGTCGCGGAGGATTTTGACCAGCGTGTCGGGATTGCCGCAGGCCTGGACGCCGTTGACCTTGTTATAGGAGCACATGATCGACGAGACGTCGGCTTGCACGGCATCGATGAATGGGGCGACGTAGATTTCGTGCAGCGCTTGCTGGTCGACGTAGACGTTGCTGCCGTCGGTGTCATAGGCGACGTAGTGCTTGGCCTGCGACATGACGCCCTGGCCCTGCACGCCCTGGATGAAGTTTGCGCCGATGATGCCGGTGAGAACGGGGTCTTCGCCATAGGTGTTGTAGCCGCGGGCGAAGGTGATGTCGCGATCGATGTTGATGAAGGGCTCGAGTACGATGTCGATGCCAAGGGACTTGGCTTCGCGGCCTACGACTTCGCCGTTGAGTTTGGCGTCGGCGGCCGAAAAGGTGGCGGCGAGGCCCATGGTCGCTGTTTCAGCTTGCGAGGGCTGGCGGGTGAGCACGCCGGGAGGTCCGTCAGACATGCGGAGGGGTGGGATGCCAAGGCGCGGAACGCCGGTGAGGTAGCCGGCCTGGCCCTGGTTGGTGGCTGGCGGTTCGGATGCGCCGCGGATGAGGGTCATCTTCTCGTCGAGGGTCATTTCGCTGAGGAGCTTGTCGACGCGAGGGACTCCGGTGACGACTGGAACTGCATCCTGAGCGGCGGCGGGGATGGCCAGGGTTAAAGCGATGAGCGCGAGTGAGAACAGAAAGAGCACGGGTGTTTTGCGGGCGATTTGGAGAGGACGGGATTGGGCTTGCAGCTTATTTTTCAAATTTGGCTCCGGAATTGGCGTGCTTACGGATCGGAAAACTGAGACGCGAGCAGGATACGCAATCGAATGCACAGTGCGTTCCGATGTACACGTTTTCAGGGAAATTTATTCCGGATTGAAAAATTGCGGCTTGGGTCGATTCGGGGGATCAGACTGGATGTGGTGTAGACAAGGCGGCCTGGTAGCGCGGCGTGGTGGCCATCAGGCTTTCAATTGCTGGGACGGACTCGATGCCGCCTCGGGCTCCGGCTTTGGTGCAGTTCAAGGCTGCGGCGGCGCAGGCGAAATCGAGCTGGCGCTTGAGTGGCCAGCCCTGGAGCAGTCCGTAGATGAAGCCGGCGTGGAAGATGTCTCCTGCGCCGGTGGTGTCGGTGACGGGGACGCGGTAGGCGGCGGAGTGGTGGAATTGCTCGCCATCCCAGGCGAGGACGCCTTCTTCGCCGAGCGTGGCGGCGGTGAGGCGGTTGTTGTAGCGGCGGTGTATCTGGCGCAGGGCCGATTCGAGGCTGGTTTCGGCCATCAGGCGGCAAGGGAAATCGCGGCTGACGATCAGGTAGTCGATGTTTTCGAGAAGGGATTCTACGCCGGGGTAGAGCTCGTCGAGATCGGCGATAACGGGGATGCCGGCGTCGCGAGCCCATTGTGCGGCCTGGGTGGCGGCGGCGGTGTCGAAGCCGTCCACGTGGAGGACGCGGGCGTTGACGATCCATTCCTGGCGGAGTTCTTCGGGCTGGAGGATGAGTCTGGGATCGCGCTGGCAGAGGACGGTGCGTTCGCCCTCGGGGTTGACGAGGATGATGGACTGCGGACTGGAGCCCTCGGCGACGGTGATGAGCTGGGCCTCGACGCCGGTGCGGGCGAACTCGCGGCGGTGGAGATTGGCGGCTTCGTCCTGGCCGAGCTTGCCGATGTATCGGGTGCGCAGTCCCCAGTGCTGGCAGGCTACGACCGTGGAGGCTACCTGTCCGCCGGGGAGGATGGTGGAGGTTCGATATTCGACTTTGGAGCCCTGCGCGGGGTGATGCGCGAGCGGGATCAGGGTGTCGGTTGCGTTGAGCCCTACGCCGACCAAGTCGACTATGGGCTGGGCTGCTGCGGATTGCGTCATCTTTTTCACTATAACTGGATGGGCTTGGGTGGTCGTTGCCTGGATTTGTGGTCTGAGACGAAGGCGCGTTTGGCCAGGGTGGGCGATGCTATGATTTGCAGTGCAAAATCGTTTGAGCTTTGCAGGGGGCAGAATGCGGAAGAGTTCGCGTAGAGGATTTTTGAAGGCGGCGTCGGGTGCGGCGGCTGCTTTGGCGGTAGTGAAGGCTGTGCCAGCATTTGCGGCTGGTTTTTCCGGTCCGGTGCGGGTTTGGGGAACTTATCGGGATCGGCGCTATGCGGCCGGTGAGGCGCTTGCATGGAAGCCGGCGAGCGAGATTCTGGCGGATGCGATTGTGCTCGATCCTTCGACGACCAAGCAGGAGATTCTGGGCTTTGGCGGGGCGCTTACGGATGCTACCTGCTATGTGCTCAGCAAGATGACGGCGGAGGAGCGCGGGGCGGCGATGCATGACCTGTTCGCTCCGCGCGAGATGGATCTGAATGTTTGCCGGACTACGATTGGGGCGAGCGATTATTCGGTGTCGGCTTACACGTATGACGAGAGCGACGAGCCTGATCCGGAGCTTAAGAAATTCAGTATCGAGCATGACAAGGCATACATTTTGCCGGTGCTGCGCGAGGCGCGCAAGGTGAATCCGGAGATGTTTTTGTTTTCTTCGCCGTGGTCGCCGCCGGGGTGGATGAAGTCTGGCCACTCGATGATGGGCGGGGCGATGCGCAAGCCGAGTTATGCGCCGTATGCGGAGTATTTCCGGCGGTTTCTGGAGGGTTACAAGTCGGATGGAGTCGAGATCAATGCGGTTACGATCCAGAATGAGGTGGATGCCGACCAGAATGGGCTCATGCCGGCTTGCATCTGGGGGCAGGAGTACGAGATCGAGTTTGTGAAGGACCACTTAGGACCGGTGTTGCGCCGGGCTGGGTTGAAGACAAAGATATGGGTGCTGGACCATAACTACAGTTTGTGGGGCCGGGCTATGGATGAGTTATCCGATCCTAAGGCTTATGAGTACATTGATGGGATTGCGTGGCATCCGTATGTGGGCGATGTGACGGCAATGACGCGGGTGCATGATGCGTATCCAGAGAAGAATGCTTACTGGACTGAGGGTGGACCGGATATTACTGCGCCTGACTATCTTTCGGATTGGGCTAAGTGGGGCGAGGTGTTCAATGGGGCGCTGAATAACTGGACTCGGTCGATTACAGCGTGGAATGTGGCGCTGGATGAGAAGGGCAAGCCTAATATCGGGCCGTTCCCATGCGGCGGGGTGATTACGGTGGATAGCGCTACGCATAAGATTACAAAGAGCGGGCAGTATTGGGCTTTTGCGCACTTTTCGAAGCATGTGAAGCGCGGGGCTAAGGTGATTCCCACAAATGGGACAGAAGCTACTGCGACGGGTGGGTTGATTGAGAACAGGCCTTCGAAGGCTTTGAGTCATGCCGGATTTCGCAATCCGGATGGGAGCTATGTGGTGACGCTGGCCAATCGGGGAGACGAGCGGCGGGTGCAGCTGGTGCATGGGGGGAATTCGCTGGAGGTGGATTTGCCGGCGGATTCGTTGTTTACTTTGCAGTGGAGCTAGGGCAGAAAAGGTGAGTGGCTGGGCTCAAAAAGCGCGGAGAACGCCACAAAAACCCGGGGTGCCCTGTTTTCCGGTGGAAATTGCCTGGATGTTATTGATTTCACGCTTGTTACCTGCGCGATGGGTGTGCACGTATGGGACGATTGACCGCGTATTTGGGCGCTTTTTGTTCGCATGAATGACACGATGCAGCGATTCCATTTCTGGTTTGGCTGCGTGGTGTAGAGGCGATTGCGGTTGCTTAGGATTATTATGCGCCTTTCGTCGTTAATTACACGCAAGACGGGTTTTGAGAGGCGGGAATATGTGGTTACCTATCCTTGACGCGAAGTGCGCGTCAAGGATGGGGCACCCCGGTTGTGGCGGGGGAAAAGAGGCTGAGTGCGTGGGGCGCTCGCCTGTTACTTTGGCTGTGGAACAGGTTGTGGGTAAGTCTGGATTCGCTCGCCGGGGCTGGGTGTAGTGAAGTGGTTGACAGGGCTCTTCACGCCATCGTCCGCTCCAGTGCTCTCTGTCGAGGCCACAGTGTAGTAGTAGGTGGTTTGCGGGTTCAGGCCTTCCAGGCGCACTCGGAAGATCGTCTCTGGGTGGCCCTGGTTGAGCCTGACGTGAGACTTCGCCGTCTGGTTCAGCTCCTTGGGGTCCGTACCGTAGTGCACGACGCCGAAATGATCGTCCGATCCGCCAGGGTTGTTTGACGTCCATCTCACAATGGCCAGGTCGCTGCGAGCGAATTCGAGCGCTGGCCCTTGTTTGATTTCGACCTGCACGGCCCTCTTCGCTGGAGGAAGTATCTGAGAAAAGGTTGCAGTGGAGATGAGCAGACTGCCGGCTGCCGCAGTCATCACTATTCTGATAAGCATTCTGTTCACTGCGAGACTCCTTCTGTTGATTCGTTGACCGGGCACGGAGCCGCATGCGACCCCCGTGCCCGTGTATCGGGTTTGTCCGTCTTCCATGCTTTCAGCTATGGAATCGGACTTGGCCCCGGCAGCGGCGGAACATCACAGATCGCCGATGCGCAGGGCGGCAGCGGAGGAGTTGGAATTATGCTGCTGTTCCCTTGCGTTGAGGCATTCCCACCCGACATGCATTGACCAGTGAAGGTATCGATGTCGGGGTAAGGAGTTGTGTAGCCGTCGCTGAGCGTCCTAAGGAAGGCGACGACCTGGTCCTCCTCTTGATCCGTCAGGCCGAGATTGCCGGTGGTCATGTCGACGTTGTTCGGCACCTCGGGCATGGGCCAGCAGGTTACTCTCTCGGTTGTTCCCGCCGGGCAGTGTCCTGAAGTGACGGCGTATGGATAGACGTCACGCGTGTTGTAGAAATGAACGAGTTGCTTCAGGCTCTTGATGTAGCCGCCATGGAAGAACTCCTTCTGGAAGTAGGGGCCTGGGGCTTCGGTGGTTGGGCATTGCAGCGGCGCCAGGGCTGCATCGCGCGCAGTAGCCACCTGCATCTGGCCGTCGACCGAGGGCGCATACTGTACCCAACTCGAGTTCGGATTGGGGGCTGAGCCGAAGCCGCTTCTGAGGAAATTGCCGAGTCCCAGGTCCCTGTAGCCGAAGCCATAAGGGTTGGGCGTAAATCCGAGTCGATCCGGCTTGTTCTCATAAAAATAAGCATTTCTGGGATTCAAGGGCAGGCCCTCATTCGCATATCCAAAGCAGGTGAACACGGGGTTCGCCAGAGCCTTGGTGCCTGTGTCGGTCAGGCTCGACGACTGGCTGGAACAGCCATATTGCTGGTCCACGCAGAGGGTGGATCTTCCGTCGAGATGGCAGGAATTGCAGTTTCCTTTGCCGTCGAACAGTTTGTAACCAGCCATCTCGTCTGCTGTCAGGGTGTAATTGCCGGCCAGGAATGCGTCGAATTTTGAGGAGAAGGCGCTGACACGCGGGGAGCCTTCGAACTTGGAAATAGACTGGCCCCAGTGATCGTAAATGTTGTTCGCCTTGGCGCGCTCTGTGGGGCTCAGGTCAATCGGCGTGGCGCTTGTACCGAGCGTTGCCGCCCCTCCCGGAGTGTCGCAGATCGCCTCGGTGTCGCCTGGGAAGTTTATATCCAGGGAATCACCCCATACCTCCTCAAAGAGAGGCCTGTACACGGACGTCTGAAGCCGAAACGCGATGCAAGCCGTGTCAGCGAAGCCCATCTCTCCGGTATCGACTGGCGGATGTTGTGCCTGCTCGGAGTCTGGACTCTGCAGCTTGTATCCGGTGGCGCGTGCGTCCCAGAAGTTTCCACCAAAGAACAGAGCCTGCTGACTGTTGTAGTCGAATACGGGGAAATTGGGCGCATACGTGTATCGCTGCGCTGTCCGCTTGTTGGCCCGGTAGTGATACGACCCGGGATACGCGATCATCGTCAGGTTGACGGACGGGATGGGCCCGCTATATCCGGCGTACGGCAGGTGACAGAAAGCGCAGGCCGTGTCTTTGAAGGGCGACATGTTCTGGTCGAAATTCAATAGCTTCCCGAGTACAACTACTGTCCGATATCCGCTGCCCTGAAGGGTTGGCGGGTTTCCTTGTACATTTGGCGGTGGTAACTTCTTCCACTCGCTGAGAGCTTCGTTTTCGATGAAATTCACCTCGCGCTGAACCCTGGCTATCTCGGAAGGCAAATCGGGTGGGAGAATTCCAGGTGGGTACGGGTTGTAGACCGGCGGCCTCAGCACAGATTGCCCGTGCACAAGGTGAATCGAAGCGAAAGCGGAGCCTGCGATCGCGCACGCCGCTGCGTATCTTATCAATTTTGTCCGTGGCATTAGGAACTCCCTTGAGTGGTGGGGTTCGGGCAGGCACATGCTCGCTGAGACGAGGCGAGACTCGTAGGATTTAATGGTCTCCGTATTTACCCGAACAGGATCGGGAATCGCGCTGCTATACCGCTAAAAGCACCGGGCTAAATGAGATTATTCATTACTTTTGTGATGGGAAAAGGGTTCCGAGAAAACCCGATGGGATAGCAACGCAACGAACATCTTCAGAATGTTCCCTTGCGAAATGACATGTCAAGGTCTGCGCCCGGCCGGTGTCAAGTGAGTTTTGATTAAACGCACAGGGTTTTTCTTCGCATAGCGCCGGGTGCTTCAGGCATGGGGCTGGCGTGGCCTTGTGAGCTGCCATGTATCGTGGAAATCAAAGGATGAAGGCGGCTGGCGTATGAGGGCGTATGGGATTTGCGGATGACTTGACGCAGCGGACATCGGTTGTGCAGCTTGCTGGTGGGATTTGCCGGGGTGAGACGCGGGCGCTGGCGAGGGCTATTTCTCTGGTGGAGGATGGCGCGGTTGAGGCTGCGGACGTGCTGGCGCTTTGCCGGGCTGCGCTGAAGGATGGGGAGCGCGCGTTTCGAGTGGGGATTACCGGGCCTGCGGGGGCGGGCAAGAGCACGCTGGTGGATGCTTTGACGCGGGAGTTGCGAAGGCAGGGGCGGCGGGTGGGGATTGTGGCGGTCGATCCTTCGAGTCCGTTTTCGGGTGGGGCGATTCTTGGGGATCGGATTCGGCTGGCGGATGTGGCTGCGGACGCTGGCGTGTATATGCGGTCGATGGCTACGCGGGGGCATCTGGGTGGGCTGGCCAAGGCTACGGACGATGTGCTGACGGTGATTGAGGCTTCGGGCAAGGATGTGCTGCTGATTGAGACTACGGGGGTGGGGCAGGGCGAGGTTGAGGTTGTCGGGCTGGCGGATGCGGTGGTGGTGATGCTGGTGCCGGGGATGGGGGATGCGGTTCAGTCGCTGAAGGCTGGAGTGTTGGAGATCGCTTCAGTATTTGTGCTGAACAAGTCTGATGTGCAGGGGATTGAGCGGCTGGAGGCGGAGATTGGGGAAATGCTGGCGCTTTCGGCGGTGGTTTCTGGTGAGAGAACGGCGCCTGCGGTTTTGAAGACGGTGGCGACAACGGGTTCGGGAGTGGGTGAGTTGCTGGCGGTGTTGGATTCTCTGGCTGAGGGACGGCATACTTCAGGCGCTAAAGCTCCCGTCTTCGCCGGGCGTGAGTTCCCTATCTTGGAGCAGAATCTTCGCGCTGCCGAAGGGGTGGTTTTGGATCATTTGGGGATTGCGGTGCGGTCGATTGCGGATTCTGAGGGTTTGTATTCGGCGCTGGGGGCTCGGGTTTCGGGGATTGAGGAAGTGGCGCAGGAGCGGGTGCGGGTGATGATGCTGGCCGTGGGCGAGAGCCGGATTGAGTTGCTGGAGGCTACGGAGGCTGATTCGGCGGTGGGGCGGTTTGTGGCGAAGCGGGGCGAGGGGCTGCATCATGTGGCGCTGCGGGTTCCGGATTTGGCGGCTACGGTGGAAAAGCTGAAGGCGCGGGGTGTGCGGCTGGTTTCGGAGGCGATTCAGGTTGGGGCTGGCGGGCATCGGTATGTGTTTGTGCATCCTGCGAGCGCGAATGGGGTGCTGCTGGAGCTGGTGGAAGCGGCGGACGGAGGGATTGAGAGTTGAAGGATAGCGGGCCTTTGCTGGGGGTGGATACTTGCGGGGTGGTGGGGTCGATCGCGCTGGGCCGGGTTGCGGATGGCCGGATTGACTTGCTGGGGGAGACGCAGATTGCTGGAGGGGAGCTTTCTGTTTCGCTGGTGCAGGGGATTGCGGATTTGCTTACTGCGGCGGGTGTTGGGGGCAGCGATTTAGCGGGGATTGTGGCTGTGGCTGGGCCGGGGAGTTTTACGGGGATTCGCGTTGGCCTGGCGGCGGTGAAGGGATTGGCGGAGGCTGCGGGTTTGCCGGTGGTTACGGTTTCAAGGCTGGCTTTGTTGGCTGAATTGGGCCGCGCTTCCTGTTCGGTTCTGGATGCGCATCGAGGGCAGTTTTATTGTGGAATTTATGGTGAGGGAGCGGCCGCGCGGGAGATGCTGCTGACGGCGGGCGAGATCAATGCTATGGGCGGGCTGACGAGTTCGACCAGTTCGTCGGGCGGGCGGGTTGCTGTTTGTGAAGAGACGGTGGCGCAGGCGCTGGAAGAGCTTTGTGGTGAGCCGGAGCTGGTGCGGGTGGCGGCTCCATCTGCGAGCGGGGCGCTGCGGCTTGCGGTGGGACGGTGGCTGGCTGGCGATTTTGCGGACGTTGGCACGCTGGATGGGTATTATCTGCGTGGAGCGGACGCCAAGACGGCGGCGAGGGTTTGAGCGCTGTGCCAGCTGTGGTGCGAGCGATGGTGGAGGGCGATCTGGACCGGGTGATGGCGATTGCCGCTTCGTTGGAGACGGCTCCTCATTGGCCACGGGCGGTTTATGCAGGGGCAATCTCGCTGGATGCGATTCCACGGCGGGTTGCGCTGGTGGCTGAGGCTGAGGGATTGGTGGTTGGGTTTGTGGTGGCGAGCCTGGTGGCGGATTCGGCTGAGCTGGAGTCGATTGCGGTTGCGAGTGAGGCGCAGAGGCGGGGAGTTGGCGCTGCTTTGGCCAGGGCATTGATGGAGCGGGTTAGGCTGGCGGGGGCGACGGAAATCGTTCTGGAGCTTCGGGCTTCGAATCGGGCGGCGGGGAGCTTGTATGGGCGGCTGGGATTTGGCGAGGTTGGGCGGCGCAGGGGATATTATGCGAATCCTGAGGAGGATGCGGTGTTGCTGCGGCTGGGGCTGAAGGATTGAATGAGATTGAACGAAGCTGCAGAAAACTTGAGAGTTTGAGTGGAAGTGAAGAAATCGTCCTCCGGGGCTAAAGCCCGCTAGATTCAGTCGGCTTTATGCGGGGGTTGAAACCCCCGCCTCCCTCCGTATGCTGGGGATTTGTTCCGGTTATCCACACCTTGGTTTGGAAAAGGTCTGGTTGCGGCTTGCGGGGTGTTGGCTGGCGGGCGTATACATGGGGCGTTGGACAATAAAAGAGGTGCACCTATGGATGAACCTGTAGAAGCACAAATGAGCGCAGAGATACAGCGCTTATTGACTGAGCATCAACGGTATTCTCTGCGCCTTAACGAGTTGCTCACCAAGCCTTATCTTTCTTCCGACGAGCAGTTGGAAGAGGTTCGGCTTAAGAAGCTGAAGCTGCACGCGAAGGATCTCATTTCTGCGATCGAGCACCGGGCAACGGTTACGGCGTAGGCCGAGCGTTCGCTGGGTGGGAAGATTGGGTTGGGCTGGCGGTGTCAGGCTTTGAAACCTGAAGTTGCTGGCTCTGTGCTCTCGCCGGGCGAGTCAGGTCGAACTAATAAAGCTGAGACAGACACCGGGCTTCGGCTTCGCTCCCACATCTCCAGACAAAGTACGTCTGGAGATGTGGGGCACCCCGTTCTCATGCTTGGGCGCGGAAACGGTCGGTCCAGATTCGGACCAGGTGTTGATTTCTCAAGGGAATCAATACTTTAGAGGCGCTGCTTTAGGTGAGCTTTGAGTAGATTGATTGTGGATTAGCTATAATCGTCTGGAATCTATGGTGAGAGACGGTTATTTCTACGGTGTGGGTCTGCTGGTGGCGGCAGGGCTGGTGTTTTGGTTGACGAGTTGGCCTTGGGCGCTGGTTCCTGTGCTGCTGGCGGCGTTTTTTCTGTGGTTCTTTCGCGATCCGCAGCGGGCGATTCCGACTGGGCCGGGGCTGATTGTTTCTCCGGGCGACGGGCTGGTTACGCAGACGGTGCGGATCGAAACTCCAGAGGGTCCGCGGCAGCGAATCAGCATTTTTTTGAGCGTGTTTGACGTACATGTGAACCGCTCGCCGATTGCCGGGACGATCACCGGGGTTCGCTACCAGAAGGGCAAATATCTGAATGCGATGAATCCAGCCTCGGCGGAGGAGAATGAACAGAACGTCGTGACTGTTCGCGGGGATGGCTGCGAGGTTGTCTTCAAGCAGATTGCCGGTCTGCTGGCGCGGAGGATTGTGTTTGCGCCGCAGATGGGCAGCGTGATTGGCCGAGGCGAGCGGGTGGGGCTGATCAAGTTTGGCTCACGGGTGGATGTGCTGATTCCGGCGGAGGCTGAGCTGCGGGTGAAGCCGGGCGTTCGGGTCAAGGGCGGTGCTTCGATTCTGGCTGCTTTGCCCATAGCCGATGGGGCGCGCTCGTGACGCCACGCACGTCCAGAATGGGCGACGCGGAGTTGGGCGGGCGGCTGCCGTATGAGCCTGATGCCGAGAAACGCGCGGGAGTGGTTGCGGACCGCCGAGCGGCGCGAGTGCGGCGCGGAATGTTTCTGCTGCCATCGTTGTTTACGGCCGGAAGCATCGGCGCGGGCTACTTTGCCATTACGCAGACTATCGATTCCGTAAGTGCGTCTGTAAGCGCGACGGGCACGGGGACGAGCGCAGCACAGCATCTGGACTGGGCTGCGATTGCCATCTGCCTGGCGATTCCCTTTGATGCTCTGGATGGCCGCATTGCACGGATGACGCATACGACGAGCGAGTTTGGCAAGGAGCTGGATTCGCTGGCGGACGCTATCACTTTTGGCGTGGCGCCGTGTCTGCTGGCCTTTGTGTGGGGCTTCCATTCGCTGCCGGATACGTTCAATCCGGATTTGCATCGGGCGATTTTGCAGATTGGGTCGTTCGTCTGCTTCCTGTTTTTGCTGTGCGGAGCTTCGCGACTGGCGCGCTTCAATATCAGCAACGATCCTCAGCCGCGCAATCCTGGGCGGCTGGATCGCAAGTATTTTGTGGGCATGCCGATTCCTGCGGCTGCGGGCATGATCGCGGCTACGGTGCATTGCTGCTACGGGTTTCCGATCCCGTACTGGTGGCTGGCGGTGTTGTGGATTGGCCTGGTGGGTCTGCTTGGCTTCCTGATGGTTAGTAAGTGGCGCTTCTGGTCTGGCAAGGAGATCAACTTCTCGCGGAGGCAGCCGTTTCAATTGCTGGCCGTGCTGTCGATTCTGGTCTTTATCCTGATCAAGTTTTCGAGTGGCGCGCTGTTTTTTGTGGCGCTGGCATATATGTTCTCTGGGATTTGGGCGCGGGCGGCTTACTCGTGGTCGCGGCGGCGGCGGCATATGCCTCGCGGGCAAGAGATAGAGCGGGGTGCGCCGCGCTTTACGGATGAGTATCCGCAGCCTGCACCTGAGACTGGCGGACGGCAAGAGGCGCAGGCGGATTTGGCGATTCGAGAAGACAGGCGGGAATACGGGCAGGAATACGGGCAGGAGCAGCCGGCAACGCGTGAGCATGAGCAGGATCCCCATGGCTACTGAGTACAGGATTGCTATTGCCGGAGCTTCGTCGCTGGTGGCCAAGGAGCTGAAGGAATGCCTGACGGAGTCTCCGCTGGCTGGGGCGAGCTTTGTGCTGCTGGATGAGAAGGACGCTCAGGGGCAACTGGAGCAGGTTGGCGACGAAGTCACGGTGGTGCAGGCGATCGGGGAGAATTCGTTCGAGGAGATCGACTTCACTTTTTTTGCGGGCAGTGAGGAGCTTACGCGCAGGTACTGGCGCAATGCGCTGAGCGCGGGGTCGACGGTGCTGGATCTGACAGGCGCTTTGGAGGGTGAGCCGGGGGTTCTGGTGCGAGCTCCGTGGGTGGGTGATGGGGCCGGGTTGCCGGAACAATTGCCGGATCTGCTGACAAGGGCGGTGGTACCTGCGGACTCTGCCGCGCTGGCGCTGGCGCTTTTGATGGATCGGCTGCAGGAGATTGCTGAGATTCGGTTTGCGGCGGCTACGGTGCTACAGCCAGCCTCGGAGTATGACAAGGATGGGCTGGATGAGCTGCACCAGCAGACGGTGAGTTTGTTGAGTTTTCAGAACATGCCGCGGGCGGTTTTCGATACACAGGTGGCGTACAACACACTGGCGAGCTTTGGCGAGTCTGCGACGGCGAACCTGGCGCGGGCGGAGAGTCGCATTCGGCGGCATTATGCGGCGCTGGCTGGGAGCCGGCTGCCGGAGCTGCGGCTGCAACTGATTCATGCGCCGGTCTTTCATGGGCATACGTTTTCGATCTGCATTGAGTTGGATCATGCGATGCCGCTGGCGCAGATTGAGGATGCGCTGGGCGGAGATCATCTGGATCTGGTGCTGGAAGAGACGGATTCGCCTTCGAATCTGGCGGCGGCTGGACAGAACGATGTGCTGGTGTGGCTGAAGCCGGAGCCTCCGGTTGAGCGGTTGAGCGGTGAGACTAGCCGGTTCTGGTTGTGGGCGGCGAGCGATAATCTGCGGCTGAAGGCGCAGAATGCGGTGGAGTGCGCGCTGGATATGCGCCGGCTGCGGCCGCAGGGTAAGGTGCAGTAGCGGTTTGGGTCTTCTATTTGCGGGTAATTCATCCTGATGATGTGCGCTGGAGAAGCAGATTCCCGAAGGGAATGACAGACAAGAAAAGCAAAGACCCTATTAAAAGCAAAGACCCTATTTTAGATTTATTTCTTTGTTTCTTTGCCAGGCTTGTTCTATGTAGGCGTCGGTCATGCCGGCGATGTAGTCTGCTACGGCTCTGGGTGCGCCCTCTTGCTGGACTCGAGCCAGGTGGTCGGGTGGGAGTAGTTCGGGGTTGGCGATCCAGGTGGAGAAAAGGGTTTGGACGACGTCTTCGGCGTGGGCGTGCTCGGCCTCCAGCTCTGGAGATAGATAGAGGTTGGCGTAGAGGAAGCTTTTTGCGTGCTGGCGTTCGGCTTCTACCGGTTGGCTGAAGCGGGCGAGGCGGCTGGGTGCGTGGCGTAGATCTTCCAGCGTAAGAACGCCGAGGTTGCGGGTCTGGCTGGCAACTTCCTGCATGAGATCGGTTACGAGCATGTTGAGCATCTGCTTGAGAGCAAGGTTGGCGAGCAGTTGCGGATCTGCGACGGGAAATTCGCGCTCAGCGGCGGTGAAGAAGCGAGCGAAGATCGGTACCTGATCCCGAACAGTGGCCAGGTCGAGGATTCCTGATGCGAGGCCGTCTTCGAGATCGGCGGTCAGATAGGCGATTTCGTCGGCCAGGTCGATGAGCTGGGCTTCGAGCGGAGGCTGGAGGTCGAGGAGATATTCGCTTAGCTCCAGGTAGCTGCCGGGGGCGTAGTCGCGGGAGTGCTTGATGATGCCTTCGCGGACGGCGAAGGTGAGGTTGAGGCCGCGGAAGGCGGGATAGCGCTCTTCAAAGCTGGTGACGATGCGCAGGGCATGGAGGTTATGGTCGAAGCCGAGGTTGTGGGCGTGAAGGGCTGCGTCCAGGGCTTTTTCGCCGGCGTGGCCGAAGGGTGGATGGCCAATGTCGTGGACAAGCGCCAAGGCTTCGGCGAGTGGAGCGTTGAGGCCGAGTGTGGCGGCGATGGTGCGGGCGATCTGGGCGACCTCAAGAGTGTGGGTGAGGCGGCTGCGGGAGTGATCGCTCTCTGCGCCGCGACGGGTGAAGACCTGGGTTTTTCCGGCAAGGCGGCGAAAGGCTTTGGCGTTCAGGATGCGGCCGCAGTCGCGGACAAAGGCGGAGCGGTAGGGGTGGGCCGGTTCGGGCGAGGTTCGCCGGGTGAGCAGAGCGCTTTGGTTGGGGACGGCGATGGCTGGCGGCAGCGTGGACGATGGGGGTTGGGAGGAATCCTGGGAGGAATCTCTATCCCCATTGTCCGGTTTGGCTAGTTTGTCGAGTTCGCGCATCTTCCGGGTGTGCCTCCGACGGCCAGGATTCAGGATAACCGGCTTAGGGTATTTGTTTTTTTGATCGAATTAGTGCGGTGTCTTGCGTATGCAGACGCAAACGCTAAGTTGAAGATCGCAGATGGACAAGGGTAAGAGACCGGAGTACACTTCACGGTACTTTTGGGCCGGTACTTTTCAGAGGCGCTGGCGAATGACCCAAGACCGGCGAAATAGAGCCTGGCCGATGCTCTGCCAGCAAAAACGCTCTTGAGCACTTTTCGCGTGGGAGACTTTGCTATGACATGGTTTAAGAAACTCATTGCAGTTGCGCTTGCACCTACCCTGCTGCTGCTAACGAGCTGCGGACGCCACTCTCAATCGGAA
>Ga0302326_10003144_pt1 | contig 39190 bp, 31 predicted proteins | sample Palsa_T0_3_FD_202264 | JGI IMG/M metagenome (GOLD analysis project Ga0302326, IMG submission 202264) | Peat permafrost microbial communities from Stordalen Mire near Abisko, Sweden - Palsa_T0_3 | ecosystem: Environmental > Terrestrial > Soil > Palsa > Peat permafrost | place: Sweden: Abisko... | reverse complement strand
CGGGCGTGGCCCCGACAGCCGCACGCAGGCCGATTTCCCGTCGCCGCTCCATGACTCCCATGAGCATGACATTCATCACACCAATGCCGCCCACCAGCAGGGAAATCGCGCCGACCGCGGTCAGCAACTGACCGTGGATGACTTTCTGGGCGTTCATGCTCTTGATGACATCGCGGGCCTTGATCACTTGCAGCGTCGCGGTCGGGTTGGCGAGCAGCGACGAAATGCGTCGACCGGCCGCGTCCAGATCGGTCTCCGGGCGTAAGCGCACGAGGGCGCTGGTCGGTTGCGGCGTATCGAACACGCGGCCCGCGCCACCCAGCGGTATCATCACTGCGTCATTGACATCGAGCGCGTCCAGCGGTGTGAAAGGCTGCGGACCGACTATGCCGATCACGGTGAAGACGTAACCTTTGATGGCGATTCTGGCGCCGGGCGTGATTGGTGCACCAGGCGCAGAAAGCTTTTCGGCTGCCTCGACGCCGACAACGGCGACGAGGCCGTCCGCGTCGAAGGGCGCTATGAAGCGACCTTCGCGCATCTCAAGGGTCATCAGCCGGGCAAGGCTCTCCGTCACCGCCGCCACGCCGACGGTGGCGCTCACACGTCCGGCCGTAACCGTGTCGTGTTCTGCGTTAAGGGGGGTCGCCGCTAACACCGAGGAATCCCTGAAGGGCAATTGTTCGACCGCCGTCCGGTCGAGGACGCCAGTCGCGTCCGCGTCCGCCGGCATGGCGTGAATGTTCAACATATCGACACCCAGGCGGCTGAACATCTTCAGCGTCTCCTGTTGCGCCATGTGAGCGGTCGTCAGCACAGCGACGATCGAGGCTGCGCCGATCAATATGCCAAGCAGGGCGAGCATCGAACGCTGTCGCTGGACGCGCAGATTGTCGAGCGCTTCGGCTATCGCTTCGCCGACCGAGAGGTGAGTTGCAGTGAATGGCCACGAGATCATGGCGCTGTGACATCGGTGATGATGCGGCCATCGAGCAATTCGATACGACGGTCGCAGCGGCCTGCTAGATCGCGATCATGGGTGATCATCAGCACGCTGACACCAAGGCGACGGTTGAGATCGCGCAGAAGGGCCATGACCTCCGCGGCGGTGACGCTGTCGAGGCTGCCGGTAGGCTCGTCGGCGAGTACCAAAGCAGGGTTGGCGACCAGGGCCCGCGCGAGGGCGACGCGCTGCTGCTGTCCGCCCGACAACATGGCTGGCCGATGCTCGGCGCGGTCGCTCAGGCCCACCTGGTCGAGCATGGCCAGTGCGAGCGGTTTGCGTTCGCCACGCGGCATGCCGCGATAGAGCAGCGGCAAGGCGACGTTTTCCCAGGCCGTCAGGCGCGGCAGCAGGTTGAACGACTGGAAAACGAAACCGAGAAGCCTGTTGCGCCGGCTCGCGGCGGCGTCAGCCGCATCATAGTCGATGGTTTCGCCGGCCAGGCATACGGACCCCGCCGTCGGCCGGTCCAGCAGTCCGACGATATTCATCAGCGTGCTCTTGCCCGATCCCGACGGACCCAGAATGGCGCAGAACGACCCGTTGTCGATCGCGAAGCTCACCCCCCGCAGCACGGGAACGGGTCGCGTGGCCGCACTATAAGTCTTCTCAAGATCGCGCACTTCCAGGATTGCCCGGGGCGCCGACAATACGGCGTGTTGCGCTGCACCGTGAGGCGATACGTTCATCGTTGAAAGCGCGCCTGTTGTCGAAAGACCCTGCATGGAAGACGCAGACTAACACCGATCGGCTTCCGTTTCGAAATCGCAGCCGGCTCGCATTGATCTCTGCATTCCCTTACTTTCATCTGTATCATCCGTCGCTGGCGGCGATCATGGTGGCGGCGTCAGGGGTCGGGAATTGGACGGTCGCGTTTTGAAATCTGGGCTGGTGTGGCGGATTTGAAGTTCTATCGCGGCATTCGTCAAAGGCGATCTCCTTCGGCCGCCCTCACATGGGTAGCCGCCGCGATATTGATCCTGGGCGCCGGCAGTGTGAAGTCGCAAGTCCTGCCGCCCAGGCCGCCCGGCACCTCTCCGCCCGCGCCGACGCCAACGACAGTGGGATCGCGCCTGCCGATCAGCCTGGCCGACGCGGTGTTCATCGGCTTACGGGACAATTACACCGTCAGGTCGGCCTATATCGCGCGTGTGGCGGAGAAATTCGATCTCTTCGTGGCGCAGTCGCGGTTTCACCCGACTGCGCAGTTGAGCGGCGAGTTCGATGCATCGAGCGACTCTGGCGTCGGCTCGACGACCACCAGCCTGACGCCGACTGCCAGCTGGCTTATCCCCACCGGAGCGCAATTCCAGTTTTCCTGGTCGAGCGTGGACATTCGCACAGATGGGATCGACCAGGGAACTGGCACAGCCAGCTTGAACGTCACCCAACCGCTGCTGAAAGGGGCCGGGATTGCGGTCAACATGGCTCCCGTCCGCATCGCCGAATTGCAGGAGAAGATCAATCAATTGACCCTGAAATCGACGGTGATCGACACGGTGACCAATATCATTCTGGCCTATCGCACGTTGCTGGAGGCGCAGGAACAACTTGTGATCGCCAAGGATTCGCTCGACCGCTCGCGCGCGCAAATGGCCACCGATCAGGCGCTGATTGACGCCGGGCGGATGGCCGCGTCGGAAATCGTGCAGACGCAGGCAGACATCGCCAACCAACAGGTTGCCCTGCTGGAGGCCGAGCAGACCCGCAACAGCGCGCAGCTGGCATTGCTGCAGCTTCTGGCCATGGATCTGCATACGGACATCGTGGCAGCGGATCCGCTGAAGGTGCAGCACGTCGCCATCGACCTCGATCGCGCCATTGCGACCGCTCGCGACGATCGGCCCGATTATCTCTCGCAGATGCGCGCCGTGGAACAGGCGCATCAGAACCTGCTGGTGGCCAAGAACAACCGGCTGTGGAATCTCTCATTGGTCGGAAGCGTACAGCACACGATTTCGCATGGCGGCTTGACGCCGATCAATCCGGCGACGGGACTGGCGGCGAACGCGACAGGAACCGGCGCCAGTGCGGGAGTCCAGCTTACCATCCCCGTCTGGGACTATACGCTCGAACAGGCAGAGGTTCAGGCGACCACTACGGAGCGCACGCAGGAAGTGCAGCTGAAGAACCTGGACCAGCAGATCGAAGCGCAGGTGCGCGACGCCGTGCAGGGCGTTGAGCTCACATGGCGGCGCGTCGAGACGGCGCGCGAGGCGCGGGACCTGGCGGCGAAGACGCTAGATCTGGAACGCGAGAAGCTGCGCGCCGGACGTACCTCCAATTTCGAAGTGCTGAGTTTCGAGACCAATCTGCGCGCAGCGGACAGCCAGTCGTTGGCGGCGGCGATCAGCTATCTCGACGCGTTGACGCAGCTCGATCAGCAGTTGGGAACGACATTGGATACGTGGAAGATCGGCTTGAACCCGTGAAAAAATTCAAATGGGAGCGATCAGCGCAAAATCTCCTTCCTCGCCTCGTGGCGCCACCTCGCAGGACAATGACGCCTCCCGATTTCCGATCTATAGTGCCCGGCAGCGGGGGCAACATCGTGCAGTTTGATCCCAGGATTGCGACGGGCTACGGCCTGGTTGACCGCAGGCGGGTGCTGAAGGGTATTGCGACAGCTGTTCCACTGTTCACGATCGCGCCGAACAATGCGGGCGCGACTCTCGAAAACAAATGGCGGTCGCTGGCCGAGGATGTGCGCGCGCAGATGGCGTGGGCATGGCGCAATTATGAGGAGTATTGCTTCGGCCAGGACCAGATAAAGCCGGTGAGCGGTGGTGCGGAAGCCTTTTTCTTTCCCGGCGGTCCTTCGCTCGGACTTTCCATCGTGGAAGCACTCGACACGCTTTATGTGATGGGCCTCGATGCGGAAGTAGAAGCGGGCATCCGCTGGATTTCGGACAATCTGAAATTCGACATCGACGGAGATGTACAAGTTTTCGAGACCGGCATTCGCATGGTGGGTGGTTTGCTTTCCGGCTGGCATGGCACGCGGGAAAAGAAGCTGCTCGCGCTTGCGAAGGATTTGGCCGACAGGCTCTCGGTTGCCTTCACCAAATCGCCGACGGGCATGCCTTATCGCTTCGTGAATCTGAAGACCGGCGTGGTTCGCGATCCGGTGAGTTTCCCGGCAGAGATTGCGACCTATGTTCCGGAATGGGGAACGCTCGGCAAGGCAGTGGGCAACAAACACTATTTCGATATGGCCAAGCGCGCCGCGAAGGCATTGTTCGACCGCCGCTCCAAGATCGATCTCGTTGCCGACACGATCAATATCGAGACCGGTGCATGGGTCAGCCGTCGCGCTAGCATTGGTCCTCCCAGCGATTCCTACTTTGAATATCTCTGGGACGGTTGGCAGCTCTTCGGAGACCCCGATTTCAAAAACTGGTATGACGTCCATGCCCGGGCCATCGTCAAATATCAGGCGCAGGAAGCAGACGGTCGTTTGTGGTTCCCGCAGGTCGATTTTGAGACCGGCACGATTCTTGATCACCACCAAAGCGAGCTGGCGGCGTTCTATGCCGGACTTTTGGGGCAGGGTGGGGACATGGCGCGCGGCAAGGCCTATCTCGCGTCCTGGGCAGATGTACAGGCGCGCTATGGCGTGCTGCCGGAAGGCTTCGACTATTCGCGCTCGACGCCGGACCGGGTGACGAACGAATTGAGGCCGGAGTTCGCGGATTCCTGCCTCAATCTGTTTCTGCTGGAACCCGACGACCGCTACCGCGAACTCGCGCGTACTCATTATGAGAAGATGAAGGAGACAAGTCGTGCGCCCTTCGGCTTTACCATCATCAACGACATCACGACCAGCCCCATGAAGCAGGGCGATCTCTGTCCGGGCTATTGGTGGAGCGAGCAGATGAAGTACTACTGGCTTCTGTTCTCCGACACCAATCGCTTCGATTACAAGACCAACTATCTATCGACCGAAGGAAACGTCTTTGTCGGACTCAAATGACGGCCGCTTCAATCCGTCTTTCGCGACTGTCACCACGCTTTTCTTCATGTGGGGCTTTGTAACTGCGTCCATCGATCCGCTGGTGCCCAGCGTGCGTGCGGTGTTCAGCCTTTCCTACGCGGAATCGATGCTAACGGAGTTCGCCTTCTTCCTCGCCTATGGCGTGGTGTCGATCCCCTCGGCGCTGGTGCTGGAGAAGATGGGTTATGCGCGCACCATCCTCATTTCGCTGGTCGCGATGACCGCCGGCTGCCTGCTGATGCCCGTCGCCACACATGCGAGCGCCTATTGGCTCGTGCTGATCGCGCTGTTCGTGATTGCTGCCGGCATCGCGCTGCTGCAAGTCGCTGCCAACCCGCTCGCGGCGCAACTAGGAAGACCGGAGGGCTCTCATTTCCGCCTAACCCTGTCGCAGACTTTCAATTCGCTGGGAACGGTGATCGCGCCGATCATCGGTTCCTATTTGATCCTGCGTGGCGGCGTGTTCGCAGGCGCGGCCAATGCGGTCAGTCGGGGCGCTACATTGCGCAATGTCGATACGCAGTTCTTCATCATTGCGGTCGTCATGCTCCTGCTCGTGCTGCTAATGTGGCGTCTGCGCAGGTTACTGCACGTGCCGCATGAGATGGACGACGCCAAGGCCTCGCCGTTTGCAGCATTTGCCTCGCGCTGGGCGCTGTTCGGCGGCCTTGCGATTTTTCTCTATGTGGGCTCCGAGGTGTCTATCGGCAGCATTATGATCAACTTTCTCCACCAGCCAGCGATCATGAATGTGAGCTATGCAGAAGCGGGCCAACTGCTCAGCCTATATTGGGGCGGTGCGATGGTGGGCCGCGCGCTGGGCAGCGTTGTGCTGATCCGAGTGCCGGCCAACCGCGTGCTGGCGGCCTCAGCCGTCGTCGCGCTGCTGCTCTGTCTTGTGGTGACGCAGGAGGGCGGACTTGTCATGCTGACTTTCGGCAGCGGGAACGCGGGCAGGATTGCGGGTATCGCGGCCATCGCGGTCGGCTTCTTCAATTCTATCATGTTTCCCACGATTTTCTCGCTCACGCTGGAGCGCGCGAACGCCCCAACGGCATCGACGTCAGGTCTTCTGTGTACGTCAATTGTGGGTGGCGCAATCCTGCCGGTCATCACGGGCTACGCCGCCGATCATATCGGACTCGCATCCGCGTTTTTCGTACCTCTCATGTCTTATGCCTGCATTCTCTTCTTCGCCCTGGCCGGCGCGCACCGGAGCGCGGTCGTTGAAGCACCCGCGATCTAGGAGGAATCCATGCGGATCGTTCTTTCGCTCGCTGCGCTCGCTCTTGTTCTGGGAAGCGCGCAGGCCGCGCCAGAACCGGTGAGCGAAGTAAATCCCTTCATCGGCACCACCAACGGGGGCAACACCTATCCCGGTGCCACGCTGCCATTCGGCATGGTCGCATTCAGCCCGGAGGAAACGCCACTGCCGGGCCGTTCCTACCCCATTGCTGCGCCGGGAGGCTACGAGTGGCGCTCCAACGGCATCAAGGGATTCAGCCTTACCCATCTGTCGGGCACTGGCTGCACAGGCGCGAGCGGCGACATCCCGATCATGCCGGTGACGCGTCCCGTAGAACTGTCGCCGTCGGCCGACGACAGCTTCTCCATGTATTCCAGCTATTTCACTCACGATAACGAAACGGCGTCTCCCGGATTCTACAAAGTCGGGCTCGACAATGGCGTGACGGTTGAGCTGAGTGCCACGCAGCGCACCGGAATCGCACGCTTCATCTGGTCCAAGGACAAGGAAGACGCCAATCTTCTGTTTCGTACGTCGGATTCCGAAGTTGGCAGCAGCGACGCGAGCGTGAGCGTCGATCCGGCGAAGCGCGAAGTGACCGGCAGTGTCACCAGCGGAAATTTCTGCGGTTATCTTTCACCCGACCGGCGCGACAGTTATTACACGCTCTATTTCGTCGCGGAATTCGATCAGCCTTTCACCGCCGGTGGTGCATGGCAGGACGTGGCGCTGATCAAAGGCGCGCTTGCGGCGCAGGGCGGCACGACCTATGGCGATCGCGGTCATCCGCCGGGCCGCAAGGGCTCTGGCGCATGGATTGCGTTCGATCCTCTAAAGACACCGGTAGTGAATATGCGCGTGGGCATCTCCTATGTGAGTCTCGCGAACGCGCGGGCAAATCTTGCCGCCGAAGACCCAAAAGGCGCAACGCTGGAGAGCGTGCTAAGTACGGCGCGCAAAACGTGGAACGAAAAGCTCGGCGAGGTCACGGTCCAGGGCGGCACGGGGGACGAGCGCGTCGTGTTCTACACCGCGCTTTATCACGTGCTGCTGGAGCCCAATACCTATAGCGACGCCAACGGCGAATATCTCGGGTTCGACAAGACGGTTCACAAGGCTGCGGCGGGGCATGTTCAATACGCGAATTTCTCCGGTTGGGACGTCTATCGCTCGCAATTGCAGCTGGTGACATTTCTCGATCCGGGGACCGGCTCCGACATCGCGCAGTCGTTGTTCAATCAGGCCAGACAGAACAACGGTGTATGGGACCGCTGGACTCACCTGACCGGCGCGACCAGCGTGATGAACGGGGATCCATCGGCGCCGGCCGTCGCTGCGATCTATGCTTTCGGTGGCCGCGACTTCGATGTGAAGGGCGCCTACGCATCGCTGCTGACGGCCGCGACAGAGCCCGGTGCACTCGATCTCAACTCGCGCGGCTGCCCGGTGCAATGCGTGGGCGAGCGTCCTGGTCTCGATCAATGGCTGAAGCTGCACTATATGCCGGCCGGTGCGCCAGGCTGGGGCAGCGCCGCCGACACGCTTGAACTTGCGGCTGCCGATTTCGGCATATCGCAGCTTGCCGCCGAAGTCGGCGACGAGGTGAATTCGAAGTTGTTTCGAGACCGCGCAGGCTGGTGGCGCAATCTGTTCAATCCGAAGGCCTCACCCGAAGGCGGTTACATCCAGCCGCGCAATGCAGACGGCAGTTGGAAACTCGTCAACTTCAATGTGGAAGACGACGACGACTATGTCGAAGGCTCGGGCGCGCAATATCTCTGGATGGTACCATTCGATCCTGCTGGCCTGTTCGGGGAACTTGGAGGCAATGAAAGGGCGGAAGCGCGCATGGACCGCTTCTTCTATAATTCCGACGGCAGCCTTGCGGTGACGAAGGCGGGAGGCTCTCACGCCGAACTCGACAACGAACCCTCTATCGCATCGCCCTGGCTCTACGATTTCGTGGGTGCCCCATGGAAAACGCAGGAAGTCGTGCGCGCGGCGATGAAGCAGATATGGAAGAATGCGCCAGACGGCATTTCCGGCAACGACGATCTGGGCGAGATGTCGTCGTGGTATGTGTGGGCGGCGCTGGGTATGTATCCGCTCTATCCTGGCCGCGCCGAATTTGTGCTCGGCAGCCCGCTGTTCGAGCGGGCCAAGATCGACCGGCCGGGTGGACGCGTGACGATCGACGCCAAAGGCGCGGGCCTGGAGGCGCCTTACGTCACCGCACTATCGCGCGACGGAAAGCCTGTGACGCAGGCATGGCTGCCCGCGTCATTCGCGCAAAGTGGCGGGACGCTGGACTATACGCTGTCGAAAATACCGGGAAAAAACTGGGGTACAAGCCAGCGGGATACACCGCCATCTTTCGGTCCGTAGGAAAAGAGCTGGGCCCTGTACGCGATTTGCTGCGGCGATCGACTGCGGAACCAGATATGAGTGGTTGAGGGACAGTTTCCCGCGCCGGTGAGACAAACGACCTGGAACATGCATGCGGTGGAGCGTCGGTTCTGATATTTCAATCCGCGTTCCGCAAGATGCGCGGCGGCGGGCGCGATACCCCATGCGGCCAGAAGAGAATCGCGATATCTGTGCCTGAGTTGCTAAACCTTTTTGCCGCGGCGCACAATTGTTCAACGCATTTGCGCCGCCGAACAACACGGAGGAATTTGCGGCCTTGTCTGTCAGGACGAAATCTCGGTCGAAGAGGATTGTCTCGCCGCTACAGCAAAAGCAGCGCGCGCGCATATTGGTGGTCGCGCGACAGTTGCTTTCCGAATGCGGCTATGACGGTGTCACGATGCGCGATCTGGCGAAAAGAAGCGGCGTAGCGCTCAAGACACTCTATAACGTTTACGGCGGCAAGGACGAAGTGCTCATCGCCTCGGTCCAGGATCGAGTTGCGCAGGTGTTCGAGAGAAGTTTTGCCGCTGCCGGACGAAAAAGAGGCGTGTCTCTTCTTTTTCATTTTGTGGAAAGCGGTGGCGCCGCGACGATAGCGACGCCGACATTGTCCAAAGCGATCGCGCCGTTCGTTGCCGGGGCCGCCGACCGGTTCGGATTTCGACCGATCTACTATCGCTGTCACAAGCGCGCTCTGGATGAGATGGCGCTCGACGGCGACTTTCATCCCTGGGTGAATGCCGACGAGGTTCTCGATGCCATATTCACGGCGCTAACGGGCGTGCTGTTGGTCTGGGCCAAAGATCAAATCGGGATGAAATATTTGAATGTCTACAACCGTCTGGCCGTTTGTCAGGTGTTGGCGCTCGTGGCACGGGGCAAATCGCTTCAGCAATGCATGACTATCGCAAAGGCCGCCCACAGGGAAATTTATGGAAATCCCAAATTGGGTACCAGGCCGACGAGCTTTATGTTTCAACATCGCGTCGGGGGCAACTCATCCTCGCCTGCAATATGACGTACTCCAACAGACGCCACATCGGGATCAGGCCATCGCCGTAGTCGCCGTCCTACCCGAGCCTGTCGGCGAACAATGTCAAAAGCTCACGCCAGTGCCGTTCCGCGGCAGGCGCGTCATAAACAGGGAAGTCCGCCATCGTCCATCCGTGTAGCGCGCCCGGATAAACCTCGCAGCGGTGATCGATGCCCGCATCGCTTAGGGCTTTCTCAAGCCTGTCCGCCATCGCCGGCGGATAGGAGTTGTCCTTGTCCGCGCCGGCCACATAGATACGCCCTTTCATTTTGGGCGCGAGCCTGTGCGGGCTCAGTTCCGAATCCGTTGCCAGATTTCCGCCATGGAAGCTTGCCGCAGCGGCAATGCGATCAGGATAAGTTCCAGCCACGGTGAGCGATATCCCGCCCCCCATGCAATAGCCCGTGGTGCCGACCTTGCGACCGGCGACGTCTTTGCGCGTGTCGAGATAGGCCAGGAATGACTCGGTGTCCACGGCGGCGCGACTATTGTTGGTCGAACTGTAAAGGTGGCCGATCGCCCCCATCACGTCGCCGGATGCGAAAATCTTCTTCGGTTCCAGCGGCTCGTAGGGACCGGCACGATAATAAAGATCGGGCAAGAGTACGACATAGCCGCCATCGGCGAGCCGTTGGCTCATCTCGAACAATGTCGGCCGAATGCCGAGCCCGTCCATATAGAAGATGACTGCCGGCCGCGGTCCCGAGCCTTCGCGCTTGAAGACATGCGCGGGACAGTCGCCATCCCGGGTACGAATCGAAAGCTGTTCATGGTCCATCTTCCGTCCCTCTCTCTCCCGCGCATCGCCCGCAGCGATATCAATCCAGCCTGTTGGATGCTGCGTGGCGCCAATCGGCGCCGACGAGCCGATGGCAGCGTTACGCCGGATCGGCTCTATGCAAGTTCCTGTTCGATTGCCTGCTGAAGGATTCGATCCTGCGGTTCGACGTCCGGCGCGAACCGCGCGACCACTTCGCCGTTGCGCCCGATAAGAAACTTCTCGAAATTCCACAGGACGTCCCGGTCGTCATCCTGCGTGATGCCATATCCGGCGAGCTTCGCCTTGAAATTGCTGCCGGGCTTTTCCGTCGCATGTGGACGGGCATCAATCATGCTGCGGTAGAGCGGATGCTGATCGGGGCCCTTGACCGAAATCTTCTCGAACATGGGAAAACCGACGCCGAATTTGGTCGCGCAGAAATCGGCAATCTCGCTGTTCGTTCCCGGCTCCTGTGCGCCGAAATTGTTGGCGGGGAATCCCAGCACCACCAGCCCGTCTTCGCGTTTTTCTTCGTAAAGTTTTTCCAGACCTTCATATTGCGGCGTGAGGCCACATTGGGACGCGACATTGACAACCAGCAGAACCTTGCCGCGCCAGGCGCCAAGGGAGGTGCCCTGGCCGTCGATCGTTCTGATCGGAATGTCGTAGAGGACTTCGCTCATATAGCTCTCCGTGGGTTCATTCAAAAAAAATGCCGCAGGCATTTCGCCATGCGTTGGGCACCAGCCGACGTCTCGTGGGCTTCTCGGCTCCGACATACCAACTCCCGGCCAACAGGGAATTTAACAGGGAAAAAATAGGCGGAACTTTCCGGCAACGAATTCCCTGCTAGCAGGGAAATTAACAGGGAATTACATGAACAGGGAATAACAGGCGCGGGTTCCATCGACCTTTCCGGGGCTCTTTTGAATTCCCTGTTATTCCCTCAGCTGAGGGAATTTTCTCAGGGAAGTTTCACGCTGCGGCACACGCGCGACGACGTGACGGAGCGTCGTCGCCCGGTGGGTGTTTTTTCACAATGTCAAAGATCGGGCAGGCGGTTTTGGCTCTTGACGGCCTATAACCAATTTGGTTATATAGAAACCGAAGAACCACGTCAAGCCCGGGAAGCGGGAACGGCCCAGCAGGAACAAAACCATGACGGCTCAAGCCACACCGTCGATGCTGAACAAAGTGCCGGCCGTCACGCTCGCCTTCTGGATCATCAAGATCGCGGCGACAACGGTGGGCGAGACCGGCGGCGATGCGCTGTCCATGACGCTAGACCTTGGCTACCTTGTCAGCACGTTTATTTTTCTCGGGATATTCGTCGTTCTCCTCGCGGGCCAGATCGCGGCAAAACGATTCCGCCTGTTTCTTTATTGGGCTGTCATCGTCGCGACCACCACCACAGGCACGACGATCTCCGATTACCTCGACCGCACGGCAGGCCTGGGTTATCCGCGCGCATCGTCGCTGTTGTTTGCGGGCGTATTGGTTTCGCTGGCGTTGTGGCGGCTGACGACAGGTTCGGTTTCGGTGAACCGGATTACCACGCGCAGGGCCGAATTTTTCTACTGGATCACGATATTGATCTCCAACACGCTTGGAACGGCGCTGGGCGATTTCACGGCCGATTCGATGAGTGCCGGTTTCGAGGGCGGCGCCTTGATCTTCGGTGCGGCGTTGGTCGCGATCGCGTACCTCTATTTTTTCACCCGGGTCGACCGCACGTTCTTGTTCTGGTCGGCGTTTGTTCTGACACGTCCTCTGGGTGCGGTTTCGGGAGATATTCTGACGAAGCCCCTGCATCAGGGCGGTCTTGCGCTAGACCGGATCACCTCATCTCTGGCGATCGCAGGGGTTATGATCGTTTGCATCCTGCTCACGGAACAGCGCAGCGAACGGCAGGCATCTCAAGGTGGAAGTGGGGACCCCGTCCACTAGCAGGATGTTGAAGAACGAGCCGAGGTTTGTGGAGTCTGGTTGCAGCAGATCAGGATGGATGCCGGTTTCGTCGTTGATGAGCACCCTTGCGCCGGAACCAGCCAGACCCCGCGCGATGGCACGGCCGATGCCTGCCGTTGAACCGGTAACAATTGCAGTCTTGCCAGACAGATGCGATGCGCATTGTCGAAAGCTATCGCGGATCGGTCCGGAGAGTCGTCGCCTGCCCACGTATTGTATGTGCGGGCCGACCTGTTTTACCGGCTCGCTTACGCCATACTATCGCAAATTCCATCAGGGAGAGGCGCGCACATGGAAGAGATCATCGAACCGGATCTGCCGATTATCGATCCGCACCATCATCTGTGGGACTTCCGGCCCGTCATGCATTTGCGGCCGAAGACCGGTGGATCGTTCGACGAACTGTTTCAGGGCATCCCGCATTATCTGTTCCACGATTTGCTGGCCGATACGACGGGCGGACACAATGTTCGCACGACGGTGTTTCTCGAATGCCATGCCATGTACCGCGCCGACGGCCCGGAACATCTCCGATGCGTGGGGGAAACCGAATTCGTCAATGGCGTTGCGGCGATGAGCGCCAGCGGCATCTATGGTCCGTTCCGCGCCTGCGCCGGAATTGTGGGAAGCGCCGATCTGCGCCTTGGCGACAAGGTTCAGGATGTGCTTGAAGCGCAGGTGACGGCCGGCAATGGACGGTTTCGCGGTATCCGGCAAGGCGCGGCCTGGGATGCGGACTCCTCGGTGTTGGGTGCGATTGCGCGCATAGGGGAGGGGCTGTTTCGCGACAGCGCTTTCCGCGAGGGCTTCGCGCGGCTCGCGCCTCTCGGCATGTCCTTCGACGCATGGCTGCTGCAACCGCAATTGCCAGACCTCGTCGATCTTGCCCGCGCATTCCCCGACACGCAGATCGTTCTCGATCACGTCGGCGCGCCGCTCGGCGTCGGCGTTTATAAGGGTCGACGCGAAGAAATGTATCCGGCCTGGCGCGCGTCCATCCGCGAACTTGCGCAATGCGGCAATGTCTCGGTCAAACTGGGCGGCCTCGCAATGCCGCTGGCCGGATTTGCCTCATACAAATCGACACCCCCGGCTTCGTCCGAGCAGCTTGCGAGGGAGTGGAAGCCTTATATCGAGACCTGCATCGAAGCCTTCGGGCCCGCGCGTGCGATGTTCGAAAGTAATTTCCCCGTCGACAGCGGCAGCTGCACCTACACGATTCTGTGGAACGCGCTGAAACGGCTTGCGGCAGGGTGTTCGCACGATGAAAAGGCCGCACTCTTCAGCGGCACCGCGGCAAAAATCTATCGGATTGCGATGAACTAGGGCGGATACCGCGCCTTGTTTGTAGCCGGGCTGACATGCAACGTAGCCGCTGCTAAATTTGAAGGATTGCGAAAATGCAATATGCGCGTCTCGGAAATACGGGGTTGATCGTTTCGCGTCTGGCCTTCGGCGCCATGACGTTCGGAGCGGGAACGGCGGCCGCGAACGCCTTTTACAAGGTGAGCCAGAACGCCGCCGACCTGCTGGTCGGGCGCTCTCTCGATGCAGGCATTAATCACTTTAATACAGCTGACATCTATGCCGACGGACAATCCGAGATCATGCTCGGCAAGGCGCTGGGTGATCGACGCCACGACGTCGTGATTTCCACCAAGGTCGGCAATCGCATGGGGAAGGCCCTGAACAAAAGCGGCCTCTCGCGCAAGAACATCATCGCGGCGGTGGACGCCAGCCTCAAGCGGCTCAATACGGATTATATCGACATCTATCTGGCGCATCGCGTCGACCCCTACACGCCTGTCGAAGAAACGGTCGAGGCGTTTCAGCACCTCGTCGCCCAGGGCAAAGTCCGCTATGTCGGCTTCTCGAACTGGCCGGCTTGGATGGCGGCGAAGGCGGTCGGATACCAGAAGGCCAACGGGTACGAACCATTCCGCGCGGCGGAAATGTACTACTCCCTGGTCGGGCGCGACCTGGAGCACGAGCTTGCGCCCTTCGTTGCGGACGCCGGCATTGGCGTTCTCGTCTGGAGTCCTCTTGCGGGCGGATTCCTTTCCGGAAAATACACACGGCAAGACCCCAAAGGCGGCGGCGGACGCTTGTCTTCGATCAATCTTGTTCCGTTGGATCTCGAGAAGGGATACGGCGTCGTCGATGTTTTGAAGAAAATCGCGGCAGCGCGGAGTACCACGCCCGCAGCTATCGCGCTGGCATGGCTACAGTCCCGGCCCTGGGTCGCTTCCGTTCTCATCGGCGCCACCGGCGTGGAGCAGCTGGACCAGAATCTGGCTGCCGCCGATCTGGTTCTGTCGGCGGAAGACGTGTCCGCTCTGGACAAGGTCAGCGCCGTGGCGCCGCCCTATCCCAACTGGTTCATGGAACGCTTTGCGGACCGCGATGCGCCGAAAGCGCTTGGCGCGTAGCGCAGCGTCTGGACATCGCCGGGTTCGGCGCCCAAAACGACGATCCACAACAGGAATCAATTTCATGCTCACGATCCATCATCTCGGCATTTCACAGTCGGATCGGATTGTCTGGCTCTGCGAAGAACTGGAAATCCCATACGAACTTGTGCGTTATGAACGCGATCCCGACACGCGGCTCGCACCCACGAACTACAAGGCGCTCCATCCTTTCGGCACGGCGCCCGTCATCACTGATGGCGACCTCGTTCTGGGCGAGTCCGGCGCCATCATTGAATATGTGATCGCAAAGCATGGTGGCGGTCGCCTGGCGGTTGGACCCGACAGCCCCGACTTTGCCGACTATCTGTTTTGGTTCCACTTCGCGAATGGTTCGATGATGCCGAGCAGGATGCTCGATATGATTGTCTCGATGCTGGGCCTGACGGACGACGATCAGCGCGCGCAGATGTTGCGGGCGCGTGGCGATCGCGCTTACGGGCTTGTGGAAACGCGCCTGGGAAGAGCGGAGTATTTTGCGGGGCGTGAATTCACGGCGGCCGACATCATCATGCTGTTTCCACTCACGACCATGCGCGTGTTCGCGCCGCGGGATATGGCGTCCTATCCGAATATCCGCGCCTATCTGAAACGCATCGCCGCGCGTCCGGCTTACCAGCGGGCAATGGCGAAAGCGGACCCCGGCTTTACGCCTCCGATGGAATAGCGAGCGGCTGGATTCGGAAACGATTCAACCCCTGCCGGAGGATGCCGACGCCGGATTGTCCCGCCCCGTCTCAGCGACGCTTCTTCGCCTTGGCCTTCGGTGGTTTTTTGCCTGATTTCGCCTTTGCGACTTTCTTGGTCGCGATCTTCTTCGCAGCCATTGAGGTTGTGTGTTTCGGTCGTGCGTGATGGGGTTGATAGACGCCGAGCTTGCCGCCGCCCGGAAGTGTGATTTCCGTCATCGTTCCCCACCCTTGACTTCTTGGCGGCGTGAATCCGACACCACGCTTCTTCATTTCGGCGGCAAACCTTTCAATGTCGTCGCACATGAAGAAAAGTTGATGGACGTCATTCTTGTCCGCTTCGTGAACGGCCACTTCAGCCGGCGGCAGGCCGAAGATCAGAAAGCCGCCTCCTGCGTCTACCGACGAGAGGCCGAGCACATCTGCGAGAAAGGCCTTGTCTGCTCCTTCATTCCTGCTTTGGAGCATAATATGCGCACCGATGATCATGAGAATTTCTCCTTCACCAACTCGGGCATTCTGCCACAAACCGAAGCTTCGCTGCACGGCAGCATTGCCTGGTAGGCTCTGGATTTGACGCGCAACAGAGAGCGACACCGGATCCGTACAGCCCTTGTCCGCCGCTCCGCAAGAATTGATATGGCCGCGCAGCGGTCCTGCAATTCCACACCTTGCTTGTGGCCGACGGAACCTTAAGCTCGCGCCGACAGATTGCAAATTCGAGGGGAAGAAATGCTCATCCTGCGCGCGTCCGTTCTTGGACTGGCCTTTGCCGCCACCGCCTCGCTCATCGCCGCATCGTCGCCGCAGGGCGGCCATGGCATCGATTTCGTCGGCATGGACCGCGCCATCGCGCCGGGCGACGATTTCTTCGGTTACGCCAATGGCGGCTGGATCAAGAGCAACGAGATCCCCGCCGACCGCTCGAATTACGGCGTGGGTGCGATGCTTGTCGAGAAGACGAGCACGCAGGTGCGCGGGCTCATCGAAGATGCTGCGATGGGCAGTCCGGCGCCGGGTTCGGACGCACAGAAAGTGGGCGACTACTATGCCAGCTATCTGGACGAGGCCGGGATCGAAGCGAAGGGGTTGGCGCCGCTGAAACCCGAACTCGATCGTGTTGCGGCGATTGCCGACAAGCATGCGTTGTCCGCTTATCTGGGCACGACACTGCGCGCCGATGTCGACGCGCTCAACGCCACCAATTTCTATACGGATCATATTTTTGGCGTCTGGATCACGCAGGCCTTCGAGGACCCTGCTCGCAACGTGCCTTACGTGTTGCAGGGTGGGCTCGGCATGCCCAACCGCGATTATTATCTGGTCGATTCACCGCGCATGACGGACATTCGTACGAAATATCAGGCCCATATCGCCACGATGCTGAAGCTTGCCGGCGTGGCGGACGCCGAGGCGAAGGCGCAACGCATCTTCGCCCTGGAAGCGAAGATCGCACAGGTGCATGTGTCGCGCGCCGACTCCGAGGATGTCCACAAGGCAGACAATCCCTGGAAGCGCGGCGATTTTGCGACGCGCGCGCCGGGACTCGATTGGGACGCCTATTTCCAATCCGCGGGCCTCGCCGGCCAGGCCGATTTCATCGCGTGGCATCCGGGCGCCATCGCCGGCATTTCCGCGCTCGTCGCGAGCGAACCCGTTGAAACGTGGAAGGACTATCTGACGTTCCATCTCCTGGATCACTACGCGGGTGTCCTGCCCAGGGCCCTCGGCGACGAACGCTTCGCGTTCTACGGGACGGTACTCGCCGGCACGCCGAAGAATCGCGACCGCTGGAAGCGCGCCATCGACGCCACCAATTCGGCCCTGGGCGAGGTGGTCGGCAAACTTTACGTGGCGCGCTATTTCCCGCCCGCGGCGAAAGCCAAGATCGAAGCGATGGTGCGCGAACTGCTGGTCGCCTATCACGCGCGCATTTCGAACCTCGCCTGGATGTCGCCGCAGACGAAGGAAAAGGCGCTGGCGAAACTCGCCACGCTGAAGATCGGCGTCGGCTACCCCGACAAATGGCGCGACTACTCTTCGCTTCGGATCGCGCGCGGCGACGCGCTGGGCAATCTTGAGCGCGCCGAAGCGTTCGAATACGCGCGCAACCTGGCGAAGCTTGGACAACCTGTGGACCGCTCCGAATGGGTGATGGACCCACAGATGGTGAATGCGGTCAATCTGCCGCTGGCCAACGCGCTCAATTTCCCGGCTGCGATCCTACAGGCACCGTTCTTCGATCCCAGTTCCGACACAGCGATCAATTACGGCGCGATAGGCGCCACGATCGGCCATGAGATCAGTCACAGTTTCGACGATCAGGGCAGCCAGTTCGACGCGCAGGGCAAGCTCGTAAACTGGTGGACGCCGGAGGATCTGGCCCATTTCCAGGGTGCGTCCGCGCGTCTGGCGGCCCAGTTCGACGCTTATCATCCCTTCCCCGACATTGCGGTGAACGGCAAGCAGACATTGAGTGAGAACATCGCAGACGTTGCCGGACTTTCCGCCTCGCACGACGCCTATCTGCTGTCGCTGCATGGGAAACGCGCACCTGTGCTTCAGGGTCTGACGGGAGACCAGCGCTTCTTCCTCGCCTTTGCGCAGAGTTGGCGTTCCAAGGTTCGCGAAGCGGCACTGCGGCAGCAGATCCTGACAGACGGTCATGCACCCGCCATGTACCGCGGCGATACCGTGCGCAACCTTGCGGCCTGGTATCCGGCCTTCAAAGTGAAGGAAGGGCAGAAACTCTACCTGGCACCGGAGGATCGCGTGCAGGTTTGGTAGACCGGGCAGGGTACCCGGCTGCACCGCGCGGCAAAAATTCGGCAACGGATTCTGCAAAGGAGCATCTTTCGATGATGATGGATTGGAACGCGTATCGCGATCAGGTGAACGGCGCGGTGAGGGAAATCTCGGCGGCGAACCCGGATCTCGTGAAGGCGTACGCCGCGCTTCACCACGCCAATTCGAAATCGGTGCATCTCGATGCGAAAACGCGGGAGCTGATTGCGTTGGGCGTTGCGGTAACACTGCGCTGCGACGGCTGCATCAACGCGCATACGGATGCCGCGATCAAAGCCGGCGTTACAAAAGAAGAAATCGTCGACGCGCTGGGTGTGGCGATCATGGTCAATGCCGGCGCGACGATGGTCTATTCGGCACGCACGATCGACGCACTGGATTTCAAGGCGGCGGTGCTGGCCAAAGGCTGATCCGCGCCGGACTACGTCTTCAAGCCGCGCGGCGCGGTTTTTTGGCCGGCGGAATGGCCGACGCCAGTGTGCGCGCCTCGAGGACCGCGGCTGTCGCATCGCGCGCCGCCAGCAGCGCTTTGCGGATCGCGCAGGTTTCTTCGTCGTCGCAATCGTCGCAGGCGTGATAGGCCGTCAGGCTGACGCAGGGGCTCAGCGCCAACGGTCCATCGATTTCGCGGATGACGTCGGCAAATGTGATGTCTTCCGGAGCGCGACCCAGCATATAGCCGCCCTGGCGGCCGCGCTGGCTGCGCACGACACCGCGCTTTTTGAGTCCCAGCAGGATCTGCTCGAGAAATTTGCGCGGCACATGCGCCTCTTCGGCGATATCGGCGATCATCATCGGCTCCTCGCCTTCCTGGCGGGCCAGGACGAAGAGGGCGTGCAACGCATACCGGGCTTTTTGCGACAACATCGAATCAATCTCAACTATATATAGAATATACTATATCGGCTCGCTGGCCTGTGGCGTCAAGGACGCTTTCCATTCCTGCGTGAGCATATCCCACGGCGCCACCGTTCCGATTGGTACCTTTCAATTCCGCACCGCCCGGCGAATCACAATTCGGTGTGATTCTGCCAGGCAGCAAAGGCAGCTCTGGGGATGGATCGTTCGCGCCGCCTGCATTAGCTTCCCCTGGCGAGATGACCCTATCCGATCCTCCTGCAGTCCGACCGGGTGGCCCCAGGGCGGCACGCTCCCCCGTTCGGGCCGATACCAATTCTGTGGCTCTTACACTTGCGCGGGCGTTTCATGACGATCCGCTGGTCTTGCACCTGATACCGGAAGAGCAAACGCGGCCGCGAAAGCTGCCATTGCTGTTCAACGTGCTGTTCCAGCTTGCTCTTCCGTTCGGGGGTTGCGACGTGACGGAGGGTTACGAATCTGTCGCCCTCTGGCGGCCGCCAAACAAATGGCACATGCCGTTTTGGCAATATCTGACAAACGGCCTGCCGCTGCTGCGTGTGTTCGGCGCCAACGCGCTCGGCGCGTTGGCCACGATGGACGTGATGGAACGGGTTCATCCGCATGTACCGCATTGGTACCTGCAAACGCTCGGTACCGACCCCGCCAAACAGGGCAAGGGCTATGGCGGCATCCTGCTGCGCCATCGGCTGCGGGCGGTCGATGCGGCAGGTCTTCCCGCCTATCTTGAATCGAGCAAGGAATCGAACATTCCGATCTATGCGAGTTTCGGCTTCGAAGTTACGGGCGAAATCAGAATTCCTAGCGGTCCGACGCTTTACCCCATGTGGCGCAAGCCGCGTGAGCCAGGCTCCGACGGAGTTTAGCGGGCCGACACTTTCATTGGGGCCCGCAATCCACTGCCAGACCGGCCCTTCACGCGATGGCCGATGGTGAACGCCATTAAGGCAATTTTATTTAATCGCGCCCATTGTGGCGTTTCGCATTCCTCCCAGGGACTGCCTCTTCCCCCGATGAAGGCCGATAAGGGCCTCTCGGGGGATTTTTTTTGCGGTTCCGCTACGGGGTTCGCCGTCAGTCCGGTCTTCCGGTGGCGGTTGACAGAAGGATAGTCCGCTAACTTACAGTCCGATCCGTACTGCTCTTGCGGTATGGGACGCATCCCTCATCGAGGGAGCCAGGGCTCTCTGGGGGATGCGGTTCCTACTTTCGCTTCTCCCGGCCATTGACATTTTTGGTTGAGAAGCAGTCACCATTTGGCATCCTCGGGAGGGCTCTCCCTACAAAGGTCGCCCTCCCTTGACGGATGCGCCCCCTGAGAAACCCTGGCTTCTTGGGGGGCTGCCATTTGAATACGTCGATAGCCCGGATTCGGTTCACCTTGTCCGAATATGTCTCGGAAAGTGCCATTTGAATTAAGGGCTTACGCGCAACAAAAGTGTGCTTGGGTTTTCCCATTGCGCCAACATAGCGGGGACATGGCGACCCCGAGAGGATTCGAACCTCCGACCTACAGATTAGGAATCTGCCGCTCTATCCTGCTGAGCTACGGGGTCTTGCGGGCAGAGCCGCAAAGCGGCAACTGCCCTGTAGGGCATCTTACCGCTCCCGGGCCGCCGGAGCCAGTATGACGGAATAAACGCGTCCCGCCATCCGTCCTATGAGAGGGAACGGAGGCAACGAGAATTTGGCGGAAGCTGGCATTGAAAACATGGTCTGGTGGGAGCGGACGGAATTGGCGATGTATTTCAGGCGATGCGGCGGTCCTCGGAAATCGGACAGACGCGGGTTCTTTCCGGGGGATATGTGAAAGCCGGCGGCCGCCAAAAATTTGCCGACAATCTCATCGCGCAGCTCCCGGCGCTGCGGCGTTATGCGACCGCGCTCGTGGGCAACAGCGTCGCCGCGGACGATCTGGTGCAGGACTGCATCGAGCGGGCGCTGAAGCGATCGGATCGTTTGAGGGATGCGCAGAAACTGGGGAGCTGGTTGAGATCGATTCTTCACAATCTCTACATCGACGAGTTGCGTCGCGGAAAGAGCAGGGGAATCGAACAGGATGTGGGCGATATGGCAGACGATCTTGCTCTCAGTACGCCAGCTGCGGACCGCGGCGCAGTCGTCGATTTCGTCCGCGCCATTGACACGTTGAGCGTCGAGCATCGGCAGGTGTTGCTGCTCGTGGGACTGGAAGACATGAACTATCGCGAAATTGCGGAGGAACTGGATATCCCCATCGGCACCGTCATGTCGCGCCTGGCGCGCGCGCGCGAACGCCTGCGCGAGGCGCTTGAGCCGGACGGGCGGCACCCATCGGCCGTCGTCATGCTGTCGCCTTACGGCAGGAAGGCCATGCAATGAGCGAACATCCAGCCATTCGCGACGAAGAATTGCATTCGTTTATCGATAATGCTCTGGACGAGCAACGGCGCGCGGAAATCGCTGCGATCGTCAGCGAAGATGCGATTCTCGCCTATCGTGTCGCGCAATTTCGCGCCGACAAGATGCAGCTTGCGAATATCTATGGCGAGCTCATCGAGCGCCCCGTGCCGAAGGAATGGATCGCGCGCATCGAGCGCGACGCGACCCGGTCGCGTCCGGGTATTTCCACAGCGGCTATTGCAGCCGTCGCGATGACGGTTCTGGTGCTATTGGGTTCTTTGGCCGCCTATCGCGAACTGGCGGTTCCGAAGGAAGACAATATCATCGCTGAAGCGCTTGCCGCGCGAAACAATGCCATCCGGCCGCAAGAAGTTCTTTCCGCGGGCGTGGCGCAAGAAAGCGTATTGACCGCCGCGCTGGGAACGCGCGCAAAATTCCCGGACTTGAACAAAATGGGCTACCGGCTGGCGAAATTTCAAATCTATCCAGGCGCGCCGGGGAACAAGGCTGTCGAGCTCGTCTATCGCGACGACCAGAATCGTACGTTCACGCTTTACCTGCGCCGCGCTTCGAGCCCGCCGCGTTTCGACCAGTTCGAGCGCGACGGCGTTCGGGTGTGCATCTGGCAGGACGATGTGCTCGGCACGGTCATGGCGGGGAAAATGTCTGCAGCGGAAATGCAGCGTCTGGCGAGCCTTTCCTACACTGGGCTGACTTTGTAGGCGGCTGTGTCGCGCGGTTCCGGTCGGGTCCCGGGCTCGGGATCAGCGAACCGCGCGGGCCGCCATCGATTCCGGTGTGAACATAGTGGCCGGATGGGGAGACGTTATCTTGTATTGCGTGGGTTCGTCGTTGAACGCGAAGCCATAGACATAGCCGCCCAGATCGAAGTCGTAGACGAACTGGCTGCCGATGATGAGGGCCGGAACTTCGGGCATCAGATAGGTTGTGGCTTCGGCGAATTTCCACAAATGCCCGTCATCGTCCCAGGAATCGCTGTAGAGGGCGAGCCAGGTATCTTCGTCGAGGTACAGCCGCCTGCGAGGCACGATATCGTGTTGGCCGGGGGCCAATGTGCCGTCGACAACCCAGACGCGATGCAGTTCGTAACGCAAGACGTCGGGATTGGCGTGTTTCGGCCCCATGATCTCGTGTGTCTCGCGGCTGTAGAAGCGGTTGTTGTTGTAGGGAACGTACATTTCCTTCTTTCCGGCGAGTTTGAAGTCGTAATGGTCCAGGCCGCCGAAGAAAATGTAATACTCGTCCAGGCTCTCGAACCCCTGCGCGTCGGGATCCGGCGTGTCGTAGGAAATCGACGGGCCCTTGCGCACGCGATGCTCGCCGGGCAACAGGCGCCACGCCGCAAATTTGTAGCGTTGGGTGTCGATTGGCTGCCAGTCGAGATAGCCTTCGCCGACACTTGCCGGTGGACCGTCATTGATGTGCAGCGTCTTGAAATAATATCCGTCATATGAGTCGGGCGAAGCGCCGGGATAGTAATACGGAAAATCGGCAATTTCCTTGTACGAAGACGTCATGTCGATCGTACCGTCGGCCGCCGCCACATAGGTCTTGAGATGCGCCTCGCGCGACGGTCCCCAGAACGCCAACAGGTGATTCCACATTGCCTCGAAGCCATTTCCGGGGATCGGAAACGGAATTCCGCCTGCGGCGCCTTCGACGCCATAAGCGATCCCCTCGCTGGCGGCATGCGCGCGCGTGGCATTGCGAAAGATGTTGTCATAGACCCAATCGGGCGCGGCGGCGCTACGATGTGTCGGGTAGATGTCCATGCGGAAATCGGGATATTTCCGGAACAGCTGCTTGGCGCCCTCCGGCAATTTGTCGGCATAGGCGCTTACATTCGCCGCCGTGATGGAAAAAAGCGGTTTCTCATTGGCGAAAGGGTCGGGGCGGGGATCGCCTTCGCGATAGCCGGGCGCAGGCTTCGTAAAGCCGCCTGTCCAGGGCGGGATCGTTTTGTCCTTGTTTCCCGCCCGTTCCGCGCCGACGGGTGTCAAAATCGTCTTGAGTTGTTGGGCTGCCGCCGGCGTCACTGCGGCGGTCGCGTCGGCCGCCACCAAAAACGGGGCTGCGAGGAGCGCCAGCGAAAGGATAACGTAAGATCGCATCTGACTTTTCGCCATTCGGGGTTGCAGGATTTCGGGGGACGCCGCCGGTACTATATGCTTCGCTATAGCTCGGATTATAGGCACAAGTCGCATTTCGGGGAATGAGTGTGGATTCGATCGCCGGCGCGCCAGCATTGAAATTCCGTGTGCGGCGCGGTACTTGGCCACGCGCGCGGCTTGGAATCGTGCTGGTGCTTGCGTTGCTGCCCGGGTCGAGCCTTCTCGCCGGCGACCTCTATCAGGACGGCGATCTCGACATCCGATGGGACAACACGATCCGCTACAGCGCAGCTTTCCGGTTGCAAGGTCCCGACAATGCGCTGATTTCAAATCCGAATGCCGATGACGGCGACCGCAATTTCGCCGTTGGTCTCATTTCCAACCGCCTGGATCTGTTGTCGGAAGCGGATTTCTCCGACGGAGCCTTCGGCGTGCACGCGAGTGCGGCAGGCTGGTACGATTCGGTCTACCATCAGCGCAACAACAACAATTGGCCTTCGACGTTCAATCCCTATTCCGTACCGCACAACGAATTTACGCACGATGTCCAGGTCTTGCACGGCGAAGACGCCCAGCTTTTGAACGCCTTCGCCTATGGCAGCTTCGATGTGGGCGGCATGCCATTTTCGTTCCGCGTCGGCCGTCACGCACTGCAATGGGGCGAAAGTCTTTTTTTTGCGCAAAACGGAATCGCCGCCGGCCAATCGCCGATCGATGAAATCAAAGCGGCGGGCGAACCCTCGGCAGAGGCAAAGGAACTGCTGCTGCCGGTCGCGCAGGTGTCGGCAACCTTGCAGCCGCGCGCCAACATCGCCATCAGCGCCTACTACCAATTCGAATGGCGCAAGGACATGCAGAACGGGTCCGGCAGCTATTTCAGTGCCGCAGATTATCTCGACGATGGCGGCGAGCGTTACATATACGGAACCAGCTACGGGACCAACGAATATCTCTATCGTGTTCCGGATCGCACGGCATCGGCATCGGGACAATTTGGCGTCGCTCTCAATGTGAACACGGATGCGATCGACTACGGCCTTTACGCACTGCGCTTCAATGCGAAAGAACCGGAAGTCTATCTGGTGCCGGGCGTCACCACGGGACCGGGGGGCGTGCTTCAGATCGTCAACCCGTCCATTGTCGATCTTTCAATCGGTAAAGTCGGCGACTACGGGCTCCTCTATCCGCAAGGTATCCAGCTTTATGGCGCGAGCTTCAGCGGCTACCTGGGCGACAGCACCATTGCGGGAGAGATATCGGCGCGGCACAACATGCCCCTGGTGAGCGGACTTTCCGGAACGCTCGCGGGAAGTGGTTCGGGCGGATACAACGCAGTCTTTGTCAGCCGCCCTCCATTGCAGGAGCAGTACTCGTCCATTTCTCCTATATCTCCCGGCGCGTCCTATGCGGTGGGCGATACGCTGCACGCGCAGGTTTCGACGATCACGACCCTGCCGCCTGGCTCGTTCTGGGACGGTGCTGACCTGCGCGGTGAAGTCGCGGCCAACGACCGCATCGATGTCACGAAAAACCCGTCTGCTCTGGATACCACACGCGACCGATTTGCCCTCGCATTCCGGGGTGTTTTCGAGCCGCAATATTTTCAGATATTTCCGGGTCTCGACCTCACCGTGCCGATAGGTTTCGGATATGGACTCATAGGTAGATCGAGTACCGACGCGTCCCAGAATGCAGGCGCGGGAGATGTCGAAATGGGTGTATCCGCCACCTATCGCACGGTCTGGCAGGCAGGCGTCACATACACCCGCTTTGTTGGTTCGCCCGCACGACAGCCTTTCGCAGACCGCGACTACATCGTCTGCAGCATCCAGAGAACGTTTTGAGCGGAACTCAAATTCCATTTCGCCGAGTGGGACCGGGGCGGAATGCTACGGTTAACATTCCGACAACTGGTAAATAATAGGTTCCGCAATACCTCCGTCCACGGATAATGCCGTTCGTGCACAGCAAATAGATTTTTAAGGTTGTCACTCAGATTCCCTTAAGTCCAAATCAACGACTGCCCGTGCATGTTGTGCTGGGAAGGACGCGTCTCGACAGGAACTTGAGGCGCGGAGCGAGTGGCATGCGCGTTGTTGGAATCAGACTATCCATCGGCGGTCAAATCTTTGCCGCCCTTCTGGTCATGGGCTTTCTCATCGCTGCATTGGGAGCGGTTGGCTACGGCATGTTGTCGGCCGCGGGCGGCATTGTCGCGGATACCTATGACGGCCCGCTAATGGCGATAAGCTATGCGCGCGCAGCGAACGTAAGTTTCGCGCAGATGCAGGTTCTGCTTCTGCAAAAGAAAATCGCGGCGCCGGGCGAGCGCAACAATCTGGAAAGAAAGATCGAGGATGCGCTGGGCGATTTCAACGCCGATCTCGATATCGCCGAGGAGCGCGCGAGCGCGGAGGACGAACGCTCCATAATCCGGCAAATTCGAGCGTTGTCCGGGCGATGGAACAAGGAACGCAGCCGTGGCGGTCCGGTCCTGGCTGAGCTGGATGCGGAGTTGGCGCGACGCTTCGATATGTTGATCGAGCTGAACGCCGACCACGGGTTTGTCTCGCGGCGCGAAGCCGTATGGTCGATCGGCTACTACAAATTCGCCAGCGGTTTCGCGACGGCTCTGGCACTCCTATTGGCATGCGGGCTCGCTTTCATGCTGGGCGGGCGGATCATTACGCCTCTGTCGGCCGCTGCCGCGGTGGCCGATCGGATCGCCGGCGGAGAATTGGAGACGCCGATTCCGGCGGGGGGCAGCGACGAGACCGGAATTCTGCTCCGCTCCATGGTCGTGATGCAGAACAATATTCGCGACCGTGTGGCGCGCGAGACCGCGCAGCGCCAATCTGCGGAAAGCCGACTCGGCGACGCCCTGGAAAGTGCGCGGCAATGTGTGGTGCTTGTGGCTGCAGACGGGCGTGTCGCCATAGCGAACAGTCAGTTGGACAAATTCTTTCCCGGATTTTCCGGCAGAGAGGTCGCGGGACTTCCTATTGCAGAACTGCTCGGAGAGATGGATACGCATTTTGCCGCGTCAAATGGAGCGGGCTCTCGCCCCAGCCTCGCCGATGTTTGTTCGGTAACGTCGGGGGCGCAAGCGGATAGCTGGGAACGGCAGCTCAAAGACGGGCGCTGGATTCGCGTGGACGCCGACCGCACCAGCGATGGCGGATTGATACTTTTGGCGAATGATTTCACGGATATCAAAGAGCGCGAAGAAAAATTCAGGCTTGCGAAACAGGCAGCGGAAGCGGCGAGCGAAGCGAAATCTCGATTTCTTGCCAATATGAGCCATGAGCTCCGGACGCCGCTGAATGCCATCATTGGCTTTTCCGAGATCATTTCGACGCAACTTCTGGGAGCGACCGGTAACGCCAAATACACTGAATATGCGGGCGATATTTTACGGAGCGGCCAGCATCTGCTGGATGTGATCAACAGCGTGTTGGATATTTCTCGCAGCGAGACCGGCAAGATGACGCTTGTTGCAGAAACCGTCGACCTCAGATTTGTGCTGATGGATTGCATAAAAATGATGCGTCAGGAATGCACATCTGCTGGACTTATTCTGCACAGTCCGAACTTGTCGGATCCGCTTTTCGTGCGCGGAGAGGCGGCAAAGTTGAGACAGATTTTCCTGAATTTGCTTTCCAATGCCGTGAAGTTCACCGAGCGCGGGGGGACGATAATGGTGCGAGCCGAGCATGCCGGTGCGGATGTGATCGCCGAGATCGCAGATACGGGCATCGGGATGCGAGGTGACGAAATCCCGATCGCACTCACGCCCTTTGCCCAAATCGACAGCCGACTCGCTCGGCGCTATGAGGGAACGGGACTGGGGCTCCCGTTGAGCAAGGCCTTGATCGAACTCCATGGAGGGCGCCTCGACATTCAAAGCGAACCCGGAGTCGGAACCAAGGTGCGGGTTGTTTTGGCGGACGCGTCGTGGAGTCAGGACGAGCATTCTGCAGTGAGCCCGTGGATCAATTCCATAGGCCATCGTTCGCTCAACTCTTGACGCGACGTCTATTCCGCGAACCAGAGCAACAGAAAAAGCGTATTGTTGTCGGAAGCGCGAATGCTTGTGCCGTTGAACTTGTCGTAAGCGGTGTATTGCAACGATGCGCGCGCATTGATCCAATCGGGCAGCCACGAGCCGCCGAGTTTGCCGCTCGGCACATAGGCTAATTCTCCGGTCCAGCCCGCGCTGTTCGGGCTGCCGGTACCGCCGTAGAGTCCGATATCGGCCGATCCCGTGGTTTCAAAACGCTGTCCGCTGACGGTAAACGTGTTCTGATAGCTGTAAGAACCGTTGACACGGAACGTTCGAAGCGAATCGGACGCATTCGTTCCGAGGAGCTGGCTGCTGGCGTTCAGCGCCTGGTCTTCGCGGATATACGTGATGTAACCCGTGAAGATATTGTCCGTGCTGCCGCTGTAGAGATAGGTGAGATCGAGCGCGGTATCGGTGAACCTGTCGGAACGGCCGATGGCGTCGTCGCCGCCGGGAAAGATGCTTCCGCTGAGGCCGAAGGTACCGATTTCGAGATAGTGATCGCCGAATTGATGTTGCAACGCGACGCGCCAATAGGGAATGGCGCCGTCGACGGAGTTGGAGCCGCTTACCGGCACGACGCCGAGAGCATTGCGGATGTCGCGCCCAAGTCCTTTGTAGACATCTGCTTCCGCATAGACGAGATCGTTCCACAACGCGTAGCCGCCCGCGCCCATCACGTTTTGTGCCAGGCCGCCGTCTATGAGCGTGGCGGCAGCGGGTGACGGCGCGAGTCCGGAGGCCGCAAACGGAAAGCCCCAGGCAGGGGTGGAATTCCACGCGTCCTGAACTGTTGGGCTGTTGTTGACCGTGATGCCGAACAGCAGCGGCTTGCCATCGAGCTGCGCCGATTGGGCGTAGCGCACGTCGAGATTGTCCCAGGTCAGCTGCTTGGCGATGCCGTCATAGGTGACCTGAACGAATGCTCCCATGTTGTCGAGAATTTTTCCGCCGAAGAAAATCGACGTCTGGTCCAGAGCGGCATTGTTGTTGGCGGCAAAGCCCGGTCCCGCACCGCCCGGCTGGTCCGCGCTCGTATGCGTGAGCGATGCCTGGATCATCGCAGCGAGCGGCACGTGTTTGCCGTCATCGTTCCACACATAGCCATTGAGTTTGAATTCGCGGCCAAATTCGGTCAGTTGCGGGCCGAAGGCGCCGACGTGACATGTCGCGCAGGGTTGTCCGGTCTGGCGTGCGAAACTTGGAACCGCGAAGGCCGGCGAGCCGACGAGCAGAAACGGCACAAAAACAGCCGGCGCGGCAATGACCGGCGCAATGTGACCCAAGGAAAAGGCAAATTTCATCTTTCGATCCCCCAATGATCGACGAAATGTCTGCGATGAAGTTCGAATGCGCGCGTCAGTTTTGCGCTGTGGTGCGGGTGTCCAGCGTCTGGAACAGTTTGGCGAAAACGCGCCGCGCCATACCGGGCACGGAAGCCGTCTTTGCCACTTCTTCATTGACGGGCGAGCCGACGACGATGAGGCCGACCATTCCCAGGCTGCCATGCGGATTGCAGCGGTAGCCGTAAACGCCCGGAACGGTGAGCGTGATCTTCAAATCCTCGCCGATCCCGCCCGCAAACGGTTTGGCGCCGCCCGGGATCATCCCGTCGATGGATTGCGCGTTGTGGCCCTTGTCGATCGCGAGGAAGTGGACGGTGTCGCCGGGAGCGATTTTCAGCAATTGCGGCGCGAACTGCATCTGGCCATCCGAGCCGCGATTCAGCATCTGAACCTGAAATTCAGCCGCCGTAGCCGTCTGCATCCAGGCGCAGAAAAGCAACGGGGCCCAAGCGAGCCCAGATCGGAGCATCGACATTTCCTTTCGCGGTGGTCTTGCAAGTAAGACGCAAGTGCGTCGCAGGCTATTCCCGGCTCTGTGTCGATTTTCTGGAAAATCTTTTTTATGCCGGGGCGGAATAAATCGCAGCCTCGTCCCGTCATTAACGCGGATGCCGGTAGACCATGCTCAGGGACAGATTGGCCTCATGACACAGAAGTGATATGCGGCCTGCCGGGATTCACGGCGCCCTGAATCGGGGCAGATCGCATACGGAACTCCTCGCCCTTCCATCGCTTCAGGACGCATCCCTCCCGCCCCCGCGGTGGGTAAGTCGGAACGAAGGGAAGGGCGGGGGGCCTGCCATCTGCAATCGCTTTTCCTGAAATTGGTGTCTCGCGTGGCGGCAAATCTGTTTTCGATTGTCGGCTGTCACATACCAGCCCAATCCGCGGCATTGCAGACATTCCAAGAGGCTTTCCGTTTCGATTTCGGCAGCGCGGCTCATTGCGGCCGCGCCCAGCAGCGCAAGCGCCGGCGTGCTCGCCTGATACGGCGTCGCGTAATGGTCGCCATACTGCCATGACGTAGAGATGGACTTCGCTTGCCGGCGATCGGACATTGGCGGCAGCCCGAGTTGGAATCCCCATTCGGGCAGCACCGCGCGATAGAGCGCGATCGCGGCGTCCGCATAAGCGCCTGCCCGAACGAAACGATGAAATCGCGCGATGTCGCCGACAGGAGCACCCGCCAGCATCGCTTGCGCAGCTTCTGCGAACAATTGTTCCTCGGCGGCGCCCTGCTGCACGCGCTCGGCGAAATCGCGCAGGTCTGGCGCTGCGTAAGACCACGCCGTCATCGGCAAAGGGCTTCGACCAGATCGCGCAGGGCAAAAACGGCCCTGGTCGTAGTGTCGGCTGCATCGAGGAAAGAAGACGCAAGGCCTTCCTGCCGGCCATACACGCGGAGCCTGCGCAGGGCTGCGGTTCTGCTGCGATTGCGCGTTTCGTCCGGGTCGCCGGATCGAGCAGAGATTTCAAAGGGTTCCACGTCGCCCTCCTGGGATGTTCGAACAGAGAATATAGTCTGAATTGGTAATTGTCAAACCATTTTGGTTATATCGAATCCGGCCAAATTGTCGCCCCGGCAATGGGCCGCCGGCCTGTTGCATTCCCGAAACCTTCTCCGGGAAAAGTGTGGTGCGGCTCCTTGCACTGTCACGTTCTTCCTATATTGGGAGCGAATATCCGTTTGCGATTGTCAAAGAGAACCAGGGGTAATTCGAGATGCTTGCGTGGCCTGCCGGGTTGATGGGACGTATCTTTCGCAGTGCAATTTTCGCTACCGCGCTGGTTGCGCCAGTGGGGCAGGCCTTAGCGCGCGCTACGCCTGATTCCTTCGCCGAGCTTGCGAACCAGTTGCTGCCGTCGGTCGTCAGTATCGCCACCATGCAGACGCTGAAACCCAATTCGGCGGAGGCGCAGCTGCCAGATCTGCCGCCGGATTCGCCGCTGCAGAACCTGTTCAAGGATTTTCTCGACAAGAACAAGAACCAGTCGCATCACGTCACTTCGCTGGGCTCGGGCTTCATTATCGATCCCTCGGGCCTCATCGTGACGAACAACCATGTCGTCGCCGATGCCGACGAGATCACGGTCACGCTGAACGACGGCACGACCCTGCCCGCGAAAATCGTGGGCCGCGACGACAAGACGGATCTGGCGCTGGTCCGTGTGAAGCCGAAATCGCCTCTGCCCGCCGCCCATTTCGGCGATTCCGACAAGGCGCGCATCGGCGACTGGGTGATCGCGATCGGTAATCCCTTCGGGCTCGGCAGTTCGGTGACGGCCGGCATCGTCTCTGCGCGCAACCGCGACATTGCCGCCGGCCCTTATGACGATTTCATCCAGACCGATGCGCCCATCAATCGTGGCAATTCCGGCGGTCCGCTGTTCGACATGGACGGCAATGTCGTGGGCATCAATTCGGCGATCTTTTCGCCCAGCGGCGGGTCGGTCGGCGTCGGCTTCGCGATCCCGTCCAACATGGCGCGCGAAGTGGTCGAGCAATTGCGGCAATACGGACAGACACGGCGCGGTTGGCTGGGTGTGCGCATCCAACAGGTCACGAGCGATATCGCGGAAGGCATGGGTCTTCCAACTTCCACCGGCGCGCTCGTGGCCGACGTCACACCGAACGGGCCCGCCGCAAAAGCGGGGGTGCAGGAGGGCGATCTCATCACCGGCTTCGACGGCAAGCCGGTGCCGGATTCGCGTGCCCTGCCGCGTGTCGTGGCCGACACGCCGGTCGGCAAGACTGTGAACCTCGATGTATTGCGCAAGGGCAAGAAAACCACGCTGCGCGTCACCATCGCCAAGCTTGACGATAGCGATCTGGCGGCTAGCGCGCTCAAGCCCGCCAAACCGACACCGCCCAAGCCGGGTTCGAAACTCGGGCAGTTCGGCTTCACGCTGGCTCCGCTCGATGGCGAAACGCGCACGAAATACAAGATCGCGGGCGATGTGCAGGGCGCCATCGTCACCGATGTCGATCCCGACAGTCCGGCGGCCGAGAAGATGTTGCCGGGCGATGTGATCGTCCAGGTGCAGAACGAACCTGTCCGCACGCCGGAAGAGGTGGCCAAGCGCGTCAATGCGGATACGAAGGCCGGACGCAAGGTGGAATTGCTGCTCGTCAATCGCGACGGGAGCCTCACCTATGTCGCGTTGCGGCTGACCGAGACGGGCTGAACGATCTCGTCTTCCTTATAACCCTGCAGGTAGAGCAATGCCGTCAGGTCGCCATGCGCGATGCTGGCGCCGGCCGCGGCGGCAACGACGGGCTTGGCGTGCCAGGCGACCCCCAGGCCTGCATATCCAATCATGGCGAGATCGTTGGCGCCGTCGCCAACGGCAAGCGCATCCGCCGGCTCAAGACTGGCCGCCGCGAGCGCCGCTTGCAGCGCTGCCAGTTTCGCTTCGCGCCCGAGGATCGGTTCGGCCACCATACCCAGCAGCGCCGCGCCGTCGTCCAGCAGCGTGTTGCCTTGCTCCGCATCGAAGCCGGCATCGGCGGCCACGCGCCGCGTGAAATAGGTGAAGCCGCCGGAGACGAGCAGCGTCTTCGCGCCGTGGGCGCGCATGGTGGCTGTAAGTGCCCGCGCGCCGGGGTTGAGCCGCACGCGTTCGCGATACACCCGCTCGAGCGCCGCGAGCGGCAGGCCTTTGAGCAGCATTACGCGTTCGCGCAGCGCGCCGGCGAATTCGATCTCGCCGCGCATCGCGCGTTCGGTGATGGCGGCCACCTGCGGCTTCAGGTCCGCCATATCGGCCAGTTCGTCGAGGCATTCGCAGGAGATGATCGTCGAATCCATGTCGGCGATGAGCAGGCGTTTGCGCCGGCGTGCCGCGCTCACGACGTTGATGTCCGCCACCGCACTGGCTGCGGCGCTGCGGGCCGCCGTAAAAACGTCCGTGGGATCTCCGGCGAAAGGAATATCGAAAGCATGATCTTCGTGGAGCCAGTCCGCATGGCCGAGCGCACGCATTTCCTCTGCAAGAAGCCGCGCGTCTTTTGCGATAACGTTGAGCACATGAGGGAATCGTTCGGACAAGGCGCGGATCGTCCATGAGCGTGGATGCGGTGCTTATTGCAGGGCCGACCGCGAGCGGCAAGTCGACCGCGGCGCTCGCGCTGGCCGAGCGCATCGGCGGCGCGCTCGTCAATGTGGATTCGATGCAGGTCTATCGCGAGGCGCGTATCCTCACCGCCCGGCCCGGCGACGCCGATCTGACACGCGTGCCGCATCTGCTTTACGGCCATGTGGAGGCGCGCGAGCACTACACCGCAGCGCGTTACCAGGCCGACGCCGACCGCGCGTTGATCGATGTGCGGGCGCAGGGGCGCGTGCCCGTCTTCGTCGGCGGCACGGGGCTTTATTTCAATGCGCTGACGGAGGGCCTTGCCGACATACCGTCCGTGCCGGAGGCGGTGCGTGCGGCTGCGCGGGCACGCCGCGAAGTGCTGGGCGCCGACGCGTTCTTCGCCGAACTGTCCGCGCGCGATCCGGAGACAGCCTCTCGTCTCAACGCTGCCGACACCCAGCGCGTGCTCCGCGCCGCTGAAGTGATGGAGGCCACGGGGCGGTCGCTCGCTTCCTGGCAGGAGGAAAAAGGCACTGGTCCGCTTGCGGGGTTGCGCCTGGCCTGTTTCGTTCTTTCGCCGCCGCGAAAAGAGCTGCATCGGCGCATCGAGGCCCGCTTCGACGCGATGCTCGCGGCCGGCGCGCTCGAGGAAGCCGCGCGGCTGAACGGTCTCGATCCGCGCCTGCCTGCCGCGAAGATCCTGGGACTGCGCGAGCTTTGGGCTGTGGGGGCAGGGGAACTGGACCTGGAGGCCGCGAAAACGGCCGCAAAGACCCGGACACGCCACTATGCCAAGCGCCAGGTGACCTGGTTCCGCCATCGCATGACGGATTGGAATTGGTTGGAATCGCAAGATTTTGGTAAGATACTTGCTGGTATGCTCCAATATGTCGCTTGAAATTGCTTGACGGGGCAAATCGTCCCCTCTAGCTTCGGAATAACGATAATGGTGCAGACCACGACCCCCTAAGGCAAGCCATGTTCTTTACACTCGTACTTATTAAGAGGCCGTCGCGCGCAGGAAGCTGAAGCTTCATTGCGACCGGCGGCATACCTAAGGGGCGGCAACGCCCCTTTCGCTTTTTCAGGGTCAAGGTCAGCGCAAGAGCAGGAAACGTCCCGATGGATAGAGACGGAAACATGATGGCCCAGGCAGGGGCGATCGAAATGAGCGGCGCGGAGATGGTCGTGCGCGCGCTCAAGGACCAGGGCGTCAAGCATATTTTCGGCTATCCGGGCGGGGCGGTGCTGCCGATCTATGACGCGCTCTTTGCCGAGCACGATTTGATCCATGTGCTCGTGCGCCACGAGCAGGGCGCGGTGCATGCGGCGGAGGGCTATGCCCGTTCGACCGGCCGGCCGGGCGTCGTGATCGTCACCTCGGGGCCGGGCGCCACGAATGCGGTGACGGGCTTGACCGACGCGCTCATGGATTCCATTCCGCTTGTCGTGCTCACGGGCCAGGTCGCTTCGCATCTGATCGGCACGGATGCGTTCCAGGAATGCGATACTGTCGGCATCACGCGGCCCTGCACCAAGCACAATTGTCTGGTGAAGGATGTGAACGACCTCGCGCGCGAATTGCACCAGGCGTTCCAGATCGCGACGACCGGGCGTCCCGGCCCCGTCGTGGTCGACATTCCGAAAGATGTGCAGTTCAAGCGCGGCCAATATGTGCCGCCGGATGCCGTGCGCCATCGCACCTATCGCCCGCGCGTCGAGCCGGAATTGTCGGCGGTGGTGAAGGCCGTGGATATGATGGCCGAAGCGAAACGCCCCGTCTTCTATACGGGCGGCGGCATCGTCAATTCCGGGCCCGAAGCGAGCAGGCTGTTGCGCGAGCTGGTGCAGCTCACGGGTTTTCCCATCACCTCCACCTTGATGGGGCTGGGCGCCTATCCGGCTTCCGATCCGCAATGGCTGGGCATGCTCGGCATGCACGGCACCTACGAAGCCAATCTCGCGATGCACGGTTGCGATCTGGTCATCTGCCTCGGCGCGCGCTTCGACGACCGCGTCACGGGGCGTGTCGACGCGTTTTCGCCCGGCTCGAAGAAAATCCATCTCGATATCGATCCGTCGCAGATCAACAAAATCGTGCGCGTCGATCTGCCCATCATCGCCGACGCAACGCGCGCGCTGAAGGAGATGGTGCATTTCTGGAAAACGCGGAAGCGCAAGGCCGACGCCGCGGCGCTTGCCGCTTGGTGGGCGCATATCGAGGAATGGCGCGGCCGGAAATCGCTCGACTACAAATCCTCCTCGACACTCATAAAGCCACAATATGCCATCGACCGGCTCTATGCGCTTACGCGCGGCCGCGATGTGTATGTGACGACGGAAGTGGGCCAGCATCAGATGTGGGCCGCGCAGCGCTTCAAATTCGAGGCGCCCAATCGCTGGATGACGTCCGGCGGCCTGGGCACGATGGGTTACGGGTTGCCTGCGGCGGTGGGTGTGCAGGTGGCGCATCCCGACGCGCTCGTCATCGACATTGCGGGCGAGGCCAGCGTGCAGATGACGATGCAGGAAATGTCGACCGCCGTGCAGTACGACCTGCCGATCAAGATCTTCATCGTGAACAACCAGTATATGGGCATGGTGCGGCAGTGGCAGCAATTGCTGCATGGCGGTCGCTATTCGCATTCCTATTCGCAATCGTTGCCGGATTTCGTGAAGCTCGCCGAAGCGTTCGGGTGCGTGGGATTGCGGGCTGACACGCCGGCGGAACTCGACGGCAAGATCGCCGAGATGATCGATGTGCGGCGTCCCGTGCTGTTCGACTGCCGCGTCGACCCGAAAGAGAATTGCTATCCGATGCTGCCGTCCGGCGCCGCGCACAACCAGATGATCCTCTGCGATGCGGAAGAGGAACGCACGGATGTGAGCGAAGAAGGCAGGATGCTGGTGTGAGGATGAATGACGGGTCCAGATGCGCTGGCATCTTTCACCTCCCCCTTGCGGGGATGTCGAAACGCGGCACGCGTTTCGGGTGGGGGGATTGTTCCCCGTGCATGCCCCCCACCCGGATCGCCTTCACCCGGATTGTATCCGGGCTCGGCTCTCCGACCTCCCCGCGAGGGGGAGGTGAACGACAAGCCGCTGCTTGTCTGTCATGACCCTCCAACCCAAACCTATCGAGCGCCACACCATCGCCGTGCTCGTCGACAACGAGGCGGGCGTGCTCGCGCGCGTGATCGGATTGTTTTCCGGTCGCGGCTACAACATCGAAAGCCTGACGGTCGCGGAAGTCGATCGCGCGGCGCACACCTCGCGCATCACCATCGTCACTTCCGGCACGCCCGACGTGTTCGAGCAGATCGCGGCGCAACTGGGCCGGCTGGTGCCTGTCCATCGCGTGATCGACTGGACGGTGGCGAAACCCGGCATCGAGCGCGAACTGGCGCTCGTCAAGGTCGTGGGCGCGGGCGAGAAGCGCGTCGAGGCGCTCCGGGTTTCCGACGTGTTTCGGGCCCGCGTGCTCGACACCACGCATACGAGTTTCGTGTTCGAGATCACCGGCGCGCCCGACAAGATCGACGCCTTCCTCGACCTCATGCGGCCGCTCGGCCTCGCCGATGTTTCCCGCACGGGCGTCGCCGCCATCTCCCGCGGCGTGGAGGCGATGTGATAGGTTAAACGTCACCTACAACCCACCGTGTCACGGGCCGGGGTGCGAGCCATGACATTTTTTTGTTACAAATCTAAAAATCGGGCGTCGTGTCATGATGGGATCGCGTGGTTACAGTGGCGGTGACGAGTGCGACGCCTTCAGTCGTCGATCACGCGGCATAGTCGGCTGGAAGAGAGGCGCGCTGCGTGCAATCAAACGCCGATTCTGGAAGCGGACGAGAAAGTTCGCCCGAATGCAGATACTGAAATAGAAAAAGGATCTGGACCAAATGCGCGTCTATTACGATCGGGATGCCGATCTCAATTTCATCAAGTCGAAGAAAGTGGCCGTGATCGGCTTCGGCTCGCAGGGCCATGCGCATGCGCTCAACATGCGCGATTCCGGCGTGAAAGATGTCGCCATCGCCGCGCGGCCCGGCGCCTCCGCGAGCAAAGCCGAAGCGGCGGCCTTTCCCGTCATGCCGGCGGCGGATGCGGCGAAATGGGCCGATGTGATGATGATGGTGACGCCCGACGAGTTGCAGGCCGACATCTACAAACACGATCTCGCGCCCCACATGAAACAGGGTGCGGCCCTCCTCTTCGCGCATGGCTTCAACATCCATTTCCGGCTCATCGAGCCGCGCGCCGATCTCGACATCGCGATGGTGGCGCCCAAGGGGCCGGGCCACACCGTGCGCAACGAATATCAGAAAGGGGGCGGCGTGCCGGCCCTCATCGCCATCCACCAGGATGCGAGCGGCAACGCCCACGATCTCGGGCTCGCCTATGCGTCAGCGATCGGCGCGGGCCGCGCCGGCGTGATCGAGACGAGTTTCCGTGAGGAATGCGAGACCGATCTGTTCGGCGAGCAATCGGTGTTGTGCGGCGGGCTCGTGGAGCTCATCCGCGCCGGCTTCGAAACGCTGGTCGACGCGGGTTATGCGCCGGAGATGGCTTATTTCGAATGCCTGCACGAGGTGAAGCTCATCGTCGACCTCATCTATGAGGGCGGCATCGCGAACATGAACTACTCGATCTCCAACACGGCGGAATATGGCGAATATGTCACCGGTCCGAGGCTCGTCACTGCCGAGACGAAGGCGGAAATGAAACGCGTGCTGGCCGATATCCAGGCCGGCCGTTTCGCGCGCGACTGGGTGCTGGAGAACAGAGCAGGCCAGCCCTCGTTCAAGGCGATGCGCGCGCGCGCGGCTGCCCATCCGATCGAGGAAGTGGGCGAGCGCCTACGCGCCATGATGCCGTGGATCGCGCAGAACAAGCTCGTGGACAAGAGCCGGAATTAGATTTTTTCGCGTTGACCCAACCCTTTGGAAGAGCCCGCGGAATCCATGAAGAGTACACGGTACGTTCCGTGTACGAATAAAATCGCTTGACGCATTTGATCAAACGCACTATAAATTTCGTCATAACGGCATGGTGCGCCCGGCGCTCGGCAACGAGCGGCCGGGTTTTTCGTTTGGGCAGCGCGGATTTGAAATAGGGGCTCAACGCAGCCCGGTGTGGTCCGGCCGTCGGTTCCGGAATTCATTCGCTTCGCAGGAAGTCTCCCGCTCGGGTAGCCGCCATATCGCTTTTCTGTGGCGCTTTGCCACTGGCGATATTATACTTGACATGCCCACCCCCTCAGTTTAGATATGACGCATAAGGAGTTCGCGTCATGTCTAAGTCGATTTATTCCGCGCCCCACTTCAACGACGAAGCCGCCGCCTATGCGTTCATAGAGGCGATCCTGTGGGCGGATGGCAGAGTATGCCCGCATTGCGGCGTGCTGGACCGTTCGGGGCCTCTTGGCGGGAAATCGAGTCGGGTCGGCCTGTACAAGTGCTATGCGTGCCGCAAGCCCTTCACCGTCAAGGTCGGGACCATCTTTGAGGACAGCCATATCGCCATGCGGGACTGGCTGACCGCGATCCATCTTATGTGTTCCAGCAAGAAGGGCGTTAGTTCGAACCAATTGCATCGGACCTTGGGAATTACCCTCAAGTCCGCGTGGTTCCTGTCGCACCGTATCCGTGAGGCGTTCCGGCCATCTGGCAAGCCCGAACCGATGGGCGGAGAAGGCGGTTTTGTCGAGATGGACGAAACCTATTTCGGCAAGAAAAAGGACGGCCGGACAGGCCGCGTCGGAACCAGCCACAAGCACGCCGTTGTGGCACTTGTGGAGCGCGGTGGGCGCGTGCGGTCGCTTTATATGCCGCAGGTCAGGCAAGTCGATGTGCGAGACGTTGTGAAGCGCAACGTGTCGCTTAAGGCGAACCTGCGAACCGACGAATCGAAAGTCTATTTCGGGATTGAAA